>Ga0105049_10007614_pt1 | contig 12564 bp, 6 predicted proteins | sample MAT06_FD_78087 | JGI IMG/M metagenome (GOLD analysis project Ga0105049, IMG submission 78087) | Freshwater microbial communities from Lake Fryxell liftoff mats and glacier meltwater in Antarctica - MAT-06 | ecosystem: Environmental > Aquatic > Freshwater > Ice > Liftoff microbial mat | place...
CGCGACCTTTAGCTTTGTCGAAAGGTCTGTTTCCGGCAACTCCTGGGGCAGAGGAAGTGGCGGCATCTCCATGGGTGGATTCTCTATGGGTGGATTCTTTTGCATGCCGTTGGTTTTCTCGTTCTGATTCGATGGATTGGGAGCCTGCAACTGCCCGCCGAACAGGAAGCTTAATTTGGTTTTTTTGCCACGAGACAATTGTTCAGCGAGACGAATCGCTATCGTGGCATTTTCAGCGTGCCACATCATTCCATTGCTCAATATGCTGGGGTCCGACATAACCACAATGGATCCTTCGCGATCCGTCTGAGGTTCGTTGACTATGATCAGTGGACGACTGTTGCTAGCCGAAGGGGAGCAGCGATCTGGCAATGAGGCAATCGCCCGCCATCGAAAGAGCGTTGGGGAAGTCCCGCCATCTAACGGGGAGAACCAACCGGTGCGATTCGAGATGATTTCCTTGAGGCCTCGCGTTACCACATGATCGTCGGCCATGTTGCGAATGCGGATACAGTCACGGAACTCTAGGTAGCGATCCTCTTCGCGCGTGGCAGTAACCGGCCCCTCCAGGATCTCACCAATTCCAGGCATCTTGATCGATCGATCGGAAGCGATAAGGGCATTTCCTCCTAAACGAACGAACACGGATAGGCGACTCCAATCTTCCCCGCGAATGCGACCAAGTTCGCCGACTAACACGACTGTCGTAGACGCGGGCGTATCCAGTGCAGATGCAAGGGGTTGCATGGTCGACATTCCCCGTTGTTCCAACAGCATTTGGAAAAGATCATAGCGAAAATGCCATTGCTGATCCGCCCGCTGCGTGGATTGGGCACGGAGTGGAGCGTCGGAACACAAGACCCGGAATATCAAGACGCAAATGACCGCAAAACTTAGTTTCTGCATTGTCTCAGTGCCAGTTTTGCGTTTTCAATTTGGTCAGGCGTTAGCTGATGATCGGCGGGATAGTAGCGAGCTTGTTCGTACACATTGTCCAGTATTCGAAGCGCGGGCGAGACACCAGGAACTGTCCTTTGGAAATAGTTGGAGACGTGGCCATAGGTCCACCACGCTTGAACCAATTGCAATCGATGCTTGGCCATAGCATGGCAGGCGTGAACGATATCGTCGCGGGAGCTGATCTCTTCGACTTGTTGCGACAAAGCGATCTCCTCGAGAGTGCGTTCGTGCCGTGTCCGAGTGGCTCGATAGGTCAGAAAAGCGAAAACACCAAGGGTTAAGAGACCTATCATGACGAATGTACCGATCGAACTGCTGGTTAACAGACTTGATTTGCCCGATCCGCTTGACGTTTCCAGCTCGGGAGGCGTTGGACTTGATGGATTCGTGTTCTGTACTGTTTCTTTCCAAACCTTCTCCGCGGAGCTGGCGTTTTGCTCCCAGCCTTGGAGCCAGGACGATTTATCTTTGCCATCGGTAGATGAAGAAGTGCTCTTGGAGGTCGACGCCGGAGGTTTGCTGGCTAAATTTTCCGCCTCAGCCTTACTAGTCCGCTGTACGTCTTCGATAAGCTTTTGGAGCGTCGGGACCAATCCTCCCCGATCTAGTTCTTGTTTAACATTCAAGCTATTTGTTCCGCTCCGAGGCTTGGTTCGTGAGCTACTGTTCGTGGGACTTGGGGTATCCTTTTTCGTACGCGAAGTATCGTTTGTCGGTCGCGGATCTGGGAGATTTGGCGGGTCAGCAATTTGGGGAGTCTTCGGATCCGAAGGGCGATTGCGAGAATCGGTCGGTGCAATTCCGTCGGCTTTTAAATCGCTTGATTTCTGTGTGGACTCCATTGCACGCCGACGCAGTTCAGGATCGGAGAGGGCTTTTTCCAGAAGATCAGACGATATAGAGTCCTTCCATTGCAGCGAATCCCGCAATCGAGAAATAAGTTTTGCCTGTGATGCCGGGTCAGCCGGGAACGATGCCGGGGGAGGTAGCCATCGATGCGATGGAGTGTCCCAAGTAGAATTCTGCAAGTCTTGAGCAACAAGGCCAGCAGTGTTCAAACCCACGAGCAGCATGGCGAAGCATGTTGCTACGAGCGAACGAGGCGTTTTGTGTAGCATTGCGATTCTCGGTAGTGCAGGATGCGTGCGAAGGAAACCCTCACTCGCTACTCCCCAATTATAGTGCAAGCGCTAGCCAAGTGGGTTAGGTCATTTTTCGAGCTACACCTGTGCCTCTAGACTTGAGCCAAAACGGTAAGAAACTATCGCTTTGCAGACTTTGGTTCGACCGCTTCGGCGCAATCCATAGTGTCGGTGGACCAGCGACAAATTGCTTTAAAATGAAGAACAAATTGGTAGCCGCACACGCAATCAGAGTTAAAACTCACACGGCGTTTGTCCCTCAATCTTTACCCACATTGCGACCGATGGGTTCAGGCTGGTTTTCGCTGAAGCAGCTCGCTGACACACCCCGCAGCGAGAGGCAGGTTCTCCTCATTGTTAGAGCAGTGGATGCGTGTGTTTGAGCAAATCCCAAACGGAACCGGTGATGGAGGCGGCGTCGACCACGCACTGTCAGCTTCCGAAGGGCAACTCTACTCCGATTGGATTCGTTCCTGTGGCAGTGGCATGGAACGTTTTGCGGCGATTCTCGGCATCGCTGCGAAACTGCTCGAAGAACTTGAGCAAAGACATTCGAGTGGCATCTATTCGAACGGCTTGAGCGACCGAACCGTTCGCGTTTCCGTTCCGGGAAATCGCGTTTCATTGTTGCCCCCGTTGTTACCCTCGATTGGTTACGCGACCGCGGTTCGAAAGCCTAACGAAGAAAACCACTCAGTTCAACCGTTGGAGCCACCGCTGGAGCAACCTTGGGAGCAGGCTATGTTTCTGGCTCCCGAGCAATCGGGCACCTTGAATCGCCCTATCGGCCCACCTTCCGACCTTTACAGTTTGGGAGTATTGCTCTACCGAAGCTTCTGCGGCCGTGATCCAGTTCCTGCTTCGAACTTAAGCGAACTGCTGCTAAGACAAATGTGCGTCACTATCTCGAGCACGCGGATGGCCGGATACCCGTTACCGCGAAGTGTAGACGAGTTCGTCTTGAGACTGCTCAAGCAAGATCCATCGGATCGATACCAGTCCGCTCGTGCGGCTTTGAACGATGTTCGCGAAATCTTGCATTCGTTCGAAGCTCAAGATGGCTGTTCCGTGATTCTCGGCCAAACCGATCATCGCGAAATGATGGTGGAGCCATCTCTCGTAGGGAGAGATCCTTGGTTGCAACGCTTTAAAATTGCTAAAACTCGTGGTTCGGCACGTCAATGTCGCTGGTTGATTCTATCGAGTCAGGGGGAGGGGAAAACGCGGATCTTGGATGAGATCGCCAAAGAATCGGCCTCCCACGGTGTGCTTGTCTTGCAATCCCTAGGTATAAGCGACGAGTGTACGCGACCGCTATACCCGTTCATTTGGCTAGGTCGCGAATTGGAACGAGTGTGCGACAACGATGTCTCTTTGGCTCGCGCTTTGACAAACGGACTGTCGCCACACTCAGAGAGCTTGACGTTGATCCTTCCATGGTTGTTTCAAGCTGGTCAGGCCGCAGAGACGACTGGACCGGAAAAGTTTGCGGGATGGCGTCTCAAGCGTGCCATCGAGTGTTTGCTCGATCTCCTTAACGATCAGCCCAATCGCATTCTATTGGTACTCGACGATTTCGATCGGGCCGATGAACTTTCGCGTGAACTACTCGGCAACTGGCTCCAAAAGCACTGTCGAGACAGCTATGGATCACTGATGATAATCGCTGCGGGGCAATCCAACAATAACACGCTATGGTCTGCGGACTTTGCCTCAGTAGAAACACTGCCACCACTTTCTGCGAATGAAATCAGTCTTCTGCTACGATCTATGGCCGGGGTTTTCCCGGACGAAGCCATTCAATTGGCTGCAGATACCTCTGGAGGGAATGCAGCTCTCGCGATCTCATTATTGCAGGGATTGATCGAATCCGAGAGTGTTATATTTCGCGATGGCGCTTGGTCGGTCTGCCCGGATCAGTCCCTGTCGACGAGGTGCATTCCGAAATCATGCGTCCCCATCGGTTCTAGGACTAAAGACCTTGCACCCAGTGCCCAGCTACTCCTTACCGCAGGCGCAATTCTCGGGAGAAACTTCCGGCTTTCGGACGCTCAAAAGCTAGCGGAGTTGGATCGTGAAGACACAATCGATGCGCTCGAGTCTGTCGTTCAGCGCCAGATCCTGTGGTCCGATAGCCGTCTGGAGCACGCTGGGTTCGTTCAAGACCATGTACGTCAGAGACTCCTAAGCAAGCTGGATTCGCAACGACGAAGTGAGTGGCATCGGAAAGCCGCAAACATGATCTTGGCAGACGACCACACCCAATCCTATGAGTTGGCCAACCATTTCGACGCATCTGGAGATGGAGTGGCGGCCATTCATTATGCGCTGCTGGCCGCTAGGCACTCGCAATTGCAGTTCGCAAATGTTCAGGCCTTGCGATACTATCGTATTGCGGAAGACTGGATTCCGGAATCCGATCGTTTTCTTCGTTCGGAAATCCGCGAAGCGATCGGCGAGATTCACTTGCATACGGGCGCCTACGATGCCGCCGAAACCGCTTTCCGTTATTCGCTATCGATCGCCGAAAATTCGCTGGATCGAGCTCGTCTGATAGGCCTTTTAGGCGATGTTGAGTTCAGGCGGCGTGAGTCACAGAAAGCGAAGGAACACTATGTTTCCGCTCTTGAACTGTGTGGCGTTCGATTGCCTAAATCCTCGATCCTATTAACGTTTGGACTGGTCTGGCAAGCGATCCAGCAAATAGCGCATTCGATTTTTGGAGTACGTCGAAGTAGAAAGCCTGCTTCCAGTCTCCAGCGTCTTCGCTGGAATTTGCTCAGCCGGCTTTCGCACACAATTTGGTTTAGTCGAGCGTCAAGCTGGACGTTGTTCGCCCATCTTCGTGCGTTGAATGAGGCAGAACGATTTCAGGATACTCCCGAACTAGCCAGGAGCTACTCGGAGCATGCACCTATTTGCGGTCTCCTAGGATTCGCTCAACGTGCCGAAGAAGCCACCAAGAAGTCCCTACAACTTAGGCGAAACGCCAACGACGATTGGGGACGGGGACAATCGCTGGCCCACTCTAGCATCGCGCAATTGGCAGCTGCTCGTTTCCAGGCCTGCATCGCTGTTTCCACCGAAGCGATCGAGATTCTAGAGAAGTCCGGAGATGTCTGGGAAGCCAATGTGGCACGTTACCAACGGGCGTGTGCGCTATACCGATCCGGAAGATTTCGGGAGGCGCTGGCCGATGCGGAACGGATGCATCAGTCCGCCGTCGCTGTCCAAGATGACCAAGCCGCTGGTATCGGCCTCGATATCTGGATTCGCTGCGCACCCAATGAAGTACCAGCCGAACTGGTGTTGGAACAGGCCAAAGTTCCACGTGCCGATGCGCAATACTTCGCGCAAGCACAGCTGGCTTTGGCTCTCTTGCAATTGCGAGAGGGGCAATGGAAAAACGCTGAAAAGTCTCTTTCAGAGGCCTTAGCGAGATGCCATCAAGCCGGCCTCGTTAACACCTATACCAGCCCACTGTATGCGTGGCATGCAACCGCCCTGCGGCAACTCGCAGGCTCGACTCCTCGTCTGCAAGTCGCACTGTTTCGGAAACGGCTCAGCTCGGCCAAACATGCTGCCAAAAAGAGCGTTCGCATCGCCAAGAGATTTCCCGCTGACTTGCCGCATGCACTTCGGGAAACGGCAATGATCGACGCTCTGGCCGGAAAAACCGAGCGAGCCGTATCCAATTTGAGGCAGAGCGTGCAAGCTGCCGATCGTCTACAGAGTCCAATGGCTGCCTGGAAATCTCTCAGTTGCCTACGCGAGATAGGTGAGTTGTGCGCGGGGACTGTGCCCCGAACACAGTTCCTGTCCGAGCAAGAATCCGCTAGGCTCGAGTGGTTGAGATCGGCTTGTGCTGATTCCATCCGTTGCTTGGAAGGGAGTGACTCAATCAATGAGAATCTGTCTCTCATCGATCGGTTTGATACCTTGCTCGAAGACGGCAGGCGCATCGTGCGTTCGCTGGATCGATCAAGTATCTTGTACCAAGCTTGTTTAGCTGCCCAACACTTGCTACGAGGCCAAACCGTTTTCATCTATGCACGCAAAGATGGGCATAGTTGCTGGCAGGTTGCCGATGGGCTTGCAATCGGAGCCGAGGGGAACAAACAATTGGCTTTGCTGCTAGCCGACGAGTGTTTTATCCAAAGGATAGAAAACCTAGGATCGACCGGTGTTTTGCCGTGGGATGTTCGAAATCGCTTTCATAAAGGGAGTTTGCTTTCTACCCCGATTCGCGTTCGCAAAGAGACAGTTGCCTATCTGTTGGTTGGCCATTGTGAAATAGAGAATCTGTTTGGCAATGATGAATTGCAAGTCGCAGAGTTTATAGCGACTCTGGCCGGAGCTGCCCTGGAGAATTCGGAGGGCTTCGACAAATTGCATCGCCTCAATGCAACGCTTGAACAACGGGTAGCAGAGCGTACAGCCGCAGCCGAGCAGCGCGCTGCAGAACTGGTCGAGGCCAACGCGGCCTTGAGACGGACCGAAGGCCAGCTTCGCGATGCGATCGAAGCAGCAAATGCTGCCAGCGCCGCAAAGAGTCAATTTTTTGCTACCATGAGCCACGAAATTCGAACGCCACTGAACGGCATTCTTGGGCTGACTCGGCTGGCGCTCGTCGATAGTCAAAATGAAAAGCAGTCCAACTTTCTAAAGACAATCCATCGATCTGGAGACACCCTGCTGCGATTGCTTAACGATCTTCTCGATTTTTCCAAAATCGAGGTGGGCAAGATGTCGGTTGAATCGATCGCGATGGATCCCCACGAAGTCTTGAAAGATGTCGTAGGACTCCTCTCGATTTCGGCGTGGCAAAAAGGGTTGGAAGTCGCCTGCTATGTATCACCGGCGATTCCTAACCGCCTGGCCGGGGATCCCATGCGATTAAGCCAGGTTCTCCTCAATCTTCTAGGTAACGCCATCAAGTTTACGACGGCTGGCTATGTAGAAGTCCGCGCAGAGCTTTGCTCCTCGGATAGCAATCGCTGGAAGATCGCGGTGATCGATACAGGCATAGGAATCCCCCTAGACAAACAAAGTGTAATCTTTGAAGCTTTTTCGCAAGCCGATAACAGCACTACACGTAAGTTCGGCGGAACCGGGCTGGGACTTTCCATTGCGACCGAGCTGGTTCGTCTGATGGACGGCGAGCTTAACGTCGAAAGTCGATCAGAATGCGGAAGCACCTTCACGATTGTTTTGCCCGTCGTTCCAATGAATCCAAGCGGAGCGGAAACCCAACAACCGATAAAGAGATTCGTTGTCAAAGCGTTTTAGTTGTCGACCCTTGCCATGGCTCACGAAGATGCTTTGAGCAATCGCTTTGCGACTTGGGCGCGAACGTCGTATCTTACGACGGTTGGTCCAATCAAACGGCAGCGGATCGTCCTGCCATCGAACTTTTCGATTGGATTGTTGTGGCTGGCAGTGAGTCAGCTGAAATCATGCAACTGGCTGCCTTGGCAGGCATCGAGTGCTGGCGCGCTCAAGGCCCAACGCAGCTAGGGGAGCCAGGAGAACGAAGAATTGTCAAGCCATTCCATGCCCAGGAACTGATCGACGCGCTGGCCCAGATGCAAAAAGCCGACGGTGGATTGAGCCGACATCCAGCGATCTGCGGGTTGGACCCAACCTCGGTAGAAACTCCGCCAACTCGCCTAGAGGTTCTTGTCGCGGAAGACGGAGTCGTCAACCAATGCGTTTTGGTAGGCTTGCTGGAACTTTCCGGACACAAAACAACCATTGCAAACGATGGACAGGAAGCGGTGGAATTTCTTCGGCAGCGTTCCTTTGATGTTTGCTTGATGGACCTGGACATGCCAAACCTGGACGGCATTGCGGCTACCCGCCAGATCCGATCACAGGGGAACTCTTTGCCCGTGTTCGCGATGACGGCTCATCACGATCAGCATCACGCCGATCGATGCTATGAAGCGGGGATGAACGGCTACCTCACCAAACCCATTGTTCCAGAGGATCTGCAGCGCGTCCTTTCGACCGTTATAATTCGCAATTCCACCGAACATCGCCTCCGCTCAAAAAACTTGGATTTGGTTGGGGATGGCCACGTATCGCCTCGTTGATTACCCTTAGCTTTATGCAAATCAACAAAGCAATCATCACCGCAGCCGGGCTAGGCCAATCGGCCTTACCACTCCAGCGACTCGTTGACCGAGATGGCATCGAAAAAACGGCCCTTGAAATGCTGTTGGGCAAAGTGGCCGATGCAGGTATCGAATCTGTCGGTATCGTCATCAGCCCAGGCAACGAAGACGCCTATAAGTGTGCGGCAGCCGGATTCATCGATCGAATCACATTTATCACCCAACCGGAGCCCAAAGGTTACGGTCAAGCCATTCTGTGCGCCAAGCCATTCCTGAGGGACGACCCTTTTCTGCATTTGGTGGGCGATCACCTCTATTTGAGTTCGCAAGAAAAGGAATGCGTTCAGCAACTCATCGAGGTCGCATCCGCCGAGGAATGCTCCGTTTCGGGGGTTCAGGCCACCCGTGAGAAAATGCTTCCTTTCTTCGGCGCGATCGGAGGCACACGATTGCCCCAAACCGACCACCTATACGATATCAATCGAGTTATCGAAAAACCAACCCCCACCACCGCGGAACAGGAGTTGACAATCGCCGGCTTTCGAAGTGGGACGTACCTCTGCTTTTTCGGTATGCACGTTTTGACAGCTACTACCCTGGAGATCCTGGAACGTTTGGTGGCCACGGAAAATCGACCCGTAGCCCTGGCCGAAGCGCTCAATGAACTCGCTAACCGAGAGCGTTATTTGGCCTGCGAAATCCAGGGCCAGCGCTACAATATCGGAGTCAAGTACGGGTTGCTCAATACTCAGCTCGCGCTCTCTTTGTCCGGCGTCGATCGCGATCGCGTCTTGAGCGATATGGTGGAACTCTTGGCTTCGCAAAAGACCAGCTGAATAGGCTATGAACATGTCCATCACAGCCACCTCACCTTGGTTGGAAACAATCGTTTCTTTGGACGAAGCCGTTCGTCATCGAACGCTCGAATCCCTCTGCTCGGGACTGAATACCAAATCACTCCTCCAAGCCGCCAGCGAGCTAGATCACTTCCGGCGGGACACGACTAACTTGTACCATCGCGTTCGCGCCCAATTCTTTTTGTCCGCCATCTATCGCTACTACTTGCCCAAGACTTTCCCAGAGTCGCAAGCTGGATTGCTCCCCTTCGAATCATATCAGCATATCCTAGAAAGGCGATTCCCCGAGGCAATCGACCAACTGCTAAGTGTGCAACGCGTTCAGGGCCCCACGCTGATTATCTCCAGTGCACTCTCGCGAGCTTACCAACAACTAGGAATTCAGACGCTAGCAGATCAAGTTCGAAGAAGCGTTCGAACAGTTCGAGGCAACCAATGGATGTTTCGGACAGGACATCCAAGCGAACATCCCCTGCGTTTGGACAAGTCGTTGCAGCAGAAGGATGCGGTTTCGGGCGACTACCCTATTTTGTGCGAGAAGACCAGCGTGCGAATGGATTTTTCGCACTCAGGCTGGAGCGATATCTTTTTCCTAGGAATGGACTATCCAGAAGGTGCGAGGGTGCTCAACGCTTCCATTGATCTCGCCGTCTATGGCCGAGACGCAGCCCCCAGACCTCCGGTGGAAGCCTACCTGCGCGTTATCGATCGTCCCATTCTAAGATTGGTAAGCACTGACCTCGGCGCTGAGGCGGAGATTACTGAGATTGACGATGTCTTCGATTTTGCAAAAGACTACCTCGGGTTGCTGAAATCGGCTCTGATCGCGTCTGGGCTCATCCCACCCGCCATGGAAGGCTCTCACCAGCCTATGTCCTTTTTGCTAAAGACCATTACCGGCCAAAACGGATTGGGATTGGAGCTGGTTAGCAAAGTAAACGACATTCCGAAAGGCTCTCGGCTTGCCGTTTCCACCAATTTGCTAGGCTGCCTGATCTCCGTCTTAATGCGAGCCACGGGACAGGTATCGACTCTCGTCGGAGGTCTAAAACTAGTAGACCAACGGCTTATCACCGCTCGAGCTATCCTAGGGGAATGGCTCGGAGGCTCAGGAGGAGGCTGGCAAGATTCCGGCGGTGTTTGGCCCGGCATCAAACGCATCGAAGGGATGCTAGCTGGCCACGACGATCCCGAATCGGGAGTCAGCCGAGGTCGATTGTTACCCCGACATACCATCCTCGAAATCGATCGGATTACCCCTGATTCGCGAATCGCATTGCAAAACAGTTTGGTGCTCATTTACGGCGGGATGGCTCAAAACGTCGGGCCTATTCTCGAGATGGTCACCGAAAAATATCTGGTACGGGCGGACAAAGAATGGAATGCTCGCCTCGAAGCGCAGAAGATCTTTGAGGAGATTGTAAAAGCTCTCGAGGCGGGAGACATTCGTCGGGTCGCACAATGGACCACTGCAAACTTCACCGGTCCGCTGCAGACCATCATCCCGTGGTGTACCAATCGTTTCACAGACGTCATGATTGAACAGTGTCGCGATCGCTGGGGTGACCAGTTTTGGGGATTCCTCATGCTCGGCGGAATGTCGGGTGGTGGAATGGGTTTCTTCTTTGACCCAACAATCCAATCCGTTGCTCGACAGTGGTTGCTGGAGACCCTCGTTGCAACCAAGCGAGAAATGCAGTCTCGATTGCCATTCGCTATGGATCCTGTGGTCTACGACTTCGCCATCAACGATCGTGGTTCCTGGAGCGAGATACTAGAGGGCGAGTCTGCCTCTATGCCCGACGGTTACTACGCGATCATCGCACCAAAACTGATCCGCAAGGATATCCGCGAATTGAGCGAGCAATCGCAACGTGAGCTCATGCGTTTGAATCGCTCTTGCCGTGAAGGGGATGGCCGCGCGCGATGGTTGCTCGATCGGATTTTGCCACAAGTGCAAACGGACAATGATTCCAACACGCAATTGATCGATCGATTAAAGGTCAACGGTTTCGATCGTGCCCAGCACGAGCAGATTCGGGCGGATTTGCTTTCTGGCAGAATAGGACTCTCCGAGAATCGCTTGTCCCGCCAAACGGTCATCCAGGACGTATCGCTGGACGACCTCATCGATCTTCGAGACGCTCCCGCATCCCGAGATGGTGAGGATGAAGCCAAACTTGGCCGCGAGGCATTGGCAGCCGGACGTGTGGCTGTCGTCACTCTGGCGGCTGGTGTCGGATCGCGTTGGACGGGCGGAGCTGGGGTCGTCAAAGGACTTCACCCTTTCGCAAAATTTCAAGGAAAACATCGAAGCTTTATCGAAGTCCATTTGGCGAAAAGTCGCAGCACTTCCCGAGCTTTCGACTGCGACGTTCCGCATGTGTTTACAACAGGATACATGACCCACGCGCCCACCGAAAAACACTTGTCCGAAACATCAAACTATGGCTATTCCGGGCCAGTTTTTCTATCCAAAGGTATGTCCGTCGGTCTTCGCACCATCCCTACCGCCCGTGATCTGCGTTTCTTTTGGGACGAAATGCCTCATCAAATGCTCGACGAGCAACAGCAAAAAGTTCGTGAAAGCGGCCAAGCGGCCATCATGGGTTGGGCAAATACCGCGGGTGAAGCCAGCGATTACACCGATAATCTTCCGCAACAGTGCATGCATCCCGTCGGTCACTGGTACGAGGTGCCGAATATGCTTCGGAACGGATTACTTCATCAGTTGCTTACCCAGCGGCCATCGCTCCAATACCTCCTCCTGCACAATATTGACACTCTAGGAGCCAATCTGAATCCGTTGGTTTTGAGCAAACACATTCAATCAAAGGCCTGCCTTAGCTATGAGGTTATCGGGCGACGGATCGACGATCGTGGGGGAGGTTTGGCAGTTGTCGACGGCAGGCGACGTCTGCTCGAGGGGCTGGCGATGCCTAACGATCGCGTCGAATTCGGATTGACCTTCTACTCTTCGATGACGACATGGATCGATATCGACCAACTTCTTTCATCGTTCCAATTGGACCGTGAGAAACTTGCTGATCCCTCCTCGGTAGAACAATCAGTACGGGCAATGGCGGCGAAACTGCCTACCTATATCACCATCAAAGACGTTAAAAAACGCTGGGGACTCGGCCAAGAAGATGTGTTTCCGGTCACGCAGTTTGAAAAGCTATGGGGTGACATGAGCACGCTCTCCAACGTGTCGTGCGAATACCTTGCTGTCGACACTATGCGAGGCCAGCAACTAAAGGACCCCGGCCAGCTGGACGGATGGGTTCGCGATGGCTCCGCGGCATACATCGACTCGCTTTGCAAATGGTGAACGCTAGTCGTTCGATCACCTATAACGACACTAGCTATTCAAAAATCTTCGCACTGGCTTCGTCGTGCTTGTTCTTTTCCTTGGCTAGCCCGTCCAAACTGGTCGCGATGTCGAGGCTCATCCAGGTCGGAGCTGACGCGGTGATCAACGTGGCCGCA
>Ga0105049_10007615_pt1 | contig 12564 bp, 9 predicted proteins | sample MAT06_FD_78087 | JGI IMG/M metagenome (GOLD analysis project Ga0105049, IMG submission 78087) | Freshwater microbial communities from Lake Fryxell liftoff mats and glacier meltwater in Antarctica - MAT-06 | ecosystem: Environmental > Aquatic > Freshwater > Ice > Liftoff microbial mat | place...
ACCGCAGACCGTGCGATGTAATAATACGATTCTCTCCAACCAAGGGCACAACATCGGCGATCACCCCGAGTGAGCAGAGCCCAAGCAGCTCAAGCAGCAACTCGCGAAACACCGTAGCTACTTTCGGACCCCCGCTCGCCAGCGTACACAGGCGCCACGCGAGCTTGTACGCAACACCGGCCCCGCACAGATCACCGAACGGGTACGCCGTCGCCTCCAAGCGAGGGTGAACCACGCAGTAGGCATCCGGTAAGGGTTGCCCCGCCAGCGGAGGCGTGTGATGATCAGTTATGATGAGATCAACGCCAAGCGACTTTGCTACTCGCGCGGGCTCGACAGCCGTCACGCCGCAGTCTACCGTCACGATAAGCGTGGACCCGCCCGCCGCAAGCTCTCGAATGGCATCGCTATTGAGCCCATACCCCTCATCAATCCGATGGGGTACATACGTTTGAATATTACACTGCGGCGCAATCGCCCGCAACGTGTGGTACAGAATCGCGGTCGCGGTTACCCCGTCGACATCGTAATCTCCGTAGATTGTTATTTTTTCGCCGCTCCTGGCCGCTGCAAGAAGTCGCTCCGCCGCTCTGTCAAGCCCCGACATCAGCGAAGGGTCGTGAAGCTGCGCGAGTGACGGGCGAAGAAACCCGCTTACTTCCCCTTCCTCGCGAAACCCACGCGATGCGAGCACCCTACGCACCAAGCTCATCCGACCCGCCCCTGTCGCGCCGCCAACTCGATCAGCCGCCTGCCCCGCAGCCCCCTCGCCCTCAACAACGCCGTCAACAAAACCCCTGCGTCGCCACAACGACAGCACGCCCCGGGTCAGAATTTCACGCTCTTCGACTATTGCTTCCATGCAAACAAACCTTCCAGCACGCCCCGACCCCGTTCACGCCGCTCCTGACGAAGCACTGTACGAGTCTGCGCTCTCAAACACCGCAATCCTCGCTGTTGTAACTCTTAGTTTCTAAAGGGCCACTCGCATCGCGTTCCTCGGTTTCCAAACGGTGGCAGCGTTGCGCCTCGTTCTAGTGAGTAACCTGACAACTACTGGACCCCGACCCCCTCTGTTCTCGCCCGAACCAACTTCAACTCGCTCTACTAGAGATGCCGCCACCCGCCTCGTCACTTGTTCTACTGTTACGCAATGCCCCGACTTACCAAGATTTATACCAGGACTGGCGACGATGGGACCACCGGCCTTGCTACCGGCCAACGGGTCTTCAAAGATGATCTCAGCGTGGAGGCCTACGGCTCGGTCGACGAAGCTAACACTGCTATCGGACTCGCTGTCGTCGCGGCCGAGCATTCCGCCGGGAATGTGACCTCGCTCATCGCTCCCATCCTTCGGGCGATCCAGCATGATCTCTTCGATCTGGGCGCTGATCTTGCGACCCCAATTATGTTGGCCGAACCCGTAGGCACACGCTTACGCATCGTTGCTCAACAGATCCAGCGGCTCGAACTTCTGATCGACGAGCATAACGAACCGCTCCGACCGCTCGAAAACTTTGTGCTTCCCGGCGGCAGTCAGCTCGCGGCCCACCTCCACCACGCCCGAGCGGTGGTCCGTCGAGCTGAGCGCCTCTCAATTACCTTACTGCGCGCTCGTCCCGCCGAAATAAATCCAGAAGCCATCCGATATCTTAACCGTTTAAGCGACTTGCTCTTTGTGCTCTCCCGAGTCGCCAACGACTCAGGTTCACTCGATGTGCTCTGGATTCCCGGAGTGAACCGCAAGTAAGTCTGAGCAGATTGATCTACTTATGTTTGCCGGCGCATACCCCATCGCTGAAGCGAGCTAGACGCTTCCTTAGAGTCACTCTCCTACGAACCAACATACTTTGCGTACAGCGCTCGCGCCGTCTCCTCCCGCCCCGCGCCACGCAACAACGCCCGCCCATCGGTGAACAAAAGCATTTCCGTACCTTCAGGCAAGGTGCAGCGCAGTAGCATCGCCGTGACTTCGACCGGGGAGCCAAGTGCGGTGCGAAGCTTGCTGCCCAGGCGCTCCAGATCCACACCCTCCTCGGCGCTTAAGCCGGTCCGCCGCGGCCACACCTGATAGGTCGCCGTACCGCAAAGCCGGACACTCTCGCCGTCCGCCGACCCTTCCAGAAACTCAAACTTTCGTTCTACGCAGCAAGGGCACGCCGAATCCCGAGTTATGTTCATTTTTCGGATTGCAAGAGTCCAAGCATCGATCTCGATCAACGTAAACCCACTCTCCCCAGCGCTCGACGATCCGACCGCGCGGTCACTGCTTCCTCCATCACTTACAATCGCCCCGATCGCTATCGCCGCCTGTAGCGACGCCGCTATCCCGGACGCAGCCCCGAGCACACCGGCCGTATCGCAAGTCGGCTGCGAGCCAAGTGCCGGAGGATGCGGAAACACGCACCGCAGACACGGTCTCGGCGCTTCTCGCCGTCCCGCCAGCCGCATCACCATACCCCGAGTTGCGACGGCGCCGCCGTATACATAGTGAACTCCGCCGCGAACGGCGACATCGTTGAGCAGATACCGCGTCTCAAAGTTATCAGTGCCGTCAATGATTACATCGCAGTCGGCCAGCATTGCGGTCGCATTACGCGCCGTAAGATCCGCCGCGTGTGGCTCAAGACAGACAGTGGAGTTAACTTCTTGCAATCGCCGCGCTGCCGCGGCGACCTTCGGAACGCTTCCCGCTGCGTCTGCTTCCGTATAAAGGGGCTGCCGCTGCAGATTGGTCAACTCCACCACGTCGCGATCAATCAGCACCAGCCGCCCTACGCCAGCGCGGACAAGTTGATCAGCGCTTACGCAGCCCAAGGCACCCATACCAACCACCGCTACCGAGGCGCTACGAAGTCGTTCCTGCCCCGCATCTCCCACAACCGGGAGCAGCCGCTGACGGTGGTACCGATCGTGAATCATAAGTCAACATCCGTCCTTCGTCCCTGCAAAAAACGCCTCGTTGAGGCCGCCGCGTTCCTTGCCCACCAACAGCCTTCTTCCCAACGCACGTTTGTAACCCACCCATCTACCACCTAAAAACAACATAACTCGTGACCCATCAAAGGTGGGCCAAGCCAAACTTCCGCCTGAACGCGCCCGAGTGGATTCGAACCACTGACATCCGACTTAGAAGGTCGGCGCTCTATCCAACTGAGCTACGGGCACCTTTTCCTTTCATCCCCACCCCACCCCCACACGCAGCAGCACCTGCTACTTCCCGGTAAGTCACCAAGCCACATCTTCAACCTCGAAAGCGTAGGGGTCGCCGCAATCGCTTTCACCAAAGCCACCAACGCGGTAATTTTCGACGGCAAGCGTGCAAACCCTTGCTCTATCGCACTCGGCTGTTGCGGCAACTCCGCTGCTCGCCCGCAACTGACAACTCATTCCGGGCGATCTCATCGACTACAGGATAAATATGTAAAAAAGGTCCGCCGAGATGGCGGACCTTGAAGTAAACGTAACTATCACAATGCAGCCCGAATGCCGAGACTAGAGACTAGTAGTCGCCAGCCGCGCCATCGGGGAACCACCACTGGTTTGAATCGAAGTCGATGCCCTTGAGGCCGCCACGGGTCCAACGCTGAAAGCCGGGAGCTGAGTACTCGGCTTCCCCGTTGCGGATTGGTTCCCAAGACGCTTCCGGCTGGTAGAGCACAATCATCGGGAAGCCGCTAAGCGGAGTAAGGTTGTTGACTCCGTCGTTGGCGTCAACCCGCCTGCCACCTCTGTTAAACGGGTTGCCGGTCTTCTTGAACGCTACGTGACCGTCAAAGAACAGGTTCAGCGTAATCGCATCAGGGTAAGCATAATAGAACTGCGATTTGCCCTTGTAACGGGAAATGCTGTCGAAGATTTCGACCTTCTTGTCAGGAAACTGCACATCGGCAAGCGAGCGCCGACCAATCTTCTGGGCCAACACGGCCCCATTTTGTGTCTGATACATGCGGTGCGAGCCAGCCTGGGTTACGCCGCCCGTACCATTGTCGCAGCGGTCAGGCTGGTAGCGGAATGAAATTGACTCGTAGGACGAGGAGTATGGCCAGCGATTTTCACGGCCTGCGGGTCCCGGGATTGCGCCTTGCTCGAACCCTTTGGGATCCTTCTGCCATTCAAGCCGGCGAGAATCTGCGGGAGAAACCACAGACTTATTGGGCAACTGCTGCGCTAAGTAGTCTTGAAGCACTAAGTGGCTGTAGAGAACGTGGGGAATCCAGTTGGGGATGTAGTCGGTACCGTCGAAGTCCGACTGATCGCGGCCTGTTCGGCGACGGATAATGTCAACCGCCTGGGCCGCCGCCGCCTGGATCGGATTGTCGGTGTTTGCAAGGGCCTGCAAATCCGGGTACTCAAGACTCTGAAAGTTCTTCTTCGTAACCGAGAATCCCGACAGACGATTCAAGTAATCTGCGGCGTAGGAATGCGTCGACCGGCCAAGCTGCTGCTGGTTGGCGAGATCGATGACCTGTTTCGCCGTCTTTCTGGCCTCGGCCAGCGCGGGTAATAGAATACCGATGAGTAGCGCGATGATCGCAATCACGACCAGCAACTCAATCAGCGTAAATCCAACTCGTTTCTTATGAACTTGACCGCACTTCATGTGGGCCTCCTTACAACGAACACTGAAATGTTTCAGGTTGCGAACACCTCGAACAACCTGATGCCGCGAACGCGGACTTTTCGGAACCGACTACCCCGCCGAAATCTCCAAACGAGGTTTAAGGACCAAGAATAGGTCGCGGCCCGCTTTAACTTATCTTGATGATACCAATACACATGCCAAATGTCGAGAACTATTTAGCGCAAACCGACCGAAAACACACTTTCGACCTCCGCGGGCCAACCACCGAATCCAGCTAGGTCAAATTCGCGGTCGTCACCTATCATGGGAGTATGAGGAGCAGGCTCCAAAATCTCGCATAGCGGCCGACAATTTCCGCCACCGATCGGATCGTTTGACCGTTCAACCTGCCGACAACCATCTCCAACCTAAGAGTAGATTCAGCGACCGACCCTCTTCGAAACCTCTTCGCATAACTGTTGTGGCTCGCGTGAGTACATACCGTAAATATCGGCCTTTGGGTGCAAATGTTGCTAAGTTTTAAGCATATCATCGGAACACAGGGACTAGATAACCACGGATAGTTGGATGCCGTTAGGTGTTTACCCGCTCAACTCATTCTTGCTCCGTGTCTTTTTCACTTTTTCGCTCTGCCGTTCTGATGGTACTTTCGCCTATGAAATTCTCCCTGCAACGTCGCTCGGCAATTTGCAGTGTACTACCGGTCGCCGCCGTTCTCTCCGTCTTGGTTCTCTCATGCGGCAAGACCAGGTCCAAAACGGACAACGGTCCAACCACCTTTACCGACAAGACGGGCTCCATCACTAAGACGAGATCCGGACCAGAAGAGTCTGCAGCGCTTTCGAAGACTGCAATTTCAGCGACCGTTGACGGCATCCCCGTACCCACTTCGCTTTTAACCGCGTTCGCACTTGAAGCAGCGGGGGCGGTCGCGCTGGAAGAAGTAGCCTTGGATTCTCTGCTTGAACGCGAGTTACGATCGGCCAGCATAACTGTTACAAGTGCGCAAGAGGAAGCGGAGCGGGCATTGCTTTACGAGCGAGTATCCAGCGAAGCCAACGTAGCCACAGCCCAGGCCGGGGACCTGATTGAAAGGTTCCGCGCCGCTCGTGGGCTTGGCCCTATCCGCTTTTCAGCGTTACTCAAGCGAACCGCAAGACTTCGCGCCCTCGTCGTCGCCGCTGGCATCGACCCAGCAGAAGTGGAACGTTTCGTAGCACAGTCTCTCTCGCCCCGCGCGACGGCACGGATTGCGGTGCTAAACAGCGAATCCCAGGCCGCATCCTTCGCACAGCAAGTAAAATCATCCGCGCCCGACCAGCGATCCGCGGTCTTCGCCACGCTCGCATACAGGCAGTCCACGGATACATCCGCGGCACGCGGCGGGCTCTTCGGCCCCGTGGCCCACACAGATATAAGTATTCCGCCAGCCGTCAGATCCCGCCTTTCTGATCCGCCGGGAACCATGAGCGATATTCTGGCCATCGCCGATGGCTTCGCCGTGCTCCTCATCGAATCACAGTCGCCTGCAACGACCGATGAGCCTTCAGTGCAGCGTGCAAAAACGCAAGCCGTAACAAGGGTCCAGCGGGAGGCGATTGACCGTCTCGCCGCACAACTGCTCGTACAGGCCAGAGTTACGATCATCAACGAACAAGCCCGCTGGGCTTGGCGCAGCCGCGGCGAGAAGCCTCGCTAAATCGTCGGCCAAGTGCGAGCACTTCAAGAAGGACGGCTAGCCCAGTCCACGCACCCGCGAGCAAGTCCTAGCTCCCGCGCCAGCAGGGACCCCCGCCCCCCACGCTGGCCGAAATCAGATAAATTATGAGAGAGTCGCTGGCGCGTGAGTTAGTTAAGCAAGCGGCGACACCATGTCGTCGGCCAAGCCCGCCGCACCATGAAGCGATCTTAAACGCTCCGCCGCGGGCATTTCATTCGCCGCGTCCTCGCCAGGTTAAATTTTGTCGCTACCAGATTGGATCGGCAATTTGAACCGACTTGCGATTGCACGACCACCCCGCACCGCGAGTTAAGCCCCGCACCGCGAGCTAAGCCGAGCATCAACGGCTCTGCTTTTCTTTCTTCCCGCCGCCGCGAATTCGCTCCTCATCCTCGCGCACCAAGTAAAGCACGCACTGACAGGAGCTGCATCGTGTTAACTTTCCGCTGGAGAGCAGTCCGTTGACGGACTCGATGGGCACCGCCATCATGCAAACGCTGCAGTTATATTCATGACGCTTACGATCGACGATCTCGAGCGGACCCATCGCCTCTTCGCCGCGGGTTTCGAGAAGCCGCTGGAACATCGCCATCGTATCTTTGGGAACATCCACGGCGAAGACTGCCAGCTCGCTTTTGAGTTCGGTTAAGCGTTCCTGAATCTCAGCGTGGCGCTCATCGCGCTCTTTAGCCGCCACGGTTCGCACAGTCTCCCGCTCGCCCCGCGTTTCGCCCAGCTCCCCCGCTTGCTTTATAATCAATTCCAACTCTTCCATCGCTTTGAGCAGCGTGGCCTCAAGCTTGTCTTTCTCAACCTTGAATGTATTAAGTTCGGTGAGGATCGCCTGGTATTCTTTATTGGTCTGCGAGTTCTCCATCTTCTCGCGGAGGGAAGCCATCCGGGCCTCAACTCGCTTAATCTCGCCCTCTTGGTCAGCGACTAAAGTTGTCTTAGTTTTCAGCGTGGTATCTACGCCTTTGCGTCTGCCATCGATGGTTTCCAGTTCCTTCTGCTGCTGGCCAAGAAATCCTTCGGCGGCCTTGAGCCGTGTTTGAAGGCTACGAATCTGCTTTTCTACTTGGAAAACCCGCAACAGTTGGGCCGTAACGCTCATTCAGGACTCCGGAGAGGTACACGTCGAACCCTCTATCGTAGAACCCCCGGACGCTAAGGAATAGGGTCGCGCTACTGCGAAATGAAGCGATTTGCGCCCTCACCCGTTCTCAGTCCTCCCAAACCCGGTCTGGAAAGCGCGGATGGCGACGACCGTCGCTCATCGAATCGCTACTTTTCACAGCCCCGCCTGATGCTTGGCGACTCCAGCCGCGCGTCGCGGCGGCGCCCACTGGCGCAAGCCATCCCGGAGTGCAGGAACGCGATTCATCGTTATAAGCGGGCCACTCCTCGCATGCGTCGCGGTTACCAATCGGACCAGACTTAGTCTCATCCTCTGCAAAATGCACAATCGATGCCTCATCGTCCGGTCGGTAGACGAGGCGGAAGCAATCCGTGCGGTTGTCGAAAAAGAATCGCATCTTTTCTCTCCCCAGCGGGGTATTTTTGATCAACTCGAAAACGCCGACCGCCACACGCGGCACGTCTCTCACGACCGCTAACCAAACGCGGCGGTCTAGTTTTCCACTTTTTCTGACGCGATGGCTGCAACGCGGCTAGCCGGATTTCGTACAAAGAAGGGTTAACGGCCGTCTGGCTACCCATAAATTTGCCAGTAGAACCACAGCAACCGTACTCGACCAGCGACCAACGCAAGCGCAAAGTGAACCGAAAGTTGTCAAGATCTTGAAGATCGGCATCTAAACACCTTCAGGAGTACGTTCAAAATGTGGATAAACTGCCTCAAGCAGGTCTTGGGAAGTCGATGGGCTCCACCTCAAAGAGGTAGTAAAGCAATACAAACCCAGTGCAATCAAACAGACAGCCCGACGTTCAACTATTCGTAACTAGCCGATACAGGGCGTGTGCAGTTAAACGCGTTGCGTTTCACCTTCATCTTCGAGACCCTGAACTTATCTTTACGCCGCGTTGAGACTCACTATGTTAAATGCCTACCAGCCCGCATCGGCCCCGCCAGTGAGCAGCGACGACATTCCCGCTGTGGGTGAAAACCCAAACGGCACCGATGCGGCGAGTGCCGATGATCGCCTCACCGCATCACTTGCTCCTCTGAAACGCGATGCCTTTAGCGAAGCTCACGCTCGCCACTTGCTCTGGAGAGCGGGCTTTGGTGGCAACGCCAAGCAGATCACACTCTTGGCTAGCTGGGGCCTTGAGAAATCTGTTGACTATCTCTTAGGCGTTGAGAAAGTCAACGCCGAGGCGATCTCGCCCACGCTCTTTGATCGCGAGATTATGCGTCCGCCCAGCAAAGACGAGCGAGAGATGTATCGCGCTGCGCAGCGCGCTCAGGATGAAGATCGCCTAGCCGAACTGCGCAAAGCTCGCCAAGACCGCGAGCAGGCGGACCGCCAGCAGATGGCGAGCATGCAAAAGTGGTGGCTCACCCGTTTGATCGAGTCGCCCCGCCCCCTCGAAGAAAAGATGACTTTCTTCTGGCACGGTCATTTCGCGACCAACTATCGGACGATTGAGAATAGTTATCATATGTTTGCCCAGAACGCAATGTTCCGTGCCAACGCCTTGGGCAGCTTTCGCGACTTATTGCGGGGCATCATCCGCGACCCTGCGATGATTGCTTATCTTGATAATAATGATAGCAAAAAAGGTAAGCCCAACGAAAACCTCGCCCGCGAGCTCATGGAGCTTTTTTCCCTGGGAGTCGGCAACTACTCAGAACGCGATGTGAAGGAAGGTGCCCGCGCCCTCACAGGCTACACCTTCGAGGACGATGCGTTCGTGTTCGCCGAAAGAAATCACGACTCGGGCGTGAAGAACATTCTGGGCCGCAGCGGAGCCATGAACGGCGAAGAATTAGTTGAAACCATTCTCGCTCAGCCTGCCTGCCCTCGCTTCCTCGCCAGAAAACTCTACCATTACTTCGTGGCCGATGTACCCCCGGACGAACGCGGCGGCGACAAGGGACTCGAGCCCGCGCAGCGCAGTGTGATCGCTGGGATTGCCTCAACGCTGCGGACGAATAGATATCAGATCAAGCCCGCCTTACGCAAGCTCTTTATGAGCGAACACTTCTACGAACCTGCACTGCGCAACCAGCAGATCAAAAGCCCAGCCCAGTTGGTGGTCGGTGCGGTACGTTCACTTAACACACCCACGCGCGACCTCTCAATACTTAACGATGCGATGGATCTCATGGGACAACGCATCTTCTTCCCGCCGAGTGTGAAAGGCTGGGAAGGAGGTCGCTCATGGATGAATACCTCGACGCTGTTCGTTCGGCACAACACGCTCGCCTTCCTCATCAGCGGCAAAAAGCCGAATGGCTTTGACCCCTCCGCTGGTATCGAATCGTTTGATGCGATGGCGGTTGTGGGTGAGGCTGTCTCAAACCCCGATGCGGCGATCCACCAGGTGCTCCGCGTTACACTCGGGAAAACCCCAGCAAACGCAGTGGAATCGCTCCGGACCTACCTCAAATCGCAAGGCAACGCGGTCAATCCGACTACCGTAACGGGCATGCTGCTCCTGGCGACCGCTACGCCCGAGTATCAACTTTGTTAGCATCGGCACTCCAGCCACGCGGTGGATTCTTTACCACGATTCTACTCTATCTGCATTACAGTTAAGTTCGAACTACAATGTTATCTTTAAGCCTCCACTTCTGCGGCTTTCGTTTAAACCCAAAGAGCGGAATGTCGCCCGACTCATTCTCGATCTACGCCTGCAGTTCCTTCCCTCATCACTTCAACGCCGCCCGTCTGCAAGGAACCCGAACATGAATCCCTCGCTAAGCCCATTTTCACGTCGCGAGTTTATTCGCAGCGGACTGGTACTGGCCTCCGCAACCGCAACGCTGCCCTCGTTTCTTCACGACAGCGCATGGGCGATGCACAGCCAAGCCGAGGAGCTCGGAGTTTCCAGCATTCCGGGCGTTCCCGACGACCACATTCTTGTAGTGGTCCAGCTCTCTGGTGGTAACGATGGGTTGAACACGGTGATCCCCTTCGGTGACCCGATGTATTACAAGGCGCGTCCCGGCCTTGCGATTAAGGAAAACGATGCGCTCCGGCTCTCCGGCACCGACGGAGTGGGCCTTCATCCGCAGCTAGCCGGACTTAAGGATTTGTACGATAACGGCCTCCTCTCGGTCGTCCAGGGCGTCGGATACCCCAACCCTAATCGGTCCCACTTCAAGAGCATGGATATCTGGCAGACCGCAGATACGACGGCCACCGGTGATGGCTGGCTAGGTCGATACTTTGATAGTGAGTGTTGTGGGTATGGCAAAGGCGAGAGCGGCATCGCGGAGATGACGTCGACCGCTAAAAATGATCATAATCTCACCTCCATTGCCGACCCAACCAGCGTCGGGCCTCCGGGCATCGCCATCGGTCGCGGCGCGCCGCTCGCAATGCAGGGCCGGCAAATTAAGCCCGTGTCATTTGAGTCTGCCGAGCTCTTCAAGTGGTCGGCGTCGGACATGAACTCCGCCCTTCGCGATGGATATCAGTCTCTCAACCGCCAGGAATCCACCGGCCAACGTAACTCAGACTTTCTCGTTCGTACTTCGCTCGATGCACAGGTTTCCAGCGATATAATCCGTAAAGCTGTTGCCGAGAAGCCTTTGGTGCAATACCCCAATGGCGATCTAGCCAACCAGCTTAAGATGGTGGGCCTGATGATTCGCGCCAATCTGCGAACCCGTGTCTATTACGTCTCCTTCGGCAGTTTCGATACCCACGCCGGGCAGGGCGGTGCCCAAGGCCGGCACGGCCAACTGTTAAGCCAACTCGGACAGTCGCTGAAAGCCTTCTATGCCGATCTTAAGCAGCAAGGCAATGATGGCCGCGTGATGACCATGTCCTTCTCCGAGTTCGGGCGGCGTGTGGGGCAAAATGCCAGCGGCGGCACCGACCACGGCACCGCCGCTCCGCTGTTCCTCGCCGGACCTATGGTGCGCAAAGGTATAATTGGCGATCATCCCTCGCTCAAAGATCTTGACGACGGTGACCTGAAATACAAGATCGACTTCCGCGAGGTCTACGCCGGGATTCTGACTGGCTGGCTTAAAGCCGATCCCACGAAGATTCTCGATGGCTCATTCAAGGCGTTGAACATCATGGGAAAGTCAACGCTGGTGGATCGGGGCCGATGATCCCGATGATCCCGCTAACACCGCTGGGTCCCCATTGACTTCACTGACAGTATATTAAGTTGATAGTTGCAACTTTAAACGAGGTTGTGCCCGCTTAACTCGCAATAGTTTGGTGGCGGTCCGCGCCATGCACCTCAAAGTGATCGCGATGTATATGAGCTTGGCTAGGGCTACCGCGCCGCCGCCACGATGGCAGTGCACGCTCCAGCGTCCAGCTCCGCCGACCAAAGCCCCCCCACCTTAAGCGACGATCCCACGATCGCCGCCTGCGCATAACGCAACATATTTCGCACATTCTTGGCCGTGACCCCCGACCCTACAAGCACCGGCAGCCCGCCCTTGCCCGCCGCTCGCACATCACTTATGTTCGCCGCTCGCCCCGTCGCCGCGCCGGTAATAATTACACCATCGGCGCCGAAGAACCCAGCGCCGTACACCGCATCTTCAATACTTATGTCCATCGTCACCGCGTGCGATGCGTGCTTCTTCTTAATATCCGCCAGCACCGCCACCTCCGCCGCTCCAACCCGCCGCCGATAGCGCAGCAACGGACCCGCCGCCGCGTCGATCATCATTCCCTCATCCGCCACGTGCGCAAAGACAAAGTTCTCGCACCGCACAAACTGCCCATCCGCGGCGAGGCAAACGCTGAGTGCTTCGCGTTCGCCTCGCGCCAGTATCTGTACTCCCAGCAGCACGTCTGGCGCCACCTCACGAACTCGCAGTGCCGCCAACGTCATCGCCGCTGTGATAGCGGGATCGTGCGGCCCAATTACATACGGGGCATCGTGCATATTCTCGATCAATAAGCCGCGAAACCCCGCCCGCACCAGCACCTTCGCTTCCGCTGCCGCGGCGTGGGCCAGAGCCGCCATCCCCCTCTGACTCCGCGGCGTCCCCGGCAACGCGCCCACGTGGACCATCCCAATAAGTGGCGGGGACGTGCCGAACCGGTCAGAATGGAAGCTGGGGCCAGATTGATGCTTGGGCATGGTGTTGCAGTGTACC
>Ga0105049_10007616_pt1 | contig 12564 bp, 9 predicted proteins | sample MAT06_FD_78087 | JGI IMG/M metagenome (GOLD analysis project Ga0105049, IMG submission 78087) | Freshwater microbial communities from Lake Fryxell liftoff mats and glacier meltwater in Antarctica - MAT-06 | ecosystem: Environmental > Aquatic > Freshwater > Ice > Liftoff microbial mat | place...
GTAATCATCGTTCTTGGAGGTAGCAGATGCAGGCTTTTGAGGCGCAGTAAAATTACTGGGCTGCTGTTGCTGCTGGTTCATTTTTTCCTGCATTTGGGCATTCATATCTCCAAATTGTTTTTTTACTTGTTTAGTAGTTTTCACCACAGGTATAATGAAATCAAATATCAATTTGTATAAAAGGTAGAGCATAAACAGCTCAAACGCAAGTCTTAAAATGTTCATATCGCAAAGGTATAAATCAAATAAAAATAAACCTGTTAAAATTCTTGACGAATTGTAAAATAAATCAACTATTTAATTCTTTTTCTATTTTGGCAGTTTATTATTACTTACCTATATTTGCACACGGAAAATGAAGCTAAAGAAGGGAACGAGGACCGTTCCCTTCTTCTTTTACTATGACTGAAGACATTACATCTATACAAGCAATCGAAACTTTGGTAGGACAATTGTTGTCTGAAACAGAAGACACATTTCTGGTTTCGATACGCATCAAACCTACCAATAACATCAAAGTTTTTTTAGACGCCGATTCTGGTTTAAACATTGATAAGTGTGTTAAAATCAATCGGGCAATGTATCGTACGATTGAAGAAAACGGCTGGTACCCGGATGGTAATTTTTCGCTGGAGGTATCAAGTCCGGGTATAGATGAGCCGTTTAAAATATTCAGGCAGTACACGAAAAATATTGGTAGAAATGTAGAAGTAATCCTCAATGATGGAACGATCGTGGAGGGGAAACTACTGGAAGCAAACGAGAATTTAATTCGGTTGGAATATACAGAAGGGAAGAACAAGAAAGCGGTAACAGTGGTAAAAGAAATTCCTTTTGATCAGATAAAACAAACAACGGTTGTGATTGCATTTTAATTAACTAACAAAACCCCCTGCCGGCGGGGATACAAAAGTGAGGCTGGTTAGGTCTATGGCACGAATTAATTTGATCGATTCCTTTCAGGAATTTAAAGAAGCGGAAAACATTGATCGTCCGACGTTGATGAAAGTTATGGAGGATGTTTTTAAAACATTGATTCGTAAAAAATATGGCAGTGATGATCAGTTTGACGTAATTGTAAATGACCAAAAGGGTGACCTGGAAATTTTCAGGCGCCGTATGATCGTTGATGACGGAGACATTTATAACACTTTAACTGAGATAGAATTTAGCGATGCCATTAAGATAGAGCCTGACTATGCGGTGGGTGAAGAATTGTATGAAGAAGTAGATATTCAAAAAGAGTTTGGTCGCAGGGCGATTTTAGCCGGTAAGCAAACATTGGCAAGCCGTATCAACGATTTAAAGAAGAATTTGTTAATCAAGAAATACGAAGATCGGGTAGGTGATATCGTAAGTGGCGAGGTGTACCAGGTTTGGAAAAAAGAAGTGTTATTGTTGGATGAAGAAGGCAATGAAATGATTCTGCCAAAATCTGAACAAATCCCTTCCGACTACTTCAAAAAAGGAGAGAATGTAAGAGGTGTTGTAAAAAAAGTAGAATTAAAAAACAGCCAGGCAGTTATTGTTGTTTCAAGAACAAGTTCCACCTTCCTGGAAAAATTATTAGAAATAGAAGTGCCTGAAATATTTGACGGTTTGATAGTGGTAAAGAAGATTGTAAGAGATCCGGGTGAAAGGGCAAAAATTGCGGTGGAAAGTTTTGATGACAGAATTGATCCGGTAGGAGCCTGTGTTGGTATGAAAGGCAGCCGTATTCATGGTATTGTAAGAGAATTGAAAAATGAAAATATTGATGTAATTAACTGGACCAACAATACCCAGTTATTGATTCAACGTTCACTTACACCGGCTAAAATCACCAGTATTGATTTAGACGAAGAAAAGAAACACGCAACGGTTTACTTAAAGCCCGACCAGGTTTCGCTGGCAATCGGCCGAAGAGGAGTTAATATAAAGCTGGCTTGCGAATTGACAGGATATGAAATCGATGTATTTAGGGACAATGAGGGTGAAGTAGATGAGTTTGATATTGACCTGGAAGAATTCAGCGATGAAATAGAAGCCTGGGTAATTGAAGCACTTAAAAAAGTAGGTTGTGATACTGCCAGGTCAGTACTAAATCTAACTGCTGAGGAACTGGAACGCAGAACTGACCTGGAAAAAGAGACCATTGCAGATGTAATGAGAATATTGAAAGAAGAATTTGAAAAAGAGTAGGTTTTTATGAGTTGATGATCATCGATCAAACTGTTATAACATAGCAGAAATAAAATAAGGAATAAAAAAGAAGAATGTCAGAAAAAGAAATAATATCATTACCAAGGGCAATGAAGGCTGCTATTGAATTCAATGTAAGCAAGGATACGCTTGTTGAATTCCTGGGAAGCAAAGGCTTTAGTCCTGATGAGATGCAACGGGACTTTAAACTAACGGAACAGATGTACCGGGTGTTGCAGACCGAGTTTCAGCAGGATAAGGTAGCAAAGCAAAAGGCCGAGCAAATCGATTTGCCAAAAGGTGCCGGATCTACTGAGCCAAAAAGAAAAAGAGACGAAGAAGATCTTTCCTTTAAGAAAAAGGAAGCCGCAGCAGTAGTTGCAGCTCCACCTCCTCCGGTAGTAATAACAGAGCCCGTGGTTGAAAAGCCAGTTGAAGTAATACCGGTTGTTGAGAAGCCAGTTGAAGTAATTCCGGTTGAAGTAATTCCCCCGGTCATAGAACAAACAGCACCATCGCCTGCAATTTCAGAATTGCCAAAAGCAGAAAAGAAGGTGAAAGAAGAAACTCCAGCCACAATTGTAGTAAATAAAGTTCCTGAACCAACAGTGGTAGAAATTACTAAAATTGAAGCGCCGGAACTGGAAGCACCAAGAGTAGTTACAAAAATTGATTTGGATGCCATTGATTCTTCTACAAGACCCAAAAAAGCAACGAAAAAGCCAGAAGAGAAATTGCCCGAAGCAGTAGTTCCCCAGAAGCAAGTATCAAAGGCAGTAGAAACGCCGGTTGTAAAAGTTGTGGAAGCACCCATGGTAGAAATTGCACCTGAAATACCAAAAGCAGATCAGGCTCCTCAAATTGAAAATATTAAGGCAGATAGATTAGAAGGACCGAAAATTTTGGGAAAGATTCAGCTACCCGTTGATAACGATACAAGACCAAAAAGAGATACAGAAGATAAGAGAAAGAGAAAGCGCATTCCAATTGAAAGAAAAGCAGGTGCGCCCGGACCATCTGGTCAGGGACAAGGACAACCAGGGCAGCAGGGGCAGCCGAACCGTGGTCCACAAGGACAAGGTGGTGGTTACCAGGGCCAGGGTGGTCAGCAACGACCGCCTATGGGTGGTGGTCAGCAACGACCTCCAATGGGTGGCGGACCAAACCGTCCGAATGTTGGACCAGGCGGTCCGGGTGGTAACAGGCCACCGGCAGGTCAGGGTGGTGGCAGGTTTAACAATAATCGGAATGCAGCACCACCTCCACGCAGGGAAGACAGGGAGATAGATGCAAAAGAAATTCAGGATAAAATAAAGGAAACACAGGCTAAATTATCTGGCGGCGGTGGACGTGGTAAAAGCTTAAAAGCTAAATACAGGAAAGCCAAGCGGGATGAATTGGCAGAACAACGAGGTGCCGATGGCGATGAAGGAAATAAACTACAGGTAACTGAGTATATCTCGGTGAGCGAATTGGCAGGTTTGATGGAAGTAAGTTTTGCAGATGTTATCAGTAAGTGTATGAACCTGGGAATAATGGTTTCTATTAACCAACGTTTGGAGGCCGATGTAATTGAATTGGTAGCAAGCGAGTTTAATTTTGAAGTGGAATTTATTGGGGTAGAAGATGCTGCCGAACTGGAAGAAGATGACAACGAAGATCATATAGACGATCAAAAGCCAAGAGCTCCGATCGTTACTATCATGGGCCACGTAGATCATGGTAAAACATCTTTGTTGGATTACATCCGTAAAACAAATGTAATTGCAGGTGAAGCCGGCGGAATTACCCAGCATATTGGTGCTTATGAAGTGAAGTTGAAGGATGGCAGGGCAATTACATTCCTGGATACACCAGGTCACGAAGCGTTTACAGCAATGAGGGCACGTGGTGCCAAGGTTACAGATATAGCCGTGATTGTGGTAGCAGCAGATGATGCGGTGATGCCACAAACTAAGGAAGCCATTTCGCATGCCCAGGCAGCGAATGTGCCAATGATATTTGCAATTAATAAAATTGATCGGGATGGAGCCAATCCCGAAAAAATTAAGGAACAATTGGCTTCTATGAATATTTTGGTAGAAAGCTGGGGTGGTAAATACCAAAGTCAGGAGATCAGTGCAAAGCAGGGACTGAACATTGATCTGTTGATGGAAAAGATTTTGCTGGAAGCCGATATACTGGAATTGAAAGCAAACCCTGATAAGGTAGCAAACGGTACCGTAATTGAAGCTTCGCTGGATAAAGGGCGTGGTTATGTAGCCACCATCCTGGTGCAGAACGGAACGTTGAAATTGGGAGATATGATTGTATCAGGTCAAAATTTTGGCAAAGTAAAAGCTATGTACAATGAGCGTAACCAACGCAGCGAAATAGCACCTCCTTCTACACCGGTTTTGATATTGGGGTTAAATGGTGCACCGCAGGCGGGTGAAACGTTTAAAGTGTATGCCGATGAAAGTGAAGCAAGAGAGAAAGCCTACCAACGTGGCCAGATTTTAAGAGAGCAGGGCATGAGGGCTAAAAAACATATCACACTTGATGAAATCGGACGTCGTTTGGCTTTGGGTAACTTTAAAGAACTGAATGTAATTATTAAGGGAGATGTGGATGGATCGGTAGAAGCATTGAGTGATTCATTACAGAAATTGAGTACAGAAGAAATTGTGGTGAAAGTGATACATAAAGCTGTGGGTGCCATTACCGAAAGTGATGTTACGCTTGCAAACGCATCGGATGCCATCATTATTGGTTTCAACGTACGACCGTCCATTCAGGCAGCTCGTTTGGCTGAAGCAGAATCAATCCAGATCAAATTATACTCTATCATTTACAATGCCATCGAAGAGATACGCAGTGCAATGGAAGGCATGATGGAGCCAGGTATTGAAGAAAAAATACTGGCGAATGTGGAGATCAAGGAAATGTACAAATTTGATAAAGCTACCGTTGCAGGTTGTATTGTAATAGAAGGTAAAATTGCCAGAAATAACCGCATTCGTTTGGTTAGAGATGGTATCGTAATCTTTACAGGAGAACTTGGAAGTTTGAAACGTTACAAAGATGATGTGAAGGAAGTAACCAATAATATGGAGTGCGGATTGACCATTAAAAATTATGCAAATATCCAGGTGGGAGATATCGTGGAAGCATTTGAAGAAGTGGAAGTAAAGCGTACTTTGTAATCATGGACACCCTGCCTTTCGAAGAAGAGTTTTTGAAGAGAGGCGATTCAGATTCAAAGTATAATTAGTAGCGGGTAGTTGCAGAAGTTTCAATTATATCTTCGCTTCTTTTGATACTGGCACAAACATTTGTTAAACATAATTACAAAAGGGCTATTGATAAAATAGCTCTTTATTTTTGGTATCCACACCAGTGAAGTATTTGCATCAAAGGCAACTCAGGTCTACAATTTGAGACAGCCCGTTGAATTAATAAAATGAATATGAATACAAAAAGACTATACCTGTTACTTGTTGCTAATTGCCTTTTAATGGTAGCTTTTGCTCAACCAAAAAAAGTAGTTGCAGATAAAATAATTGCCGTAGTAGGCGATAAAATCGTTTTAAAAAGTGACATTGACAACAGCATACAGGATATGGAACGCCAGGGCATGGAAGTGCCGGACAATGCGAGATGTCTTACGCTGGAACAGGCGATGGGTATTAAAGCACTTGTATTACAGGCTGAAAAAGATTCACTACCGGTAACAGACGAGGAAATTGCTGCCGATATCGACAACCAGATTCGTTATTTTATTGGGTCATATGGAACAAAAGAAAAGCTGGAAGAAATTTCAGGTAAAACAGTTTATCAATTAAAGGAAGATTTTAAAGAAGGTTTCAGAGATCGTAAACTGGCTGCTGCAATGCGCAATAAAATCGTAGAAGGCATCAGAATTACTCCCAAAGAAGTGAATATCTATTTTGATAAATTACCCAAGGATAGTTTACCGTTTTATGAAAGCGAATTGCAAATAGGCCAGATAGTGCGCTATCCAAAAGCAAGCAGGGATGCAGAAGAATATTGTGTAGACCAGCTCAAGGAATTTAAAGTGCAATTGGAAAGTGGCAGGAAGGATATGAAGACCCTTGCAGCCTTGTATTCAGATGACCCCGGTAGTAAAGACAAATCAGGAGAGTACGAAATAAACCGCAACGAAAAGCAATGGGATCCGGTCTTTATGGCCAAAGCATTTTCGTTAAAAGAAGGACAGATAACGCCTCCCTTTAAAACCAGGTTTGGCTATCATATCATTCAAATGATCAGTCGTGCCGGTGATGATGCTACGGTTCGCCACATATTAAAAATCCCGCAGGTTACAAAAACAGAATTAAAGGAAGGTTTGGATAAACTGGATACCGTGCGCTCAAAGCTGGTGGCAGAAACGCTTCAATTTAGTGAAGCTGTTAGCAGATACAGTGATGATGAATCTAGTAAATTTACAGGCGGATCATTTCAAAATGCAGAAGGTGGAACGTCTATTACCATTGATCAATTGGATAAGGACATGGTAGTAATGATGAAGGATCTTAAAGTAGGTCAATATTCACAGCCAACTGAATTTACTGACCCCAAAGGAAAAAAAGGCGTAAGGATTGTTTACCTGAGAAGCAGGACAGAACCACACCGTGAAAATATGCGGGACGATTATAACAAAATTGCACAACGTGCTTTGGAAGAAAAAAAGAATGATGCATTGGAATTGTGGTTCAATACCAAAATCTCCACCTATTACATTATGATAGACAATGACTATAAGAACTGCGATGAAATGAAAAAGTGGTCTACTTCTACCAATGCAACTGCTGCCGTTAAGTAATATTAGTCCTCAAATAATTAAAAGCGTTCCGATAACACCGGAACGCTTTACTTTTGTACCCAAGTCCTAAACCGGCTTTGATATCGATAAATGTGAAGCCTGTTTTTCGATAAACGCAACTGAATAAATAATAACAAATTCAAAGATTTTGATAGATAAAAAACAACTCAAGCAGGAACAAAAAACCGTATTGGTGGGTGTTATTACATCCGACCAGTCTGAACAACAGCTAAATGAATACCTGGACGAACTGGCATTTTTATCTGAAACTGCCGGTGTAATTGCTGTAAAAAGATTCACGCAAAAATTGCCGCATCCCGATGCAAGAACTTTTGTGGGAAAAGGCAAATTGGAAGAAATAAAAAAATATGTAAGTCTGCACAGCGATGTGGAACTGGTAATATTTGATGACGAATTAACAGGCTCTCAAATTCAAAATATTGAAAAGGAACTCGGTGTAAAGACCATTGACCGGAGTGACCTGATTTTAGACATATTTGCCAGTCGTGCCAAAACAGCCCAGGCAAAAACGCAGGTTGAGCTGGCACAATATCAATACATTTTACCCAGGCTAAAAGGGATGTGGAAACATCTGGAAAGACAGGGTGGTGGTGTAGGCACAAGGGGGCCGGGTGAAACGGAGATTGAAACCGATCGTCGTATTGTAAAGGATAAGATCAGCCTGTTGCGCAAACGCCTCACCGAAATAGACCGGCAATCATCAACCCAACGCCAGGAAAGAGGCGAGTTTATAAGAGTATCACTGGTAGGATATACCAACGTTGGTAAATCAACCATCATGAACCTGCTCAGCAAAAGCGAAGTGTTTGCAGAAAATAAATTATTTGCCACGCTTGATACCACTACCCGTAAAGTAGTGTTTGAGCAAACGCCCTTCCTGCTAAGTGATACAGTAGGGTTTATCCGTAAGCTACCCCATCATTTGGTAGAAAGTTTTAAGAGCACGTTGGATGAAGTAAGAGAAGCTGACATATTATTGCATGTGGTAGATATCTCTCATCCGCAGTATGAAGAGCAATTAGCAGTTGTAAATAAAACACTGGCCGAATTGGGCGCTGCAGAAAAGCCAACCGTAACCATTTTTAATAAAATGGATAAGTATGAAGCAGAAGCATTTGATCAATGGCTGGAGCCTGAGGTTAAAAAGGAAATCCTGATTGATTTAAAGCAACGCTGGCAAAATGAAACCAAGGGTAATTGTGTGTTTGTATCAGCTACAGAAAAATTAAATATAGATGCCCTGCGCCAAACTATTTTGAATAAAGTAAGAGAGATGTACCAGATCAGGTACCCCTACCGGGCAGAATTTTTTTATTGAGTAAATACGGTGAGTCAACTCCAAAAGGTGACTCGCCAAATTTAATCTTGCATAATGTTGAAGTGAAACTGCAATGAAAGAAAAAAAATACCAGTGGCATAAGGTAGCGGATAGTATGGAGGAGATGAATTTCCAGTCCAATTCAATGACAGAAATAACCGTTGCCGGAAAAACAATTTGCGTTGCCCGCCACAAAGACCAGCTATTGGCCTGCACCCAAAAATGCCCCCATGCAGGTGGCGTATTATCGAATGGTTTTATAGACCCACAGGGAAATGTGGTTTGCCCGCTACACCGGTACAAATTCAATCTTCAAAATGGCAGAAATACCAGTGGCGAGGGCTATTTTTTAAAAACCTTCCCGGTAGAAATACGCAATGAAGGTGTATTTATAGGCTTTGAAGAAAATAACTTTCTGAAATGGCTGAAATAATCATTTTATATTTTTGTTGAAAACTAAAATCCCTTATTTTTGCCTCCCAATTAAAAAATGGAACACTCCTCCCTAGCTCAGTTGGTTAGAGCATCTGACTGTTAATCAGAGGGTCGCCCGTTCAAGTCGGGCGGGGGGAGCAGCCACAAAAAAGGGTTTCAAGAAATTGAAGCCCTTTTTTATTTTATCATTCTGACACCGTTCCGACACAAACAGCATATTAATCTGTATAAGAATCTAATATATACTTGGGCCTTTATTAGTGTCTATTCCCTGTTCATTGATACAAGGCAGTTATATAATCTCCAAAAAATCTTTAGGTTCATCAAATTAGTTGTACCCATGGTACTTAACTGGATATTGACCAGAATTTTCTGAAGGTCTTCTAGAATTAAATTTGTTTTACCTTCATCAAACTTGTCTACATCATCTTCATTATCACCCATACCACGTTTGGCAATTTCTGTAAACAGTTCTTTGGGTTTTAAAAAGTAGCCCAGCTTCTCCAAAGCTTCTTCTTTAATCGCTTCAATAAATTCTTTGGAATTGTTGGTTTTGAGGTTTATTTCACGAAACTTGATTTTATCTTACCTTAATATTTCATTGGCAAATATTTCCATTTTCTCACTCAAATATTTACCTGAAAATCAATCAAACTATTTCTTATGAAGTGAATTCGATCTGAAATGGGGGACTAGCATCGATTGGTTGCAAATGTGTTGAATCATGTTGACGGATATTAGTGAAAGGGGCTAGTTGGCTTGTGCGGTGGAAACTGTTTACTTTTAGAGGGTTGCGCTTTGTAAACAAACGACTTGAAAAATAGCGCAATCCCATAGACCGGATGCCTGCCTGACCGCAACGGACAGGGAGTAAACGATTGTCTTTACGAAAGAGCCGTCAATCGCTCAATAAACTGTATAAGATGCAACCGAGCCTGTTTGCCCGTTGGAGTGTATATCCGGCTTATTAATTGACAACGTTGTCTTGAAGAGCCGTATGAATTGAGAGGTTCACGTACGGTTCTGTGAGGAGCAAGGGGTGCGATCCCCCTTGCTTACTCAACTAGCGGCTTGCGGTAAGTTTAAAAGACGTTGGAATAAAACACTTGCTGCTTGAATAAAATGTCGAAGGCAATTTGCATTTGTAAAAACTGCCTGCATAAAAAGACTTTCACTGTGTCCAACCAGAAAAAAGGTTTGCTACAAAATACTTTCACCCTGTCCACCGAAAACTGCCTGCAAATTAAAAGTAACTTTAAAGAACTGTTTGTTGTCGCCTGGCCGCAAGCGAAAAAAGAAAACCGCCACACTGTCCACCGAAAACTGCTTGCAAAACAAAAAGACCTTTGACCTTTGGTGTGATTATTAAACTGCTAACTAAAAAAGTCCGAAGCCCACCAACTTCGAAAGAAGCATTGTTTGACCACCCAAGCGAACCCCACCGCAACAAACAAAGCAGAAACTTAAAAACTGCCACCATTTGCACTTGTAAAAGTTGTTTACAATCAATAACTGTCATGTGTCCACCGAAAACAAACTGCTAAAACAAAGACTGTTTGAAACCTGCCCGACTAAAATACAGCTTGTTGTGTCGAAAGAAAAACCTGCGACAACGAGCTGAAAATATTGAACTAAGCAGCTTTTATTTTTAATTAAAACCTTTCTGCCGGAACAGCTGCTGATGCTTGCACATAGATGATGTTACATTGTCCAGCCCTGCTTTTGCAAATACATTGTTAGCGTTTCGTTGATTTTCTTTTCAATACAAATTTAGCAATGCCGCCACTCAGGTAAATATAATTGCACCACCTGTCACTCAGATTTTTAAACAGCATCCTTCTTCTTAAATCATAGGTTTTGTAATGCTTCAAAATACCTAAATACGAATTCATGCTGCTTAAAAAATGCGATAGGGCTGCTGTGTCAGGTTTCTTTTGTTTTACTATATCATTTTGCTTTTGTATAGCTGCATAAAAATTTCCTTTGGTTCTGTTACCAATATATATTCTATGGGGTTTGATGAATACTCTCAAAAACCTGATGCCTTTACTGTAATGTTGCAGGTATATTTTCTTTGGATGTAAAGTCAGATGCAGGTGACTTTGCAGAAATCCGATATAGTTGGCAGGAGTGTTTTCAGGCGGTCTTTATCCGAATGAATGATTACAAAGTCATCTACATATCTTCCATAATATACTATTGCTGATTTGTGTTTTATAAAGTGGTCAAATTCATTCATGTAAAAATTGGCAAATATCTGGCTGGTAAGGTTGCCGATAGGTAAACCACAATTTGGCGGACTATGAAACAAGCTTTTGTTCTCAGGCAAATTCTCCCAATCTTTTTTGTTGCCTTTGATGATGCAGTTTTTTGTTGGGTCATTGAAAATCACTTTTCGGCACAATTCAAGCAGGATGGTCTTATCCCTGGCATGGTATTTTTGATTGATGAATAACTGTACCCGTTCAAAGAGAAAACCTTTGTGGATGTGCATGAAAAATCCCTGCACATCAAGTTTTAATATATAACAATCGATGGTATAATTTTTTGAACATTTCTTAATAAAACTATTGACCCGCTGAATGCCAAAATGCGTTCCTTTACCTGTGCGGCAGGCATAGCTGTCGTAAATGCATTCTTTTTCGAACAGGGAGTTTAGTTTGTTGATGATTAAATGATGCACTACCCTGTCTTTAAAATCGGCTGCAAAAATTTCACGCTTTACCGGCTTGTTTACAATAAAGGCGATGGATTTGCCGGGCTGGTAAGTGCCGCTGTTTATTTCATTCCACAGGGTTATCAAATTACTTTCGAAATCTGTTTCAAAAGCCAGTGCATTGATGGTATTGCGCTTATTACTGCGGCAACTGTAATAGGCATCAAATAAATCACAAAGTTCAATTTGCGGCTTTTCTAATTGTGGTATATCGAATATGGAAAGTTGTTGCATTTTATTTGAAAAATAAATGAAAATGCCCGGAGCATTCACTCCGGGCACTACTGTTTTGTTTAAAACCCCGAACAGCCCTCACATAGTTTGTGTTGTTCTTGTTGTTGTTGTTCTGATTGCCATTGTTGAAGTTCTGGTTCCATGCGTTGTTGTTATTGTTCTCGCTGGAACTCCAATAGTTGTTATTAGTAAAACCACCAACAACGTAAAATAAAGGTGTTGCTATAAATACAAGGCCTCCTGCATTTAACGGAGTATAATAAAAAGCGGCGCATTATTGCACCCGTTTTATTATACTCATTTTTACTGCTCATAATAAACAGTCCCTTTATCGCTTTTAAACAAAACCCGCCCGCTTACTGCCACCTTAGCCGCAGCAATTCCGGCGTTATTCAACGGATGCATACGCCACCCGGTTATTTGTTTGCCAATACCACCCATTAATAAACTAAGTTCGGCTAGTTTTTTTACCGGCATAACTTTCATATCCGTACTAAACCGTATTTCCAATTTCAACAACTCAAAATCGTCCATAAACTTTTCTAAATGTTCCTTCTTTTGTGCCGACTTATTGGCCCTATAAATGCTTCTTACTAATTGCAACGCATCCCTTTTCATATCCTGCCCCAAACTATATTTATACTCCTTGCTGAAATCTTTAGTGCATTCAAATATTTTTAAAATAAGCCTGTACGTATCTCTGTAAACCGGTAAGTCATAATATAAAGCCATAAAAATAAAATTACTTTCAGTGATTTTGTGTCGTCACTCGGCAATATACAAGCAAGCTTGTTATTGCGCTCATTCCTAAAAAAATTCAACCGCTTCTCGGTA
>Ga0105049_10007617_pt1 | contig 12563 bp, 9 predicted proteins | sample MAT06_FD_78087 | JGI IMG/M metagenome (GOLD analysis project Ga0105049, IMG submission 78087) | Freshwater microbial communities from Lake Fryxell liftoff mats and glacier meltwater in Antarctica - MAT-06 | ecosystem: Environmental > Aquatic > Freshwater > Ice > Liftoff microbial mat | place...
CAACGGATCGATCGGGGACTCGGCGAAGCCGTGCTTGAAGTAGAAGGCTTTGGCCTGTTCATCAATCGCATGGCACAGCAGCGCACGCGCGCCGATCAACTCTGCGGCCTGGCTGGATCGCAGCACTGCATCCTTGAGCAGGCCGCTGCCGATGCCCCTTCCAGACCAGTCGCCGTGCACAGCCAGTAGGCCCAACACAATCACCGGCAACGGGTCAGGCATGTTGCGACGCAGACGGCCCGGAGCGGCCTCACCGGCAATCGAACCAGCGGCAAGGGCGTAGTAGCCGATGACACGTCGTTGCGCGTCAACAACGACGTCGGTGCGGGATGCGCCGGTTGCGGCATTCGCCAAGGCACGCTTGCCGAGCCACGCACGCAACGATTCGTGCCGACGAACGAACGCAGAAGTGTCGTGGTCTGCTGTCAGCCGAACCGGTGCGCCCGCCGGGCCCGTGGTGCCCGGCACCGGCTGGGTCACTTGTCCCAAGGCGCGCGCCTGGCGAGCAAACGCTTCAGGCCCGGGTTCTCGGCAAGCGGCGCGTCCATCAAGGCCACGAAGGCTTTGTATTGTTTGGCGCTGGCGTTGAACAAGGTCTGGTCAAGCAATACCTGCTCGGCGTTCTCACGCGAAGCCGCGAGCATGAAATCGGTGCGGCTCTTGCCCTGCAAGCGCGCCGCACGGTCGATCAGCTCGCGTTGCGCGGGCGGCGTGCGCCGATTGATGACGGTGGAGGCGGTAGTGCTCATGCCATCGTCTAGCCGATGTGTGGACATTGCCCATACAGTTCTGGCACCCAGGGCGCCGTAGCTGCCGTACCACGCAAGCTGACTTCATCAGTGCGCGCTGACGGCATTTGGTGCTGCCTTGCGCTGGTCGCTGCGAAAGCCTCGCTTCGGCAGCTTCGCGGCCAGTTCGCGCGAAAAACGTTCGAGCGCTCCCGCTTTCTCCAGCATCTGGTCGTGCGCGTCGCAATGCCGCGCCTGGATGCGCGTGAGCCCATACGACTGCACGTGCCCGAGGACCTTGCACATCGCCGAAACCGAGGTCGAGGTAGCGTTTTCTGCAATGCAGCCAGCGCATCCGGGGCCGCGCATCCGGGAACCGCCGCGATTGGATGGGCGGGCGGTCGCCGCGGTCGACGTGTGGCCGTAGTGTCTGGATGCGGGAGTTCAGGCCGCGAGCGGGCGGACCGCCTTGCGCACGCGATCGCCGATCTTCGACTCGGTGAGCCCGAGGTCGTACTCAGACTGCAGGTTGATCCAGAATTGCGGCGTAGTGCCGAAGTAGCGTCCGAGACGCAACGCGAGCGCTGCGGTCACGGAGCGCTTGCCGGCAACGAGTTCGTAGATGACGGGTGGCCGCAGTCCGATGTCCGTGCCGACACGGTAGGCCGTCAAGCAGTGCTCCGCCATGAAGTGCTCCGCGAGCATCTGACCGGGATGCAGGAGCAGTTGCGCGCGTGGCTTCTTGCTCATGGGTTCTGGACTCTCAGGCAGATTCGGATGGGAACGTGGAATCGTGGCTATTCGTAGTGCTTGCTGATCTGGACGTTCGTTGCAGCCCCATCCGCCCAGTCGAACACGCCGCGCGAGATCATGCCGACGGCGAACACCGCCGGCGCAGTGTCACGCGCGCCGGGTCAGAACCGCCCAGCGCGCAGATCCGCCAGCGCCTGCTGGATCTCCAGCTGCGTATTCATCACGAACGGGCCGTACTTTGCCACCGGCTCGCGCAGCGGGCGTCCGACCAGCAGCAGCACGCGGGCGGGCTCGGCATCGGCGGCGATCTGAATGCGTTCACCCTCGCCCAACACGACCAGCACGCCGCGTTCGACGCGCACCGCCGCGCTGGCCGCACCGATCCGCGCTGCACCTTCAAACACGTACGCGAACGCGTGGTAGTCGCGTGGCACAACGTGCGTGAACCGGCCATCGGGCTGCAGATGCAGATCCAGAAAGGTTGGATCGGTGGCCGCAGCGTCGATCGGCCCGCGCACGCCGGCGACCTCGCCGGCGATCACCTTGACACGCACACCCGACGCTGCATCCACCAGCGGAATCCGCTCGGGCGCGTATTCCTGATAGCGCGGCGCGGTCATCTTGTCGCGCGCGGGCAGGTTGATCCACAGCTGGAAGCCGCGCATCAGGCCTTCGACCTGCTCGGGCATCTCCGAGTGCACCAAGCCGCGGCCGGCAGTCATCCACTGCACGCTGCCGGGCACCAGCACGCCCTCGTTGCCGTGGTTGTCGCGATGACGCATGCGGCCATCGAGCATGTACGTGACGGTCTCGAAGCCGCGATGCGGATGATCGGGAAAACCCGCGATGTAGTCGCCGGGCTTGTCGGAGCCGAACTCGTCGAGCATCAGGAACGGGTCGAGATCGGGCAGCTGCGGCGTGCCCATCACACGCGTGAGGCGCACGCCCGCACCATCGGAGGTGGGCACGCCGCGCACCTGCCGCACGACGCGGCGATCGGCGGGCTCGGGCCGTGGGATGGCGTTCATGCGGACTCCTGCAGTTGGTCTGGACAACACAATGCCGGCGGCGGCGGTCAAAGCCAAGGCGGAACCGCGCAAGCTTCGCGTGCACTGGCGCAAGCTGCGGCGCGTCGCCTGCCGGTGCTGCGCGGAGTCAAACCACCGCCGAACGCGCCTGCAATCGTCGCGCGAAGGCGCTATGATTCGCGCCCCCTTTATCCATCCATCCGCATCGAAGGATACAACCCACGATGAGCAGCCACCTCTTCACCTCGGAATCGGTGTCCGAAGGTCATCCGGACAAGATCGCCGACCAGATCTCCGATGCCGTGCTCGACGCGATCCTCAGCCAGGACAAGCGCGCGCGCGTGGCCTGCGAGACGTTGGTGAAGACCGGTGCCGCGATCGTGGCCGGCGAGATCACCACCAGCGCGTGGGTCGATGTGGAGGCGCTCGCGCGCAAGGTCATCAACGACATCGGCTACAACAACTCGAACGTCGGCTTCGATGGCCACACCTGCGCGATCATCAACATGATCGGCAAGCAGTCGCCCGACATCAACCAGGGCGTCGACCGCAAGAAGCCGGAAGAACAGGGTGCGGGCGACCAGGGCCTGATGTTCGGCTATGCCTGCGACGAAGCACCGGAGTACATGCCCGCGCCGATCTACTACGCGCACCGACTGGTCGAGCAGCAGGCGAAAGTCCGCAAGCAGAAGAAGTCCAAGCTGCCGTGGCTGCGTCCGGACGCCAAGAGCCAGGTCACCCTGCGCTACGAAGACTCCACGATCATCGGCCTCGATGCGGTGGTGCTGTCGACGCAGCACGATCCGGAGGTCAAGCACAAGGATCTCGTAGACGGCGTCTACGAGACCATCCTCAAGCCCGTGCTGCCGAAGAAGTGGCTCGACAAGCTGTCGAAGCACAAGGTGCACATCAATCCGACCGGCAAGTTCGTGATCGGCGGGCCGGTCGGCGATGCGGGCCTTACCGGCCGCAAGATCATCGTCGATACCTACGGCGGCATGGCGCGCCACGGCGGCGGCGCGTTCTCCGGCAAGGACCCGTCCAAGGTCGACCGTTCCGCGGCCTATGCGGCGCGCTACGTGGCCAAGAACATCGTGGCCGCCGGCATCGCAAGCAAGTGCGAGGTGCAGGTCAGCTACGCGATCGGCGTGGCCCAACCGACCTCGATCTCGGTCACGACGTTTGGAACAGGCCGGATTGCCGACGAGAAAATCGAAAAGCTGATCCGCAAGCACTTCGACCTGCGCCCCTACGGCATCCTGCAGATGCTCGACCTGGTGCATCCGATCTATCTGCGCACCGCCGCCTACGGGCACTTCGGCCGCGCGCCAGAGCAGGTGACTTACCTCGATCAGGCCAGCGGCAAGAACGTCACCGCGACCGCGTTCTCGTGGGAGAGGACCGATCGCGCCGAGGCGCTGCGCAAGGATGCGGGCCTGAAGGGCTGACCCTGCAACGCGCGGCCTGACGGCCGCAACGCGATACCAACGGGCCGCCTTGTGCGGCCCGTTTGCTTTGTGGCTCGCGCGGGTCCGCTCAACGCACCCTGACAGTCCGTGCCCGCGCCGTGTAGGGATTCCCCCGGCAGCTACTGATGGGAGCCCGCGCGCCGTGACCCGAGTGGTCAGCGTTGGCGGTGCGAACGACAGCCACGATCGGACTGTCGCAACCCCGACCCCGTTGGAGACCAAACCATGAACGCCTGCAACGCCCTGCGCCATTCGGCGCTCGCAATCGCCCTCGCCCTGTGTGCCGCCGCGCCGCAGGCTTCGGCGAGTTCGGAGCGCGGCAAACCCGCGCCTGCATCGACCAAGCCGGATCCAACCCCGCAAGCACCTGCGTTCTATTTTCAGGGTCTGGAGGATCAGGACATCGATGTGACGATCGACGTCGGCAGCAATTCCCTGAGCGTGGCCAAGCCGCCTGCCAACGGCGTGCTGATCACCGACACGCTGCCGATGAAATACATCCCCGGCCCCAACTTCCACGGCACCGACGAGATCGACTTCCTGATGGTCACGCCGACCGGCAAGGAGTCGATGATGCGCGCACAGATCGTGGTGCTGCCGGTCAACGACGCACCGTCGTTCAACGCCGGCAGCGGGCGGGCGCACACGGTGCGCGAGGCTGGTGGATTCACCGTGAATGGCTGGGCGCAGTCGGTCAGCGCCGGCCCGCTGGATGAAGTGCGCACGCAGTCGGTCGCGTTCGAAGCCCGCGTGGTTGACGACCCGGCTGGCGTGGTTACCGGCGTAACTGTCGACAGCGATGGCATGCTCAGCTACACGCTCAGCGGACGGCGCGGTGTGTCCGAGTGGGCGATTTCGTTGCACGATTCCGGCGGCAATACGGACGGCGGCCAGGACAGCTCCGTGCCGCAGACCGTGCGCATCGGCGTCGGCCAGTTCACCGACCTTGCAGTCAAAGTGCTGCGCCCGCTGAGCGATCAGCTCGGCGGGATGGAAAGCTATCAGATTCTGGTGCTCAACGTCGGCAAGATCGATGTCTCCGGCGCGCGCGTGGTTGACCTGTTCGGCGAAACCAGCGCCGACGGCTCGTGGCAGTGCGTGGGCATCGATGGCGGCGAATGCGGCGCTGCCAGTGGGGCAGGATTCATCGACTCGCGCGTCGACCTGCCGCAACACAGCGGGGTGCTGTTGACCGTCACCGCGCTGCGCGGGATCAATCCGCGCAATGTGGTGTTCGTGCAGCCGCCGGACCATGTGATCGATCGGGACCTGTCCAACAACGAGTCCGGCTTCTGATCCACCAGCCGCTGTTGTGAAACGCCGCGGGCCGCCTTGTGCGGCCCGCAGCGTTTCCGGCACCCGCGTCACTGGGGGTAACAACGCGCTACCGCGTCGTTGAGTTCAGCGCACCAGTGCATGGTGCGTCGCGCGGGCCGCCATGTGGGTGCGCACGCGGCCAACAGACCACGCATCCGGAGCGCACCATGTCCCGCCGCATCCTGCTGATCCTTCTGATCCTGCTGCTGCTTTCCTCGACCCTCGCCCACGCCGCCACGCTTGCCGAACGCTCGCCGATCCGACCCGGACTGTGGTGGAGTCCGGAGCGCTCTGGCAGCGGTTTCGAGATCTTCACCCGTCCCGGCGAAGTGGCAGCGATCTGGTACACCTACGATCGCGACGGCAAGCCGGTGTGGTATTCCGCGCAGGGGGCACTGGGTGCTGGTGGCAGCGGCGAGCTCGCGCTGATGCGCCATCGTTGGAGCGACGGACGCCACGCGGGCGCGAGCGCGGTCGGCACCCTGCGCCTGGACATCCAGGGCAACGAAGCGCTCAGCGCGGCATGGCGGGTCGACGGCAGCGAAGGTCGCTGGACGCTGAGCCCATTCGTTTTCGGCGGATCGCCACCGGAGATCGATCGCAGCGGCGTCTGGTTCGATCCTGCCAATTCCGGCTGGGGCATGACCTTCGCCGAACAGGGCGAGGTTCTCGGCGCGACGGTCTACAGCTACGACGCCACTGGTCAACCGCTGTGGTTCACCGGCAGCGGCACCCCGGCGAGCCTCGCGCTGACCTCGTTCAGTGGCAGCTGTCCGTCCTGCGACTACCTCAGGCCCACCGCGCGTGGATCGGCAACCTTGCGCCTGCACGGCGACAGCGATACGCGCTGGACGGTGGCCGCTTTCGACACCGCTGTGCCGTTGGCGGTGGGCCAGAACATCGCGCGCGCGGTGCTGCAACCGTTGTCGACGCCGGCGTCGCTGCGTCGCGCCGATCGCCAGCTTGCATCGTTCGACGACGAGGCTGCACTACGGCGCTACCTGTTGCCGGCGCTGGAAACCGAATCGCCGTACTGGGGCGCGATCAACTTCTCGCCGCCACCACCGCATACCGTGTTCTCGGCGACCAACCTGCAAGAGGGCGCAGTGGACGAAGCCGATCGGGTCAAGACCGACGGTCGCCACGTCTACACCTTCGCCGAATCCGCAGCGACCGGCACCATGCAACCGGACATTCGCGTATTGCCGGTTGCCGCCGATGGTGCGCCCGCAGGCGCGGTGCAATCGTTTCCGTTGACGAACCGCGAAACCGGCGCTCACCTCGACCAGGCGGGCCTGTATCTCGACGCCTCGCGACTGGTCGCGGTCACCGGCACGAGTGCTGGCTCGGTCGGCGGCAGTCCCTGGTCGGACATCGATGCGTGGAATGGTGGCAGCACCCGGGTCGAGATCTTCGATCGCAGCAATCCGCTGGCGCCGCAGAGCCGCTGGTTCGCCAGCTTCGATGGTCATCTGGTGAGCAGTCGACGGATCGGCACACGCCTGCTGCTGGTGGTGCGTCGATCGATCGAGCTGCCCGGCTTCATCCGCGCACCAGGCACCGCGGCCCAGCGTCAGGCAAACCAGCGCACACTGGAGCAGACCTCGATCGAAACGCTGCTGCCGCGCTACGCGATCGGCTACGGCAGCAGTGCACGCTTGCACGGGCCCGACAAAGTGTTCCTGCCGCCGCCCGGCGGCCAGCAGCAGCGCGCGCAGTACGTGTCGGTGATCGCCATCGCGCTCGACGTGCCGCGGGTCGAATCCGCGCTGTCGGTGATTGGCCCGGTCGAAGCGGTGTACGTCTCACCGGCCAATCTCTATCTCGTCTCGTCGCGCTTCAAGACTGCCGACATCGGACTGCCGAGCTTCGGTGAGCCGACGCTGGCGATCACCGACGTGCACCAGATCGCAATCGGCGGCGGCGCCATATCACTGGTCGGCTCGGGGACCGTGGAGGGTCATCTCGGACGCAGTCCGGACCTCGCACCGCTGCGCATGAGCGAATACCAGGGACGACTGCGCGTGGTCACCTCCAGTCGCGGCCAGTGGGGTGCTTCGCCGGTCAACCGCCTGACCATCCTCGAACCCTCGACACTGGTCGATGGACTGTTGCGCACGGTGGCCTATCTTCCCAATCGGCAGCGACCGGCCCCACTCGGCAAGCCCGGCGAGTTCGTCTACGGCACGCGCTTCGTCGATGACCGGCTCTACGCGGTGACCTTCCGCATGGTCGACCCGCTGTACGTGGTCGACTTGAGCGACCCACGCGATCCACGGATCGCCGGCGAGGTCGTGCTGCCCGGGTTCTCCGACTACCTGCATCCGCTGCCGGGTGGTCTGTTGCTCGGCGTGGGTCTGGATGCGCGCGAATCCGGCTGGGCCACCTGGTTCCAGGGCCTGCAGCTGAATCTGTTCGATATCTCCAATCCCGCAGCGCCGCGCGATCTGCAGCGCGTACTGGTCGGCCGTCGCGGCACCACCTCGGCGTTGCTGCGCCAGCCGCACGCCTACAGCGAACTGCAGCCGACCGGCGGCAACCTGCAATTCGCACTGCCCGCGCGCGTGCATGATGGCGGCACGCCGCAGTATGGCAGTGGCGATTCCGCGTACTACCCGTGGCAGTGGAGCGGACTGCTGCGCTACGAGTTGCAAGGCAGCGGCAGCGCGGCGCGCCTGGTAGCCCTGCCGGCGCTGGTGACCGAACGTGCACCGGGCATCACGCCGTTCATCGCGGAGAACCAGGCGATCGATGCCGCCGCGAAAAATGCGCGCTCGGTGCTGTTTGCCGAGGGTTCGCTGTATGTGGCCAGCGGCAGGTTCTGGTATCAGCGTGGTGATCAGTCCCCCATCGGTCCGCTGTAACGATCGCAAGCGTGGTTGACGTTCGGGACAGCCGAACGGGTTGACCGATCGCGCCGGAACGGCCGGCGCGATCGTGGCTGCGCACAGCGTGGCGCGATCAGTCTGGATCGAACGCGTCGACGAACAGCACGTCGGGGTGTTGCGCGACCAGGCCGTTGGGCATCTTTTCCGCGAGCGCCGCGGCAGTCGCATTGATCGTGAATCTTGCGGAGTGCTCAACGCGCGGATCCGCCACCGTGGCGCCGGGGTCGGCGCGGGCGATGCTGGGACCGGCGGTTTTGCACCGCATTGATCGCCAAGTGCTGAATCAATCGGCTTTTCCCGCGGGCCGAATAAATCAGTGTCCGGCGGCGTCGGCCGTGCCGAGCAACCCGCGTGTCCGGAGTTGCGGGCGAATCGTGTTCCGATGTAGAGCGAGCTGAAGAGCGACTCGAATCGGGATTGTCCGGTCCGGCCGTCGGCTGCGCGTGCCCGAGCTGCGACTTGCCTTGCATTGGAGATACTGCGTGATACGACTGTCCGGAATGGCGGGTTTTCTCCGCGCGACGATCTGCTTGGTATTCGTCGTGGTGCTGCTGCCGCAGATCGCTGCGGCGCAGAACGCCAACGACGGCTACGACCCGAGCGCCAACGACGCCGTCCGCGTGCTGGTGGTTCAAGCCGATGGCAAGACCCTGGTCGGCGGTGCGTTCAGCAGCATCGCCGGGCAGACCCGCAATCGCATTGCGCGGCTGAATGCCGACGGCAGCGTGGATGCACAGTTCGCTGCCACCGATCTGGATGGCGAGTTGCTCGCCATCGCCGTGCAAGCGGACGGGCGCATTGTGATCGGCGGCTTTTTTACCCAGGTCGGGGCCAGCGTGCGCAATCGCATTGCACGGCTGAACGCTGATGGCAGCCTGGACCCCACGTTCAACCCGAACGCGAGCAGCACCGTCTTCTCGCTGGCCGTGCTCCCCGATGGCAAGCTGGCAGTGGCCGGCAGTTTCACCATGCTCGCCGGGCAGACCCGCAATAGCATCGCGCGGCTGAATGCCGACGGCAGCCTCGACACGGCTTTCGACCCGGATGCCAACGGTGTGGTGCAAGCGATGGCCATGCAGCCCGACGGCAAATTGCTGATCGGCGGGGAATTCACCTCGGTCGCAGGACAGCCGCGCATTTTCATCGCGAAGCTGAACGCCGATGGCAGTCTGGACGCCACGTTCAATCCGGACGCCAACGGCCGCATCCTGGCGCTGGCCGTGCAGCCCGACGGAAAACTGCTGGTGGGTGGTGAATTCACCACGCTCGCCGAGCAGTCCCGCAATCGCATCGCGCGGCTGAATGCCGATGGCAGTCTGGACGACACCTTCAACCCGAATGCCAACGGTGCGGTCTTCGCACTGGCCGTGCAGCCCGATGGCCAGCTGCTGCTGGGCGGGCTTTTCACCACGCTCGCCGGGCAGGCACGCAATCGCATCGCGCGGTTGAATGGCGATGGCAGCCTCGACGCCACACTCAACCCTGGTGCCAATAACCTCGTTCTCGCGCTAGCCGTGCAGCCCGATGGAAAGCTGCTTGTTGGCGGGTCTTTCACCACGCTTGCCGGTCAAGTACGCAATCGCATTGCGCGTCTGCACGCCGATGGCAGTCTGGACGCCACGTTCAATCCGGATGCCAACGGCACCGTCTGGGCGCTAGCGGTGCAGCCCGATGGCAAGCTGCTGCTCGGCGGGACGTTCACATCACTCGCCGGGCAGCCGCGCAACCGCATCGCGCGGCTTAACGCCGATGGCAGCCTGGACGCTGCTTTGAACCTGGATGCGAGCAACACCGTCACCGCGTTGACCGTACAGGTTGACGGCAAGCTGCTTGTTGGCGGGGCTTTCACCACATTCGCCGGGCAGACCCGCAATCGCATCGCGCGGCTGAATGCCGACACCAGCTTGGATGCCACGTTCGACCCGAATGCCAACGACGCTGTCACCACGGTGAACCTGCAGCCGGATGGCAAAGTGCTGGTGTGCGGAATCTTCACCATGCTCGCCGGGCAATCGCGAGATCACATCGCACGGCTGAATGCGGACGGTAGCCTTGACCCCACCTTCGACCCAGATGCAGACAACTCAGTTCTCGCAATGGCTCTGCAGCCCGACGGCAAGTTGCTTCTGGGCGGGGGCTTTACCGCGCTGTCCGGGCAACTGCGGAATCGCATCGCGCGGCTGAATGCCGATGGCAGTCTGGATGGCAACTACATGCCGGATGTCGATAACGCAGTTTACGCGCTGGCCGCGCAATCCGATGGCAAGCTGCTGTTGGGCGGAGAATTCACCGCGGTCGACGGGCAACCCCGCAATCGCATCGCACGGTTGAACGCCGATGGCAGCCTGGACGCCACCTTCAACCCGAATGCCAATAGTGGCGTCTACGATTTTGCCGTACTCCCAGACGGCAAGCTGGCGATAGGCGGGGAATTCACTACCGTCTTCGGGCAGCCCCGCAACCGCATCGCCCGGCTGAGCACCCCTCAGGCGGCGCTCCAGTCCCTTGACTTGAACGACAACACGGTCACTTGGGCGCGCTCGGGCGCCGGCCCTGAACTTGCGCTGCCGCCAATCCTGCAGTTTTCATTACTCGGCGACGTCTACGCGTCAGTTGGCGCCATGCAACGAAGCAGCGGCGGATGGCGCTTGACTGGATTTACGCCGCCGCCTAATCAAGTATTTTATCTGCGCACGCGCGCACACACCGGTTCCGGGTATTTCAATGGGTCAAGTGGCCTGATCGAAAGCACGCGCCAGTTCTTCATCGTTCCGCTGTCTGACGATGTTTTCGCCGATGGCTTCGAGTGAGAACCACACAGCCGGACACGCGGGGGCAGGCGTGCACATTCGGCGAATGTTCGGTGGGCGGCTGCTTTTTCACCGCATTGGCTACCAGCTGCTGAATGAGATGAATTTGCCCGCGTGCCGAATAAAGACTGTCCCGATGCGTGGGCGTGTCCGGAGTTATGGGCGAGTGGAGTGTTATCGTAGCGCGAGCGCTTAGGCGAACCGAAACGGGAGCGTCCTCACCCGTCGGATGTCGTCCCCAGACCTGCACCACGTCATGCATCGGAGATGGAACATGATTCCCCAGTTTAGTTCGATGAGGCCTGTGTGCATGAGCGTGTTTTTCATGCTCACGATGGCGCTGCTGCCGCGGATCGTCTTGGCGCAAAACGTCCATGACGGATACGACCCGAACGCGAACGGCACCGTCAACGTGCTGGCCGTTCAAGCCGATGGCAAGACCCTGGTCGGCGGTGCGTTCACCAGCATCGGGGGGCAGACCCGCAATCGCATTGCGCGGCTGAATGCGGACGGCAGTCTGGATGCAGGATTTGCCGCCGATCTGGATGGCGAGTTGTTTGCCATCGCCGTGCAAGCGGACGGCCGCATTGTGATCGGCGGACTGTTTTCCCAAGTCGGCGCCAGCGTCCGCAATCGCATCGCGCGGCTGAATGCTGATGGCAGCGTCGATGCGACCTTCAACCCGAATGCCAACGCCACCGTCTTCACGCTCGCGGTTCAGGCGGATGGCAAGCTGCTGGTGGGCGGGTTTTTCACCGCTCTCGCTGGACAACCGCGCAATCGCATCGCGCGACTCAATGCCGATGGCAGCCTCGACGACGCGTTCAGCCCGAATGCGAACAGCAGCGTCGTCGCACTGGCTGTGCAGCCCGATGGCAAGCTGCTGGTCGGCGGGGCATTCACCACGCTTGCGGGGCAGCCGCGCCCCCGCATCGCGCGGCTGAATGCCGACGGCAGCATTGATGCCACTTTCAATCCGGGTGCCGGCAACGTCGTGCGCGCACTGGCTGTGCAGCCCGACGGCAAGATTGTGGTGGGCGGGGTTTTCACCACGGTGGCTGGTCAAACCCGCAACCGCATCGCGCGGCTCAACGCCGATGGCAGTCTCGATAGCAGCTTCAATCCCAATGCCAATGACTTTGTCTACGCGTTGGCCCTGCAGCTCGATGGCAAGCTGCTGATGAGCGGGGGATTTACCGCGATTGCCGGGCAGATCCGCAGTCGCATCGCGCGGTTGAACGCCGATGGCACCCTCGATGCGACCTTCAAGCCGAATGCCAACGACATTGTCTACGCGCTGGCCGTGCAGCCCGATGGCAAGCTGGTGCTGGGTGGCTTGTTCACCGCGCTCGGCAGGAGCACCCCGCTCGGCGCGAACGGCACGCAACCCCGCAATCGCATCGCGCGGCTGAACACTGATGCCAGTGTGGATGCAACATTGAACCTGAGTACAGGCGGCACAGTCCGCGTCTTTGCACTGGCCGTGGAGCCCAATGGCAAGCTGGTAGTGGGCGGGGCTTTCTCGGCCATCGGCGGATATTTCCCCACCAACACCGCGCGGCTGCAGGCC
>Ga0105049_10007618_pt1 | contig 12562 bp, 5 predicted proteins | sample MAT06_FD_78087 | JGI IMG/M metagenome (GOLD analysis project Ga0105049, IMG submission 78087) | Freshwater microbial communities from Lake Fryxell liftoff mats and glacier meltwater in Antarctica - MAT-06 | ecosystem: Environmental > Aquatic > Freshwater > Ice > Liftoff microbial mat | place...
GGCGGGCATGGGGGGGTCCTTGGTATTTGGTAGTTGGGGAGAGTGTATGGGTGATGGGTGGGTGGGTGAGGTGTAGTAAAGGGTGTGGGAAGGGGAGGGGGAGGGGGAGGGGTGTGAAAAAGGGCCAGCCGGGGACTGGTGGTCACCGGCTGGCGGGGCGTTTAGGGGGAAGCTTGGTTTATCTCCGGCCGGGGAAGGGGCGTGCTCCGCCGGCGGGGCGGGTGGCGGGGGTTTCGGCGGGTTTGGGGGCTTCGGGTTCTTTGTATTCGAGGGGCTTGATGGAGGGGTCGGGAAGGTTGGAGACGGTGAAGGGGGTGCGGATGCCGTCGGGGCCGGTTTTGAGGTACATCCGCTGCTGCTCTGCAAGGTTGAACGGGCGGGCGCCGCGGCGGCCGAAGACGGCGAGCTGGTTACCGGACTCGTCGACCGCGCGGTCACGCTCGAGGCCTTCGGAGATCGCCAAGGCGGGGCCGTTGGTCTTGTAGGTGGCGATGAGGCGCGGCTTGGGGCGGGGGGAGAAGCCGTTGAAGGTCGGCGTGTCTTCCGGGCTGGTGAGCTGGAGGACCTTCAAGCCGCCGATGCCGTCGGCGACGTAAGCGAACATCGAGGAGTTGGTCATGCCGATCTTGACCTGCCGGGCGTCGACGATGGCGCCGCCGCCGGTGAAGGTTTCGATCAGGACTGGGCGCTCGGGCTTCTCGAGGTCGATGATGGCGACGCCGCCTTTGCCGGCTGCGACGTATCCGTAGGTGCGTGAGGTGTAGATATCGCGTGCGCCGGGGATGGCGAGATCGCCGCCCTCGACGATCTTGGGGTTGCGCGAGTCGGTGACGTCGATAGTCTTGAGGCCGTCGGAGGTGGCGACCCAGCCATAACGGAACTGGAAGGCGACCTTCTTGGCGTTCGGGATGGGGAGCACGGTGATGAGCTTGGGGGCGAGGGGATTGTCGAGGTCGACGACGGCTACGCCCTTGTCGACGCAGATATACGCGACGGTTCCGTGGAGTGTCATGGAGACTGCGCCGGTGAGGGCGCCGTCGGGGTTGAAGGCCAGGGCACGGGAGAGGAAGTTGTTTTCGGGGTCGCCATCGAGGAGCGTGGCGACGCCGACGTTGTTCTTCTTGGCTTCCTTCGTACCCGGCTTGTTGCCGATGACCACGAGGCCCTCGTACTTGTCGGTGACGTAAAGGAAGGCGTAGAGCGGGTGGATTTTCTGCTCCTCGTTTTCCGCGTACTGCGGGCGGGTGGGATCCATGGCCATGGTGCTCGGGGAGACGACCGAGGTGGCGTACTTGGTTTTGACGAAGAACTTCTGGCCCAGGGGCGAGACGGGGGCAACGGTCATGCGTTCGGAGAAGCCCTTGTTGTCGATGTTGGCGATGTCGAAGGCGAAGAAGCCGTCCTTGCCACAGGCGGCGTAGAGGTATTCGCCGCGGTGCTGGAGGTCGAGGACCTCTCGGCCGCCCTTGTCGTAGGCTTCGTCGAGCTTCATGCCGCGTTTGAGGTGATTGCGGTAGTTGTCGGGGTAGGCCATTTCGTGGAGGCGGGACCCGATGACGGCTTGGGGTTCTTCGCGCTCGGTGACGACGACGGCTTCATATCCGGCGTTGCCCGTGGCGACGTAGGCGTATCTGCCGAGGAAGTTGACCGAGTTGGTGCCCTGGACGGTGATGTGGGCCAGCCAGGCGTTGTTGTCATTTTCCTTCGAGACGTGGCAGTCGGTGCAGTTCTTGGTTTCGATGGACCGCACGGTGTGGGGGAAGTACACGGAGAACGCCGTGCCGGAGAAGCCCTCGGCGGAGATGGTTTGCTGCTGGGAATAGACCCACTGGCGGAGGGCGTCCTTCGAGGAGACGAGGACGGCGCAGCTGGACCGCACGGGGACGATTTTGTTGCCCTTGACGGTGGAGTCGACGCCGAGCATGAAGACGTCGTCGCGGAGGGTTTGGAAGTTGTAGTTGGTGTAGTTGCGGAGCTCGTCGGCTTCGTAGTGGAGGACGTCCTTTTTCATGTTCGCCTTTTGGGGCAGGTGGCAACCGAAGCAGGCGGTGGTCCAGGAGGTGTGACAGGCGTAGCAGCTCATGGTGTCGGAGCTGTGGGCGAGGGCGAGTTCGGGGGAGGTTTCGTCTTTGGTGGGGGGAGCGCCCCAGGTCTTTCCGTCCTTGCGGACGGTGTGGGCGAATCGGGCGAGGGCGGGGGAGTTGGGGTGCGTGCCGCCGGTCGGGCCCGTGTCCTTGGCCCACCAGGAGTCGGGTTTGAAGGTGTCGACGGTTTGGACGGTGGCCCAGGTGACTTTGGGGCGGTTGCGCTCGTCCTTCTCGGCTGAAACCTGCATGAGCTTGCCGTCGGTGAGACGGGGTGCCCAGTGCTGATCGATGACGCGGCGGTTGCGGGCGATGATTTGGTCGTCGGTCATGCCGTTTTTGGCGGCGGCGCCGGAGAAGGCGTTGAGCAGGAGGTTGCGGCCGACGGGGGAGGAGCGGTCGCGGTTGGCGAGCTTGAGGTACTGCAGGATCTTGGCGGGTTCCTTTTCTGTGCCGTGGCAGTCGATGCAGTCTTCCATAATGGCGGCGCGGGTTTCGGCGTAAAGGTTGCCGTCACCGTGCATGTCTTGGGCGAAGTGGCAGTCGACGCAGGACATGCCTTTTTCGAGGTGGATGTCCTTGAGGTGGACGGGCTGGCCGGCGGGGGGTCGTGCGGGGCGGGTGGAGGCGAAGGAAACGGCGGCGCCCATGTTGGCGGCGGTGGGGAGGACCTTGTCGCCGTTGACGTCGAGCATGTTGCCGTGGCGGTCTTGCTTGAAGACGGCGCGGAACACCCAGCCGTGGCCGTGGAAATCGGCGAACTGCGTGTGCGAGAGCTCGGGGTTGAGGTCGGTGAGGTTGGCGAGGAAGTCTTTCCCGGCGACGCGGCCGGTTTGCGATTTGTCATTGGGGTAGAGGTCTCCCCAGAGACCCCGTACGGCGGACTCCTCGGGGTTACGCTGGTGAACGGCGAAGCGTTCGTCCTCGGTGGGGTTCTTCTGCTTCTCGGGGTACATGTGCTTGCCGTCGATTTCGTTGTCCCACCATTGGAACCCGAAGTACGAATTGACTACGTTCGTACCGGGGTGCACGTGGCAGACCATGCACTGCGACGAGGGCACGGCGGAGGTGAACTTGTGCTCGATCGGGTGGCCGGAGGCTTCCTTGCTGATCGTGGGGTCTTTGTTGATCGTCTTGCCGCGATTGCCGAACTTGGCGTACCCAGCGGAGTGAATTGGCGAGCGGTCGTTGGCGTACACCACGTGGCAGGCGGAGCAGCCGCTGGCGCGGTAATCACCCGGGTGGTCGTTCGTGCCGAAGAGGTTGAGCGTGGGGTCCAAAAGGCGGGTTTTCTGCAATCCGATGAACACCGGATCGGTCCGGACGTCGGTTCCAAAACCGCGGATCGACAGTCGCACCTCTGGCTTGCCGTTGTCTTCGAGGGGGTCGATGATGCCCAGAATGGGTCGGCGTCGTCCGCCGCGTTCGAACACGCGGAGGATGTTGCCCGGCTGGGTGATGTTCCAGCGGGGCAGGGGCATGAGGAAGGGGAGGTGGCCTTTTTTCACCACGTCGTTTTTGGTCGGGCCTTTGGGTGAGGAGGGCCAGGTGGTGGGGAGGAGCTTTCCGGGCTCGCCGCTGAAGGTGTATCCCTCACCGTAGACGGCGTCTTTGCGGGGATGGCTGCCGTTGTTGTAGAGGGCGGCGCCCCAGAGCATTGCGCCATGGGACATCATGGAGGTGCGGGTGGTTTTGACTTCGTTTTCGTGGCAGTTGTAACAGGCGGCGAAGGCGGCGTGGAGGTCGCCGGGGTTGACGAAGCGGATGTAGTCGGGGGACTCGGCTTGGACCTTGGCTCCGGGGATTTCGGGGTTGGCGGCGGTTTTCCAGAGTTTGGGTAGCCGTGGGGTGGGGTGCGCCATCTTCATCAGCGCGTCGTAGGTGGGTGCGTCCTTGGCGATACCGCGGGGGACCTCGACCTTCGGGTTGCCGCCGTGACAGTCGGTGCAGGTGAGGGCGACATTCTTAGGGTGCATCGACTGTTCGTGGACGGTGTCGTATCCGGTGTGGCAGGCGATGCAGGACGACGCGGAGTTAAACGCCGAGATCTGCTCCGGGGAACGGTTACCTTTCGGGGCGACGGGATACTCGAAGCCGAACTCCTTGGCTTGCTCAAGGAGCTTGGGGTCGTCGAGGAACGAGAGGGGGTCGGAGGAGGCGGTGGCGGTGGTTTCCGTGGCGGGCGCGGGAGTGGTCGAGGCTGCGGCCGGCGCGGTTTGCATCCCCGCAAACACGACCTGTCCCTGAACACCAGCCAGTCTGGCCGCTGAGTCCGGCGACGCCGGCGCGGTGAAGGACCACAGCGCCACACCGAACATCGCCGTCAGCGCGATGAAGGCCCCAAGTTTGCCCTTTTGGTGCTTAGTGTACTGGTTGGACATTGCTTATTCCTACTACTTTGAAAACAGCGGAAACAACCTCAAAATCAACCGGAATTAATACGTCAACGTCACGGACAGAAAAGTGCTGTACAGCGTTTCGGCGGTGTAGATGTCCTTGAACCCCGACGCCGGGACCAGCGCGGCCACCCCCGCGGTGATCACGATGTTCTGCGAGTTCAGCGGGCGGTACTGCACGCCCACCGACAGGTCCAAACCGATGTCCCGGCCGATCTTGTCGTCGAAGAGCAGCGTCTCGAGCACCTCGGTCGTGGCGAACTGCAGGTAGGTCGCGTTGGTGAAGACTTTGGTCCTCGGCGTGACGTCAAAGTCAGCGCCGATGTTGTAGAGGAACAGGCCGGGGTTGACGAAGGACGACTGCCCCTGCTCCTTGCTGGTTCGCAGCGAGGGTACGAACGAGTTGCGCCCGACGAGGCCCGTGCCGCCGCCGGTGAGGGGGAGTGCCTGACGGACGAAGTACGAGAATTGTCCACCGGCGAAGTTGGGGTTGTCGAAGATGGTGTCGAACCCGGTTGCTTCGCTGTCGGTGGGGTCCGAGTCGCCCGAGGCGTAGGCGAACGACGCGCGGTATCGCTGCCAGTCGTTGTCGACGGACAGCTCGAGTGCGAAAAACTGGGCGTTGATGTTCGTGCCCTGACCGGCGATGGGGTTGAGGCTCTCCGTGCCCAGCGCCTGGTAGAACTGGTGCGAAACGTTCAGCCAGCCGATTTTTCCGTCGCCGGCCCAGCCGAGGTAATAGACCTTGTTCTCCTTTTCGCCGATCGTGCCAATCGGCTGGGGGCGGACGAGGAAGTCGTTTTCGTCGAACTGCGTGTCGCCGTGGTCGAAGACGGCGGCGAAGGAGAGCTGGGCGGTGTAACCCATCCAGATGAAGTCTTCCCTGAAGACGTTGGCGATGAAGATGTCCTGCCCGCGGGCGTCGAAGCTGTTCAGGCCCGAGTTGGTGTCCTTCTCGAGCGTGTGGAGGTAAACGAGGTTGTAGATCAGCTTGTTGTTGTCGTAGTTGCCGAGGATCCGGACGGCCGGCTGGTTGTCCAAGAACAAGTGGCCGCGGAAGTCCGCGTTGAACTGTTGGATACCGGCGCGGATCGCCCAGAAGTCGTAATTCACCGACAAATTGGTCAGGTGCTTGTCGGCGAAAAGTTCTTGGATGGCGAAGTGGTCGTCGTATCGGGTCGAGCCGTCGCCGGGATTTGGCTCGAGCAGGCCGGTTTCTTGAATGGCGACGTAATTGAAGTTTTGGACGAAGGTGCCCTTGAACTCAAGGTCACGAGGCTTGTAGAACGTGTTTCCCTGAAAAAGTTCGACGATGAGAATCAGGTTCTGGTTGAAAAAAAGCTGGTCGCCGCGGCCGAAGAAGCTGATGTTGTCGTTGTTGGTGGCGGAGGTCCCCGACGGGTTGTTGATCCGGCGGGCCTCGGCGAGCGTGTCGGAAACCGCGCTGACGATTAGGAACCAGTCGTCGCCGAAGATCGGATAGTCGCCCTTGAGTACGTTCTGGTTGTACGGGTCGAACCAGCCGATGGAGCGGCGGTTCTGCACGTAGCCATCGGGGAGCCCGACGCGCCAGCGGTCGGGGATCGGCAGGGTCTGCGTGTCGCCGGGGATCGAGCGGCGCGGCTCGACGGTGGTCGGGCCGGTGAACCCGGGCGTGCCCATCGGCGGGGGGACGTACGGCTCGGTGTCGACCGGGGCGGCGGTCGTCGTGGCCGGGGCCGTGCTCGGCTGGGCCAGCGACATCGACGTCGGCGGGAACATCGACGACTGCGCCCGCACTTCGGCGCACAAAAGCAGCGACGCCGCAACGGCCGCCGTCGCCGCGGAACCGAGAATCTGTCGTTTACGATAGCGTTGCGTGATTTGTTGCAGTCCCATCGCTTCCCCGAAATCCCGCCCCGACTCTACTCCTGATCCCTGTACTTCCCGGACACTTCCCTCGAACCTACCCGTGCGTGATGTTGCCGAACGTAAACGCGATGGCCGCGAACGGCAACACTTTTTTTCTCCGGCCCATCCCGGCTACGCCGCGCAGTATGTGCGCGAATACCGGACAAAATTGGTACGACATCACGTCCGCACCCGGATCCGAAAAAACTCTTTGCCCGGAACGACGTTCTCAGATAGCTTGTCGGATGTCAGGTCGGAGCGTCCGGGGCATGGGCGTCCGTTTCCGCGCATTCGGTGAAAACCGGGGAGCTTGATCCATGAGGAATCTGATCGAAACCTTGGAGTCCCGTCAACACCTTTCCATAACCCACCTGCAGCTCCACGCCCCCAAGCTTCCCGTGTCCCGGGCACCAGTTGCACAGGTCGCGGCGGTTAGCCCAATTACCCCGCAGTCCAACCGAGCCCGCCCCGCCGTTGGCACGGCTGAAAACCTCCTCAGCTCGGATCAAGTCCGCCAGATCCTCAGCCAAGCCGCCTCGCAGGCCCGCCCCGGCCAAGCCGTCGCCGTTTCTGACCGTGAAGGCAACATTCTCGGCGTCTTCGCCACCACGGGAGCAACCCAGGACTCGATCAGCAAAGCCATGGCCCGAGCCCGCACCGGGGCTTACTTCCAAAGCACCCAAAACGCATTCACCACCCGCACAGCGCGGTTCATCATTCAGGACCACTTCCCCTGGCCCATCCGCAACACGGCGGGCGGGCCTCTTTACGGCGTGCAGTTCTCGACGCTTCCCGGCGGCGATATCGTCTCGGCGGCGCAAACACCGGGAGTCTCGGGTGACCCAGGCGGCCTGCCCCTGTTCTTCAACGGCAACCGCCCCGCTGGCGGAATCGGCGTAGCCGGCGACGGCAGGGACATTGCCCCCCGCGCCAATCTCGCCTCCGCAGGGCAGCGCGTCTTCAATGGCAGGGAGGAAAGTGATTTCGACGAATCCGTCGCCCTCGCCGGAGCCTCCGGCGCCCGGGCACCCGCAAACCTCCGCCTGAACATGATGCCCCGCGAGTCGATCCGGGCGACCAAGATCTTCCTGCCCGGTCCCGGGCTGCGTTTCCCGTTCGTCAACTCCCCCACCGCACGCGGCCGGGCCTTCCAAAGCCTCGATCAGCTCGTCGCATCCGGCGCTGGCACCATCACCACCGCCCCCACCGCCACCGTCGCCAACCCCTACCCCAAGGTCGACGCATCCCGGTTCGGCATCGCCGGCGAACTGAAGAACACAACCCTGCCCGGTTTCGGGTTCCAGCCCTCCAACGACCCCGTGTCGGACGACCAGCGGCTTACCCTCGCCGACGTCGAAACCATCGTCGGCAACGCCGTTCGGCAGGCGCTGTCCGACCGCGCGGCGATCCGCCTGCCCATCGGCGTCCCGGTCATCGTCCACATCGCCGTGACCGACCGCGACGGCGACGTACTCGGCGTCTTCCGGATGAATGACGGCACGAACTTCTCGTTCGACGTCGCAGTGCAGAAGGCCCGGACCTCGGCGTTTTTCTCCGACGACGCGCACGCGTTCTCCACCCGCGCTATCGGGTTCATGGGTCAGAAGTTCTTCGCCCCGGGCATCAGCTCTGGCGGAACCTCCGGCCCGCTGTTCGAACTGCAGAACCAGCTTTCGCTTACGCCGGGCAACCTCGGTTCCGGCCCGCTGGCCAACGGCATCACGATCTTCCCGGGCGGCGTTCCCCTCTACAAAAACGGCGTTCTCGTCGGGGCCATCGGCGTCTCGGGTGACGGCGTAGAGCAGGACGACCGAGTCGCCTTCGGCGGTGCTGCCGGGTTCCAACCCCGCACCGAAATCCGTGTAGACTCGCTGAACAACGGCGAAACCGCCCGCTTCATCACCTCCCGAGTCGCCGCCCTCGAAGCCCGCTACACCACCAGCCGCGACTTCACAGAACAGGCCCGCTCCCGCTTCGCCGCGAAGTTCGACTTCCGAGTGCCCTACGTCAAGTTCGCCCGCAACCCAGAGATCGACTAGCACCACAGAGCGACGAGTCCCCCCTGCGGCGGCTAAACGAGACGACAGAATTGCCAGTCCCTCCCGGGGAGCATTGGGTTTGGCCCCTGCGTGCGTTATGGTTCCCGGCCCATGTTGAAGGTTTCGTCAGAGTCCGACACAACGCTCACTTCCCCGTCCGCCTCGCCCGCAAGTCGACTCCACGTCGCCCTCGCCGTCGCCGTCGGCTGCCTCATGTCGCTGGTGCTCTCCGGTTATCAGTTCGGTAAGAGCAACCACACGGTCTACCTTCTCGACGCCTTCCGCCAAGCCGACCCCGCCATCCTCGCCAACGACTGGTTCACCAACAGCACGCTCCAGTACCACGGCCTCTTCTCCCTGCTCACCCGCTGGTGCCTTTCGCTGGGCATCCTCCAGCCGATGTTCCTCATCGGCTACCTCATCACCGTCGTCGCGTTCCACTACTTCGCCTGGCGGATCGTCCGCGCTATCGGCGGCGAGTTCACTCGCCCCACCACCTACCTCGCCGCGGTCGTCTTCCTGCACCTCTCAGCCGCGGGCACCGGCCTCGGCGGGTTCCAGTTCCTTCAGGACGGCGCGTTTCTCCCGAGTAACGTCTCCAACGTCGCCGTCCTCGCCGCCATCGCGATGCTTATGGAACGCCGGATCTGGCTGGCCGCCGTCTGGACCGGCGTCGCGGGCATTTTCCACATCAACCACGCCGTCGTCGCCCCGTTCGTCTTCGCCGCCGGCGTGCTCGCCCAGCCGGGCGTTTTGTCCGGCCCCCGCGCCGCCTTCCGCAAGTACGTCGGACCCGCCCTCCTCGCCGCCGTGCTCGTCAACATCAACATCCTCCCCGCCCTTTTGCACCTCGGCCAGCAAACCCTCACCGGCCCGGGCATGCCCCTCCCCGAGTTCATCGACCTCTACGCCCGCCTGCGCCACCCCCACCATTACTACCCCGCGTCGTGGCCGCCGGCGGTGTTCATCGCCTCGCTGTGGACCGTGGTCACGGGCGCGCTGGTCCTGCTCAAGCTCGGCTGGCGGATCGACGACGCGCCGCGTCGGGCGCTGCTCGCCGTCTCCTGCCTGTTGCTCGCCGCCATCTCCTTGGCGCTGATCTTCGCGGGGGTGATCTTCGTCTCCGAGCGACTGGTGCAAATGGCGATCTTCCGGTTCACTATCCACCTCATGTGGCTGGGCTGTGCCCTGACGGCATGGGGGATCTTCGAAGCCGGTGTCCTCGGGAAGTGGTCCCCGCGCTGGGTCGCCGCCGCAGTGATCACCCTCCTCGTCGGCGGATACGCCCTCGCAGCCGGCGGCTTGGCCGGCCCCACCGCCCGCGACTTCCTCCTGGGCCGCTCGACTCCGCTCCTCCTCACCACCCTGCTCACCGCCGCCGTACTCTTCGCCGCCTCCGCCCGGCCCCGGTCCCGGTACCCCTCCCCTTCCGCCTGCTTCGGCGGGCTGGCCAGTGTGCTGGTGGTGTGTGCCCTCGGCTGGGGCCGCTGGTTCGGCTTGAACTACATCCCCGAGGACTCCGCCGACTACCTTCGCCTCGCCACCTGGGCGAAAGCCAACACTCCCAAGGACGCCACTTTCCTCGTCCCCCCCGGCGAGCAGTCCTGGCGCCTGGCCGCTCTGCGTTCCATCGTCATCAACTTCAAGGCCATCCCCCAAACCTCCGCCGAAATGCCCGAGTGGCAACGCCGCATGCAAGACGTCACCGGCCAAGACAACCTCATGGTCTTCGCCGGTAATTTCCCCTCCACCCTCCAGCAGCTCGACGCCGCCTACGCCGCCCGAACCCCCGACGAACTTCTCTCCACCGCGCGACACTTCGGAGCAACCTACATCCTGACCAACCATCGCTTGCCCGAAAACGCGACCAACCCGCTCGTCGAAGTACAGGCCTCCGGATCGTTCCGGCTTTACAAGCTCGGCGAAGTGCCGCTCAACCCCTCTGACCGCCCGGCCCGTTCCCCGTTGTGACCGTTCAACCGTGTTGCGGCTTGATCCGACGCTTCAGGACGGCACCACCGACACCAATCACCAAAACGGCTGCTGCGATACCCAGGACAATCAGCTTCGGCATCGAAGGCCCGTCTCCGTCTGGCGTCACCGTCGAAATCGGCATCTTTTCAATCGCCTCCCCGACACCGCCCGGAGCTTTACGTGGATGGCTCCCCCTCAACACCGAGCCTGAACCCTGATCCACCACGACGTCATTCGGCGATTGCTTAACTACGAACTCGCTGTTTCCCAGAGCATCGAGACGAACCGTGTTCCGGTCGACCTCCAGCCTCTGAATCAGGCTGACCGACGGTCCCGAGTCTGGTTGAGGGTCGACGTAGATCGTCCGGACCGCTCTAAGCGGGATGAACCGCTGCTCCCCGTTACCAGACGCCTTGAACACCTCCAAGACGCGCGTCTCCGAAACGAGCTGGTTTACTCCATTGAAGCTTCGAGAACGCACGAACTGCCCCCCTTCATCCAGCGAATACCACTGCTCGTGCCGGCGGATGCCACGCGGACCGGTCGTCTCAGAGTCGATCCGTACCTGCTGCCTGCCCTCGGCACCAGTCTCGATTGAGTGTCCCGTGATTGTCGCGGTGCCCTAGTGCATTAATTTCAAGATCTCGTCCAGCGTCAATCCACCTTCAACGATCTCTTCAGGGAGGAACCACTTCATCATTCGATCCCTCGGAACGTTCACCACAACCGTCGCAGGCGATTCTCCCCGACGATGGCTGCCCCGGACACCATCAAAAGCAACCTGCGCCGAACCAGATTTACCATCAAAGACCGACGTCACCTCGTGAAGAAACCGATCACCCAACCCCCTGAAACGCCCTCGATACTGCAACCTGCTCACTTCCCCGGCGGTTTCCGACTCCAGCGCCAATTCGTACCCATACTCGATCACCGACGCCACATCCCGGTTCATAGACCCCAATGCCGCGACTCTCCTCGCCACGTCCACCGATGCGGGATCGCTCGCGGACAACACAGTTCCCACCGACCCTGCTTCTGCAGGCCTAGTCGCCGACACCGATCCAACATCCAACTGCTGACCGGCCGGCACGGTCGCTAAGACGCCGCTACACACCCAGCCAAATAAAATCACACCAACGAGTGCCAATCCCCTCGCCTTGACGGCCATCCAATTCCCCCGGCACGCCCACCGCTTCGAACGAAATGATCGCATGTGCCTCCTCCAAAACCTGAAGTGATTCTAAAACTTAACAGCCCTTAAAGGCAGTCTCAGCCGGGCCACTTGATTCTGATCTCCGTAAACGACTCGAATCACCACGGAAGCATCCACGGTCAGATTGTCACGAAACGCCACCTCAGGATGCAACGTCGCCACAAGGGCCGACCCCTCCAGGGCGACCGTCAAACTGCTCTAGCTCACCCCTTCGACTGATTCCACTTCGACTCTCACAACAGGTCCTCGCCTCGCCACCAGATTCAACCGCAACGCCCTCGGATTCTGGTCCCGAACCAATCCAAACTTCAGATCGGGTGGGGTAACCTCGATGGCGCCACGACGAGCAACTTCAATCGGCACCTCGAGCAGCGGGTACCGATCGCTGTCCGTCAGAACACCTACCGTCAACCGATCTCGAGCAGGGTGCAAAGCCGAAAGGTCCAGTTCAAGAGAGTAGACACGACCACCGCTGGATAGGCGACCGCCCACCTCGTCAACGTGCAGTCTCACTCCCGCAGAAGCCCCTGAAAGACCGACAATCTTGAACGGAGAGGCGCCCCGATACATCAATCTAACCCTCTTTAACTGCTCAGTAGCCGAATCCCCGACCAAGTAGATCAGTCGCTCCGGATCGAGCATCAGTTCGCGGCTGGAACGATACTTGACATCGAATGCGGCAAACTTCAAGGGTGACCCGAGCGGATCACTTCTAAAAAGCTCCAGACCATACCGAAACTCCCCGTAACGTCCGGGAGTCGCATCAATGAACAACTCAAAGTCCGCCGATCCCGTCGCCGGGATCCGAACCGGAAGCTTTGTCCCCAATCGCAGGCAGCCGCAGCCAATCACCGAATGGTCAATTGTCACGTCGCGGTCAGACGGGTTACGCACCTTAACAACTTGCCTGCCAGTTGTTCCCGGAGGAACTTCACCGAAATCAACACGGGTCACCTCACTGACGAC
>Ga0105049_10007619_pt1 | contig 12562 bp, 12 predicted proteins | sample MAT06_FD_78087 | JGI IMG/M metagenome (GOLD analysis project Ga0105049, IMG submission 78087) | Freshwater microbial communities from Lake Fryxell liftoff mats and glacier meltwater in Antarctica - MAT-06 | ecosystem: Environmental > Aquatic > Freshwater > Ice > Liftoff microbial mat | place...
CTCGCGGGCAAGCCCGAGGCGATCAGCAAGGAGCTCTTCGTGTTGAACATTTGGGAGAATACGAGTCGCCGCGTGAAAATTGCGCCGCTCGCTGGGCGAAAAGGACAGTGTCCCTGCTGCGCGAAGCGGGAGTTCGAGTGGCTCGACGGCGCTCACGGCACGCAGACGACCACGCTCTGCGGCCGCAACGCGGTCCAGGTGACGCAGAAGCGGTCGAGTTCGCTGAACTTCGGCGACTTGGCGAAACAACTGGAAGCGTCCGGTCCGGTGTCGTCGAACAAGTTCCTGCTGAAGTTCCAGGTCTCCGACGGCGGCGACCCGTACGACTTCACCGTGTTCCCCGACGGCCGCGCGATCATCAAGGGCACGGACGATCCCGACCGTGCCAGGACGCTTTACGCCAAATACATTGGCCACTGAGTTATCCGAGTTTCACCCCCGAGGCTCCCATGTTCAAAGGCGAACAGTCCACCAGCATCGCGAGTAGCCTGCCCGAAGACCAGTTCTACGAACGGGTCGAGAACGAACTCTCGAAGCTCGGCCGCGTCAAGGTTTCGTCCAAGGGGTCGATCACGATCGAACCCAAAGATTCGATCAAAATGCTCGGGTTCATGACGGATGCGACCATGGACGGTTCCATCAAGAAGAAGTCCAACGGCGACTACTCCGTGATCGTGAACTACGACCTGTCGCCGAGCGTGCTCAACTGGATCATCACGATCGTGCTGTTCTGCACCACGCTGTTCGGGGCCATCGTCTTGCTCGCGCCGCTGATCGAGAAGAGCAAGTTCGACGCGGCCATCAAAGACGCCTTCCGGGATTTGGAAGAAGCCGAGTAAGGCATCGATCCGATCCGTCCCCGCGTTGCGAGACCGGGGGCGGACCGTGTAAAGTGGAATGAGAAACGACATCGACTCGCCGACGAGACGACCATGGCCACGATCGCACGTCCGAAAATCGCACGCACGCCACCTCCGCGACCAGCACCCGCCGACGACTTCGAACTCCGCCGCTTCACCGTCGAGGAATACCACCGCCTCGTCGAAGTCGGGATTTTGCAATCGGGCGATCCGTACGAGCTCCTCGATGGGTGGATCGTACGAAAAATGCCGCAAAACACCCCCCACGTCCGGACGACGAATCGATTCGCGGATCGACTGCGCGGATTGATCGCGAACCGTTGGGACTTGCGCACCGGCAATCCGATCACTTTGGAATCGAGTGAACCCGAGCCGGACATCGTCATAGCGGTGGGTCAACCGGAGAATTACGACGACCGACACCCCTCTCCCAACGAGATCGAGCTGCTGGTCGAAGTCTCCGATGCAACCCTCGACCGAGATAAGCGGTTGAAGCTGCCGATTTATGCGCGAGCCAAGATCGCCGTCTATTGCATCGTCAACATCCCCGAGCGCCGCGTCGAGGTTTATACCGAGCCGCGGGGAGGCAAATCGGCAGCGTATCGAGATCGCAAGGATTACGGGATCGACGAAGTGCTCCCACTTATCGTTTCGGGAACTCTCATCGGTTCGATCCCCGTCCGCGAGATTCTGCCAAAATCCCAGCGTTGAAACGGAGGCAAGTATGGCGACTGCAACGCTCACTCCTGCGCCCGCACCCGCACCCCGGCCGCTCAAGCGGTTCACGGTAGAGGAGTATCACCGTCTCATCGACCTGGGCTTCGTGACGAAGTACGACCGCGTCGAACTCATTCGAGGTCTCATCGTCGAAAGGCCGGTTATGAAGCCGCCTCATGTCATTGCCTTGACTCAACTCACGATCCTCTTCTATAAGCTCGTCGGTTTTGAGAGGGCGATTCGGAGTCAAGCACCGATCACGCTCGCGGACAGCGAATCGCAGCCGGATCTCGTTATTGCGCAGGGATTGCTCGTCGATTACGTCAAGGGACATCCCAATCCCGCTCAAATCCAACTGGTGATCGAAATCGCAGATTCGACTGTTCGCGAGGATCAAACTTCGCAACTCGAACTCTACGCTGAGTCGATGGTGTCCGAATATTGGATCGTCAACATCCCAGAATTGCGGATCGAAGTGTATACGCAACCGGTACGAAAGTCGGCCTCCTACCGAATGCGTAAGGATTACGCGATCGAAGACTCCGTGCCCGTTCGCCTCGGCGGTACTGACCTCGGCTCCCTACCCGTTCGCGATATATTTCCCCGATGATCTACCTCGACAACGCCGCCACGAGTTTCCCCAAGCCGGAAGCCGTCTACTTGGCCCTCGATAAGTTCGCCCGCGAATCGCTCGCGAACCCCGGGCGGGCCGGGCACCGCATGGCGCTCGCCTCCGAAGAGGCGCTCACCGACGCCCGGCACCGGCTCAACCGGTTCTTCAACGGCAAATCCCCCGCACGGTTCATCTTCGCGCTGAACTGTACCGACGCTCTCAACATGGCCTTCAAGGGCGTGCTGAACGACGGCGACCACGTCGTCACCACGGACCTCGAGCACAACAGCATCAGCCGGCCGCTCGTGGCGATGGCCCAGGCGGGGAAGATCACCCTCACCCGCATCCCCGCGGATTCGACGGGCACCGTCGATCCGTCCGCGATTCGGGCTGCGATCACTCCGGCTACGCGGATCGTCGCCGTGACCCACGGCAGCAACGTCCTGGGCACCGTTCAACCCATCGCCGAGATCGGCCGCATCTGCCGGGAATTCGAGAACGTCCTCTTCCTCGTCGATGCCGCTCAGACCGCGGGCCTCGTGCCGATCGACGTTCAAGCGATGGGAATCGATTTGCTCGCTGCACCCGGCCACAAAGGGCTATTCGGCCCGACCGGCACGGGGTTCCTCTACGTCGGAACGCGGGCCAAGCTCCGCCCCTGGCGCGAGGGCGGCACCGGCGGCGATTCCTCAAGCCCCACGCAGCCCACCGAACTCCCTTACTACCTCGAAGGCGGCACCCCGAACGTCCTCGGCATCGTCGGCATGATCGCGGGGCTCGACTTCGTCGAAGCGAAAACCCCCGACGCAATCCGCAAGCACGAGGTCGAACTCTGCGACCGGCTCCGCGACTCGCTCGAACCGACCGGCGCGTTCACCTTCTTCGGCCACCGCGACCCCGCCCGCCGCGTCGGCACGCTGAGCTTCCGCACGGACGTACTCCCCGCGACCGAACTCGGTGCGATCTTGGACCAAGCGTTCGCCATCGCCATCCGCCCCGGCTTGCACTGCGCCCCGTACACGCACCGAGCCGTGGGGAGTTTCCCAGATGGTTTGGTGCGCGTCAGTCCCGGGCCGTTCAACACGGAAGACGAGATCGATCAACTCGCGACCGCGCTCAAGGAAGTGACCGGCGGGATCTGACCGGTTTGCGCGACGCCCACACCACCGCCACGTTCATCCACCCGCCGACGAAGCCGACCCAGTAGCTCGCGGTATGCGCGAAGAAGCACGCGAGGAACCGCGGGTGCTTCTCCTCGGGCACCTTCTCGGCGAGGTGCGGCGCGAGCGTCGCCTGCTTCGACTTGCCGAGGTAGTACCCCGCCACGCCCGAGCCCGCGGCGCAGACGGCCATGAACGCGAGCAGCAGCACGATGGGCTTGATGAGTGATGCCGGCGAGCGCTGCGGCCGCTTACCAAGCCGCGCCGCCGCGGCGAGGGCGAGGCCCAAGAACAAGCCCACCCACCACGATGCCAAAATGCCCCAGCCGATCCCGAGTAGCGTCGGATCATCCGTTTCAAAGATCGGCGCGTGGCCGATGGTGAAATACTCGACACAGATTCGAGCCGTCACCTGGTCGTGGAGGATGCCGTAGACGCACGCGGCGACGATGCCCAGGAGCACGATTTGGGCGAAGCGGACCAAGATAAGCCTTCCTAACCGTGGGGCACGTTTTCAACGTGCCCGAGAATGACACGTTAAAAACGTGCCCCACGGTTTTAAGTGGGAAGCCACAGCATCGCGTCGCCGTAGCTGTAAAACCGATACTCGCAGCCAATCGCTTCTTCGTACATCTGCTGCAAAGCGGCCGACCCGGTCAGCGCTTGCACCAGCAGTAGCAGCGTCGTTCGCGGCAAGTGGAAATTCGTGAACAGGCCATCGACCACGCGGAAATCGTAGGGCGGGTGAATGAACAAACTCGTCTCTCCACTATGCGGCATCAAGCCCGTTCGGCCCGCGGTTTCGAGCGTTCTTGCGGTCGTCGTCCCCACGGCGATCACCCGCCCGCCCGCGGCTCGCGTGGCTCGGATCGCACGGGCCGTCTCCGCAGTCACCTCGCACCATTCAGCATGAATCGCGTGCTTCGTGGGATCGGCTTCTTTCACTGGTGCGAACGTACCGAGGCCGACGTGCAAGGTAACGCGGGCCGTTCCGATTCCGCGAGCCTCCAGCCGTTCAAGCAGTTCCCGCGTGAAGTGCAATCCCGCGGTCGGAGCAGCGACCGAACCGAGCCAGCGAGCGTAAACCGTCTGGTATCGCTCCGTGTCTCCAGTCGTCGCTCGCCCCTTGCGGATGTACGGCGGCAGCGGCACCTGCCCGTGGTTCGCCAGGAGCACCGTGGTCGCCCCGGGCGGATCGGGCCGCATCAGCCAATGCCGCTCGGCCGTGCGGCCCGTGAGGACCAGTCGCAGACCGCTCTCCGTGACGAAGTGTTCGCCCTCGAGCGCGTAGCCGCGGGTCTGGGCGAGGACTTCCCACTGCCCGCTCGGGGCGTCCTTCAAGAACAGGGCTTCCCACTTCCCGCCCGTCGCCTCGCGCTGGCCGATCAGCCGCGCGGGAACGACCTTCGTATCGTTCATCACCAGCAAGTCGCCGGGCTTCAAAATCTCGGGAAGGTCGCGGACGTGGCGGTGATCGTAGTCCTTCGCATCGCCCTGCCCGACGAGCAAGCGAGCCGCGTCGCGGGGTTCCGCGGGCTCCTGGGCGATCAACCGCGCCGGCAGGTCGTAGTCGAAAAAGAGGTTCATGGTGGCAAAGCCCAGGGACGGCCGTCCCTGGGCGTTCGAAGTGTTACTTGAAGCTCTTGAGGAACTCTTCGAACCCCTTTTTCTGCGCTTCCACCGTCTTGGCGGGGCCGAGCAGGGTCAGGTAGTACTGCTTACCATCCTTCGCCTCGAAAACCACGTAGAGTTGGCGGTAGCCTTCCACGGGCGTGAACTTGTCGGACATCGGGAACGGCTTCTTCTTGTAGGTGCCGGTCACGTCTTGGTACGCGGCTTCGAGCGCACCGACCATCAGCTTGTCCACCTTTTCCTTGCGGCCTTCTTCGGCGAACTTCGCGAGTTGCCGTTCGAGGTTCTGCTTGACCGTACCGCTGCCGCCGGGGAAGACGAAGACGGCGAGTTCCGCGTCGTCTTTATCCCCTTCGACCTTGGGGATCTTGAACTGAGCCATCCGCATGTTGCTGGACGGCGTCTCTTCCTTCCACGTCGCGGGGGTCGTGGACTTCATCCCGGCCAACTCGACGCTGGTGCCCTTTTTATCTTCCGCCGCGGCCGCTCCGGCCGCGGCCAGGGCACAAACCGCACTCAGCAACATTCGGCGCATCGGACGTCTCCGGTGGGGGTGAGCAACGACGAAACGTATCTTAGGGACGGAACCGCGACCCGTCGCCGCGCCGCGAATCTCTTCGGAACGTCGTATTGAACGGAGATCGCTCCGCTCGCGCTTCCGACTCGCCGGGATCACTTCTTCGCGAACGGCTTCACCGCGACCTCTTCGACGCTCGGCGCATACAGCTTCACGGACCGCACGCGGCACGTATCGTCGAAGGTGCCGAAGCCGACCCAGCCGGGGCCGTGGGTTTTGTCTTCGGCGGTCATGACGGGCTTTTTCATGTCGTCGAAGAAGACCTTGATCGTGCCCTCCGTTACTTTGCGTTCGATGCGGACCGTCTTGTAAACGTCCGTGCCCCAGTCGTTGCCAGCATTCGTGGTTTTGGAAATCTTGATCCGCGGAGCGTCGTTGACGATGAAGATGTTGTTCGCCTTGTCGTCGCCCTTCGTGGCGATGTGGCTGTAGTAGTACTTGCTCGGGTTCTGGTAGCCAAACACGAAGACCATGTCGCGGTGGCCGTATTCCTTGCTCGTTTGCTGGCCTTCCACTTCGAGGATGAAATCGCCGACTTTCTTGTTCGCGATCAGGCAGAAGTTCTCGGGCGAGCGGAACGGCGGCTTGTACTTCGCGGCCTGATACTGTTCGAGAGCCCGCTTTTTATCGACTTCGATCATCCGCCACGCGGCCGGATCGGGGAATGCGAAATCGTTGATCGATTCGGGCTTCGCAAAGTCCTGCTGATAAACCGCCTTGTACCCCTCGGGCAAGTCGGCCGCGAGGGTGGCGGTGCAGAACGCGAGGGCGGCGAGGGAGAGCGTCGTCTTCATGGTGCCTTTCGAGGAAAGAGTTACTTGATCCGGCCCGGTTCGCGGACGCCGGTTCCGGTTCGCATGGTCAGTGAATCGCCCAGGTCTTTGCGAGCGTCCTCGGCGAGGTCGAGATGCTGGCGGACAATCTCGGGGTTCTGCGCGGCCACGTCCTTCGCCTCGCCGGGGTCGCGTGTAATGTTGTAGAGTTCTGCCTTCGCGAGCTTCACGCTCTTGTACTTTCCGGGGATGCCGTCCTTGCCCGGAGCTTGCCCCTCCATCGAACGGTACTCGTGGGGCAAGACGAGCTTCCAATCGCGAGTTCGCACGGCGTGGAGTTCGTTCGTTTTGTAATAGAAGTAGAGGGCTTCGTGCGGGAACGCGGCGTCCTTTTCGGCCATCAAAAGAGGCAGTATTTCCTTCCCGTCGATCGGAAGCTTCGGCAGATCGGCCCCGATCAGCTTCGCGACTGTCGGCAGCAAATCGATCGTCATTGCGGGTACACTGCACTCGGTCCCGGCCCGGATTTTTTCGGACCATTTCGCCACGAACGGCACGCGGACGCCGCCCTCCCACACCGTGCCCTTCCCTTCCCGCAGCAGTCCGGCGCTGCCCCCGTGGTTGCCGTAGCTCAGCCAGGGGCCGTTATCGCTGGTGAAGATCACGAGCGTGTTCTTCGCAATTCCCTTCGCTTCGAGCGCTGCCGCGATGGCACCGACGGAGTCGTCGATCTCTTCGATCACGTCTCCGTACAACCCGTTCTTCGATTTGCCGACGGCGCTCGCGTGCAACGGCACGTGGGGCATACTGTGCGCGACGTAGAGGAAAAACGGCTTGGCCGCGTTCTCGTTGATGAACTTCACGGCCCGCTCGGTGTACTGCTTGGTCAACTGCGTTTGATCGGCCGCGGAGACGTTCGCATTGACGACCTTCTCCCCGTCGATCAACGGCAGCGGCGGGTACGCGCCCTTCTTGGCCTCGGGATGGTTGGGCCACATGTCGTTTGAATACGGCAAGCCGAGGTACGAATCGAACCCGTGCCGCGTCGGTAGGAACTCGGGGTGGTGCCCGAGGTGCCACTTGCCCACTGCAGCGGTCGCGTAGCCCTTCGATTTGCAGAGTTCGGCGAGCGTCGTTTCGCGTTCGTGGATGCCATGCTTCGCCCCCGGCCCGAGCGCGCCGTGGATGCCCAATCGGTTCGGATAGCAGCCGGTGAGCAGAGCCGTGCGAGATGCCGAGCAGACGGGCTGGGCCACGTAGAAGTGCGTGAGCCGGACGCCGTCCTTCGCTAATCGATCAATGTGCGGCGTCGCGTTCAACTTGCTCCCGAAGCAGCCCACGTCCGCGTAGCCGAGGTCGTCTGCGAAAACGATCACGACGTTCGGCGGCCGTTCGGCGGAGGAGGATGCCGAGGCGAACGAAGTGAGGGCGAGGAGTGCGAGAGAGGTTTTCATGACCACAAGATCTAATCGCACTTCCACCGCAAAGCTAGCGATTTTTGAGGGATCTGCACCTTGTCCGCACGCTTTTGCTGTTTATCAATGAACGAGTCCGATGGTTCTCCGACCGCTTTCGCGGTCGGGGATGAAAAGGGAAGCCGGTGCAAATCCGGCGCGGGGCCGCCGCTGTAATCGGTCAGAGCCACGGTTCATTCCAGCCACTGCGAGCAATCGCGGGAAGGCGAACCGGGCTCGCTAAGAACCGTAAGCCAGAAGACCTGCCTTCGGACGATCGTGGTCCAGTGCTTCGGCCTCGAGCACTCGGGCGGGTTGCGTGCAAGTGTCGCCGCGTCGTTGCGGACGGCCGCCCGTGCCGTCTGCCAGGCCTTTCGCTGTTTTGCCCGGCCCGGCAGAAAAGGTTCCGTCCGTGTTCGTTCGTTCCCGTTCCGGTTTCACGCTCATCGAATTGTTGGTCGTGATCGCGATCATCGCGATCTTGATCGGGCTGCTCCTGCCCGCCGTTCAAAAAGTCCGCGAATCCGCGGCCCGCGCGAAGGGGCAGAACAACCTCCGCCAACTCGCCATCGCCGTCCACAACTACGAATCCGCCAACGACCGCCTGCCGCCGCACACCGATTCGTCGGTCGCGTGGCCCGCGGGGCGGTACTGGTTCGGCCGCACCGTCAGTGCGACCGTGTCTCCGTGGAACGTGATCTCCACCGACCCGCTCGACGGCGTGTTGACCACGTACTACGAGGGCAACACCCGCATGGCGACCTGTCCGAAGTTCGACGCCTACCCCATCACCAAGGTTTACAACGGCCTCACCGCGGGCTACGCCTACAATCGGCACCTCAGCGTCGAACCCGCATGGCCGAATCCGGTCTCGGGTAAAAAGATCGTCACCTTTCAGGCCACTTCAAACACGCTGTTGCTTTCGGAGATCGTGCTGTTGAGATCGAACGGCACACTCGAAGAACCGCTCGGGGGTTATTTTGGATCGCCCTATGTGACGAATAAGGCGATCACGACCTCGGCTGTGACCGCCACGCAGTTCCGCTTTTCGGGAACCACGAACGCCGCGTTCTTGGACGGGCACGTCGAGACTCGCCGTCCCGTGGCCATCGCGTCCATCGCACCGTTCAACCAAACGACCTGGGACACCGCGGTGAAGGACTTCCAACTCGGCTTCCTCACGGATGCCGCCGGGGGCAATCAGTACGCCGGCGATTGACCACTTTTCGCCGCGGCGTGGTACGATGACTCGGTTGCCAGGGAGACTGAAACGATGCCCCGCCGCGGGTTCACGCTCATCGAATTGCTCGTCGTCATCGCGATCATCGCGGTGTTGATCGGGTTATTGCTACCGGCCGTGCAGCGCGTTCGCGCTGCCGCTCGTCGGACCGCGGACCAGAATAACTTGAAGCAAATCGGCGTGGGGGTCCACAACTATGCAAGCGCCAATGGCAACGCCCTGCCCCCCCTCGTAACGCTCGAAGCCGGCGTCATGCGCTACTGGTTCGGCTCCTGGGACGGCACGACTCTCGACATCACCCGTGGGCACCTGATGCCCTATTTGGAGAACAACCCGCGGGCGTTGCAGGCTCCGGCGAAAGGCCCCGGCAAGGTCCAACTCAAGTTCGACGGCGGCACCGGCGGGTACGGCTACAACGTCCGCTACCTCACCTACACGACCTGGATCGGCACCGTCCCCGCGTTCCAACCCGTCAAGCTCGAAACGGTGCGATCGACGAGCCAAACGATTGCGTTTCAGGATGCCGTGAGCGTGGAGTGGATTGGCTTACCCGCTCCGCAACTGATCGAGACATACCTCGCCGAGCCACCTTCATTCAATTCGCCGACGACCCACCACCGCTTCCTCGGCCCGGCCGCGAACGTGCTGTTCGTCGATGGCCACGTCGAGGCTTGGACAACTCGCACTCGCAACCCGCTGCCGGCGACGTTTCCTTCCACTGTGGTCACCTTCTACAACGAAGAACGAGTCTTCGACATCGGCACGACGGACGAACTCTGGGACCGCGATTGAATGTGCGGTCTGTAAGCCATCGCCTCAATCGCGGTATCGTTCAACGGCACGGAACCGATTGCAGGAGTCCTCCCATGCGGCGTTCGCTGATCTTGGCCGTTTCGCTGATCGCCGCGGCACCCGCCCTCGCCGACGATTGGCCGCAGTGGATGGGCCCGAACCGCGACGGCATCTGGCGCGAAACGGGCGTCCTGGAAAAGTTCCCGAAGAACGGCCCGCAGCAATTGTGGACCGCCGAGATTGGCGGTGGATACGCGGGCCCCGCGGTTGCGGATGGTAAGGTCTACGTCCTCGACCGCGTGCTCGCCAAAGACGTCAAAAATCCGAGTAATCCGTTCGATACGACGACGCCGGTGCACGGAGTGGAGCGCGTGCTCTGTTTCGATTCGAAGACAGGTAAAGAAGTGTGGAAGCACGAATACTCGGTCGAGTACAAGGTGAGCTATGGTGCCGGCCCGCGGTGTACCCCTACGGTTCACGAGGGCAAGGTTTACACGCTCGGCTCGATGGGCGACCTGTACTGCCTCGACAGTTCGAAAGGGACCGTCCTCTGGAAGAAGGACTTCAAAACCGACTATATGGCCAAGACGCCCGTGTGGGGGTTCTGCGGCCACCCACTCGTTTATAAGAACCTCTTGATTTGCCTCGTTGGCGGTGGGAAGTCGCTCCTCGTGGCCTTCGACAAAAACACGGGCAAGGAAGTTTGGAAAGCGCTCAGTCCGGCATCGCCCGGCGAAGCGGGTTACGCCCCCCCCACGATTATCGAAGCGGGCGGCGTGGCTCAACTCGTCGCTTTTCAACCCACCGCCGTGACGGGACTCGATCCGATGACGGGAGCAAAGTTCTGGTCCGTGCCGATCGCACCGGATCACAAGATGTCCATCATGGCCCCGCAGAAATCGGGCGACCTGCTCTTCGTGGCGGGCGCGGGCAAAGCCGCGGTGACTCTCAAACTCGACTCCGCGAAACCAACCGTGACCGAAGAGTGGCGCGGCGACGGCAAAACCGACGGCGTCTACCCCGTCAACATGACGCCGTTCATCGACAACGGCACGATCTACGCGGTCGATCAACCGGGGATGTTGAGAGCCATCGACCTCGCGACCGGCAAGCGGCTCTGGTACGCTTTCGAACCCGTGATCGAGCAGAATCAAATCGAAGCCTTCAAAGGCGCCGGCTCGGGAACCGCGTTCATCGTCAAGAACGGCGACCGCTTCTTCCTGTTCAACGAAAAGGGCAGCCTGATCATCGCGAAGCTTTCGCCGCAGGGCTACACCGAGATCGACAAGGCGAAGTTGCTCGAACCCACGAGTTCGGCCTTCGGCCGCAAAGTCGTCTGGACGTATCCGGCGTTCGCAGACAAATGCATCTACGTGCGGAACGACAAAGAGTTGATCTGCTTCTCGCTCGCGAAATAGGCCTTTGGCCTTCGGCGGGACTTGATTTTCCCCCATATAGCCCGCCGTTTACGGCGGGTTTGCTGCGAACCCGCCGTAAACGGCGGCTATATCGGGGAACTTACCACCCGCCGAGCACCTTACGAGCCGGCCGCGCGAGCAAGGGATTCGCCTACTCCCTTGCTCGCGCGGTCGGCTTGTGTCATAACGCTGAGATTCCGGATACCCCTTCCAAGGCTCCCATGCGTTTCCTCGCCGGCAGTTTACTCACTTTGCTCGGCCTCTCCTCCGCTGTCGCCGCGCCGCTCACCGCCGGGGCCGCACGCGTGGACATCACTCCACCGCCCGGCACGCCGATGGCGGGTTACTACTCGTTGCGCGGCTCCGAGGGAACGCACGATCCGCTCTTCGCCACGGCCATCGTCTTCGAAAAGGACGGCGTGAAGGTCGCTCTCGTTTCGCTCGATTTGATCGCGACCACGTTCGGCATGGTCCGCGATGGCCGGGCGATCATCGAAGAAAAGACCGGCATCCCCGGCAAGAATGTGATGATCTCCGCAACACATTCGCACACCGGCCCCGTGCTCTCGGATGGCCGGCCGCGGAACGAAGCCTTCGGAGGTAAGAACCAACTCGCGCTCGACTTCATGAAGGGCTTGTCCGCGAAAATCGCCGAAGCCGTGCAAGCCGCGGACAAGAACCGTATCGCCGCCCGCGTGCTCCGCGGCATCGGCCGCGAAGACGGGCTCGCGTTCAACCGCCGGTTCCACATGACGGACGGCACGGTCGGTTGGAACCCCGGCAAGAAGAACCCCAAGATCATCAAGCCCGCCGGCCCCACGGACCCGAGCGTACCCGTCGTTTTGATCGAATCCGCGGACGGCAAGAAGCCCATCGCCGCTTACGTGAACTTCGCCATGCACCTCGATACGGTCGGCGGGATGTACTACTCCGCGGACTACGCTGGCGCGCTCGCGAAGACCCTCGCCGCGGTCAAAGGGGACGACTTCATCACCGCGTTCACCATCGGCACGGCGGGGGACATCAACCACATCAACGTCGAGAGCCCGGCCGCGCAGAAGGGCCACGGCGAAGCGACCCGCATCGGCACTCGCCTTTCCGCGGAAGTGCTGCGGACCTTCGACAAGCTCGAACCCGCGGACGACGGAGCCTTGCAAATCTCCTCCAAGATGATCGACCTTCCCCTCGCCGCGATCACGCCCGAGGAAGTGGCCGCGTCCAAGGCCGTGATGGAGAAAATCGCTGCGGGGGTGAAGCCCGCCCCGCCGTTCCGCGATCAGGTGCAAGCATTCAAAGTCGCGGACGTTTCGGATCGGCTCGGCAAAC
>Ga0105049_10007624_pt1 | contig 12559 bp, 15 predicted proteins | sample MAT06_FD_78087 | JGI IMG/M metagenome (GOLD analysis project Ga0105049, IMG submission 78087) | Freshwater microbial communities from Lake Fryxell liftoff mats and glacier meltwater in Antarctica - MAT-06 | ecosystem: Environmental > Aquatic > Freshwater > Ice > Liftoff microbial mat | place...
TACAACGGATACTTTGACGGCATTTACCACTTCATGCTTATAAAATAGCTAGGACTATTTAACCCAGAATCCCCATTAGAGTGGTATAATGTACCGTTTCCTCAGGTTGAATCGCGGGAAACGGCCCGAATGAATTCATGTGATTGGCTCTGTTTTATAATTTGGTCGAAACGTGAAAGAGGTTTTTAAAGGTTCCCTTTATATTAGATCGCTGAGCTATTGTTTTGTTTGCGATTCGGGCGATAGATCGAATCTTTCTCCATCCAATCGGCTTCACCCATTTGTCTGATTTTACCAATGTTGCTATCTCTCCAGTAAATTCTTTGCAGGCCATTGCCAAAAGAAATCCACTTTCCTCGGGGCACCGTCACAGTGATTCTTATTTCCTGACATCTATAGGGATCACTAAGTGGAGTTGAGAAGTAGGTATCAAAATTTATGGAATCACCCTGTATGTTATAGTTATACTCGGTTTTTTCGATTAGCTGAAAAGCATCGGTTGTCGATGAACCATTTGATGTCTTTTCAAAAATCACCGAGTAGTTTTCCTCATCGGTCGATTCAAAATGGAGGTAAATAGGTTCGCCATAAATTCTGGTGTTTTCAGTTTCCTTGATCAACTCAAAGAACTCACGATCTTCAGATTCGATATCGAATAAGAAATGAGGGTTATCGAGAACTCCCACGTGCAGTGTATCAGAAGTGATATTAATTTCTTGAGTGGTTGTATTATCCGCATTTTTGGCGAAATTCTTACCAACATTTAGCCCTAAAAAGATACTAGCCGACAAACCGAGCAAGAAAAGAACCAGCAGCGACCAACCAAGACCCGGGATTTTGGTTTTTATACCGAGGAGAAGTTTGATACCTGCGTAAATGAGGAGGAATACTGGAGCGATAACCATTATTGATCCCGACACAACAAGCCAAGTAAGTGAACCATCGCCATTGAACAGCAATTTATCGGCATATGAAAGAGAGAAATTGTCGGACGCAAATGGACCGCCAATATTTAATCCTACGAGTCCACCGGTGATCGAAATGAGCATACCTAGGGCGATGATGGTAAGTAAACCACCAATTATTACCTCGAATACACGGCCTGTATTTTGACCAAACTCTCTGGCTTTTCCGGAAAACTCAGCACCAAATTTTTTGCTCTTGCCAGAGACGTTGGATTCGAATTTATCCATTTCATCTTTCACCATTTTGGAGATGTTCTCTACGGTTACAGGCTCTCCTTTCATCTGCAATTTCTCTGCTCTGGTTTTAGCAGCAGGAACTACAGCCCACAGGATGATGTATAGGAGTATACCTGTGCCACCGAAAATAACGGCAAGTACAAGTACGATTCGAGCAATGGAAGGATCCCAGCCGAGGAAATGACTCAGACCGGAGCATACACCCCCAATCACTGCATCGTCTTCATCGCGATAAAGCTTTCGGTTTTTACTGCGCATGTTGCCTTCTTCAAAATTGGTATGGGGATTCGACTTGGACTTGGGCTCAGAAAAATCGCCATAGTCTTCAGGGTTACCCATGATGGTGATCACTGAATCAATATCACTAAGTGTAAGTGCAGTTTTATTTTCATTCAGTTTTTCTTTGAGCAGTTCTGCCATTCGAGCTTCGATATCAGCGGTAATTTCTTCGCTTCCTTCATCGCTAGTGAATCTACTTTTCAGGCGTTCCAGATAATCTTTCAATTCATTGAAAGCATCTTCTTCAATATTGAATACAACCCCGCCGAGGTTGATGGTGATGGTTTTATTCATGACTTAGTTGGATTTTGTGGTTTGGTTAACGGCACTTGCGAGTTCATCCCAAGTTGTCTTAAGTTCATTCAAAAAAATCTGTCCGGTCTCTGTGAGCCGATAGTATTTTCTGGGTGGACCTTGCGTGCTCTCTTCCCAACGGTAGTTCAGTAATCCGTCGTTCTTGAGTCGGGTGAGAAGAGGATATAGAGTTCCTTCCACCACGATCAGTTTTCCTTTCTTCAGCTCTGCTATTATGTCGGAAGGATAAGCTTCCCCTCGAGCTAAAACCGAGAGAATACAAAACTCCAGTACCCCCTTTCTCATCTGCGCTTTTGCATTTTCGATATCCATGTTGCATCGTTTTATTCGTTTGTATTGGAATTCACCTTACACAAGACGGAATTTCATTTTGAAGGAAAGTTCCTTTCCGATCAAAGATGTGTCTATTTCGACATTTTTTCCATCAAGTTTTTCTTTTATGTAATGACTCAATAGAGTTGAGTTGCTTTTTACTTCAATTACCGTGAGTTTACCATTCTCATCGCAGCTCGCTTTAATATCGGCGTAGTGAGATTGGTTTTCACCAGAAGATTTCAAGAACTCGGGATATTCTACTGCGGTAGATATAATTTTTGAGAATTCTGTCATAACGCTTGGGGGTTCTTTCGCAAAAGCTCCCGCTGCGGCAAGCATTAGGATGGCTGCCACACCAACTACTCTCAAAGAGATGGTGAGCGGATTGGGGATGTGTCTTGTTTTCATGGGTTGAGTGTTTAATCAAGTAAATGGTTTGACCTAATAAATAACGATGCAAAGATGTGGTCAAAAGATTGAACTATGCAATACAGAGTACTAAAATAATTTGTTAAAATTAATCAAATTCATCACAAATGGCTATAAATCAATAATATAAATGTAGATCGAAAATCTATTATTTCAATGAACGGACATACAAGGGACGATGAAGTCAGGGAATTGTTACTCCACGAATAAGGAATTAGACCGTGGGAAAGGATCTGTTAACTCAGCTTTTGTAATTTGAATCTATTACATCACTGAAAGTCTTTAATGACTGGCGCTTCACGGCAATTTCAACTGCAAAATCTGGGTTTGATTGTTACTCCTCCAAATGGATTTCTCCGACTTATACCGTTTATCCCGCATTCCGCATTAGGGCAATTTTTGTAGAATGCTTGCGGGATTCTCAAATCTAAGCGATAGAATCGCTGCATTCAACGGCAAAATTAGGGTGCAATTTTTCTATCGCTTGATTTGGGTTTATGTATCTGTAATAGTCCAATACTATTTCACTTCATTGGCCTATAACAGTTACTCTCAAGGCATTTACCACTTCATGCTTATAAACCCAGAATCCGCAATGGAAATCTATTACAGCGCTAACCCCCTTTGATATCAAGCACTTTCTCGATTTTTATTCTTGATGTATGAATATACACCATCAAATAAAAATCTGGCGAGAGCACTCGCTACCTTTGGGGTTTAGAGCTTTATCGCGACTTCCAATGCGGATTCTGGGATAAAATAGTTAGGACTCTTTAAAAGACAGAATTGGTATTAAGGGGCTAGTTTTCTCGGAATGAATGAGTAGAATATTTCGAACGAATTCAGATTTTGGCAGTTAGAAACCTCTCCTCAGATTTGAAAACCAAATCTTTATAACTAAAGCAGAGCAGAATAATGAAGTGTTCATCGAACAAAAAAATACATACGTCTATCAGAAATTGATATAGGTATAATTATCGAAACTACTGGAGGTTCTTTCCGTTCAATTGATTCATAACCTGTTAAGCAATTATAGTACTCCCCTTGCAAGGAGAATCAGATTCACTTAAACCTAGGAGCCATGGAATATATTTCAAAAATCCCCCCGATCACTTGGAAAAAGATCACAATCTGGCTTATTTCTATTGTTTCGGTCTGGTTACTGGCCAAACCGTAAGTCCACAGGAGATCTCTAGCTTTCCATTAATAAAAACGAATTGATCTGCTTGCGGAGCAATTTTTTATTGAAAAATCGTTATTGTTGTAATCTTTTTAGGAAATTTTTGAAACCTTTTTGGGTAAGGGGGCGTTCAAATGGATGAACTAACCATTCGGACTAATCTTACTTTAAACAAATTCACATGGAATCAACCACAAACCGGCAGCATGCCGTATTACAGCGTTTAATTATTGTTTTTCTAGGACTTCTCACTGTTGGTGTATTGCTTCAATCGTGCAGTTCGTCGCATGCAACATGCGCAGCATATGATGAAGTGAAAGTTGAAGAAGCCGCGAAGTAATCCGGTTTAGATAAAAAACACCCTCTTGACATAGACCGCTTCGGCGGTCTTTTTTGTTGCAAAAATTTTCTGGGATTCCAACATAATTTATCCTAATGCGAGAAATATTTGAATAGCCTCTTTTGCGGCCTTTACATCGTGGACCCTCAATATATTGGCACCCCGCTGAAGTGCAATCACATGTGCCGCTGTGGTACCATTGAGAGATTCGTTGGTAGGAGCAGAGATAATGTGCTGAATCATTTTTTTTCTCGAAATCCCTACGAGGAGTGGCCGATCGAGCACATGGAAAGCGGATAACGACTGGAATAAAATCTTGTTTTGCTCAAAATTCTTTCCAAATCCAAATCCGGGATCAATCACGATATCCTTTATTCCTCTCAACGAAAGCTCATTAATATGTCTTGATAAAAACAGTATGATCTCTGAAACGATGTGCTCATATCTCGGATTATGATGCATGTCGGATGGTTGTCCCTGCATGTGCATCAAAACATAGGGGACTTTGAATTCGGCGATCACTTCAATCATTTTCGGATCCAATGTCGAAGCAGAAATGTCGTTAATCATGTCAGCTCCGGAAAGGATAGCTTGTCTTGCAACTGATCCATAAAATGTATCTACCGACAAGATCGCTTCTGGAAATACCTTTCTAAGTTCGATTACAACATTCCCAAGACTCTCTGTTTCTTTGTTTTCATCCAATAGAGATGCTCCCGGACGTGTACTTTGGGCCCCAATATCCAAGATTCTAGCACCTTCTGTGAGCATCTGACCAGCTTTGTCAATTGCACTTTGCACAGAATTGACTCGACTTGCTTCGTAAAATGAATCTTCGGTGATATTTAGGATTCCCATTACCACGGGACTTTCCAGTGAAAATAGCTTACCTCTGAAATTGAGGGTTTTAATTGTTGTTAATGGCTTCGTTGGAATCAATTGAAAAAGTGTTGGCGGAATAAGCTCCGGAGGCTGCAAATTTGCCTGAAATTATGTTAGTGACAGCAATAGAAAAAACTTCATCGCAATATGACAGGGCAACATCTGTCTGTCGGTCCCTCTTTTTGAAGAAAATGAAGGACTATGGCAGTGCGTGGCGAGTGCTCAGAACGAGTAGTCTAACGGACCAAATATTCATAAAAGCACAGCGCATTCGCACCCTCGCGGAAACGGGCGAAAACAAAGTAGGGGAGGGCGAGCGAGATGAATTTATCGGAATACTCAATTACTCTATTATGGCCCTTGTGCAGATTAGACTTATTGGTGATAATCGCATGGAACTTCCAATCGATGAAGCCACAGTGCTATATGATTCGGAATTGAAAGCGACAAAAGACCTGATGCTCGCAAAAAATCATGATTACGGAGAAGCGTGGAGAGATATGCGAATTTCATCTTTTACGGATCTTATTCTCATGAAACTTTTGCGCATAAAGCAGATCGAAGACAATAAAGGGAAGACCCTTGTAAGTGAAGGAGTGGAGAGTGGGTACAGAGACATTGTCAATTACGCCGCTTTCGCTTTGATTAAAATGGACGAAGAACAAATGTATAGTGAATGAAAAGTGAATTCACATTTCATTGAACATAGGTGAATGCATATTTGTAACCAAACAAACACAAAGAAATAAGAGTATGAACATCTTTCTCATGATTTGCAGGATTTTCGTTGGATCCATTTTCATCATTTCTGGTCTAATTAAAGTGAATGATGCGATTGGATTTTCATATAAACTGTTGGAGTATTTCAGCTTCAAAGCGCTCGATTTTACGTCACTCGAACCATACGCCCTGGAGTTTTCCATTTTTATTGCAATAGGTGAAGTCTTGTTGGGAGTTGCTGCACTGCTCGGTACCTGGCCCAAATTCACTTCAACAATGTTGTTTGCATTGTGTGTTTTCTTTGGATGGCTTACCTATTACACTGCAACATGTGAACCCAATTCTCTTAAAATATTTGCTGATGAGGCAGGCAAATACTACATCGATAACCCTGATTGCGTAACCGAATGCGGCTGCTTTGGTGATGCTATCAAATTCACTCCGTGGCAGTCCTTTACAAAAGACATGATATTGCTCGTGTTTATCATTCCCTTCTTGATTGGAGCATGGATGAACAGACAAAAGTTGAACAACGGCAAAGAGGATCTAGCTATTGGTATCGCCTCTATTTTGTTTACGGCCGGATTCTGTTTTTATATGTTGGGCTGGTATTTCCCTGTAACTTTTGTGGCCATAGCTTTTGCCATTGGAGTAGGTATCAAATGGATCACCAAAAAGAACGTTTGGCTTATGGCCTTGGGAATTCTTGTTTTGTCTTCCTTCACGCAATACTGGACTCTAGAACATCAGCCGATCAAAGATTTTCGGGCTTATGCAATCGGTCAGAATATCTTGGAAAACATGAAATCAGCGCAAGAGTTGGGCCTGGAGCCTCCGCAAAAAATGGTAGTGTATACATTGACCAACAGCAACACAGGTGAAGTGAAAGAGGAGAATGACAAAGATTATCTAGAAAAGAAAATATGGATGGATACAACATGGGTTATCAATCCTACAAAGACGAGAACTATTACTGTTAAAGATGGATATGAACCAAAGATCATGGACTTCTCTGTTTATGATGCTGATGGGAATGATATTCGTGAAGACTTTTTTAACATGGAAAAAGTGTTTTTGATGATTACGTGGAACATTAAACCCGATGAAAAAGGAATTTCCGATGGTATAGATGTTAGTCACATTGCAGAAGTGAATGCCTTTGCCAAGAAAGCCGAGGAAAAGGGAATTCCATTTTATGGTATCACCTCCGCGGATTGGGAAACGATAGAAGAGTTTCGTCATGACAACCAGTGTGCGTTTCCATTCTTGCAAGGCGACATGAAAGTGCTGCAGACAATGATTCGCAATAATCCGGGCATCATGTACTTTGAAAAGGCTACGGTAGTGAATAAATGGAGTGCCGGAGATTTGCCCGAATTTGATCAAGCCCTTCCACAAGGATTTAAGCCTTAAGGGTGGGACTGTATTTTTTGAAAAAGGCGGCTTATGGTTTTCTAGTACTACTGGGAGCCATTACGTTTGTTTTTTTTCTTTTCAACATGGCTCCTGGCGATCCGGCTAGAGAAATAGCAGGTGAAAACGCCAGTATAGAAGTCATTCAGGATATTCGAAGAAAGTACGATTTAGATATTTCTGTGGGTAACCGATACATTATTTATCTGAATGATTTGTCGCCGCTTTCTATTCATAGCAAAAATCCGGAAAGCAGGATTTACTTTGATCCCGCCGAATACGAAGGAAGAACGATACTGAATTTGTCAGATCAAAAGAGTTTATGCATCAAGAAGCCCTATTTAAAGCGCTCTTATTTTTCAGATAAAAGTGTGAGTGAAATACTTTCTGAGGTAATACCCGGCACCTTCGTTCTTGCTATATTGTCCATTGTGCTTGCATTGATTATCGGACTTTTTCTTGGAGTCATTGCCGCCATAAAGAGGGACAGCGCATTTGATCGATTTATATTAGTTGTATCCGCTTTGGGCATGTCGGGCCCATCTTTTTTTATGGCCATTTTAATTGGATGGGTGGGAGCAGTGCTTTGGTTCGAGACTATCACTTTGCCGCTGTTTGTAGTTGTTGGATTGTTGGCTTTAATCGTATTCGCAATATTAGGCCGGCCGCGTAGAGTAGTTACACAGGCCATTTCATTGATCGTTATTTCATGGTTTGCTGGAATTTTGATCGAGTATTTTTTCGGACTAAAGTTGGCCGTTCTGCACTATGGCTTTACGCTTCCAGGTACCGGATTGCCTTTGACAGGAAGTCTTTATGAAGTGGATCCATGGGAAGGAAGAAAGTTGGCATTGTCGCATCTCGTATTACCAGTAATCACATTAATGATTCGTCCACTGGCAGTAATTGTGCAGCTCACACGCAGTTCTATGTTGGATGTATTGAATCAGGATTTTATCAGAACGGCTCGGGCCAAGGGACTATCGGAATTCAACGTAGTATTTCGTCATGCGTTGCGCAACGCCATTAATCCCGTATTGACGGCAGTATCCGGATGGTTTGCTTCACTTTTGGCAGGAGCAGTATTTGTTGAATTTGTATTTGGCTGGAAGGGCCTTGGTCAAGAGATGTTTACTGCGATTGAGAAACAAGACTTACCCGTAGTGATGGGAGGAGTCATTTTTATATCATTCACTTTTGTATTGATCAACGTGCTAGTAGATATTCTTTATGGAGTGATTGATCCGCGGATACGGGGGTAGGGGCGGGAACCGATATTTAATTGAAGGCAGTGATAAGCAAATTGGGATAGGTTGCTGAACGAATTCAATGTAGATTATTTATGTCTTTATATAATTGAATTAGAATCCCAATTTTGGGTCTTTTCTTTACTGCTTTGATGAGATCAATAATTGTTAGCCCGATTTTAGAGTAGTTAAAAAATAAAATTTTGAAAGACTTTATCGAAACCCTTTTAGGCAGCGGACTCGCATTTTTAGGATCATTGGTCCTTGTCAATTTCGAATTGAAGAAGCATAGAACGGAAAAAGCGAAGGAAGATTTGAACAAGAATCTAAATATTCTGAAGTTTTTTCGGGATCGACTGGAGGAATCTCAGAAGGAATTTGGTGATCAATGGAAATCGTATTGCGAATACTACGTTATGTAAAGAATGTATTCGTTTGATGATGCACCGTTTTATTATACGAGATTTGGAGCCATTCCAAGATTATTAAATATAAGTACTCAGGAGTACGCTTTGGCTCTATTGAATCTTTCTACTGAAGGTCAAGATGCCTCAGAAGTATACAGGGAATGCTACAATGTTTTAGATGGTTCAAATAAGTTGATTCAGGAATTGCGCAGATTGAATTCTTTGAGAATGGAAGAATCTAGAGATGTTGGAGTTAGAGTATCGAATAGAATGAACAAATGTGCAGATAAGGTATCAACTCTTCAAGGCAAGATTACCGTTGAATTTGAGGAAAATCCAAAGGAAGATTTTTGTCGGATATTTTGTCAGAAATTTTTGTCAGATTTTCGAGACCTAGTAAGTTCAGGACGGATGGATTTGGGGAATTGTTCCAATTTCTGTCTGGATCAAATTAATCAGATTCTTAATTTTGAAAATGATATGAAATTTATAGATGTTCTTTTGGATTTAAAAAACTGTCGCGTTCAAATCAATAACTTTAAAAGGAATCAGGAAAAATTCCTAGACCAGATAGATCATTATAGAAAGGATTATGAGAAACTGAACGAAAAACTTGAAAAAAGTTGCACGGATGTAAATGCCATTATATGTGGAAAGAATTGAATTTACCGCAGATTCAGTTGGTTCACTCGTCATCGCTGAATAAAATTCAGGTACTTGATTTGCCCTCACACATTCATATCCTATCATTTTTAAAGAATATTATCTAATCGAGGCCGTGTAAGGACATATTATTTTGATTGCTGCGTATATGGTTTACAAGGTAAGGAAAAGGTTTAGATCACTCAAAACGACATCTCGTTAATGAACCAATAATTGAATTATGCTACGATGACATTTTCTGATTGACTTTGCCCCACAAATTGGACAATGAGATATTCGTGAAAATCTCCTTTTTTTAATATTATTCCCAGTGAACCTAGAACGTTGTGAGCTCCTTTAGCATTCCAAAATATCTTCGATTGATTGAAGTATCCTCCCAAGACAATGCACATATTTTCCATACATGTAAAATTCATTTATTTTTGTGTAGGTCTGATTGGTAAAGTATATCAGAACTATTTGTTTCATGAAATAGCTTGGATGCAACCCTGAACTGCATTGGATAATCATTCGAATTTGAGTTGTGAAACAGCAAGATAGATCCTAGTTGGCATGCCATTCTTCATTATTTTCATATGCCCCAATCATTTCGTATATCTTGTCAAACCGAAATGGAAAATCGGAGTTATTCCTCATTTCAATATTGAATTCGTGTGCCTTTTAACCCCTATTGTGAAAAATGGGGAGAAGTCCTTTCAAATAGACTTCTCCATTCATAACGTATAATTGCAGAGTAGGAAAATCTTACAGAACGACACAACAAAAGTCCTAATTTAGGATCATTAAAAGTGAAATGAAGTTTAGGATGTGCTTTCATAACGACTGCTGTATACTCAAAGCCGAGTAACTCTTTTTGTAGCTCACTGGCAATTGTACCGATTACTATTTTTTTGAGAATCATCAATGATTTTAATCCAAATATGGATTGAACGTGTTATTTCTATTCAGGAAACGAAAAAAAATAAAGGAGGATGGTCATTTAGATCATTCTCCTTGTGCAACTAAGTTATCGCTTTCACGATAGCAATTATTCCGAGAATGAGAGCCGTTCCAATCAAAATCTCATTGAGAGTTTAGCGGTGCGACCTTCAACTTTAACACATGCATTTCGATAACACAACTGTGTAAAATCTCTATCCATAAGATAAAATATTAAAATTAGAAAAATCCCTCACGTAACCCCGGAAGGTATCAGGACATTTGAAGTCATGAATTATTTTTCTTTTCTGACTCCTTTGTGCGGAGCACCATTTTGGTTCACATCAAGGAAGCTACCGGTTTCAGTATCCCTTTTAACCCATTGATCGGTTTTAGGATTGAATACCTGAATGCGTTCTATGACAGCACCATTGCGATGGCCATCACCTTTAGGTGCATTTGTTGCCATGGGTAATAAGTATTTGCTCGCATGCGCTATTTAAGACTGAGGCGCACATGCATTGGTTTAAGGAACAATATACAGGCAGTATGCCTATTTCCGCAGACGAAAGCTGGAGACACCAATCAAAAACTTTCATCTACCAAAACCTCGTTCCGGAGGCTTTGGTATTTTATAGAGCCTTCAACTCAAAAGCAAATTCATAATTTATCAATCCTTTCGTTTTTTGATTCTCAATCCACCCCTTCTCTTTATGGCTCGTTTCCACCAGTGCAGGTCGCTTCAATTTACCTAGCGTACCAATAACATACTCAATTGTTTCCAATTCCTGCTCAGTGAACAGTTCTGAATTAAATGGATGATCACCTCGCTTTTTGAATTGTTCACCTGAGTTACCGCCAGGGAATTGTGTATATACCACATCAAAGAAGTCTTTTGTTGCCAATTCGTCAAATACCGTTTCAAATCGTTTTGGAACCGGCCCCATTTGAATGGCGGTATAGCGACAGCCAGTTATTGAAACTGCATGTCTTTTATAGTGAAGGAAATCAGCATAAAAAAGCAGCTTATTCAACTGCGTTTTCCAAGGTTCAAGTTTTTCGGCAAATCGAATAATCAAATGTGCGAAGCGTTCCATATTCGGTTTGCGGTAGCCTGTAAGTTCGCTCGGTCTGATGTGATCTGCGAAATAATCATCCACATTTATCCATTGAAGACCATCGCCTTCTTTTTCCATAAATCGATTGACACGATTTAAAATTTTATATCGTGCATCTTCATCAATGGATTCGCAAAGAAGAATAAGATCTTTGAATTTTTTAGGATCTTCAGCCATCTGAATCAATTTACCATTGGATTGACTTGGAACCTCCCCTGCCTCATATTGCCTGTATGAATTGGCCCCAAAACCCAATATATCCGACATTTTAGAAGCGGGAAGTTGGTATTTCTCGCGTATGGCTTTGATCTCTTCAGGAAAAGGCAAATGGTGTTTTGACCGATACTTATTCAATAACTGAGTGTAATTGAGTTCGTCGAGTTCTGTAGTTGTATATTGATACTGCCTTTTATCATCTTGATAAAAATGAAAGCAGATATCAAATTCTTCTTTGCGGAATTCTATCGTACGCATTTCACGCTTGATTTCCGGAGAGATTAAGTTTGTTTGCCTTTTCATTTGTTCTCTTTTTTCAAAGTATAATTCATTGAATGTTCAGCCGGATGAAACGATATACAGATAATGGGATCATTTTTACTTCCCAATGAAATCTTAATGTACAATTCTATAGATTGTAACCATTTTCCAAATACCCACATTTCTCCCCATCCATTCATTTTGTCTTCTAGCGGACCTTCTGAATAGTCATTCGCTTTCAATGATTCAATCACCTAAATGCGCTGCAGTGGGGTAATTTCAATCTGTGCAAGTGCAAGTAGGTTTTTACCCCAGTCATCCAAAAAGCGAATTTGCCATATCCGCATTTTGAGGTGCAATGTTTTCAGAAAGGATTCTACTTCCGACAGTTTTGCCATAGAATACTAAATTACGGAAATGTTCAGAATACAACTATAAAGTTAAAAAGATATTTGAATTACAATAAAAAATCAACTAAAAAGTGGTTATTTTGCCTTTGAACACAGCTATGTAAATATCATGAATAATCGGCTAGTAAGATGCCGTTCCTACGGAACTGGGATGGTTTGAGGAATGCATTGTGAATATTGTATTGGAACTAGTAAGATGCCGTTCCTACGGAACTGGGATGGTTTGAGGAATGCATTGTGAATA
>Ga0105049_10007625_pt1 | contig 12559 bp, 9 predicted proteins | sample MAT06_FD_78087 | JGI IMG/M metagenome (GOLD analysis project Ga0105049, IMG submission 78087) | Freshwater microbial communities from Lake Fryxell liftoff mats and glacier meltwater in Antarctica - MAT-06 | ecosystem: Environmental > Aquatic > Freshwater > Ice > Liftoff microbial mat | place...
CCGTTGCCATCGACCAGCACGATCACTGCGACAGCGTCGCCGCCAAATGCGCGGATCAGACCGTTGTTGTTGCTGACGCCCTTGCACCAGTACTCGATGGCCTCGCCTTCGCGGTAGGGTTCGGGGGTGTTGCCGGTCACTACCAGCATGTGCAGGGTCTCGAACTTGTTGGCGATCTTGGCGTCGCGCACCATGTCGCGCAGGCCCCAGTATTTTCCGCGTCCGGCCTCCTCGCTCTGGTCGACCAGGAAATAGACCTGCGCCCGGCGCGCCATGCCGGCCTCGGTAGGCTTGGCCGAGTCGGAGGTCCACTGGACCGAGTCGAGCGGCACCGCAGCGCTCACGCTCGCAGCGGTGCACATCAGCAGAGCCAGGAACAAGGTGCGCATAAATCCCTCTATTTTCGCGGTCACAGACGCTGCGGGTCACAGACGGCAGCGGGTTGGATAGAACCCAAACCCGCGCCGCTTATGCCTCCGGACGCCGGCGCAGGGTAGCACCAGACACCCGACTTGCATCTGTTGCGCTGGAAGGGCGCACGATCCGGTGGTTCCCGTTCATCAGGCGACGCTGAAACGGACCTTGGAGAGGTGGTTACCACGGGCCGCTGTTCCAGCGCGTTGGCGTGGTTCCAATTCCCTACAGAATCGTTCGTTGCACCGGTTGAGTCGATCCCCATGGCAGCTCTGCGTGCGACATTTCGCCACTGTTGTCGCAGCGCTCCCCGGTGTGTGGTGCGCAAAATTGACCTGAGGATCGGCAAGGGGGATGGAGGCGTGTGCGGTTGCGGCCATTCTGGGCGCCAGCACCGTGCTGGCTCATGACTGACCGTGATCTGCAGATCCTCCAATCCTTCGCCTGGGCAGTGGGCGTGCTGTTCCTCATCGCCCTGGCGGTATTTGCATTGGTCGTGGTCCGGCGTCGGACCGTCGTCACCGAGAATCCCGCTGCCCCGCCGTCCACCGCCGGTTCCACCAATTGGATCGGGCTGCTGACCGCCGTGCAGGCGGATCAGATCCCGCCGACCGCCTGGTTCACCCTGGGAGCGACGCTGACGGCGCAGGTCGCCACCTGTCCACTGCCGCTGCGCGCACCGCTGGTCGCTGCGCTCGCTGGTGCCATTGCCCGTTCTCGTGATCCGCTCGCCAGCGCTTCGATGACCCAGGTGCGTCGCGCGCTTGCGGTGCTGCCGTCTGCGTGAATGGTCCGTGCCCCCACCCCTTATGAACATTAGCACCCCCGCCGTCATCCTGAACCGCAAGGTCACCCATCGTCTGCTGAACGGGCATCTGTGGGTGTACGCCACCGAGGTCGAGCGCATCGAGGGCCATCCCGCTTCAGGTGATGTGGTGGCGGTGCGCGATGGCACTGGCCGCGCGCTGGCCTGGGGCTTCTTCAATTCCACCTCGAAGATCGCCGTGCGCGTGCTGACGCGACAGGAACGCGCGATCGACACCGCATTCTTGCGTGAACGCCTGCAAGCTGCGATCGCCCACCGCGACCGCGTGTTGCCCGGTCGTCCAGCGCGGCGCTTGGTCAGTAGCGAAGGCGATCTGCTCCCAGGCCTCATCGTCGACCAATACGGTGATACGCTGGTGGTGCAGTGCACCACGGTCGGCATCGACCGTCGTCTCAGCGAGATCGTCACGCTGCTGCAGGAACTGCTTAACCCGAAGTTGATCATCGAACGCCACGTTCTCGCCGTGCGTGGTTACGAAGGCCTGCCGCATCGTCGCGGCGTGCTGGTCGGCGATCACCAAGGAACACTGCGCGTGCGCGTCGGTCAGGCTGATTTTCCCTGCGATCCGCTCGATCCACATAAGACTGGCCTCTACCTCGACCAGCAGGTGAGCTGGGAACAGGTCGCCACCTTCGTGCGCCCAGGCATGCGCGTGCTCGACACCTTCAGCCACCTCGGCGGCTTCGGCATCCATGCTCTACAAGCCGGTGCCGAACACGCCCTCGCGATCGACACCGCCGCCGACAGCATCACCGGCGCGACTCAAGCCGCCGACTGGGCCGGCGTCGCGGCACGTTTCGAAACCCGCTGCGACAACGCCTTTGACGTGCTGAAGGACCTCGACAACGCCGGCACGCGTTATGACCTGATCATCCTCGATCCGCCGAGCTTCACTCGCTCGCGCGCCACCGTCGATGGCGCCCTGCGTGGCTATAAAGAAATCCACTTGCGCGCCCTGCGCATGCTCAACCCCGGCGGTGTGCTGGCGACCTACACCTGTTCGCACCACATCAGCGCCACGATCTTCCAAGACATGATCAACGACGCCGCGCAGGACGTTGGTCGCACGCTACGCCGCGAAGCGATCCATGGTGCGAGCCCGGATCACCCCGTGCTCGCCGCAGTTCCCGAGAGCGAGTATCTGAAGGGCTTCGTGCTGCGCGTGCTGGCTTGTTGATTACGAAGGTCTGATCGATTGCCCCGGCCGACTGAAGTCGGCGCTCCCAGGCAGAACAAATGCAACCAGCGAGGTCGCGCAGCGACCAAAGCGTCGATCACAAAACCGCGCCCAAGCGCGGCAAGATAATCGTACGTATTCAAAAGGGGGGCAGTGAGGTGACCGAAGGCGAAGCCGAGGGAGCCGAACGTTGCCGGGTGGTCGCCAGACCCCATGGCCGCCAAACTGGTCCGATCGGCTCCGCCGATCGCAAGCGCCGAAAGGCGCGGTCCGGCCCCCACAGGGGCCGGACGACCAGTTAAAAAAGCACAGCCAGAGCTCCTGGAACGCCTGCTCCGGCCTTATGGCTGCTCCCGTCAAGGCCTGACCAGATTCGGCGGTGCTCAGCTCCCAGGTTCCGGCTGTGCGGCGCGAATCATGTAAAGCACCCTGGGCGAGTCAAACATGCGGCCGGCGACCCCCACCAGCGCTGCAACTCCCTGGATGCGTTGCAACTGCGCAGGACCGCACGATCTGCCAATGACACACGGCCCCTTGCCGCCATGCCCGCGGATTGGTGGCAGGGGGGGCGGAATCTAGGCTCCTGGTCGATGTTCCGTCCAGGTCTCCTCCTCATTTGTGCCGTCATGGCGGTGCTGGTTACGGGCTGCTGTCGCGAACGCGACGCTGCGGTCGACGACGTTGCGCGTTTTGCCAAACACGCTCAGCGTGAAACCGACTTGGCGATTATCGACATCGAACGCTTCGTCATCTCCAATGCCTTGGTGGCCAAAGATATCCCGCTCGACGTGGCGAACTTCATGGAATGGCGCAAACGCGAGTGGTGGAATCTTAAGGCCGAGCTGGCCTACCACTACAATGTCGAGTGGACCAACATTGAGCGCATGACCAAGGACGTCGCGCGCTACTACGGCTACAACATCCAGAACTTTCCGCGCGCCAAAGAAGACGTCATGCGGTTCTTCGCGCGTGCCGACTCCGAGTGGCGCAATCTGGTTCAGGACATCATGATCTGGCGCGAGTACCAACTGCGCGAGCTGATGCCGCTGCGCGCGGACGTAAAGCGCTTCTTCGATCACGCCGAATGGGAATTCGCCAACGTCCAGGTCGATCTGTTCCAGTTCCTCGAATGGCGTCAACGCGAGTACAAGAAACTGATCCGCGACGGTCGCGCGTGGTTCGCAGTGAACAGGGAAGATTGGGACAAGTTGCTGTGGGATATTGAGCGCTTCCGCCTACACGCCTTCATCGAAGGTGATCGCATGATCGCGGATTTCCGCGCGTTCTACGCTTACGAAGTTGCCACCGTGCCCCGTCTGATCGACGACGTTTGGCGTTTTACCCAGTACCGTGAACGCGAACTAGCCAAGTTGCACGCCGACATCACCCGCTTCAGCGTGAAAGGCCGGTGGGAACTCGACCGCCTGACCGATGACATCCGGCGCTACAAGGATTATCAGATCGAGATGGTGCCGCGCATGATGGCCGACGTCGAATTGTTCTTCTCATTCTACGAACGTGAAGTCCGTCCCCTTGGCGAAGACGTCAAACGGTTCTGGCGCAGCAACATCGCCAGCGGTGAGCTGATGCTCGCTGATCTCAGACGCTTCTATCAGCACACCGAGGAGGAGTACTACGAGCTCCACGCCGACATGTACCGCTTCGTCGCCTACGGCTCGTTCGAATGGAAGAATCTTAAGAACCGCGTGAAGCGGTTCATCACCTGCGCCCATGACCCGGCCTTCGGTGATGGGGTCGTGCCGGGGCCGGGCGATCAGAATCCGGGCGTGATGAATGACTTCTCCATTCCACGCAGCGAATCCTTCATTCGCTGAGTAGCTGCGGTTTGCGCCCCAGCGCGTGGTGTCTTGGTGGATCGCCGTCACCCAAAGAAGCTCAAATCATTTGGCATGATCGCGCTGTGGCGACCCCGACTGCGTCGGGATGTTTTGCTACGCAAAACCAAACCTGATCCCCAGCTTCGCTTGCTCCCCGCGCCAAAGGCGCTGTGGGGCTGCGCTCGCGCTTCGACCTTTCGCAGGCTCCGCCTGCTGTCGGATTCGCCGACCGGCCTTCGCCCATCGCGCGCGCATGCGCGCTCGGGGGATTGTTGTTCGCGGACTCCGGTAGCTCACACTTGGCAGGCGGCTCGGCCGCCCCTGGACCTGGCACCAATGAAATCTCCGCGCAGTCAGCGTTGTGGGCTCAATGACAGGGCCAGATCGGCATCACCGCGTTTCTTGACCCTGGGCTCTACGCTCTGATAGTGCCGCCCCGCTGCGCAAAAAGACCTTGGACAGGTGGCTGAGCGGTTGAAGGCACGCGCTTGGAAAGCGCGCAACGGAGAAATTCGTTCGGGGGTTCGAATCCCCCCCTGTCCGCCACTTCCCCTGCCCTCGCGGCGGGGGTTTTTTGTTTAACCGGAAGACGCAATCCGCGGAGCAGGGGATGTGGCGGACAGGAAGGGTCGAACCCCCGCCCTCGCTTGAAGCTCGGTCGGGCTACGCGGGCCGGACGTCGCGCAGGCGGCGTCCTACGCCGGGGCGGCTTGCCCGCTTCGCGGTTCGAATCGTCAGGTTCACAGCGTCGGAAAATGCTCAATCTAAGGAGACGGACGAACGAAGGGGACCTTTGCGCGGTATCGCCCATTGATCGAAGCCGGGGCGCCATTCCAGAGGAGTTGCAGTTCGACACCATCGCGGAAGATGGCGATCCATCCACCGTCGATTTCTTTTACCTCCTGATGATCGCGGATGGACACGCGGACCTCAGTATATTTCAGCGTTTTGACAGGTCGTTCAGGGAGATTTGTCTGCAAGTCGTAGTCACTCGGGTTGTAACGGTAGTCGCCCGGCGGCAGCGTGATGGTGATCGTCTGGTGCAGGGTCGCAGGCCAAGGACGAAGCTCTTCACGGATGATCAGACGGTTGTCTGGATGTCTGCTCGTTTCGACCCGCACGGCATGATGCGTACATCCAGTGAACAAGAGCAGGCATGCTGTTACGACGATGACGCTATTCGTGCGGGGAATGATCATTGGATCTCGACGTGATGCATCGGATGACAGAGCCTCTCGACTCAGTCGAGTTTCGCCGGCAGGCCGTCGACCGTGAACGCAATCTCCGCCTCCTCGCACTGGCTCCAGAACTGGATCAATAGGCTGCCGTCGTCGGGGATGTCGTTGCCGTAGGTGCGGGTGGTGGTTTCGCCGTCGCCGCTGCTGCTCCAGCTTTGGCTGAGGGATTCGCCGGTGGCGTCGACCGGGCGGATGTCGCTGACGCGATCGGGCCAGCCGCTGGGGCTGCGCATGATGAGGTTGTTGTCTTGGTCGCGCTCGAAGGCGAGTTCGATGTCGAACGCGGCGAGGGGGATCGATTTGCCGAGCAGGTCGCCGATCGGGCCGAGGGCGATTTCCATGAGTTCGCCGCCGACCAATGACAGGCGGATGGTGCCAGCGAGCGTCTTCAAGCCGGTGAAGGCTTTCTGCGGGGCGGCGAGGTTGAAACGGGCGTAGACCTCATGGCGTTCGCGTTCCCACGAGGCGTAGCTCTCGGAGCCGAGATCTGGGTTGGCGTCGATGGGGATGAGGGACTCACCTTTGATCGCGGTGGCTTCGGTGATGGTCACGCCGCGGCAGGCGTTGGCGGTCCATGACGGGTCGAGGTCGAAGAGCACACGCACGGACAATTCGGTGGAGGGCGCGAAGTCATCGTTGGGATCGCTGCGTTGGATGCGGCGCCGCAGATCGAGTTCGGTGAGATGGGCGACGAGCGATGCGGGCAGTGCGACGCCAGCACTCGGCAGTCGATCATTAGGCGCGATGCGGCGGGCAGTAGGTCCGCTGCTGCCGGAAGAACTGGAGGAATCGCCGCCGAACGCGCTGCTCATGGCATTGCCCATGGCGTCCATCGCTTCACCGAGTGGTGCGACGGCTTCGCGCAGGGCGTCGCCCATCATCTCCATAGGATCGCCACCGAAGGTAGCCTTGAGCGATTCATTGAGGTCCACGCCCCAACGATCCTCCACCGGGCGCACGACGAAGAGGAAGCGTTGTTCGGTGCCGTCGGGTCCGCCGAGACGCGCGGGAACGTGCATCCACTCGTCGACCGGGATGGGGTCTTCGAGTGCGACGCTGGTGATGCCTGGGGGGGATTTCACGTCCCCGGAAATCGTTGCCAAACACTCGGGGTGCAGTTCCAGCGCGGCGGCGGCGCTGTCGCCGGCTTCGCCCGCGGTGATGAAACGGACCACGCAGCCGACTGGGCCGCGATCGGCGGCGTCGCCGCCGGTGATGGAGATGGTCATGTGAGCCTCAGGCAGGAGTACGTGTGATAGGAAGGGACGGGATATCCGTCGGCATCCTGATCACCCTTTGCGCGTCAGACAAGGCACGGTTAGGGACAGATCAGGGTCGCGTGGTCACAGGCGTGGCGACCGGCACACTCGGGTAGGCCAAGCGGAACAGTGCCTCGGCAGCATCGAGGAGCCCAGGACCCGGATCTTCCAACAGGTCATCGTCGAGGATCAGCAGGTGGCCGTCGGTAACGGCCTGCAATGCCTCAATCCCAGGCAAGGCACGCAGGGCGGTGGCGCTGCCTGCAGAGAGCACGATCACTTCCGGATTGAGCGCGATGACTTCTTCGAGCGACAGTTTCGGCCAGCCGCTGTGGTGTTCGGCGGCGACATCGATGAGGCCAGCGGCGGTCAGCACATCGTGGTAGCTGCTGCCGATGGTGCCGCCGTAGATCTCGCGGCCGTAGACGCCGAGGTAGAGCGCGCGCCGGCGCACACGTTCTGCCGGCAACGACGCATCGACGTTGGCAAGGCGCCGGGTGAAGGTGGTGACGAAACGTTCGGCCCGTTCATCGGCGCCGATCAAGGCGCCGATCAACCGCGCATTGGGCAGCAGGGACTGCACGCCGCGTTGTGGTCCCAGGTTGCACACGGTCAGCCCGGCTTGGCGCAAGCGTGCAACGCGGTCGAGTTGATCCGCGGCGCCCGACACCAGCACTAGATCCGGTGCCAGCGTGATCACCGCTTCCAGATCATCGAGACCGGCGAAGCGTGGTAGACCAGCGAGGCGCAAGGCGGTAGTTCCACGCTGGTAGACGCTGACACCGGCCAGGCGATCACGCTCACACAACTCTGCCAGCAACGCATCGGATTCCAGTCCAAGGCTGACGATGCGGGAATACTTCCCCAAGGGGATCGCGTTGCCCTGGGCGTCACGCACCGCTTGGCGACCGTCGTCGAGGATCACACGTGCAATGCCGCCAGTGGATTCCAACGCCGGTGTGGCACTGGCGATGGTCGATGGGCGAGCGAACTGCAGCGTGCCCACTACCGCCAACACCAGGGCGATGAGCAACGCACTGAGATTCACGCTGTCGAGCCGGCTCATCGTGGCTCCACCGGCGAGCTGCGTGGCGTCGACAGACGGAAGGCGAGTGCGCCTGCGGGATCGGTCTCGACGCCGAACGCGGCGGTGAGTTGCGGTGAGGTCATCACCGTCTCTGGGGCGCCACTGGTCGCTACACGACCGTGGTGCAGCAGCACGGCGTGATCGGCGACGCGGCGGACCTCGTCGAGCTGATGCAACGCCACTAGCACGGTGCAGCCATTGGCGGCGAGACGGCGCAGCAGTGCGAGCAACGACAACGCATGGCCGATGTCGAGCGCGGCGGTGGGTTCATCAAGCAGCAGCGTGCGCGCGCCACCGGCCAGTGCGCGTGCGACCAGCACTCGTTGCGCTTCGCCAGCGGACAACTCGTTGAAGCGGCGCTCCGCTAACGGCGTGGCATCGACGGCGGCCAAGGCCTCGTCCACCGCGCGACGCGTAGCGCCGAGCACACCACCGAAACTACCGCCGAGCGCGTAACGACCGAGTGCCACCACCTCACGCACCGGTAACGGCGCGCTTAGACGACTGCGCTGTGGCACATACCCGACGAGGCGCGCACGTGCGCGACGATCGAGCCGGAGCAGATCTTGGCCCAGCAAATGAACGCTGCCGTGATCACAGGGCAGCAGGCCAAGCGCGGCATTGATCAGCGTCGACTTACCCGCGCCGTTGGGACCGATGAGCGCGGTGACCTGTCCCATCGCGGCGCTCAACGAAACATCCTCCAGCACCACTCGCTCACCATGACGAATGGTGAGCCCGCTGATGACCAGCGCAGGAGATGCGTCCCTGCGACCGCCGGCTTCAGCCTGCACGGGTGTGTTCGCGGTGAGCGCTGACGGTTGCGGTTGCCCAGTGTTAGCTGAAGCCTGCGGTTCCAGCGGGACGCCATCGTTCATGGATGATTTAGCTTCGTCGCTCATGCCAGCTCCTGGCGTGAACGCAGCAACACCACGATGAACAGCGGCGCACCAATCAAGCCGGTGACCACGCCGAGCGGCAGTTCTCCGGTGGTTGGCAGCGCGCGGGCAAGATTGTCGCACGCGACCAGGAATACCGCGCCACCCAGCGCCGACGCCGGGATCAGCCGACGATGCGTCACACCTACCAGATTTCGCATCACGTGCGGCACGATCAATCCGACGAACACCGCTGCGCCACCAAGTGCCACCGCCGCAGCGGTCAGTGTGGCGGTCCAGATCAACGCCCAGCGCCGCACCAACGCTACATCCACGCCGAGCGCGGCAGCTTCGGTCTCACCCGACAACAACACGTCGAGCGCCCGCCCCCAGCCCCAGGCGCACATACCGGCGATCAGCACCAACGGTGCACCGAGCGCAAGTTGCGCCGGCCCGGTACCATCGACGCCACCCAGGCTGAGTCCTTGGAGTGCGCGCATCAATTCCCATTGGTCGCGGCACAGACTGGTCAGCAGCGTGCCAGCGGACGAGCCCAGCGCGGCCAACAGGAAACCCACCACCAACACCGTGGTCAGGCCGCTTGCGCGTTCCGCCAACCATAACAGTCCAACAAGCGCACCCGCCGCGCCGATCAGACAACCGATCGGCAACAACAACTCCGCTGGCAACCACATTGGCAGCGAAGCCCCGGCCAGCACCACCAGCACCAACACGATCTGGCCACCGAGCAGCGCGAACGCCGTAGTGCCGAGCAGATCCGGACTGGCGAGCGGATTGCGGAACAGGCCCTGCATCAGCACGCCACCCATCCCGAGCGCGGCCCCGGCGAGCGCGGCGGCGGCGATGCGCCATGCGCGCAGTTCAAGGAACACGGCACCGTTCTGGCCGGACAGTTCGCCACGTCCGATGCTGAGGCCGAGCACGGCAACCACGCCGAGCACTACTACCAACGACGACCACACCAGCAGGGCACGCATGGTTGTCAGTCTGTGGCCCAGGTGACGCCGCGCATCCGCTTAGAAGCGGGCGGCGATGCCGCCGTAGGCGGCCAGTCCGGAGGTGGCGTAGCCAGGAGTGACCTCGTAGGCCTCGTCGAGCACGTTGTCGACGCGGGCGGTGATCTCCCAGTGTTTGCCCAGGTTGATGCCGACGGCGGCGTCGACCACTGAGGACCAGGCGACCTGAGTGGTGGCATCGAACGCCGAGGTCGGTGCCGCGCCACGCCGGGTGAAGCCGATGCGGAGCCAACCCGGCTCGCCGCGTAGCACCGCGGCGACGTTGGCGATGTGACGTGGCAGATAGGGCGTGAAGACCTCGAAGGAGGCGTCGGTCGGCACATGCACGGTGTCCACCCAGGTGTAGGCCGCGCGCACGGTCACGTGACGATCCCACAGATCGAGCGATGCGGCGTTCTCGATGCCTTGGGTGCGGTAGTCGGTGACGTTGATGTAAAGGAACGCCGCGTCCGTGCCGATCAGGCGGTCGTAGTCGGTGGAAAACCACGTGGATTCGAGCGTGAGATCATTGACCGGTACGAGGCGCAGGCCGATCTCCCAACTGAGGCTCTCTTGTGGCTTAAGGTCGGTGTTGCCGGAATAGGAGTCGTACAACTCGAATAGGCTGGGAGCACGGAAGGCGGTGGCGACCGCACCACGCAGCGTCACGCGCTGGTCGAGTGCATGTCCCGCCGCAGCCGCACGCCAGGTGGTGGCATCCTCGGAACGGTTGCTGATGTCATGGCGCGCCGACAGCGACACGTCGTGGTGTTCGCCAGCGGAATACAGCTGCACCCAGCCGCCACCGAGCCACGCATGGTAATCGACCTCGGACAATCCGTCGTCGATGCCAAGCTCATCGCGCGAACCGTCGCCGCCCACCGCCAGCTCCAACCAGGGGACTACCTGATAACGCACCTTCGCTGAGATGTAGCGCTGGTCGCCGGTGTAATCGGTGGTGCTGGTGATGTGGTAGGCGCGCGTCGATCCCAGCCACGACAGGTCGAGGTCGACGGTGAGCTGATCGCTCAACCGCGAGCGCACCCCGGTCGAGAGCGCGGTCGAACGCAGCTTGCTCAACGACTCGGCGTCGTCCGGCCCGCTGAACCCGTCGAACTCTTGGTTGAGCGCCTGGTAGCGCGCGGCGACGTAGATGCTGGTGGTGCTGAACGCCTGCCATTCCAGGCGACCGTTGGCACCGAGGCGATCGATGCCGTCGGCTTCATGATCCTTCGCATCGCCCTGGGCATCACTGTCGGTACGTGCACTGAAGCCGTCGCTGTGCAGGCCATCGACGGCAATGGCATATCCCAAGCTGTCGCCCAGCGGCCCAGTCGCTTGCGCGACGCCGCGTACCGTGCCGTAGCTGCCGGCCTCGGCGCGCGTGAAGAGCTCGTGTTCGGTGGTTGGGCGCGCGGTGATAAGGTTGACCACGCCACCGACGGCGCGGCTGCCGTAGAGGCCGGATTGTGGGCCACGCACGACTTCAACGGTATCCAGTCCCGCGCTCGGCAAGTAGGCAGGAGGGAGCTGCCCCTGGGTGGTGGAGGGATCGTTCACCGGAATGCCATCGACCTGCCATTGAGTGTCGAAGCTGTTGGCGCCACGAATGCGCACGCGACCGATTCCGCCATCTAGTCCGCCGTTGGACGCAGCGGCGTCGACGCCGGGCAGACCTTCGAGCCATTGCCAACTGTTGAGCACGTATCCGCGCTCACGGTCATTCTCGGTATCGACGCGCGAGACGCTCGCGGTGGAGCGCGGTGCGGAAGTCTCGCGCCGGTCTGCGGTCACCACCACGGTTGGATCGGAGGTTTCGCCGGCGGGCTTGTCCGCCGTAGTGGTCGCTGCAGGTGTCGGCACCTGATCTTCGGCGATGAGGAAGGACGGCGCCACGAACGCGGCGAGGAAAGGGACGAGAGAAGAAAAACGCATGACGACGCTCCACACGGCCTTTCCACGGGCCATCAGGGTGAGCGGCCAACCGACGGAGTGTCCGTTGTGCCCATGCGTCGCGTGATCGTGGAATGGGAGTCGCGCTCCGTGATCACTGCTTGGCAGGGATCACGGAGCTGACCGTACCCCGTTCCACGAGGGTAGCGCCGCAAGGCCGAGGCAGGTTTCCTGACTTCCGGATCGGCCCGCGTCAGCGCCTTCCCGCATCGTCGATGCAGTGGCTCGTGCTGAGCAGTCCCCGGTTACAGTGGCGGGTCCGCGCCGGATTTGCTGCGTTTCCTGCAAGAGCAGAATCAGCAGCGCACCGGCTTCCCTTTTCACCAACGCGCGTACGCGTCGGCACCTAGGCGGGCGGAGGTGTAGGCGGCATGTCGGAGGGTGCAAGGGGGCCATGATTCGTCCGATGTCCGATGTCCGATGTCGTTCGATGTCCGATGTTCGATGTCCGATGTCCGATGTCCGATGTCCGATGTCCGATGTCCTGCCTTCGACATCGGACATCGGACATCGGACATCGAACATCGGACATCGAACGACATCGAACGACATTGGCGAGCTATGCATTGCCCGCCAATTACCGCCCTCCACAGTGGGCCGCATGTCCGACCTCCTCGATCGTCAGCTTGATCGGCTGCATCGTCAGCGGCGCATCCAGCGTTCGCTCGACCGCGTGCTGCCGGCGCTCGGGCTGGGCCTGGGTGGCGCTGCGTTGGCGGTGATGGTCGTGCGCTTGGCGATCCCTGGCGCTGATTGGGTGGCGTTGCCGTTGGCGGCTGCCGGTCTGCTGCTGCCGATCCTGATCGTGCCACGTTCGTTCGCGCCGCGTGATGAACGGGCGATGTTGATGGGCCATCTTGATCGCAGATGTTC
>Ga0105049_10007627_pt1 | contig 12559 bp, 18 predicted proteins | sample MAT06_FD_78087 | JGI IMG/M metagenome (GOLD analysis project Ga0105049, IMG submission 78087) | Freshwater microbial communities from Lake Fryxell liftoff mats and glacier meltwater in Antarctica - MAT-06 | ecosystem: Environmental > Aquatic > Freshwater > Ice > Liftoff microbial mat | place...
ATCTTTGACGGCGGCCTATCAATAGCCGCGTCCGAAGAGACGCTTTCCGTGATGCTGCTGGCGCTCACGGCGGCAAACGTCATTTACCTCCGCGAGCACCCGCAGACGCCGGACGTATACGCCGCGGGCGTGGTCTACGTGCGCGAGGCGCCAGGCGTGGAACGGTGGAAGGGTATCCGGCGAGTCATCGAGGACGGTTACGCCGATTGCGAAGACCTGGCCGCATATCGTGCGGCGTGGGCTATCGTCGTCGAGGGCCGCGTCGGCGCTCACGTCACGTTTTCCGGGCGAGAAACTCAGCCCGGGTTTCGCCTTTATCATATCTTCGTGCAGTACCGCGACGGCACGACGGAAGACCCGTCCGCGCGACTCGGCATGTACTCGGAGGAGGGCGCACAGTGGCAATCATACTAGCCGGTCTCGGTCTCGGTCTCTTCGGTCTCCTCGCGCTGGTGTCGCGTCCAGCGCAAGCGGCGGTCCCCGCGCGCCCCGCACCGCCTGACCCCGAGCTGTTGCTCCGCTGGCTCGCGAGTAATCCGCTACCGAGCGAGATCGACGAAGTGGCGACGAACTTGCGCGCGGCTGGATACCCAGAGGCCGCGGAAGCGCTGGAGGCGGCCGCCGCGAGAGCGCGCGAGATGCCGCAGCCTGCCGGCCAGCCGCTACCGCCCCCGCCGCCCGTAGGCACTCCACCCCCTGCAATGACGGAACCGCCGCCCCCTCTCAGTCCAGGCGGCGGCGCGGGGCCTGCGCCTGCGCCGTCGCCGGCTGGTCTGACCGACGCCGAACGCGCGCAGCTCGCCGGCCTGCCGCCCGATGTGGTCGCCGAGGTCGCCGAGTATGCGGGGCGATCGACTGCCGGACCGCAAGCGCGCGGCGCGGTGTTCGCCGCGCTGGCGCAGGTGCGCGCGCGCGGGACGACGCTGAGCCCGAGCGAGCGCGAACAGACGGCGCAATTGCTGACGTCGCAATACGGCCTCACGCAGCTCGCGGCGTGGCTGCGCTCGGTCCCGGCTGCTACACCGGAAGAGGCGGCGCCGTCTAGCCCCCCTGTCGCTACCCCGGCACCCGTGACGGCGCCGCCCCCTACTGTCGCATCCGTCCCAGGGCAGGCGATCCGAACGGCCGCCTATTCGGCGTCCGGCGCTCGGGCGATAGCGCCGCGCGTCGCGCTCGACGTTCGTAGCCGCGGGCGGTCGTACAACCGCGAACAGATGGCCGAGTTCCAGCGCGCGGCTGGAATCGTCGCCGATGGCATCTACGGCGGCGAGGCGCGCGGCGCGCTAATCGCCTTCGGCGTGCGCGACGCACCGGGCGCGCTGTTTCGGCCCACGAACACCATTGCATATCGCGCCCCTGCCTGAACCCACACAAATCACGGTGAGCCAATGGAACAGCAAACTAATTTCGGCCCCTACCCCGGGACGCTGCGGGTAAATCGGACGCCCGAAGGGGTCTGGACTGCAATTGCTGTCGTGCGCACGGCGCACGGCGATCACACGTTTTCCGCGATCTGCGACGAAAACGAAATTTTGCGCGTGCTCGTCGAGCGGGCAAAGTTTCAGGTGAGCGGCGGCGCTGAATCCGGCTTTATCAACTTCAAAAAGCTGTCGCGCTCGCTCAAGAAAGTGGCGCGCTCCATCGCCAACAACAAGGTCGTCAAAGGCGTTATGAAGACCGTCAACAAGGTGGTCAATAACCCCCTTGTGCGCGGGATGCTCTCGGCGATCCCTGGCGTCGGCGTGACTCTCGCCGCCATCGACTCGGCAAAGGCGCTGCTCGGCGCAATCGAGAAGGGGGACGTCAAAGCCGTCGCAAATTTGGCGAAGATCGAAAACGCCGCGCGCGAGGGTAGCCCGCTCGCGGCACAATCGCTGCTCGCGGTGCGCGCCACGTTCGAGACGCTCCAGCGCGTCGCGCCAAACCGACCGGCTAGCGCGGTGAGCGGCGCGGCAATAGCCCCAATGGTGCAGCAGGAGGCGGCGCGTATCTCGGCGGGTCGTGGCCGTGGTGGTGCGCGGTGGCTCTACGACGAGCTGCGCCCTCGCCAGGGCTACCGCACCGAGGCGCAAGCGTACACCGCGCGCGAAGCGTACCGGCAGGGTCTCGACGTGCTGCGGGCGGTCTAATGCCATCCGCCCGCCTCAATTCTCATAACTGAAAGGACCGTCATGCCTCAAGGAAACCTTCGACCGGATTACGCGTACGCCTCGGCAACCCTGATCGCCCAGGTCTCGCCCTTCTACACGGCAAACAACGGTTTTGGAACGCCGCTGCGCAACGGCGCCGGTGATTACACGATGCCGGTCGGTCCGCCTGGCCTGCCCGAAGATGCGGTTTTCGGGCTCGCGTGCCTCGGCGGCTCGGCCGCCGTCGGGACTATCGAGGTGATCGGCGTGTTCCCGGCGCTCGTCACGGCAATCCGAGTGCGCACGCGGGATCTATCCGGCGTGCTTCAGGAAACCGGCTTTAGTGTGAGCATCACGAAGGCGTGATGCCGTCTCAAGCTCAAGAGCTGCGCGACCTAGAGGACGTGCTAGCCGGCCTCAGCTCCGAAGAGGTCGCCGATCTGCTCGGCGACGACGAGCTAGCCGCGCAGCTCTCGGGCTCTATTGGGCGCGCGAGTCAAGCGGCGATGCTCGCCGACGTCGAGCGCGGCCGCGAGGCCGCGCAGGGTGACGGCGGCCGTCCGCTTGATCTGCCGCTCCAACAGAACATCGGCCGCCCGCTCGTCATCGTGCCCGGAGTGCCAGGGCTCGCGCTGAACGTGCGCGGCGCCGACGACAAGAGCGAATCTCTGACCGTTACGCTGCTGCTGGTGTCTCCGGCATACCCGGACGGAAACAAGCTCGCGCGGGCGGTGCCCCCCGATTGCACGGCGCGCGTGACGTGGGGTAACGGCGGCGTGCTCGCGGTGGCTCGCGTCGATTGCAGGGACGGAATGCAGCTCACGGTGAGCGGCTCTGTGGTGCGCGTCGAGATCGACCTAGCCGGACCACCGGGCACCGAGGCGCTAAACGTCTCCGCTTTCGTGTCCTACGGCAATCGGCCAGGGCGCATCGGCTCGCCAGTGCTCACGCTCTCGGCGACCATCGCAGGCGGTGGCGGCGCGACCCTGACGATCCCCGACTTCGCGCATGACGTCGAGGTGTACGCGGCGGACGCGGCCGCGGTGCTGTTAGTGAACCAAAACAATCCAGGCGGCACGCTCGCCAGCGTGCTTAAGAGCGCAGTAGACAATAGCGTTCGGATGACGCTGGTAAGAGGCGCCTATTTCGTGGACGTCTCTAACCTCGGCGTCGGGCCGGTTGACGTCGTGGCGGTCTTTGGAATCAGTCTCTAAAGGAGCATTATGAGCAAGCGCAAGAGGCACGACGGAGCGACGGAGACGGAGCACGACGAGGCGACGGAGCACGACGAGGCGACGGAGCACGACGAGGCGACGGACGAAGCGACGGAGGCGCTCCGTCTCGCGGGCGACATCATCTACGAGCGGGCCGAGCTGGCGCTCGACGACTACCGCGCGGAGCTACTCCGCGACGTAGGAGGGGGCTACATCTCCGCGCTACGCAATCGACAGGTCACGCTGTCGGAAATGGACATGCTAGCGCGCAACCTCGGAGGGCTGCGCGGCAAGCGCCGGTGATGGGCGTCCGTGCAGGCATCGCCGCGCTCACGCGCGGCACCGTAGCGGGCGGCGCGGGCATCGACGTTGCTCCGTCCGCGCCGTGCTCGGCGGCGCTGCCTGTACGCGTCCCGATGCGCCGCACGTCGCCGGCAGGCTGGCGGCAGCGGCCGCGCGGTCTGGAATGGCACGAAGGTCTTGACCTCGTGGCGGACGTCGGTGAGCCCGTCTACGCCGTCCGCGCCGGTCGTGTGGCGCTGGCGACGGAAGACGGCGCAAGAGGGTTTCGCGGTTACGGGCGGTGCGTCGTCATCGATCACGGCCCCACCGGCAACTACGGCGCGGCGGTCGGTCTCGACGGCGCGCGCCGTGTGTGGGCCTGCTACGCGCACAACGACGCGACGCTAGTCCGTCCCGGCGACACGGTGGCCGCAGGCGACCAGATAGCGCGCGCCGGCCGCAGCTCGGGCGGCGCGTTCCCGGGCATGGGCGCGCACGTCCACATCGGCACGCGGTGGGCGAAGGCCGACGGATCGGCGCCGTGGCCCGGTCCGTATCCGCACCCTGTGCGCGCGCCCGTAGCGCTGGCGCGGAGCTGGATAGACCCCGAGGTATGGTTGCGCGCGTTCGGCATCGTGCAGGCGACGGACGCGCGTGCGGCGTCCTACGTGGTAATTGCGGGCTCGCCGGCCGACTGTCCGGGCGTGCCGCGTGACATCGTGCGCGGGCTAGCGCCGCAAGCGACGCTTGCCGCAGATATCACGGACGCCGACGCCACCCCGTACGCGAGCGGTCCGGCCGCCGTCGAGCGCGCCCCGCTGACTGGCCGCGTGGTCGGTGTGGCAATCGGTGTGGCGGTGGCGACTGGCCTTGTCATATGGGGGGGCAAGCACCGATGACACGCCCAGGAGTCGGAGCCATTGCGCGCCGGTGCGGCGCGGCCTCGGGCGAGCATCTGCGCGGAGCCGCGGCGGGTGACATTCGCACGCCGGCCAGCGTGCGAACGAAGCTCGAACAGGTGGATTCGCAGGTGCAGGCTTTTACGCGCGACGTCGCCATCAGCTCAGCGTCGGACGCCTGGCGCCAGGCGTACGCGGGCTCCGTCCGCGCGTGGCGCGTGTTCTACGATGACGCCAGGTCTAGCTTTTTTTCGCAGCTGTGGGGCGATACGTATACGCAAGCGGAGCGCTTCGAGGAGCGGTTTGCCGACTGGCAAGCCGACTTCCGGCGCAAGGGATACGGGGCGGTCACGGAGCCGATCACACCCGAGGTGCGCGAGCGCGAGGCGGTGGCCTCACAGTGGAGCACGGCGGCGAAATACGCCGCGGGAGCGGTGGCGCTGGTCGCCGTGGCGGTAGTCGTGTCGCAGGTGAGCCGGTGAGCATCGAGGCGGTAAGGTCGTTTCTGCTGCGCGCGCTTCTCATCGAGGACGAGAAGCACGGCCCGTGCGTGCGCGTGTCACTCGCGCACGGCAAGAGCAGCGGCGCGGCAACGCGCTTGCACGCGTGGGCCATCGGCGAGGCCGAGCGCAGCACCGCGGCCGCCAATACCCTCGCCTCTGAGCTGTACCGCGTAGCGCAGGACCACGCAGGCGCGTTTGACGGCGTTCAGCGGTTCGCTCTCGGCGCGTTCTACGGTGACGAGATAGAGCCAGGCCGCACGGCCGCGATCCGGCTTACGGTGAGCGAAGAACGCGGCACGTCGAGCGCAGCCGAGCCGACCGAGGAAGCGAGCCCGCGCGGGCTGCTGTCTCAGGTCATGCGGCATAACGAGGCAATCACGCGCCTAGGGCACGCAGCCGTTGAGCTGTCGTTACGCAATTTGCAGGCGCAAAACGCGTCGCTTGCGGCGGAGAATTCCGAATTGCGGCAGCGCAACCACGACTCAATTATGGCCGTCGAGCGCGCCGTTTCCGAGCAACACCGCCGCGATCTCGAAGACCGCAAATTCGCCGCTAAGGCGAGAATTCAGGCCGAGCTAATCGGAAAGGTCAATGTGCTGTTGCCCGTGGTCGTCAATCGCCTAATGGGCCAGGCGGCGCTACCGGCTGGACCCGGTGCCGATCGTCTGCGCGCGCTCGTCGGCTCGATCTCGCGAGAGCAGATCGCGAGCATGGCGAGCGCGCTAAGCGTTGAACAGCAAATTGCGTTTTTCGACGTCGTAAAAGACTACCTACCCGACGCCGCGGACCCCGCGACCCACTAACCCCAAAAAGAACGCGCCGCACCCCCTTGCCAAAGGATGCGGCGCTCGTGACTGAGTGAGAGTCTTGCCAAAACTACCCATTTCGCCCCGCCCTGTCAATCCGACCTCCGCTGGTCTACTTCGGCGCCTCGCCCGTACGCTGTTCGGTGTGGACGCGGCCGCGGCCGCGCAGCTAGTCGATCGGGCGGCCGAGCTGGACGCGACGGCGGCCGAGTCGAGCGCAGTCAATAGCGCGAGCGCGCAGACGCAGCGCGCAGACGCAGCGGCGGTCAATAGCGGAGCGACGGCCGCGGCGTTGCGAATCCTGAAAAACGCTGAAAAATCTGGGGGGTGGCTGGCGCGAGCTCGCGAGCAGCTCCCGGAAAATTTCGCCGCGCGGTCAATAGCGACTGCGCCGCCGGCGGCGCAGTCTGCCGACGTCGCCGGTCAACAGCGGCAGCTAGATACGGCCGCGCAGATCGTCACGGCGCTAGCCGGTGTCGAGGGCGCGACCGATGCGGCGGCCGCGCTCGCGGCGGCCGTCGAGCGCGGCCGCCCGCCGAAGGGTTGGCACCGCAAGCGCGGACGCGGAGCGCCGGCACCGGAGGGCAGCACCCCCGACGATCGCCGCGCGGCCGTCGAGCGCCGCGACGTCGAGCGCGCGCGGCAGCTCGCGCCGCCCGCTCCAATGCACGCCGCCGCGATCGACGGCCTACCCCCTGACGCCGCGCGTACCCCGCGCGACGCAGGGCAGAGCGAGTCAGCGCACCGCGCGCGCCGTCGTCGAGCTGACGCCCAGGTGTCGCCGACGCATCGAGGAGCGCGGCAGCTCGCCCGCAAGGCAGCGACGTATCCCACGCGGTTCCTCCGCACCCTGCCGGCAGCGTGGGCCGCCGCGTGCGATAGCGCCGCGCGTGGCGCGATGCGCGCCGAAGAGGGCCGCGCCGCCCGTCCGCGCACGTCGCGCACGTATCGGCGCGTGGTCGGCTGCGCCGCGCTGCTGCTGTCCCTGTCCGAGCGCAGCGCCAAAGCCGGCTGCGCTCGCGTGGTGCATGGATTCTCTCGCGAGGCGATTGTGTCGATGCTGCCAGCGAACGAAGACACGGGCCACACGCTACACGTCAACACCTTGTCCGCGTACGTGAGCGCGTTCGTCGCCGCGGGATGGGTCGAGCGGATGCAGCCGGACGGCGCCACGTCGGGCAGCGTCGAGCGCGGGCCGAGCGGGCACGCCTTCAATCAATATCGGTTCCGCCCGCCGCCCGCACGCGAGCACAGCGCCAGCGCCCTCGCCAAGCTGATCGCTCGGGACGCCCCCAGCGAGAGCGGCGGCGTTTTCGCTCACCGTGCAGACGGTGAGCCGGAGGGGTCTGGCCCAACAAGCAGGCCGGTAACAACCGACGTGGACCCAGCTTCCCCTAGAGGTAAACAGATAACCTCAGCGGGGCCAGAACCCTCCGGCTAACCGTCTGCACGGTGAGCGAAAAGGACGCCGCGTCAGGCGCGGCGCCGGAGAGAGCAGCGGGGGGGCACCCCCCGCACCCCCGGCAAAATCAGCTTAACAGGGCAAAGAGCAGGGACCGAGCCAACCGGACCCAGCCGAAGGCGCGGCCGCACGCGGCGCTAGCGGATCAGGCCGGACAATTTGCGCAGCGTCTCGCGCCAATCGGCCGCGGACGCGGCCGCGTCCGCGCCGACGTCTACGACCTCGCGCACACCGTCCAGCGTCGCCAGCGCAGATCGGGCGCCGTCGATCCGTCGCAGGTCTCGGCCGACCACGCCGAGGGCATCGAGCAGCTGCGCCGCCTGTACGTCGTCGAGGTCGTCAAGCTCCAACCCGTCGAGCGCCGGCCCGTCGTCGAGCGCCGGCCCGTCGAGCGCCGGCCCGTCGTCGAGCGCCGGCCCGTCGTCGAGCGCCGGCCCGTCGTCGAGCGCCGGCCCGTCGTCGAGCGCGAGCGCGAGCGCGTAAATTTCGGCGGCCTCGAAGTCGTCGAGCGAGGCTAGATCGTCGTCATCTGACATAAAAGATTCTTTTCTCGTAAATGAATATTTATTCGGCGTGGTACGTCTAAGGGGGCAGGGTAGCCGACTCACGGCGAGTCGAAGGAGAGAATCAAGATGCTAGCAACGTGCAGAGTGTGTGGTGTGGTCTATCGCTGGTCGGGCGTGCCGTCCGTGGCTGACGCGTGGTGCCTGAAACATCCGCGGACGAATCTCACGCGGACCAAGAGCAAGAGCGCGCAGATCGTAGACAAGACTCCGGCGCGGTCCGGGCCGGCAGGGCTCGGCGAGAGGTTCCGCCGATGAGCGTCTATAGCGGCCGCGCTTGCGCGGCGTGTGGCTGGAACGAGCGCGAGCGCGAGCGCACGGACGCGTGCGGCATCTGCGGTGCTCCGATGGAGCGGGCGCGGCTAGTCGATGCGGGCCACGTCTACGTCACAGCGGCGGCCGCGAAAAAAGCGGCCGCGCAAATGCACGCGGCGGGACTGCCGCGCGGGCATTGGGGCGAGGAGTCCGCGCGACGCGCGCTCACCGAGGCGCTGCTAGATGCGCGAATGACGCACGCAGCGACAGGAGGGAAACCGGCAAAGTATCGCAGCCGCTCGCGCTCGTCCCAGCTCGATGTCACGGCGTCCGTCGTCGTCGAGGGACGTCTAGCGGTCGTGGTCGCCGTGTCCGTGCGTGACTACCTGTGACCGAGTACGCGGGCGATTTCCGGGACGTGGTGTGCCCGGTCTGTAGCGCCGACGTCGGCGCTTCCTGCCGCTACGTCAACCCGTTCCCCCCGGCTTCGGCGCGCGCGTTCGCAGCGATGCGGCGCGCGCCTCACGGTGCGCGCCGAATGCTCGCGCTAGCGGCGTTCGTACAAAGCGAGATACACAAGACCAAAGGCGGTGTGTGATGCGCAAAGGCGAGTCGAGAAAAGCAATTGACGGCCTCTCAAGAATTGTCGAGCGAAACCGACGTGCAGCCGTGCGCGCGCGCCTGGCCGCGCTTCGAGCGCAAATCAAAGAGGCGAGGGCGGAAAAACGCATCGGTGAACGGGACATCGGGCGCAGCGCAAAGGCCGAGCTAAAGCGCATCCGGCAGCGCACCAAAGACTTGCGCACGTCACTACGCGAGGCGAGCAAAGCGGCGGCCGAGCTGGCGAAATTCGTCCTACCGGGAGCAAGCGGCATCGTGAGCGGCCGAAAGGCCGCCGCGCTCGCGGTGCTAGCGCAGTCGCACGGCGAGCGCGCGAAGCAGCTCGGCGACGAGGCCGAGAGGGTAAACCAGACAGAACGCGTGCAGCGCGGCGGCTCCATGTCGAGCAAACGTCAAAGCGGAATGAATCGCACCGAGCGGGCAGAGCAGAGCGACGACGACGTAAGGGCCAACCTGCCGCGTGAGCTGCTAGCCGTGTGGGAGGCGCGAAAATCGAAAACGAAGGCCACCGCAAACGCCAGTCGCACCGAGGTCTTTACCGAATGGGTAAGCGACCACCCCGCGGACGCGGCGCGCATCGCAGAGGCGGCAGACTCCGACATTAGCGAGTTGATCGCGGAAGAACGCGAGCTGACGAAGGAATACGAGCGACAACGGCGCCAGTGAGTGACTCAGGCCGCGGCGCTCTCTCGCCGAGAGCGCCAAGGCGTGCGGCACTCGCACAGCACGGAAACGGGGGAACGACATGAAGACCAAGACGACCAAGACGACCAAGACGAAGACAAAGGCCACCGCGCTAGGTGAGCGCACCGGGCGCGCACATACCGTGCAGGCTATCCCGTTCGGCGCGATCCGCGCCGTGCAGCAAGAGAACGCGCGCCGACACATCGGAGACGTGTCCGAGCTGGCGGCGTCGATCGCCGCGCAGGGGCTACTAGAGCCCCTCGTGGTCACGCGTGACCCGTCGCCGCAGGGCACGATAGACGCGGACGGAGAGACGTACACCCCGCCGCAAACGTGGGCACTCGTGGCGGGCTTCAAGCGTCACGCCGCGCTGCGCTCGCTCGGCACGCCTGCCGACCAGCCGATCAACGTGACTTGTCTCGACGCCGAAGTTGAGGCGGCGGATATCCTGGCGATCAATCTCGTGGAAAATTTGCAGCGCGAAGACTTGCACCCCTACGATATGGCGCTGGCCTTCCTGCGCCTCGCGACTGAGCACGACCTGAGCGGCCCAGCCATCGCGCGCAGAGTCGGAAAGAGCGGCGGCTACGTCAACAACCTAATGCGGGCACACCGCGACCTCGCGCCCGCCATCCTAGAGCGGTGGGCGGCGCATGATCCCGCCGTGTCGCCGCGCGTCGCTATCGAGCTGTCCGCGCTGCCAGTCGATCAGCAGCTCGCGCGGTGGACGGTAATCCTTGCGTCAATCAGAGGATATCAGGCGACCGTCACGGGCTCCGACGACGACGGCGAGGGCGAGGGCGGCGAGGGCGGCAAGGGTGGCGGCACGAAGGCGACGCCGAAAAAAGCAAGCGACAAAATGGGGCGGCCCCTGCCGTCCGTTCAGGCGCATCTAGCAGCCATGATCCGGGCCGCTGACGTGCTCGTCAAGCTGCCTGCCGACGTCGCAGGCGCGTCAAAGGCCGTGACTTCCGCGTATCTGCTCGGCGTGCGCGCGGCGCTGGAGTGGACGAGCGGCGCGGGAGCGTGCCCCGTAGTCGTGCGGCTAGCGCCGCCAAAGCGAGGCCGCCCGCTCAAGGTCGGCAAGTGAAAATTCAAGGGCAAGAGGGGCTGCGCGTACACCGTCAAGGGCGCTTCGTCGTGCTGGTGGTGGATGGCGAGTGCGTGGCTATCATCGACCCGATCGACGTGCAGGCGTACGCGCCCAGCGCCCAGGGCTGCGCCGTCTACATGCGCGCCGGATGCGTCGTCATCGTGCCCGGAGCATCGGCCGCCGAGACGGCGGACGCGCTCGAAGGCGCGCGGCGGTGACTGCCGAGCCGCCGCTCAAGGAGCCGGACCCCTACGCCGTGCCGTGTCCGGCCTGTGAAGCGCCGGTCGGCGAAATGTGCCGTGATACCCACGGCCATTACCTGCCGCGCAAGTATCCGCACCCCGGGCGCGTCGCGGCTGTCTGATAGGATGCGCGCCGGAGGTGATTCAATGGCGCAATATTGGATGCAGTACAGGTGCCGAACGTGCGCACATTCCCTCGGAGTCGTGGTCACGCTCGACACAGACCCGCAGGCGGCCGCGGACGAATGCGCGCAACCGCCGGCGGGCAACCTGTGCCCCAAATGCAGCCAGACGCTACGGGCGGACGGCTCGCCCTACGGCGACGCGTGGGAGCTGACGACGCTACGGCTACAGCCCGGGCGCTGGCTCTCGATCGTCGGCGGTCGCGTTCTGGCCTAAGCGGCTTGACCCGTAACAAAAAGCCGCGATAGCCTACACGCCACCCCAGGGAGATCGCCGTGAACCTCAGCAAATCGGACATTGAAGGATTGAAGGCAAAGGCGATGCGTGCGCAGTCCGCTATCCGCAACGCGCGCGAGGCCGTGGCCGAGCAGGTGGGCCACGTCGTGCGCACCGCCGAGGTGACGGGCGTGGCGTTCGCGTTCGGTGTGGCCAACGGCTACACGGGCGGCGTCGAGGTGCTGGGAATCCCGGTAGACCTCGGCTCGGGCGTCGCGGGGCATCTGGCGGCGTTCCTCGTGGGGGGTGATCTGAGCTTGCATCTGCACGCCATGGCGGACGGCGCAATTGCGTCTTACGCCACCGTCGCAGGCGTTGGCGTCGGGGCGAAGATGAAAGAGCGCAACACGGCCGCCACGCGACCGGGCGCACCTGGCGCGCTGCCTGGCGGCGCCGCCGCGGGCTCGCTTCCCTCACCGAGCGCGGACCAGGCGATGCGCCAGGCCATCCACGCGATGTCAATGGCGTCGGGCCGCTAGGCCCCCCGCCCGCCGTGCGGCGCCGCTGGTGCGGTGTCGCGCGCCGGCTGTCGCGTGCGGCAGCCGTCCCCGTGACCAAGCGTCTGCGGGTGACGAAACGTGAACACACACGAGGTCTCAATGTCTCTCATGGATATTCAAGGGATGGATAGCTACGACTTCGCCTCAATGGGCGATGACTTCGAGGCGGGCGATGACTTCGCCTCGATGGGCGATGAAATGATCATCAGCGGGTACGAAATCGGAAACGACCCGGTCGCCGAGCTGCTGGCCGCGGCGTCGGGCTACGGCGGCGGCTACTCCGGCAGCGCGCAAACGCTGATCGGCCGCGCGCGCGCCGGCAACCCGCGCGCGCAACAAGCGCTCGTGCAACGTGCGCGGCAAATCCAGATGCAGCGCGCCGCCGCATCGCGCAACGTGCGCGCGGCCGTCGCGCAGTCCGCAGCGCGCACCCCTAACGCCGCGGTGCTGCGTGACCAGCGCCCGACACACGCGCGGCGCTATCCGCTCGGCTTCGTCCAACTGGCTGTCCCGGCTGGCGCGACGGTCACGATCATCGCTCAGCCTCAGCTGACTTTCCGGCCCGAGCGCTTCGTGGTGCCGCGCCTCGTGGCGCCCAACTTCCTCATCAATCAGATCGTCATCGGAAAAAATCCGCAGCTCGTGAGCGTCGGGCAAATCCCCGCCGATGCGTTCACGGAGGATTCCGTTGATACCTCGCTTGGGCTGGATACGGCAAACGTCGGTCAACTCATCTCGCTTCAAGTGGTCAATGCGACGATTGCCGCGGCGGACTTCCGCGCGGTAATGATCGGCCCCGTCGTCGAATGAGCGAGGGCAGGGCGGCCGCGCAAGCGTCTGCCCTGCC
>Ga0105049_10007628_pt1 | contig 12558 bp, 9 predicted proteins | sample MAT06_FD_78087 | JGI IMG/M metagenome (GOLD analysis project Ga0105049, IMG submission 78087) | Freshwater microbial communities from Lake Fryxell liftoff mats and glacier meltwater in Antarctica - MAT-06 | ecosystem: Environmental > Aquatic > Freshwater > Ice > Liftoff microbial mat | place...
GTTGTCGAACGTCGCATAGGCCGCCACGAAGTCGAGCGGCTGTACCACACTCGCGCCCAGCGCGCTCGAGGGATACGGTGCAATCGGCGCGCGCAAACCGGCCCGGCGCGCAAGGGCGATCACCGAGTCCATGCCGACGGCGAGCGCGAGTTGCACCGCCACCGGATTTCGTGATTTCGTGAGTGCTTCGCGTACGGTCAGCGCGCCGAGGAACGCGTTGTCGGCGTTGTCGGGACTGTAGTACTGCCCGTTGTCGAGCCGGATGCGCAGCGCGGTATCGGCGACTATGGCGTTGGCCGTGAGCCCCTGCGCGATGGCCTGGGCGTACACGAACGCCTTGAAGCTCGAGCCGGGCTGCCGGTTGCCGTCGACGGCGCGATTGAAGGACGACCGCGCGTAGTCACGCCCACCCACGAGCGCGCGTACGTCACCGGTGGTCGGATCGAGCACCACCGCCGCGCCTTCCAGACACGCCTCGACTTTCGCCTTCTTCGCCGGCGCCACGGCTGAATCGCCGACGATGCGCGCGCAGCGCTGCCCACGAAACCCGGGACGCGTTTCGACGTCGTCGAGCCCGCTGCTGAGCGCTTGCTGTGTCGCCCGCTGCAACGCGGCGTCGATGGTGGTGTGAATGCGGTACCCGCCCTGCATCACGGCGATACCCGCGCGCTCGGCCTGTACGCGCACCACGTCGACCACCCATGGCGCCGGTGAACGGGTGAACGTGACCGTGCGCACCAGTTCGCGTTGGGCGGCGGCCGACTGCGCGGCGGTGATGTAGCCCTGCTCCGCCATCAGCGCGAGCACCGTGTTGCGTCGCATGCGATTGCGATCGGGAGAGCGCGCTGGGTCGTATTGCACGGGACTCTTCGGCATCGAGGCCAGCGAGGCCGCTTCGGCCAGCGTGAGATCGGCCGCGCCTTTGCCGAAGAACTGGCGTGCGGCCATTTCGATACCGTACGAACCGCGACCGAACGAGATCTGATTCAGGAACGCCTCGAGGATCTGCTCCTTGTTGTAGTGGCGTTCCATTTCCCGCGCAGCCTGCTGCTCGCGAAGCTTGCGCCCGGCCGACACATCGCGCCGATCGATCAGATCGGGGTGCATGTTGCCCACGAGTAGCTGCGTGATCGTGCTCGCCCCTCGCAGATTGCCTTTCGTCACCGCATCTTTGATCGCGCCGGCCACGCCCACCAGGTCCACACCGTCATGTTGGTAGAAGCGCTTGTCTTCCACCGCCACAAAGGCGTGTCCCACGAACTTGGGGAGCGAACGCAGCGCGATACTGACGCGCCGCTCCTTGCCCAGCTCCCCGATCAGCGATCCGTCCCGCCCCAGCACCAGCGAGGCCTGCGCCGGCGTGATGATCTGCCACGCCTCGCCGGTGGAGCCGGGCGCCCCCTGGGCGGCAAGGCTACATGGCAGGACGGTCAGCGCGAGCGGCAGCCACGCTGAAGACGCCAGTCGGATGCGGGATCGTTCGAGTCGGGACTTCAGAGGACGCATGGGGAATTGTACACGTGCGACCGCGACCCGGTACGCCGACCCCGTACCGCCGATTCACGCCCGAAACGCGCCCTCGACCGTAGGCGATACGCGCGGATCCTCCTAGCTTTCACATATGCTAGGTGATCCGATTCGTCCGCTGACGCTTGCCCTCTGCCAGTTCGCCCCACGAAAGGGCGACACGGCTGCCAACCTCGCCCGCATCGGGCGCTTGTGCGCGCAAGCCTCCACCCTCGACCCGCGCCCGCAGGTCGTGCATTTCCCCGAAACCGCGCTCTCCGGCTACTTCGTGGAAGGCGGCGTTCGAGAGGTCGCCTGCACCGCGGGCGCCTTGGCCTACGATCTCGACGACACGTACCGCACCGCGTGCGCGGCGGCCGGGATCGACTGCGTGCCGATGGATATCGTGATCGGCTTCTACGAGCGCTGGCGCGATACGCTGCACAATAGCGCCGCGTATCTCACCATCGGCCTCGACGACGGGCCGCCCGTCATCCGGCACGTGCACCGCAAGAATTATCTGCCCACGTACGGCCTGTTCGACGAAGAGCGCTTCGTGGAACGCGGCACCGAGATCCGGGCCTTCGAGACGCCGTGGGGCCGCGCGGCGATACTGGTGTGCGAGGATGCCTGGCATTCGATCAGCGGCACCATTGCCGCGCTCGATGGCGCGCAGGTGGTGTTCGTGTCGTCGGCCGCCCCCGCTCGCGGCATCTGGCCCCGTGAAGACGGTGTGGCCGGACCGTACAGCGCCGCCCGCTGGGAGCGGCTCAGTCGTGACATCGCCGAAGAACAGGGCGTGTACACGAGCTTCGCGAATCTGGTGGGCACCGAAGGCGGCAAACGCTTCTTCGGTACGTCGCATTTGGTAGGCCCCGGCGGCGACGTGCGTGGACGCGCGCCGGTGTGGGACGAGTCTTTCATGTCCCTCACCGTCGATCTCGATGACCTCGTGCGCGCGCGTGCCGACGGACCGCTGCTGAGCGATCTGCGCGTGGCGTTACCACATGTCCTCGACAATATCCGGCGTGTGCAGGACGGTATGCCGGTGCCGCTGTCGTACGACGGGCCGGAACCGGCCGCCGCCGATCTGCTCCGAGGGGCTCGCGGCTTCACCACCGGCGAGTTCGCGGTCCCCACCGCCGCATTGCAGCGCGCCAACTCGATCGTGCGGGCCATCCCCGAATCGCTGCCGGTGATCCGACACGAAATGCGCGACCATGGCGGTCCGCCGCCGTTGGCGATCGACGCCGCGTTGACGGAAGAATGGCTCACAGGCTTCCTGCGCGACGAACTCACGCGACGCAGCTTCGGCAAAGCGGTCATCGGCATCTCCGGCGGCGTCGATTCGGCCGTCACCGCATTTCTCGCGGTACGCGCCCTCGGCCGCGAGAACGTGATCGGCATTCGCCTGCCCTACCGCACCTCGAGCGCGGAATCGCTCGATCACGCCCAACTCGTGATCGATGCCTTGGGCATCGAGTCGCGCACCATTGATATCAGCCCGGCGGTCGACGGGTATCTCGCCGCCGAGCCCGACGCCGACGCGTCACGTCGCGGCAACATCATGTCGCGCATGCGCATGATCGCGCTCTTCGATCTCTCCGCCCGCTATCGCGCGTTGCCCCTCGGCACCGGCAACAAAACAGAGCGATTGTTCGGCTACTTCACGTGGCACGCCGACGATTCGCCGCCGATCAATCCGATCGGTGACCTGTACAAGACACAAGTGTGGGCGCTCGCCCGCCACTTGGGCGTCCCCGACATCATCATCACGAAACCGGCTACCGCCGATCTCATCGCCGGACAGACCGACGAAGGGGATCTCGGCATCAGCTATGCACGAGCGGACGACATCCTCAACGGTATGTTGCACGGGTTCTCGCACGAAGCGCTCCGCGCACGCGGTTTCCAGCCGGACGAACTCACGCTCGTGTCACGACGACTCAACAGTACGCACTGGAAGCGCCGTCCACCGGCGACCGCTTTGGTGAGTCATTCGGGTATCGGCGAGTCGTATCTGCGCCCAGTGGACTATTGAGCGCGTCCGCGCCACCGATCGCGTTCGCATAACCGATGTTCGATGAGTTTCGTGTCTACTTCGAACTCGGCTTTCGGCATATCGCCGATTTGGCCGGGTACGATCACATCCTGTTCGTGGCGGCGCTCGCAATTCCCTTCAGCATCGGAGATTGGCGACGGCTCGCCATTCTGGTCACGGCGTTCACGATCGGCCACAGTCTCACGTTGGCCCTCGCCACGCTCCGTCTCGTGTCAGTGCCGTCGCAGCTGGTGGAAACGCTGATCCCGGCCACGATTCTGTTCACCGCGCTCGATGCCTATACGTCGGCCACACCGCAGCGACCGGAGAATCCGGTTACCCTGCGGCGCTATGGCGCGGCGCTGCTGTTCGGACTCATTCACGGTCTCGGCTTCTCGACGTACCTACGGGCGTTGCTGGGGAGCGAAGAAAGCATTGCGTGGCCCCTTCTTGCGTTCAACGTCGGGCTCGAGATCGGTCAGCTCGTGATTCTCTCCATTGTACTCGCGGTCGGAGCCACGCTCGTGCCGACGATCTTTCCGCGTCGTCGGTGGGTACAACTGTCGGTAGCCGTGACCGGTGGTCTCGCGCTCATGCTGTTGGTCCAGCGCCTCGGCGCCTGGTCGTGACCGCTCACTTCACCAGCCGTCGCATGCGAACATCTCTTCGCTCTATTGCGGCCGCGCTCCTGTTTCTTCCGGCCGCACTGCCAGCGCACGAGGTGCACAGTACGCACACGCGCGTGGTGGTCGAGAAAGGCGCGATAATGTGGAAGGTGCGGCTGTTCAGCGATGACCTGGAGAAGGGGCTGCGCGCGTATGCGCGTCGCCCCACCTTCGCACTGGACCGCGATCCGAAGGCCGACTCGCTGTTCACTGCCTACTTCAATGCCAAGGTGAGCGTATCGGCCAATGGCCGCGCGCTCACGGCGTCGCTCGTGCAGCAGGGCATCGACAAGGATCCCATCGGCGGCACCGTGCACTGGTATCTGATGCAGTTCAACGCGGGCCGTGCACCAACGAGTCTGTCTATACGCAACGCGCTATTGGCGGAGCTCTTTCCGAGTCAGGCCAACATCGTGGTACTGCTGTCGATGCCGGGCGAGAAGCGGCACTCGCTGTACTTCGGCGATGGCGACATGGCCATGCAAACGGTCGACCTACGGCGGTGACGCCGGAGGCCATTGTCCAGCCGTTCTTCGCAAAATGGCTTGGAAGCAAGGTGTCTGGGTCCTGTCGTTCGACGATGCATTGTGCGAGGGAATGGGTTTCGCGCGTATTCACGAGAAAATCCGGCAGGGTTTGGCGGAGCGCCTCTGCGTTCTCTGCGTGCTCTGCGCCTCGGCGTGATCAGTTCCACTGCCCCGTGCGCACCGTACGCCGCGCCCGACTCCCGGAGGGCGGCGACGAACAGGCCGCTGGACCGATCACGCAGAGGACGCGGAGGCGCAGAGACCGCAAAGCAACACGCGAAGAACAGGAATCGGCACCCATCTGAGCGCATGAATCGAAATGCGATTCGTTCCGACAAACTCCTCTCCGCGACCGCTCGATGCACTCGATCAGCTCACCGGGCGGTGGATCGATGCGCACGACCGGCAGGGTGATGTCGCACGAAGGCGGGCGAGAACTCGGCACGCTCGAGCACCTTACTTAAACGGTATTGCCGCGAGCCTACCGGTCAGCCCACATCGCGTTCGGATCCGTACCGGCCAGCTGTACGCAGAACGCCGCTATCCGTTCCACCGCTTGCGCCACGAATACCGCGCCCTTCTCGGCCGTGGCCGCGCGCGGATCGCCCACTCCCGTATCGGCCGTCACCTGCGTCCAGCGGCGCGGCATCCATACCCATCCGTGACGCACGCCGTCGAACACGCTGGGCTTGGCATGACCATCACCCCACGTATCGCGATCCGGCACCACCAAGTGAGGAGCCACGTGCATGATCGCCGCCGTCTCGAGTTCGCCGGCGTGATCGCCGGCCTCGTCGAACACGCGGTGATCACCAGCCTGCCACCAGTTGACGATCGAGAGCACGATCGACGTGCCTGGCTGCAGCTCACGCACCAACGCGCGCAGTTCATTACCGCCGTGCGCATTCAGGAGCACCAGTGCGCGCACACCATGCGGCTCGAGACTGCGCACCACATCGCGCAGCACGGCCAGCTGCGTGCTCGGCATCATGTTGATCGTGAACGGCAAGTCGAGCTGCGTGGTATTCACGCCGAACGGTACCGCCGGGAGCGCCGCCACGTTGATGCCTTTCGCGGAGCACGAGGCGGCGACGCGTGCCGCCACCTCGCGCCCCATGATCGTGTCGGTGCCGTAGGGTAAATGCGTGTTGTGCGGCTCGGTGGCGCCGAACGGGAGTAGCGCGACCGGCCACACGCCTTCGCGCATAGCGGGCCAGCCCTGTTCTTCCAACACGCCAATGCGCGGCGCGTACCCTTCGTGAGCGGCTCCCACTCAGCGCCCCTGCCCGAACGTGTCGCAGACTCGCGGATCGCCCGATTCAAACCCCTTCCGAAACCACGCCCGGCGGTCGGCCGACGACCCGTGCGTGAACGTTTCCGCGTTCACCCGCCCGGTCTGCATCTTTTGCAGCCGATCGTCTCCGACGGCGGCGGCAGCCGACAGCCCCTCATCGAGATCGCCCGCCTGCAGAATGCCCGTGCGCGCGGCCGCGTAGCCCCACACACCAGCGTAGCAATCGGCCTGCAGCTCCATCGCGACCGATAGCTGATTGCCCGCCGCCGGATTGCGTTGCACGGCGTTGCGCATCGCTCGTTCAGTACCCAGCAGGTTCTGCACGTGGTGACCGATTTCGTGCGCCAGCACGTACGCCTGCGCAAAATCACCGGGCGCGGCGAACTCTCGCTCGAGCTGATCGAAGAAGGACAGATCGACGTACACCCGCTGGTCACCCGGGCAATAGAACGGCCCCGAAGCCGCGCTGGCGGGCCCGCAGGCCGATTGTACCCCCTCGCGGAACAGCACGAGCCGGGCATCGCGATACTGCGGAATGAGCTGACGCCACGTGACTTGCGCCGTGTCGAGCACGAACGACACGAACTGCACCATCTGCTCTTCGCTGGCATCCGTGAGCGGTGCTTCCTGCGTCGCCGAGGCCGGCTGGCCACTTGGTACCCCGCCGCCGCTGAACTCCGTAAGCAAGTCGCGCTTGAAGATCAGGCTCAGCACCAGCAACACGACCGTGCCGCCGAGGCCCAGTTTCAAACCACCGCCGCCGCCACGGAACCCGCCGCCGCCCGTTGCGCCACGGCGATCCTCGAGATTGTCACTTCGTCCACCCGGGGTCCAGCGCATGTCGTTCGCTCCGCGATCACGGCGCCGTAGTCGGCTTCACCGTTAAGAAGTCTTGATCATCTGCCCCCACCGTACGAAGCCATACCAACACCTCGGCGATGCGCTCGGGGCCGAAAATTCCCCGCTGTCCCTGCAACCGGCGCACCACACGGAGCTCGCGTCCGTTCTGCGTCCATATCGAACTGTAACTGCCGAAGAAACTCGTCGCCGACACATTCGCGGGGAGGTCAATGCTCCAGCCCGGCGGCAACGTCACCGCCCATTCCGTGACATTGGTGATGGATGCAAGAATTCGGCTCGCGTCGATCGGCAGCTGTCGGGGGCCGCGACTCTCGAGCTCGCTCAGGGCTGCGCGAAAGCTTCGCGCCGGTCCGCGCACCACAGACGGCACCGCCAACACTTTTGCGGTCCCGATGGTTCGGATCAGCCCATCAGACGAAAGCGTATACGAGAGCTGTGGGGTTGCGTTCAAATCTCGGCCATTGAACACCACCAAGGAGTCAACGCGCGAGCTCCCGTTCGCCTCGGCGCCGAAGATGCGCTGCGCCAGCGACCTGGAGAATGCGGCGCGCCGGGTCGAGTCGAGCGGAGAGCCCAGCCCGAGGCGCATGCCATAGGTCGGTGATCCTTCTGCCCGCTCCACCGCGCTTCCCTCCGCGCGACCGTCCGCGCCGATCTGCATCGTGAGTTGCAACGTGGACACGTTACGCTCCGTGGGCCGCACCGGCAGCGTGACGCGCTGCGCCGCGCCATCCTCACCAACGATCACGGCGAAGCTCCCCTGATACGCGTCGGGCAACTCGCCATAGGGAATCGACTCGGCGGTCAAGTCCGTGAAGCTCCAACCAGCGCCATCGCGCACGGCGGCGATGGCGTGATTGAACTGCAGTATCGAGGGCACATTGGGATCGGGATGCTGCGACAGCGACAGCAACACCGGATTCGCCGCGATGCGATACCGACGCAGCGCTGCGACGAACAGCGTGGCCTTGTCCTTACAGTCGCCCAGCGAAGTCGAGAGCACCTCGCTGGGGGTACGCGGTTGATAGCTGCCCATGCCGAGGGCCACGGAGAGATACCGGATGTCCTGCGCCACGAAGCGATGGACCGCACGAATCGTGTCGAGCTTCGTGCGCGCACCGCTCGCGCGCACGATGGAGTCGATGCGCGCGGCGTCCGTTCTGCTCAACGCGTAGCGGTCCTTCGAGAGACCGTGATACCAGCTGGCGATTTCTGTCCACGTACCGCGTGGCCCTACGGTGATCGTCTGCACGATGGCATTGGAATCAGCGGCGAACGGCTCACCGCGAATTCCCGACTGGTCGTTCGAGGTCCACGTGTATCGACGACGGCCGTCGGCGATCTCGTCGCGGCGTGGCGCGATCAGGTTGCGCTCCACGATCGTGGGCACGTACCCCTCGGGGACGTCGAGCTCGACCAGCGAACGCCGGATGGTGACCGGACCATTCAGGCCCGCACGAAAAAGAAAATCTCCCGGGCGCGGTGGCGCCGTGTCCAGCACCGACCACGCGATGTCCACCACCGTCCCCGCGGTGACGCCGGCCAGCGACAAGCGCCGCACGCGCTGATCCTGATAGATCGGATTCGCCATCGCCGCCGGTACGTCGGCATCCTGCATCTGGGCCGGTTTATCGCCGATCACGACGCCCGTGGTCCGCAGTACGCGCACCCATTCGATCGTGAGCGTCTGATGCGACGACGCGAACGCGAACGCTTGCTCGGCCAAACCGCGCGCAGCGTTCTCGTCGATGACTTGCACCGCCCGCCGGTTTCGCTGCAGCCAACGCCCGCCGGCGTCCACGCGAAAACTCGACTCCTGCAGCAACACCACGAACGGCTGCCCGACCGCGCGCGCCGGATCGACCGCCAGGCGCAACACCGAATCCGACGGCATCATCGGCAGCGGTGACGACGGCACGGCCTGCGCCGACACTACGCGGACGCACGAGAACAGCAGGGCGCTCAGCGCCGGGAAACGAAGCATACGGAATGGTCGCACGCCGGCGTCGCGAGCGCGAGTTGCGCCGGTGCGTCGCCTACCTGAAGGCGTCGCTACGCCGCCATCAGGTCGTCTCGGGCGAAGGCCAGACTCACGGCGCGGCGCGCACCACGTTTGAGTGCGCGATGCACCGCGCGGGCGTAACGCACAAAGTTCGAACCCGCCCATGGATGCCGCTCGAAGAAATCGAACGGGAGCATACCGCCTTTGAGTCGATTACAGGGACCGCAGGCCGTCACGAGATTGCCGGGGTCATGCGCTCCGCCGCGCGCCAGCGGGAATACATGGTCGAGCGTCGCGCTGCGATGATCGAGACGCAGCGCGCAGTACACGCAGCGCTGGCCGCAGTCCCGCAGAGCGGCGCGACGCATGGCTTGTTTCTCAGCCACATGCGCCGCCACGTCAGGCCGCAGGGACCGAAGTGACGACGCCCCGGCGGAGGCGGGAAGCCTCACGACGGGGCGCTGAGAACGGTCGGTGCGAAAGAACCGGCGAGACCCCGGCCGGGATTGTGCCGACGGGTGGGCCGCACGGCACGAGCAAGAACTGAGGCGAGTGGAACGCATCATCCTCCTGGAAAACCGGGTGGACACGCACACCAAATCAGAAACGATCGCTGCATCGATCTTTCGGACATCGCGACAATACGATCACGGTCCGGCTCCCGTCAAGGCGAGAGCCGGACCGTTACAACAAATTCTGCTTACCCCTTCATACCGCTGTTCGTGAGCGGGTCGCGAAGCATGCTCCCGATGCGGGCCGCCATGCCATCGAGCTGCTGACGGTTCGGCATCTGGGATCCCGGGAACGGCAGCGGCACGTCGAACCCATCGCCCTCGCGGCGCGGGATCAGGTGAATGTGATAGTGCATCACGTTCTGGCCGGCGGCGGCGCCCGAGTTCACGACGATATTCATGTCGCTCGCCCCCGACGCGGTCTGGACCGTCGGGATCAGCTTGGTCGCCACCTGATACAGATGGGCACCCACGTCCCTCGGGATGTCCTGCAGCACTTCATAGTGCTCGCGAGGGACGACCAGCACGTGGCCCGGGTTGACCGGCTGAATATCGAGGAAGGCGATCGCCACCGAGTCCTCGTAGCAGATCGACACTTCGGCCGCGCCGCGGATCAGATCGCAAAAGATACAGTGCCCGCTGGAAGGCTTCATGGGAGCGGTGGGAGCATGCATAGAAATTCACCAAGGAGTGAAGACGGTGAGGCGAAGCTGTAACAGAAATCTACGCCCGGCAAGCACCAGACGATGCCGACCCGAGAAAGTCCCTTCCGCTCGCGTCCGGCGCTAAGTTACGGAGTTGTTTGTCTCCAGCCCTCCAGAACACTCCGATGGCCACTTCGACCCGCCCGAGCCGCCCCCGCAAGGGAGCCGCCGCCGAGCCTGCGCTGACGCGTGAGCAGATGGTGCACGTCTACCGCGTGATGTACACCTCGCGCCGGCTGGACGACAAAGAGATTCAGCTGAAGCGTCAGAACAAGATCTTTTTTCAGATCTCCGGCGCGGGTCACGAGGCCGTACTCACCGCGGCCGGCATGGTGCTGCGGCCATCGTACGACTGGTTTTATCTCTACTACCGCGATCGCGCGCTCTGCCTGCAGCTCGGCATGACGCCGGCCGACATGTTGTACAGTGCCGTCGGTGCGGCGATCGACCCGAACTCCGGCGGACGGCAGATGCCGAGTCACTGGGGAAGTCGGGATCTCAACATCGTATCGGTGTCGTCACCTACGGGCACCCAGTTCCTGCAGGCCGTGGGCAACGCCGAATCCACGCTGCGCGCGCGGCAAGGCAACCTCACCGACGGCTTCCCCGGCGATGACGTGACGCTCGTGACCACCGGCGACGGAACGACCAGCGAGGGCGAGTTCTGGGAGTCGTTGAACACCGCATGCAACCTGAAGCTGCCGATCGTCTACCTCGTGGAAGACAACGGCTACGCGATCTCGGTGCCGGTGGAGGTGAATACCGCCGGCGGCTCGATCTCGAAGCTCGTGGCGTCGTTCCCGGGACTCTACATCGAAGAAGTCGACGGCTGTGACTTCCTGGCTTCGTATGCGGCGCTCGAGCGGGCCGTCACTTACGCCCGCGAGCGGAAGGGGCCGGCCTTTGTGCACGCCAAGGTGATCCGCCCGTACTCGCACTCGCTCTCCGACGACGAAGTGTTCTATCGTCCGCAGGCCGAGCGTGAGGCCGATGCCGCCCGCGACCCACTCACGACGTTCCCGCGGTATCTGATCGGAGAAGGTCTCGCCACCGAAGCCGAGTTGCAGGTGTTGCGTGACACGGTCGATGCTGAAATTCTCGCGGCCACCGACGATGCGCTCGAGCAGCCGCAGCCTGGCGCCGATTCGGTCATGTTCGCCGTATACTCGCCGGACGTCGATCCGACGGCGGAACAGTTCGATACCGAAGACGATCCGCAGTTCACGGGTGAACCGACCACCATGGTGGATCTGCTCAACGCCTGCATGCGCGATGAAATGGCGCGTGACGAGCGCATCCTCATGTTCGGCGAAGACGTGGCCGACGTGTCGCGCGAGGAGCACCTGGGCAAGGTCAAGGGCAAGGGTGGCGTGTTCAAGGTCACGCACGGCTTGCAGACCAGGTTCGGCGGTGGCCGTGTGTACAACTCACCGCTGGCTGAAGCGAATATCGTCGGACGCGCCATCGGGCTCGCCCACCGCGGGTACAAGCCAGTCGTCGAAATTCAGTTCTTCGACTACATCTGGCCCGCGTTCATGCAGATCCGCGACGAACTGGCTGTCATGCGCTGGCGCTCGAACAACGCGTTCAGCGCGCCGGTCGTCATTCGCACCACGTACGGCGGATACATCCGCGGCGGCATTTATCACTCGCAGACGGGGGCGTCGTTGTTCACCCACACCCCCGGTCTGCGCGTGGTGTGCCCCAGCAACGCGCTCGACGCGAACGGCCTGCTCCGCACCGCCATTCGCAGCGAAGATCCCGTGCTGTTCCTCGAGCACAAGCATCTGTACCGCCAGACGTACAATAAGGGCCGCTACCCCGGCCCGAATTTCATGATCCCGTTCGGCAAGGCGAACGTGCTGCGCGAAGGTACCGACGTCACGCTCGTGACCTACGGCGCCACCGTGCAGCGCGCCCTCGTGGCGGCCAATCAGATCGCCGAGGAAGGCGGGCCAAGCGTCGAGGTGATCGACCTGCGTACGCTTTCGCCGTGGGATCAGGAAGCGGTCTTCAACAGCGTGAAGAAGACCAGCCGCGTGATCGTGGCCACCGAGGATTCCCTCTCGTGGGGCTACGGCGCGGAGATCGCCGCGAAGATTGCGGACGAGTGCTTCGCCTGGCTCGACGCGCCGGTGAAGCGTATTGCCAGCGCCGACGTGTTCGTGGGATACGCGCCTTCGCTCGAAGATGCGACCCTGCCGCAGGTGGAGACGTTCCGCAAGGCCTACGTCGACATCGTCGCGTTCTAGCCGCCTGCACCCTCATAGCGATGCCCCACGACGCGCCGTTCGGCGATGTCGTGGGGCATTCGGCGTTCAGGCCACCAGTGTCAGTTCGCGCGCCACCGGGTAGGTGGTACCAAGCGCGATGTACTCCGGTACCAGCTCCGCGATGCGCTGTCGCAGCACGGCATCATCGTCGCGACGCATCGCCGACTGCACCA
>Ga0105049_10007631_pt1 | contig 12555 bp, 10 predicted proteins | sample MAT06_FD_78087 | JGI IMG/M metagenome (GOLD analysis project Ga0105049, IMG submission 78087) | Freshwater microbial communities from Lake Fryxell liftoff mats and glacier meltwater in Antarctica - MAT-06 | ecosystem: Environmental > Aquatic > Freshwater > Ice > Liftoff microbial mat | place...
CGCAAACCATCGCCACGGCCGGCCCCGAAGGGTTGCCGCCGGCATATAACGGGCGAAAAAGGCCAGCGAAATTGAATAGATCGCGAGGGCATAGTGGAACTTCACCGGCTTCAGCCAAGGGCTGTCGCCCTGAAAGAGGCGGGCATCGAGCAGCATCGCGGCATAAAGCGGGATCAATCCCAGCACGAGCAGCAGCGCAAGGCCGGTGAAGACGGGCGCATCGGTCCAGAGCCTGCGCAGGTCGGGCAGAGCCATGCCGGGGGGGGCCGCGAGGGTGGTGGTCATGCGACTGCTTTGCTCATGCGGGCCCGGGCGGCACTGGTGGCGCGCAGGGCGGTGAAGGCGAGAAATCCCGCCGGGCCGAACAGGAAGGTCAGCGCAAGGCAGGGCAGGATGATCAGGTGCGGGATACGCTCGGCCCGGGCGGTCCGGGTGATCCAGGCGCCGACGAAAAGATCGAAAGCGAGGTAGTGGACCCAGCCCGCCAGCGCGAGGTGCGGGCTGGTGAAGAGCGCCATCACCTCGGCCAGCGAGCCAAAGCCGCCCGGGGCGGCGGCCCAGTTGACGAGGATCAGCCCGGCATAGACTACCGCCAGCAGGGCAGGGATCATCAGGCCCGCCAGAACACCGGCAGCGCGGGGGACAAGCGGGGACAGCACAAGGGCCAGCCAGCCCGTCAGAACCAAGGGGCCGGAATATTGGAACAGCAGATCAGGGGACATGGAAGCCTCTATCTTGACGATGTCAGGATAATGCCGCCTGCATCTGGGCACTGTCAAGATAAATTTTGACACGCGCCCACACTCTCCTTATGGTCGCCGCCATGACAATGGAAAAACCCTATCACCATGGCGATCTGCGCGCCGCTTTGCTTGTGGCGGCAGAAGTGGAACTTGCCGAGCGCGGGATCGAAGCCTTTTCGCTGCGGTCGGTCGCAAAGCGGGCAGGGGTCAGCCACGCTGCCCCTGCGCATCACTTTCGGGACGCCGATGGCCTGCTGACCGCGCTTGCGGCAGAGGGGTTCCGCCAGTTCCTTGCCGCGCAGGCCGCCCGGGAGGCTGTGGCGGAGCCAGATGCCGAAGAGCAGATGGTGGCGGCGGGGCTGGGGTACATCGACTTTGCCTTGCAACGCCCGGCGCTTTTCCGGCTTTTGTGGGGGTCGCAGCGGCCAAACTTCACGGATTCAGAACTCGAGGCGGCGTCGCACGCCTCATACCAGCATCTGGTCGATCAGGTCGTGGCGGTGGGGGGGCGAACGGTCGCGGACGAATCAGCGATGTGGGCCGTGGCGCATGGGTTGGCGGACCTGTTATCGGCCGGGCGGATGAAATCCATCGGATCTTTCGCCCCTCGGGATCGCGACGAAGTGCTCGCAGGCATCCTGCGCCGGGTACTGCCGCGCTGATCAGACCGCCCGGTCGATCTTCGTGCTCAGATGGATCAGGCTCTCGGACGATCTTACCCCGGCCATCGCGCCGATCTGGTCCAGCACCTGGTCCAGCACCTGGGTATTGGGCGAGGCGATCTGCAGCAAGAGGTCAAACCGTCCCGACGTGGTAAAGACCCGCTCTACTTCGGCAATCGACTTCAGCCGCGTAAGCAGCGCGGCCTGCGCCCGCGGCTCGATAGTGAGCAGAACCGAGGCGCGCAGCCGCCCCTCCCGCGCCCCTTCGCCAAGCTTGAGCGTGTACCCGGCGATCACGCCGGTGGTCTCCAGCCGCTCCAGCCGCGCCTGGATTGTGGAGCGCGCGACCTTCATCCGCCGCGACAGCGTGGCCACCGACATCCTTGCATCGGCCCCCAGAAGCCCCAATATGTTGCGATCAAGTTCGTCCATGCAGTTTGTCCATGTTTTTCGTCATTATAACGAAGCTTCGCTACATTTATAGAGTTTTGTTCGGTGAGTTTGTAACCCATATGCGGCATCCTCGTATGCAGGAAAAGGGCGGCTCATACGCACCTGGCCTGGTTGGAAAAAACCGCGCAGGTGCACGCTTCCCGACTTGAGCAGCGGGGGTGGGCCTGCGTCTTGTTGGCAGAAAGGATTACGCCGATGGGACTGTCCAAAACAATCTGGACCAATCCGACTGAATTCCTGCGGAGCCAGCAACCGGTGAACCCGGTGCTGTTCTTTTGCCCCGCAGCCCTGCAGGCCGCAGGGCGCCGCTTCATTGATGGCTTTCCGGGCATGGTGACCTATGCTGTGAAGTCAAACCCGGGCGAGGAGGTTGTAGCCAACCTCGACGCCGCGGGGATCCGGGGCTATGACTGCGCGTCGGGCTTCGAGATCGACCTTATCCGCAGGCTCGCCCCGGATGCGGCAATCCATTACAACAACCCGGTGCGCGCGCGCCACGAGATTGCCCATGCGGTGTCGCGCAACGTGATGTCCTGGTCGGTCGACTCGGCCTCTGAACTCGCCAAGCTGATCGAGCTGGTTCCGGCCGAGGGCTGCGAGATTTCGGTTCGCTTCAAACTGCCGGTGTCGGGTGCCGCCTACAATTTTGGCGCCAAATTCGGCGCCACGGTGGATCTGGCGACCGAACTCTTGAAACGCGTGGCAGAGGCGGGCTTTATCCCGTCAATCACCTTTCACCCCGGCACGCAATGCACCGATCCCGCCGCGTGGGAGGCCTACATTCGTGCGGCGGCAGAGATTGCGAAGACTGCGGGCGTCAAGATTGCGCGGCTGAACGTCGGCGGCGGCTTCCCCAACCACCGGCTTGAGGGCGTGGTGCCCGCGCTGGAGGCGACCTTTGCGCTGATCGACCGGGTGACCGGCGAGGCGTTCGGCGAGGACCGCCCCTTGCTGGTGTGCGAGCCGGGCCGGGCGCTCTGTGGCGATGCCTTCACGCTGGCAGCCCAGGTGAAGGCCGTGCGGGATGACCTGCACGTGTTCCTGAACGACGGCGTCTACGGCGCGATGACCGAGCTGCCGCTGATCGGGGTGATTGACCGTATGCATGTGCTGTCGTCTGAGGGCGCGAAGCGCACAGGAGAGCCCGTGCCGCGCATCGTCTTTGGCCCCACCTGCGATTCGGTGGACCGTCTGCCGGGCGAGCTGCCGCTGCCAGCCGACCTTGCGGAGGGCGATTATGTGATCTGGCACGGGATGGGGGCCTATTCCACCGTGACCAACACCCGCTTCAACGGCTTTGGCGAGCTGGGCATGGCCACGGTGCTGAGCCAGCGGCTCTGACGCAACTGCCTTTTCCGGCCCCGCGCCCCCGGCTGGACAAATCCGGCCGGGGGCGTAGGTATACCGGGTCGGATCAAAAGAGGCATGCCCCAGATGACGCAGATGAAATTCGGATCGTCCCAACCTCTGCGTCGGCGCGAGGATGTGCGTTTTCTGACCGGGACCGGGCGGTATGTCGACGATCTGGTGCCGCAAGGCGCGCTCTGGGCGCATTTTCTGCGGGCGAATATGGCGCACGCGCGGATCACCGACCTTGATCTGGCTGCGGCGCGCGCAATGCCGGGGGTGCATCTGGTACTTGCCGCCGCGGATCTGGAGGCGATGGGCGTCATCCTCGGGATGAAGGGCGAGTTGGTCGACACGCGCGACGGCAAGCGGGGTGCGGCTCCTGAGCGCCCCGTTCTGGCGCGCGACATCGTGCGCCACGTGGGCGAGGCGGTGGCCGTGGTCATCGCAGACAGTGCCGAAGCCGCGAAGGATGCCGCCGAAGCGATCGGGATGGAGACGGAAGACCTGCCCGTCGCGCTTTCGCTGACCCCCGGCGGCCCCGTACTGCACCCCGAGGCTCGCGGCAACATAGCCTTTGACTATGGCATCGGCGACGAGGCCGCGACCGAGGCGGCGCTGGCCGGATCGGCGCATCGCACCTCGCTGACGCTGCGGCACAACCGCGTCATCGTGAACGCCATGGAAGGGCGCGCCGCTTTCGCCGAATGGGATGGTGCGCGTCTGCATCTTTGCGTCAACGGGCAGGGCGTCTGGGGTCAGCGCAACGAGTTGGCCCGGATGCTTCAGCTTCCGCGCGAGGCTGTGCGGGTGACCAACCCCGATGTTGGCGGTGGTTTTGGCATGAAGGGCAGCACCTACCCCGAATATGTGGTGATGGCTGCAGCCGCCCGCGCGCTTGGCCGCCCGGTGCGCTGGATGTCCGAGCGGACCGAGGGCATGCTGACCGACAACGCCGGCCGTGACCTAATCGCGGTGGCAGAGTTCGGCTTTGACGCCAACCTGAAGATCACCGCCTACCGGGTGAATGTTCTGTCCAACCTCGGCGCTTATAACTCGCAGTTTGCCCAAGCCATCCAGTCAGAGCTGTTTTCCAAAGTGCTGACGGGGGTTTACGATATCCCCACGGCCTGGCTTGGCTGTGTGGGAGTATATACCAACACCACCCCGGTCGATGCCTATCGTGGCGCAGGGCGCCCCGAGGCGATCCTGACGATCGAGCGCGCCATTGACGAGGCCGCGCGGGTGCTTGGCGTCGATCCGGTCGACCTGCGGCGGCGCAACTTCATCCGCAGCTTTCCCTATCCTACGGCCACCGGCGAGGTGATCGACGTCGGCGACTTTGACCGTGTGCTGGCGCGTGCGGTGCAGGATGCGGACATGGCGGGGTTTTCTGCGCGCAAGGCCGCCTCTGCCGCGCGGGGGATGCTGCGTGGGCAGGGTATGGCCGTCTACATCGAATCGATCCTGGGGGATGAGAAGGAAACGGCGCGCATCACCCTCGACCCGGACGGCGGCGCCACCCTTTATGTCGGCACCCAGTCGAACGGGCAGGGCCACGAATCAGTCTATTCCCGCATGGTGGCCGAGGCGGTCGGGATCGATCAGGACATGGTGCGGATCGTTGAGGGCGACAGTGACCGCATCGCGCGCGGTGGCGGTACGGGCGGCTCGCGCTCTGTCACCGTGCAGGGCACGGCTACGCGGGCGACCCTGATCGCGATCGTGGCGGGGGTCGAGGCGTTTCTGGCGCAGGAATGGGGGGTGGAGTCTGTCGATTTCAGCGACCATCGCTTTGGCGCGCCCGGCACCAACCACCGCATGACGCTGGCTGAGGCCGCGGCTTTGGCGCGCGATAAAGGTCGCGCGGATCTTTGCGACCGCAGCGAGCGGATAAAGCTAGAAGGCAGATCCTTCCCCAACGGCGTGCATATTTGCGAGGTGGAGGTGGACCCGGATACCGGCGCGCTCACGTTGGACCGCTATACCGTGGTCGATGACTTCGGCGTGCTGATTGCGCCCAATCTGGTCGAGGGGCAGGTGCATGGCGGCATCGCGCAGGGTTACGGTCAGGCGGTGATGGAGAACGGGTTTTACGATGAGACCGGCCAGCTGCTCAGCGCGAGCTTCATGGATTACGCGATGCCGCGGGCGGGCGATCTGCCCTTCGTGCGCTTTGCTACCGAAGGCGTGCCTACCGCACGCAACCCCTTGGGAATGAAAGGCTGCGGCGAAGCGGGCACTGTAGGCGCGCTTGGTGCCGTGGCAAATGCGGTGCGCGATGCGCTCGCAGGGGCTGGCGTGCAGGCGGTAGAGATGCCATTCAGCCCTGCGCGGATCTGGGCCTGGCTCGAGGAGGCACATCGCGTCAATTCTTGACCGCCTGAGCCGCTGGCTGAAGCGCACGCCGCCTCAGGCCATGCCGCAGGTCACAATGCCCGCCGCGCAACCGGCGGGGCTGGTGCGGCCACGGGTCGACCATGTCATCATCGTCGATGGCACGCTCAACTCTTTGACGAAAGGGATGGACAGCAACGCAGGCATTCTCTGCCGGTTGTTGCGCGAAGGCGGGCGCAAGGCCGACCGCACCGTCTATTACGAGCCCGGCCTGCAATGGCAGGGCTGGAAGCGCAGCCTTGATCTGGCGCGCGGGCGCGGGATTGATGACCAGATCCAGGTGGCTTATGGGCATCTCGCCTCGCAGTACCGCCCCGGCGACCGGATTTTCCTGTTCGGCTATTCGCGCGGTGCCTATGCCGTACGCTCGTTGGCCGGGGTTATCGATCGGGTAGGGCTGCTCACGCAGCAGCAGGCGACCGAGCGTAACGTCCGCCTTGCGTTTCGTCACTATCGCCTTGGCCCGGATCACGACGCGGCGCGGGAGTTTGCACGGGCAAACTGCCATCTGCAAACCCCGATCGAGATGGTCGGCGTGTGGGAGACGGTCAAGGCGCTCGGCTTGCGGGTTCCCTTGCTCTGGATGCTTACCGAGCAGGCCTATGCCTTTCACAACCACCAGCTTGGCACCTCGATCCGGCATGGCTTTCACGCGCTGGCGCTGGATGAGACGCGACAGGTTTTTGCGCCGGTGCTGTGGGATTGCCCACCCGGCTGGGAAGGTAACGTCGAACAGGTCTGGTTCCGGGGTGCCCATGCCGATATTGGCGGGCAGACCGGCGGCTTTGATGCGTCGCGGCCTCTGGCCAATATCCCGCTGGTCTGGATGTTGGACCGCGCCGACGGTCTTGGCCTCGGGTTGCCACCGGGCTGGCGCGAGCGGTTTCCCTGCGATCCTGCAGCGCCGATGATCGGCAGCTGGCGGGGCTGGGGCCGGCTGTTCCTTTACCGGCGTCCCCGCGTGGTCGGGCGGGACCGGTCCGAACATCTGCACCCCTCGGCCCCGCCCCTCGCCCGCCGTCGCTGGCGCACTTTTGAAAGCCGCCCGGAACGCCGGAGCTGAGCAGTCCCTTTCCCACACGGCCACTTCTGCCTAAACTAGACCAAAGCCGCGCTTGAAGGAGAGACGATGCGCAAGATCACCCTCGCCGCCACCCAGTTCGCTTGCAGCTGGGATCTGCCCGCCAACGCCGACCGGGCAGAAGCCGCCATCCGGACCGCCGCCGCCAAGGGTGCCCGTGTGATCCTGATCCAGGAGCTGTTCGCGACCCCGTATTTCTGCATTACCGAACGCGCCGAATACTTCGCCCTTGCGCAACCCGTCGAGGGCCACCCTCTGATCGCCCGGTTCTGCGATCTGGCCAGAGAGCTGGAGGTGGTCCTGCCCTGCTCGGTCTTCGAACGCGCGGGGCCTGCCTTCTTCAACGCGGTCGCGATGATTGACGCGGATGGGCGCAACCTTGGGACCTACCGCAAGAGCCACATCCCGCAAGGCCCTGGGTATGAAGAAAAATACTATTTCGAGCCCGGTGATACCGGTTACCGCGTCTGGGACACGGCAGCGGGGCGGATCGGCCTTGGCATCTGTTGGGACCAGTGGTTCCCCGAATGCGCCCGCGCGATGGCGCTGATGGGGGCGGAGATGCTCTTGTACCCGACGGCCATCGGCTCGGAACCGCCCGCGCCTGGATATGACAGCCAGCCGCATTGGGAAACGGTGATGCGCGGCCACGCAGGCGCCAACATCATGCCGGTTGTCGCGTCCAACCGCATCGGCCGCGAGGTGGCGCCCGAGGGGCGGGAGGTAACGTTCTACGGCTCCTCCTTCATCGCGGACCAGACCGGCGCAATCCTCGCCCGCGCCAGCCGGGACATCCAAGAGGTGATCACCGCCGATGTGGACCTCGACGCGATAGCCGAATTGCGGGCCTCCTGGGGCATTTTCCGCGACCGGCGCCCGGCGACTTATTCTGCCCTCGCCGCCCAGAACGACGCCCCCGAACGGCCGACCGGAGCACAGCTCCGGGGGTCGGACGCTGGCGTTACACCTCCATCGCCTCAAGCTCGTCAATAAAGCCTGCGATCATCGACAGGCCCTTGTCCCAGAATTTCGGGTCCGAGGCATCAAGGCCGAAGGGGGCGAGCAGTTCCTTGTGATGCTTGGAGCCACCGGCCTTCAGCATCTCGAAGTACTTCTCCTCAAAGCCCGGCAGCCCGTCAGCATAGGCCGCATAAAGCGCGTTCACCAGGCCATCGCCAAAGGCATAGGCGTAAACGTAGAAGGGCGAGTGCACGAAATGCGGGATATAGGCCCAGAAGGTTTCGTACCCGTCCATGAATTCGAACGCGGGCCCAAGGGATTGCGCGTGAAAGCTCATCCATAGGGCGTTGATGTCGTCAGGGGTAAGCTCGCCCTCCGCCCGCGGTGCGTGCAGCTTGCATTCGAAATCGTAGAACGCGATCTGGCGCACCACGGTGTTGATCATGTCCTCGACCTTTCCCGCCAGCAGGGTCTTGCGCTCGACCGGCGTCTTGGCTGCGGCGAGGAGTTTGCGGAACGTCAGCATCTCGCCGAACACGCTTGCGGTTTCGGCCAGGGTGAGTGGGGTGGAGGACAAAAGCTCGCCTTGCCCCGCGGCCAGCACCTGATGCACGCCGTGGCCCAACTCATGCGCGAGCGTCATCACATCGCGCGGCTTGCCGAGGTAATTCAGCATCACATAAGGGTGCACCGTGCTGACAGTGGGATGCGCGAAGGCACCAGGCGCCTTGCCCGGCTTCACGCCCGCGTCGATCCAACCCCTGGAAAAGAACGGCCGGGCGAGGTCGGCCATCCGCGGATCGAAGGCGGCGTAGGCATCAAGCACCATGTCGGTGGCGTCGGCCCAGTTCACGGCCTTTTGGTTGTCCATCGGCAGGGGGGCGTTGCGGTCCCAGACTTGCAGCTTCTCCAGCCCCATCCATTTTGCCTTGAGCAGATAATAGCGGTGCGAAACCTTGGGGTAGGCCGCGACGACGGCGTTGCGCAGCGCCTCCACCACCTCGGGTTCCACGTGGTTCGCGAGGTGGCGCCCATGCTGGGGCGAGGGCATCTTGCGCCAGCGGTCGTGGATTTCCTTTTCCTTGGCCAGAGTATTATGAACGCGGGCGAAGAGCTTGATATGCTTTTCGAAAACCTCAGCCAGCGCGCGGGCCGCCGCCTCGCGTTTCGCGCGGTCGGTGTCGGTCAAAAGGTTCAGCGTCGCCTCAAGGCTCAGCGCCTCTTCCTCGCCCGCAACCGTGAACATGAGGCCCGCCATCGTCTCATCGAAGAGCCGGTTCCAGGCGGCGGCGCCCACCACGCTTTCGTCATGCAAGAACCGTTCCAGCTCATCCGAAAGCTGGTGCGGCCGCATCGCGCGCATCCGGTCGAAGACGGGCTTGTAACGGGCAAGGTCTGCGTTCGCGGCCAGAACGTGCGACAGATCCGCCTCTTCGATCCGGTTGAATTCCAGACTGAAGAAGACGAGCGGCGTGGTGAAACTGGTAATCTTGTCTTGGGCATCGGCCATGAACTTCGCGCGGTCGCTGTCCATGGTGTTTTGGTAATAACGCAGGCCCGCAAAGGACATGATCCGCCCGGCGGTGATGTCGATCGCCTCATAGGCCCTGACGCAGGCAAGCATCCCGGCCGTATCGAGATGGCCAAGCTTTCCCTCATAAGTTGTCGCGAAATCTGTGCAGGCTGTCTCTAGCCAGCCCATATCGCGCGAAAACTCGGGCGCATCGGGGGCGGGGTAAAGGTCGGTCAGGTTCCAGTCGGGCAGCGGCCCGAGGTTGGCCGGACCCGCACCGCCCGGGGTGGCATTTGCATCGTGGAGCGGGTGGGGCAGGGCAAAGCGCATCTGATACCTCTAGGAATGTGTCCGCGCCATTTACGGTGGGAAGGGGGGGCTGTTCAACCCTGCGCGACGGTTGAATGCAGCAAGGCACGCAGAGAATCAAGGCTGTCTATTTCAGCGACCGGCTTGTCGCGCCGCCAGCGGACCATGCGGGGAAAGCGCAGGGCGATCCCGGATTTGTGCCGGGGGCTGGCCTGAATACCCTCGAACGCGATCTCGAACACCAGTTCCGGGGGCACCCGCCGTACCGGGCCAAAACGTTCCAGCGTGTTGCGGTTGACCCAGCGGGTGATCTCTTCGAACTCGGCATCGGTCAGGCCGGAATAGGCTTTTGTGAAGGGCACGAGGGCATCGCCGTCGCGCAGGGCGAAGGTGAAGTCGGAGTAAAGCCCCGCCCGCCGCCCGTGGCCGGCCTGCGCATAAATCATCACGGCATCGACCGACCAGGGATCGAGCTTCCATTTCCACCAGGCGCCGCGCTTGCGCCCCCCCTGATAAGGGGCGGCGTGGTGCTTCAGCATCAAGCCTTCCGCCCCCGAATCGCGGGCCGTGGCGCGGATGTCTGCAAGGCCCGCCCAATCTGCCGCCTCCACCGGGGCGGACAGGGCTATCGGCATCCCCGCAGGCAGGCCGCCGATCAGCCGGGCCAGCCGGTCGCGGCGGGCAGACAGTGGCAGGGCGCGCAGATCCTCGCCAGCCTCCTCAAGCAGGTCATAGGCCAAGAATCGTGCGGGCGCCGCTGCGATGTGGGACTTTCCCGGCTTTTGCCGGCCAATGCGGGTCTGCAGGCTGGCAAAGGGCAAGGGTGCCGCCGCACCCGGCGCCCAGGCCAGCACCTCGCCATCCATCGCGACGCCGGCGGGCAGGGTGGCCGCGAGGAGCTGGAACTCGGGGAAGCGGTCGGTGATCAACTCCTCCCCCCGCGACCAGAGGGCGAACAGCCCCGGGCGCTGCAGGATTTGCCCGCGGATGCCGTCCCATTTCCATTCGGCCAGCCACTCGGCCCGCTGCCCGAGCGACGTTGGCGGCTGATCCAGCGCAGTGGCGAGCGCAAAGGGGTAGGGCTGCGCTGTGTGGCCTGCAGGGGCGCCCGCGCCGGTCAGCTGCGCGTATTCGGTGGTGGCAGGCGTCCAGTTCCCCATCAGCCGGTGCGCGAGTGTCGCCTCGTCCTGCCCTGTCGCACGGGCAAGGGCGCGGGTCATCAGGCCTTGGCTGACCCCGATGCGGAAGCCACCCGTCAGAAGCTTGTTGAACAGGAACCTCTGATCCCCCGGCAGGGTTGCCCAGAGCGTCAGAACCGCCGCACGCCGCGCATTCGGTGGGGCAGGGCGCAGCGCCTCCAGATCGGCCATGATGCCGGTTAGGGTCGGTTCCTCCGCCGCCTCTGTCGCAGGCGGCAGAAGGAGGGCGATGGTCTCGGCCAGATCGCCAACGGCGGCATAGGATTCCTCGAACAGCCAGGCGGGAACGCCTGCAATCTCGGAGGCCCAGAGGCGCAGTTCTGCCGTGCTGACCAGCCGCCGCGGCCTGCGCCCGGACAGGAGCGCGATCGTCCAGACCCGGTCGGATTCGGGGGCGGTGGTGAAGTAATCCATCAGGGCCGCGACCTTGCCTTGGGTTTTGGTCGTGGCGTCGAGGGCTGCGAAGAGGGCGGCGAAACGCTTCATCGGGCATTGCTCAAGGCGTGGATCATGCATCAGCCTCCGGCGCTTCGCCGCCATGATCATCGCCCTGATCGTCGCCTTGATAACTGGTGGCGACGATCCCGGCCTGATAGCCTTGTTCTTCCAGCCAGCGGCGGAACGGGGCGGTGTAGCCGTGGGTGACAAAGACGCGCGTGGCACCCGTCGCGGCGATGGCTGCATTCAACCCCGGCCAGTCTGCGTGGTCCGACAGCGCAAAACCCGTCCCCGGACCGCGACGGCGGCGCATCCCCCGCACACCCATCCATCCCGAGGCGAACGCCTCCTCGGCAGGGCCGAACCGCCGCGCCCAGGCCGAGCCGAGTGCAGCGGGCGGCGCGATGACCAACGCGCCGGGATGGGTTCTGGCCGAGATTTCGGCCGTGGCGCGCAAGGTGGGCGGCAGAGGATAGCCCTGGTTGCGCAGGATCGCCGTCACCTCTTCGACCGCGCCATGGGTCAGGATCGGGGCGGGCAGGGCACCCAGGTCCGCAAGCCCTGTCATGACCCGCTGCGCCTTGCCGAAGCTGTAGGCGGCGAGGATCGAGGTCCGCCCCGCCGACCGGTTCGCCGCCCACCATTGCGCGATCTGTCCCAAAACCACCTCTTGCGGTTGCCAGCGCCAGACCGGCAGTCCGAAAGTGCATTCCGAGATGAAGGTGTGGCAACGGACCGGCTCGAAAGCTTCGGAGACGCCGTCGGACTCGGTCTTGTAGTCGCCCGAGACGACCCAGACCTCCCCGCGCGATGCCACACGGATCTGGGCCGAGCCGGGGACATGGCCCGCGGGGTGAAAGGAAACCTCCACCTCGCCAATGCGCAAGGGCTCGCCGTAGCCAAGCCCATCCGCCTCGATTGCGCCCAACCGGTGACGCAGAACCGGCAGGGCTGGGCTCGTCGCAAGGTATTTGCCATGCCCCTGTCGGGCATGGTCGGAATGCCCATGTGTGATCACAGCGCGCGCGACCGGGCGCCAGGGGTCGATGTAGAACCCGCCGAGGCTGCAGAAGATGCCGCGATCTGTGAAGGTGAGAAGATCATCCGCCATGTCGCAAAGATAGCGACCCCGCGCGCCAAGAACAGGTCCAATCCCCCGGCGTCGCATATCAGGGAGCCGGGGCGGGGGGCTTCACGCCCCCCCGTCGACGGGCAAGCCCATCGCCGTCCCCCCGTGGGATATTTGGAAAAGGTGAAATATCCGTCATGTTCAGGTGCGTGCTTCATTCCACTTTCGATTGTCGCACAGGAGCGAATTTGCGAAGATGAAGAGCTTTCGCATGACTGCTGTGATTGCGACCTTGGCGTGTTTGCCTGCGTCAATCGGGGCATCGAACGTCTTTTTCAACTGAGAATTGCACCGCAACGACGCGACGGCTGGCATGTAAAGCGC
>Ga0105049_10007632_pt1 | contig 12553 bp, 10 predicted proteins | sample MAT06_FD_78087 | JGI IMG/M metagenome (GOLD analysis project Ga0105049, IMG submission 78087) | Freshwater microbial communities from Lake Fryxell liftoff mats and glacier meltwater in Antarctica - MAT-06 | ecosystem: Environmental > Aquatic > Freshwater > Ice > Liftoff microbial mat | place...
CTGCGGCACTATCCGGTAGCAGTCGTGCCCAGCACGCGGAGTTGGTGCCTTCGACATCGTTCGCGGTGCTCTCGATCAAAGCCGGGGAGCTGTGGGACGCGCCGAGCATGAAGCCCGTGCGGGTCGCGATGTTCCAGGGCGAAAAGCCCATCGGCAAGCCGGTCGTGGATGCTGTAGGGATAGCCCCGGAAGAACTCGAACGAGTGACGCTTTTCTGGCCCGCGAGGCCGTTCGAAGAGCGAGGCAGCGTGCCGTTCATCTTGGTGACCACTCGCAAAGCCTTCAACGAAGCGAAACTGCTCAAGGCTTTGAAAGCGGCCAATTCGCCCGCGGAATTGATGCGCAATCGGGATCGCGCCTTCGGTCCGGGTGCCACCATTCAGCAGCACGACGCTAAGGAAGCCTCGCCGCCGAAGGGCGAGCCGATCCCTCCTCCGCCACCAGTCATAAAGAAGGAAGATTTCGAGCCCGTCGTCCTGCGGCAACCCGTTCCGGCCCTGAAAGCAGAGGTTGGCCCCGCGGATTTGTACTACCTCGACGGCGGAGCTTTCCAGGCACTGTTCCTGCTCGACGAACGCACGATGCTGTTCATCCCCGGCGACAGTTACTCGAGCGCGATTCAAACCGGCACGCTAAGCCTGATCGGCCAATTGCTCCGCAAAAAGGCCGATGGTCCGCTCGTGGAGGCCCTCAAGTTGTCCGATGCGAACACGATCGTCGCGGGTGTGCGGGTCGATCAAATCGCGTCGCTTTTGGACAGTAACCGCGGAAATATGCCGAAGGAAATCACGCCGTTCCTCACGCTTGCCCGAGCCTCGACGCTCTTGCTCACGGGCAACGTCGGCGAGACGACGAAGATCGGCGTGAAGTTTCAATTCTCGGACGCTGCCCTCGCTCGCCGGGCGGAGCCGGTGTTGAAGACGCTGCTGCTCACGGCCATGGACGAACTGACCCGAATGAAAAAGGAAGCCGGCAAGCAAGGCGAATTCGCGCCGGTGCTCGACCCGCTCTTTGAACTCGCGATCGCGGCGCTCGATAAAGGGACCGTGCAAACCGAAGGCACGGCCGTTGAAGCCAAGGTCCAAGCCGACGTCGGTCCCGCGGTGGGCAAGGCAATGGCCCAAGCACCCGTGCTCCTGAACGCCGCCGCGGAGCGGGCCAAGAGTACGAACAACCTCAAGCAAATCGGCTTGGCGATCCACAACTACCACGACGTGAACGGCCAGATGCCGACGGATGTGCTCGACCCCGTTACGAAGAAGCCGATCCTGAGCTGGCGAGTCCAGATTCTCCCGTACATCGAGCAAGACAACCTCTACCGCCAGATAGCAATGACGAAGTCGTGGGACGACCCGGCAAACAAAAAGTTTCTGGAGCAAGCCCCGGACATCTTCCGCGTCTACGGGCGGGAGACCAAGGACAAGGGAATGACGTACTATCAAATGCCCTCGTCCGACAAACCCATTCCCGGCGGCTCGCCATTCAAGGTTTCCGGCCAGCGGTTGTCGTTCGCACAAATCACGGACGGCTTGTCGAACACTTTCATGGTTGTGGAAGCCGGCGAACCCGTGAACTGGATGAAGCCGGACGACGTGCAATTCGACCCGAAGAACCTCCCCAAACTCGGCGACCCCAACCGCGACAAGTTCCTCGTCCTCTTCGGCGATGGCTCGGTGCGCGAATTGCGGCGGTCGAAGTTGATGGATCACACCTTGATCGCGCTGCTGACGCGCGACGGCGGGGAAGTGAATCATTTGGATGAGAAGTAGGAGGGAGTGCCGATGAAAACCATCGACGTTTCGGACCTGTCGGACGAGGCCGTTCGGCAGGTCAATGCGGTCGTGGATCAAGTACGATCGAATGCCGATAAGATCGCAGAATCTCGCAAATCGCGACCCGAAGGCCGTGAGGAAACTCCGCAGGAGTGGGTCGCACGGTTCCGCGCTTGGGTCGATAGCCACGAAAAGCGTGACATCGAAATCGACGATGATCGCGAGACGATTTATTGAACGCGTACTTTCACAAGCCGGCAGAGCAAGCAAGGGTTGAACTCAAACCCTTGCTTGCTCTGCCGGCTTGTGTAGAGTGCGACCCCTCCGCTTCCCCTTTCGTCCGCGCGGGTTAAGATGACCGCATGGCTGCGATTGTCCCGCTTAAAACCGTGCAAGATTCCCCCGTCGCGGCGACCCGGCCGACGGTGTTCGACCTCGAACCGGATGCACTCAAAACCTGGCTCTCCGAACGCGGGCATCCGGGTATGCGCGCCCGACAAGTGCGGCGGTGGGTGCAGGAGGCTCGGGCCGATTCTTTCGCAACCATGTCCGACTTGCCCGCGGCGCTGCGGACCGAATTGGCCGAACAGTTCGACATCTTTCGACTCGTCGTCGAAAAGCACCTCATCGCCAGCGACGAGACGCACAAGCTCCTCTTGAAGACGCACGACGGCCATTTCATCGAGTGCGTGCTCATTCAAGAAGACGACCGGCACACCGCCTGCATCAGCACGCAAGTCGGCTGCGGCATGGGCTGCGTATTCTGTGCCAGCGGGCTCAACGGCGTCGAACGCAACCTCACCGTCGGCGAACTCGTCGAACAACTCGTCCGCCTGCGGAACCTCACGACACCGGACAAACGGCTCACGCACATCGTCGTCATGGGCATGGGCGAACCGCTCGCGAACTTGGACAACCTCCTCGCGGCCCTCGAAATCGCGGGCGACAAAAACGGCCTCGGCATCGGTGCCCGGCACGTTACCATCTCCACCGTCGGCCTCCCGGCGAAGATGCGCAAGCTAGCCGAGCACGGAAAGCAGTACCACCTCGCGGTCTCCTTGCACGCCCCGAACGATGCACTCCGCAACGAGATCGTGCCGACGAACGAGAAAACGGGGATGCATGAGATCCTCGCCGCCGCGGACGATTTCTTCGCCGCGACGGGCCGACAGGTCACTTACGAATACGTCGTCCTCGGTACCGTCAACGACCAACCCCGGCACGCGAAGCAACTCGTCGGCCTGCTCCGCGGCCGCAAGGCCCACGTCAACCTGATCCCTTGGAACGACGTGACCGGCCTTCCGTTTCGCCGCCCGGACGACGACGATTTGAAGGGCTTCATCGAAGAACTCCGCCGCAGCGGCATCAGCGTGAAGGTCCGCAAGCGCAAGGGCTCCGACATCGACGCCGCGTGCGGGCAGCTGCGGCGCGAAGCCTCCGGAAGTGGCCAATTGCCGGCGGCCAGTAAAACCGAGAAAATTGCGCCGTTACCGGTCACTGACCACTGACCCCTGGCCACTGCTCATGACCGGCCAAACCAGCACGATCATGGCCCTCCGCGATCCGGACATCCGGCTCATGCTGCGGGTCCGCGACCACGACGACCAAGTCGCGTTCGGCGAACTCGTCGCCCGGTTCCAGCACCGCCTCGTGGCCGTCATGCACCACCTCGTCGGCCATTCGGAGGAGGCCGAGGACTTGGCCCAGGAAGTTTTCTTGCGAGTCTACCGCACGCGCACGAAGTACACGCCCAAGGCCAAATTCGCGACGTGGTTATTCACCATTGCCAATAACCTCGCACTGAACGCACTCCGCGATAAAAAGCGTCGGCCGGCAGTGCGGCTCGAAATGCCCGACCCCGCGGCCAGCGGCCCGTGGGCGACCGACCACCTCGTCGCGGGCCGCGAGGCCCCGCCCACGCAGCACCTCGCGGAGCAGGAACTCGCCGAGGTCGTTCGGAAAGCTTTGGACCAACTGAACGACCGCCAGCGGGTGGCGGTGGTGTTGAATAAGTTCGAGGACATGAACTACGCGGAGATCGCGGACGTGATGGGGCTTTCGACCAAGGCGGTAAAGTCGCTCCTGAGCCGGGCCCGCGGCCGCCTGCGGGAGACGCTGCAGAATTACATTTACATGGACGACCCGCCTCCGCCCGAGCCGCTCGCGGCCGACGAAGACGCTTGACCCGCACTGAGTACGACCATGGCCGACGACCTCACTCCCGAACCGACCGACCCGAATGCGGGCGACGAACCGCTCGACGCGGACTTGGTCGCGTACCTCGACGGGGAACTCGACGAGCCGCAGGCCCGTGCGGTCGAAGACCGGCTGATGACCGATTCCGCGTCCCGCGCCCAAGCGGCGGCGTACAAGAAGACGTTCGACCTGCTGGACTACCTGCCCAAGCCCGAGCCGTCCCCGGACTTCGCCACGCGGACGCTGACGCGGATTCAGCCGACGATGCCCGCGAGCCCCTCGGGGTCGGCCCCCGCCCGCCGCAGCATTCCGGTGCCGTCCACGACGACGGCCGTTGCGGCCGTCGTCGCTCCCGCCTCGCGGCGGCCGTGGTGGGTCGCCGCGCTCACCTGGGCGATCGTCGCGGGAGCCTGTCTCGGCGGCGGCTACGGCGTGCACGCGGGGCTCCAGCCAATCCTCGAACCTCCGCCCAAAGAGACGGACGACCTCGCCCTCACCGACATCCGCGTGATCGAATCGCTGCCCCTCTACCTGGGCGTGGACGACCTCGATTACCTGCGAAAGTTGGACGACCCGGACCTGTTCGCCCCGGACCCCGCGACTCCGCCCCCGCCGCGGGGCGAAGCCGTACCCGTGGGCAATCGCGATAAGTTGATCGAAATCTTCAGGAGCTTCCCAGCCGTCCGGCAGCAGCAGCTCCGCCAATTGGACCAGCAACTTCACGAACTTCCCGCGGAAGAGCAGGACCGCCTCGGCCGCGTGCTCGAAGCCTACGCGGTCTGGTTGAACCGCCTGTCGGAACACGATCACCGCCGCATCCTCACGGCGACGAACTCTGCCGAACGGCTCGACGTGGTGCGAACGACGAAGGAGAAACTCTGGCAAGACGGCCTGCCGCAGCGGCAGAAAGACCAATTGAAAGTGGCCGGCGACCCCGAGGTAAAGGTCGCGCTGATCGAACGCTGGAAGCAAGCGGACCAAGTTCGCCGCGAGGAGTGGGGCCTCGCCCGCCGGCAGTGGGACACGATGCAGGGCGGGGTGAAGCACTGGCCCTTCTCGGACCCCGTACTCACTCGCCAGGTGGATGAGTATTTGAAAACGGTAATGAAAGTGGACCTGGCGAAGCCCGAGCCGAAGTGGGACCAGGGCTCGCCGGTGCGAATGACCCGCGAAGAATACCACGAACTGAAAGCCCGCCACGAAGCGGCCTCGAAGGATGGCTTCTGGCTCTTCTACGGCGCGATGGTTTACCGGCTCTCGATCCTCCACCCCGGCCTTCCGGAAACGGCGGATAAGCCGCCGCCCACGGAGATCGCCCACCTGGGAGAATTGCAAAAGGACTTCCGCAAGAAGGCCGTCAATCCGCAGCAGGACAAGCGATTCTCCCGCGGCAAATGGCCGGACTTCGCCCTCGATGTCACCGAAATTGCTCGGAAGTTGAATATTTCGCACGACCCACTCGGCCCCTGCAAGCCCGGTGCGTTCCAGGAGCCGGTCAACCAGTTCCTGATGGAGTTGCAGCCGAAGCTCAGCGCGCCGCAGCGGGAGCGGTTGAAGAAGGACGAAGGCAAGTGGCCGGAATACCCGCGGCTGATGATCGAACTGGCCCGCGAGCACGATCTGCCCGTCCCCGGAGTTACGTTGCCGGGTTCGCCGAAACTCTGGCAGCAGCACTACTCGTTGGGGTCGGGGAAGAAGAAGTAGTAGAAACCCGAGCCGCGACCGTAAGGGAGCGGAGGACGGGACCGCTCCCTTACGGTCGCGGCTCGGTTCATTCTTTAGTCACGTACTTCATCAAGTTCTCGTAGCTGTCGAGCGGGAAGTCGGATTGGCCGCCGTTGTCCGAATGGCACCGCTCGCAGCGGTCCTTGATGATCGACTTGATTTTCACACCTTGGGCACCCTGGTATTTAGGCGTAATAGTGTTGGATTTGAACTTGAAGATGTCGGCCTGATACACCTTCTTGCGGTCCGAGTCGGGAAGCCGCACCCAGGCCTGGAAGGCTTTGCGCTCGCCTTCGCGCTCCGCGTCCACCTGGGACTTGGGCCGGACTTTGATCACGTCCAGATAACCCGGCGTGTCATCGGTCTTGTCCTTGTCCTTCTCGAAGAACGCCTTGGCCATGCTGCCCTTTGCGGAGCCGTTCCAGGCTCCGCCTTCGCGAGCGCCCATGACGAGCCGTTCGAGCTCCGAGACGGACTCCGGCGGAGCGATCGGCGGCACGACCGTCGGCTTGACCCCGTCTTTCGCCTTCGCAGCGGCGATCTTCTCATCGTCCAGGGCCTTTTGCACCACCGGACCCACGAACAGCCCAGCGGCCCCCATCGTCAGCAGGAACGAGAGCAGCAGCACGGCCTTGCCCTTGAAGCCGTACATGTTGAAGACGCTGAGCAGAATTTGCAGCATCAGGCCCATGCCGACGACGGCCCCGGTGGCCATGATCGCCAGAGCGAACATCGGTCCGTAAGTCGGCACGCGGGCGAGCCACCAGCAGAGCACGTCCGACACCTGGGCCACTAGTACGAGCGGACCGAGCACGCCGCGGACGATGCCGGGGTAGCTCGTGAACGCGAACGTGAGCCCCGTGAGCGTGAACAGTACCGCGAAGCTGAGCAGGTGAGCGTGGGTCGATTGCGTCAGCGCTTCCACGGACATCTGCTTGCTGCTGCGGACGTACTTCCCGTCGATGAGTTCCGTACTCGGCGGGGCGATATGCGCTTCGAGGGCCGGAAAACTCCCGAGGTCCGGGGCTTGGTCCTTGTGGCAGCGCTGGCAGCGAGATTCGATCAGCGTTTTGATTTTGACAGCGCCGTTCTCGCCGACCATCTCGGAACTGATCGCTTTCCCCTGAAGGTCTGCGGGGAGCGGAAACTTGTCGGTCGAGTACGCTCGTTCTTTCTCCGAGACCTCCTTCAACCGCACGAACGCGAGCAGCGCTTGCCGTTCGCCTTCTCGCTCTGGTTCGAGCGACTTGCGGTCCTCCTCTTTCCAGCCCTTCGACTTCTCGAAGAACGCGGGCGCCATGCTCACCTTGCCCAGCGGCAACTTCGGGTCCGCGCCGACGAGGTCCTCGATCTTCGAAGCGGTCGGCGGGGCATTTGGATCCTCCTTCTTCAAACCCGAGAAGCGTTGGATCATGTCGTCGGGCGTCGGCATCGGGTCGCCGTCGCGGGCGGAGTGCTTGAGGTGGATCTGAACCATCGCCGAGACGTAGCCCAGACCCACGGCGAGGAGGAAGCAGGTGAGGACCAGCTTCACCGGGATCGGTAATTGCCGGAGCGTGAGTCGAAACGTCGCGGGCGCGGCGACGACCGGGGTCGCAGAGGTGTTGCCCATGGGATGGTGCTCCCAGCACGAGGAGAGTGCGTTTCGAGGACGATACGTTGGACGCGGGCGGACGGCGTTGCGTTCCCGCGGCGGGGTAGGCTCACCCCTATCTTAACCCCGCACTCGGGCCGCAGGACAACCCCGAACGAAGAATTCTCACGGCGTTTCCGCCAGTGCTCGATCCACTGCAGCGAGCACTCTCGCCTTCACGCTCGGCAAGTCCCCCTCGGCTCTCGCTCCCGCGGCCAAGCGGTGGCCGCCGCCGTTGAACGTTTCGGCGAGTTTGGCCACGTCCACTTTCGAGCGGGCGCGGAAGCTGACTTTCGTGCTGCCGTCCGTCTGTTCGATGAAGAGCAGCGCGACCTCGACGCCGTCCACGCTGCGGGGGTAGTCGATGAGGTCTTCGGTGTCCCCCGGCACGGCCCCGGCTGCGGCGTAGTCGTCGTGGTAGACTTCGGTGTACGCGACCAACCCGTTCTCGGTCACCTGCAAGCGTTCGAGCGCCTTGCCCAAAAGCTTCAAGCGCCCGACGGGGGCGCACTCGAAAAGCTGTTCGTACAGCGGTGGCGGATCGGCCCCGAGGCGGACGAGTTCTTCGGCGAGTCGAAACGATTCCGCGGTCGTGTTCGGATGGCGGAACCAGCCCGTATCGAGCGCGAGGGCCATGAACATGCTGTGAGCCGCGGCCTTGGAGATCGGCAGTTTCAAGGCGTTGATGATCTCGTAGGCGAGCCGGCCCGTTGCCTCCGCGGTCGTATCCACGAACCGCATTCCGCCCAAATCGTCCTGCGTTTTGTGGTGGTCCACCACGGCCTTTGGCACGTTCAGGGTTTGCAAGAATGGCCCGAAATCGCCGAGTTGGTTCCACGTTCCCGTGTCCATGACCACGACCGCATCCACGCTGCGAAAGGCATCGCCCGGAAGGCGAAACTCTTCGATCAACGTGCGGTCGGGGTCGAGGAACTGATACCGCGGTGGAAGCTTGCTGGCGATGACGACGCGGGGATTTTTGCCCGCATTCCGCAGGGCGTCCGCCAGGGCGAGTTGCGAGCCGAGCCCGTCCGCGTCCGGACGTATGTGCGTCATCAAAAGGATCGTGTGATGCGGCCGGAGGAACTCGACGAGCGGCGACCAGTCCAAAGCCATCGCAGAACCCTTCTTGGGGGGAAGGGTGATTATACCACTTTTGTCCGAGGCCGAAAGCCAGTGAGGTACACTGCCGAAGACCTCACTGGTGTCTGAGCCCGAACGGAAGTGAGGTGCTCTGCCGAAGACCTCACTGGCATTCGGGCTCAGACGATCCGTGATCACCACATGCCAAGTGCCGGGGACGGTTCCCAGGACGTATCGAATGGAGCTTCCACGGGTTCCTCGTGGCCGCCGTTGTCGCGGAAGACGTGCAGGACGCGGGCCCGGCTCAGGTCGTCGAACTTCGGCTCGCGGTACGTGCCCACTTTGAACGGCTTGCCCGGCGAGTATTCGTGGACCATGACCCGCACCTTGGGCACGCCGCGGAAGACGTGGTCGTCCGCCTTGCGGGTACCGCCGTGCACGTCGTAGAGCTCGAAGAGGGCTTTCAAAACCTTTTGGAAGTTTTTGTAGCTGACGCCGTCCTCGATGAAGATCATGTCGATCTCAACGCCGCGCAAAATTTGGTGCAAGTGCTGGCGCACGCGGGGTTGGAACAGTCGGTGGAACGGCGGTCCGACGGGCCGCGGCGGGTTGGGGCGGTCGGCCTTGCCGCGGTGCGGTTCTTCGCGGTCCAGGTTGGTGATGAACCACCAGTGCGGAGCGAACCAGTAGCCGCCGCCCTTGGTTTCGCGTTCGGCCGCGGCCTTCTTGAAGAGCGAGGTGAGCCCGCGGAACGCGAAGCGGCGAATCTGGATTTCATCGCGCCGGACGAGGCGGTCGATGACGTTGGGGTTTTCGAAGTCTGCGAGGCCCATCTTCAACGGCCAAGCCGCCTCGAACTCGGTTGCCGCGGACTGAGATTGTTCGACGAGTTCGATCCGAACGTCGGACGGTTGCGGTGCTTGCCCGGTGCGGAGCAACCAACCCCGTTCGAGGATCGCGGCCTTCGCGAGTTGGCGAGCCGCGGCGGACAGGTCGGACTTCAGGTGAACGGTCATCGGCGTTCGGCGAGCGGGGTCGGCCGTGCGGCCGGACCAAAGCCGCAGCGCCGCGGCGAGGGCGAGGCCGGGCACCATCCACGCTGCGGTCGTGCCGAGTAAAGCGGTCACGGGCATGGCGTCGGACGGATCGGGCGGGCTGAGCAGGCGGCCTCCACAGGCCGTGAGCAGGAGGTCGAACACGACCACGGCGACGACGCCGAGCGCCCCCGCGACGAGGCGGCGAAGCGGAACCGAAGCTAAAGGCGTTCCCGAACTCGTCCGCCAGAGGATAGCCGGTTCCTCCGGTTGTCCCGCACGAGCGGCGGTAATGAACAGGGCGAGCGCCATGGCCAGGCAGAGGCCGAGGACGACGATGGTCGGAATCAACCACGCAATCGCGGCGACGGACAGCGCGTAGCCGGCGAGGAGCAGAAGTTCGACGCCCTTGCGATCCGGCGAGCGAATGCTGCCGCGCAAGCGGGGTTCGAGCAAGAGTACGGGAACGTAGAGCCCGGCGAGGGCGCAAGCCAGCAGGCCGCTCCAGAGGAGTACGAGGCCGACGAGGTAGAGGACGTACGACGAATACGTGCCCACGTCTCGCCAGCCGCCGGGAAAGGCGAGCCACGCGGCGGCTGCGAGCCCTGCCCACGCGATTGCGGCGACGGCGACCGGCCAGACGATCGGCGGGAGTCGGCGAGGAATCGGCGGCGCGCCGCGGAGGTCGATGCCGTGGTCGTAGCGGAAGCGGTCGAAGCGGCCGACGATGCGCAGCCCGCGACGGCCGAGCCAACTGACCCAAGGCAACGGTTGGCGACGGTGGCGAACCGCCACCAAAGCCACGGCAGAGATCAAAACCAGTGCGGCGAGGCCGTCGTGCAAGTCGGACGTGGCCGAACGGCCCGCGAGTTCGAGGCCCACGAGCAGGGCCAAAAACGTGATCGTAATCAGCCCGTGCCCAGAGGGTAGGATGCGGCGGACCGGCCAAAGTGTCGCGACGAGAAGTCTCATGATGCTATTTCAGCACACCTCGTTCGAAGCCTGCAACTGCCGACTGCGGGAGAATCGCCACTGCTGCGCAGTTCGTCCAGTCCCGCCCGCAGACTCGGCGGAGTTCGCCCGAACACCCACATTCTATCACCGGTCGGACGGGGGGGGTGAAATGATCCTAGGAAGAATCTGCGACCCCGCTGCTGTCACTGCCACTTCACGGTCAGTTTCCCTTCATCGCGGGCTCGGCGTTCGAGCGTCTTCAAGCACCACTGAGCGAGGCCGAGGAAGGCGATCGAAAGCAGGGCGAGGAGGGCGATTTCCAGTTCCAGCGACAGGAAGCCGTCGATGCCGAAGAGGACTTGGCGCATCGCGTCCATGCCCGCCGTGAGTGGGATTAAGAGGGCCACGCCGGGCACGGCGTAGTGCGTCATCGTGCCGAGGGCTTTGACGGGGAAATTCATGCCCGTCATGAGGTAGACCGGCTCCTGGAGCAAGTTGACCGTATGCCAGGCCTCGCGGCCCCAGAGGAGGAAGACCGAGGCGAAGACCATGCCGAGGCCGTAGAGGGCGACCATGGTCAAGAAGAAGACGAGCCCGAGCAGCCACCAGCTCGAAGGGTTGATGGGCACGTCGAACAGGAGCATTCCGGTGAGTACGATGGTGGCGGCGCGGACGAGCGTGGTCGTCATTCCGCCGAGGGCCATGCCCGCGAGGATGCCCATGATCGGGGCGGGGGACATGATGTAGAGTTCGAGGTTGCCGGAATCTCGCTCCCAATAAAGGTGAGCGCCCATACCCCAAAGGACGTTGATCCAGAAGGCGGTCATCGCCCCGCCGAGGATGACGAAGCCGACGTATTCCTTTGGGGCGTTCATCGCTTCGTAGATGTAAGCGAACGACGCGACCGAGAGCATCGGCAGCACCGTCTCCTGGAGCAGCCAGGTGCGATTGCGGACCAACCAGATCACCCGCGGATAGGTGCGGGCCATCATGGCGAGGTAAAAGAGCCGCAAAGACTGGCGCATCGAACCCCCGAAAAGCGACGCTGGTATTATGTGGGATAGGCCTCTGGCCTGTCCGGCTAATTGGGAGTATTCCGTGGATCAACTCTGGGCCCCCTGGCGCCTCTCCTACGTTGCACAGCCCAACCGCCCGCGGCCCGATGGCGATGAGTGCTTCCTCTGCCGGGCGATTGCGAGCGATGACGACCGGGCCAATCTGCTCGTCCACCGCTCGGCTCACTCGGTCGTGGTCCTCAATCGCTTTCCTTACAACAACGGCCACTTGTTGGTCGCTCCCAACGCTCACAAAGCCTCGCTTGAAGACCTTTCGGACGACGAACTGCTCGACCTCCAGCACACGCTGCGTGCGATGCTCGCCCCGCTGAAGAAACGGATGTCGCCGGACGGCTTCAACATTGGGCTCAACCTCGGAAAAGCTGCGGGTGCCGGGTTGCCGGGGCACTTGCACTGGCACATCGTCCCCCGCTGGAACGGCGATACCAACTTCATGCCGGTGCTCACCGACGTGAAAGTGATCGTGCAATCGCTCGATTCGCTTTTCGATTTGCTGGTCGAGGAGTTGAGGAGTTCATCCGAGCCACGACCGTGAGGGAGCGGGTTTTAAGATCGCTCCTTCACGGTCGCGGCTCGGATGGAAATTACGGCCCGACCGCTTCGCCTTCGACGAGGAGCGTGGTTGTAGCTCCGCCCTTCAAGTTCGTTTTCAGCAAGATTTCCTTCGTGAACCGCCCGGCTTTGGTGGGCGTGAACCGCACCGTGAGCCGTTGGTTCGGGGCTGCGCCGGGGAAGAGGCCTTCGACCGCGAAGCCATCGCCGAGGTCCGCGACAGGCTCGATTTTAAACGGGTCTTTACCTCGAACGAGCACGGTGAGCGTGGCGGTATCGCCGACTTTGACCTTGCCCATGCCGGTGAACTCGACCTTTTTCGGAGTCAGGGTCAAGTCCGCCTGGACCAAGCCGCCGACGTTGACCTGGATCACCGGAGCGGAGGGGTCATTCGTTTTGAGGGAGATGACATCTGCAAATCGCCCCGCGGGGGCGTCGGGTTTGAGGTTCACGGTCACTTCGTACTTCGTGCCAACAAACCCGCGACCGGTTTCTTTCACGGCCACATCGAGCGGTCCGCTCGGCGTC
>Ga0105049_10007636_pt1 | contig 12552 bp, 12 predicted proteins | sample MAT06_FD_78087 | JGI IMG/M metagenome (GOLD analysis project Ga0105049, IMG submission 78087) | Freshwater microbial communities from Lake Fryxell liftoff mats and glacier meltwater in Antarctica - MAT-06 | ecosystem: Environmental > Aquatic > Freshwater > Ice > Liftoff microbial mat | place...
AGAAGGTATCCATCGGGAACCTCCCGGATGGAAGGTTGAGACAAGGTGAGGTCGGTGGCCGGAACATCGAGCCACTGGTGGCGGATGGTCGGCCCCGAGCGGTCACGGGCCATCAGGCACACGACAGCGGCCAAGTTGGCGCCCGCGGACTCTCCACCCACCGAGATCCGGTCGGGATCGATCCCCAGATCTGCCGCCCGCTCTACGAGCCAGCACAGCGCGGCGTAGCAATCCTCTGGGGCAACGGGGAAGGCGTTCTCCGGTGCGAGGCGGTAGTCGACCGACGCAACGGTGCAGTTCGCGCCGGCCGAGATGACCCGGCACCGTGGGTCGCGCTCGTCGAGGGTTCCCGCACACCAACCACCGCCATGGAAGAACACGTGCAACGGCGTGGTCCCGGCGGTGTGGGGCGCATAGATCCGCACCACGATCTGGCCATTGGCCACCGGTACCAAGATGTCTCGTTGCCCGGCGGGCTCGGGTCCCTTCGCCATGACCAAGAAGGCTCCTCTGCGGGCGACTGCCGCGGATGAAGCGCGTCGTTGGGCCATCGTGGCATCCGCATCACGGCGGTCGAGCCGGTTCATCAACGACACAATGCGCTGGACGCGCGGTTCGAGGCCCATGCCGGGATCCTGTCAGGCGCGACGCTCGAACTGGAACCCAGCGCCGGTCGAGAACTCCGTGAGCGTCACTTCATCGGGCTGGCCGAGTGGCTCGCGATCTACGTCATCGGAGATGCGCCACCGGACCACCTCGTCGCCTGAGGGGTCGATCCGCTCGACCCGTGCGGTGGGGACGAGGCACACGGTCAGGGCCAGAAGGACCGCATCACCGCCGGAACTGGTGGCGATGGCTGGCCAGGTGAGGCCGTCGGGTTCGTGGAGCGCAGGTGACGGGCCGAGGGCCACGATGAGGTCATCGCCGTCGCGCTCGAGCCGGAGCGAGGCGTACGAGCGGGGAAGCAGGAGCGGGTGCACGGCCAGGACCTCGGCCAAGCCGTCGAGGTCGGGCGTGGCGCCCAGGGCGGCCGCGAGCCGCTTGGTGGTGAGCCCGCCGACACCTGCTGCCTGCTTGGCGCCGATGGCGATGGCGTCGTCGGCGCCCAGTCGTTCGGCGACCTCGAGCAGGTAGGCACGCGACAACAGATGGCCCTGCAGGGCGACCTCGTCACAGATGCGGCTGAGCGCCTGCGAAGAGAACCGCTCCATCACCAGATCGGCATCGACGGGCGTCGAGTAGGAGGACCAGCCGTCGTTGGCGGCCAAGGTGAGGTCACCGCCGGAGAGCGCGAGGCCTGCGGCCAGCGAACGGCTGAGCACCTCGGCCTGGGGTGGGAAGGGGAGCGGATCGGCCTCGGGGACGATCGTGACCGTCCAGGCACAGTGCGGTGCCCGGTCAGCGGGCACGCGTGGCGGGCGGTGGACGGGCCGGACCTGGGCGCGCGGGTTGGTGGCTGTGGCCGTTGCGTCGAAGGTTGGGTCCTCGATGTCGTGGCACATGGTTGTGACGTAGTCGTCGCCCATTGGTTCGACGTCCATCAGCGCGCCGCAGTGGTCGAGGTGGAACTCGCCGTGGTGGTCGTCGATGACCGTGTAACGGAAGTCCATGAACTCCGGCGGGGCGCCCACATCGAGCTGCATCCCCTTGAAGATGACCTCGACGGTGTCGCCCTCGAACCCAAGGAGTCGTTGCATCCGCTTCGTGTAGATCGGACTGGCCGCCATCCATTCGTTGATGGCGATCTCCGCCATCCCCTCCCGACCGAACCGGCTGATGAGATGGGGCATGCCCGATCGGTCGATGAGGTGCCCGGCCATGAGGAGCTCACGCGCCAGCTCGGCCAGTTCCGCATGCGAGCGACCCGCCCACGGCTGGGCGGCGCTGGCGTGGTCCGTCTGGTCGCTCATGTCAGGTCTGCTCATGTCAGGTCTGCTCATGTGAGGTCTGGGTCGGTGGGGATGCGGGCGATGATCTTCTCCACCTCGGTGTTGAGCTTGGCGGCGTGGGGCCACCCGGCATAGTGGGCGAGAAACACCACGATCGTGCGGAGGTCATCAGCGTCGAGTTCGCCGAGGCGTACGGCCGCATCGAGTTGGAGGCCCGCCACATCCTCGAGCCCAGAACCGACCGCCATGCCGATCAGCATGAGGCGGCGCTCCTTGACGGTGAGATCTCCCTCGTTCCAGACGGACCCGAAGAGGTGATCGACCGTGTACTCGACGAACGGACCCTCGACGTGGTCGATGTCCCACCCGTAGACGGCCTTCATGTTGGCCTTACCCCGCGCCCGCTGCTCGCTCTCTTCTTCGTTCATGGTGGTGCTCCGATATGGATGTGCAAGTCGGTTGGGTCTGTTCTTGTCAGCGAGGAGCGCGCTCAGCGGCACGCTGCACTGACAAGAACGGGGTGCGCTGGGTTCTTGTCAGCGAGGAGCGCGCTCAGCGGCACGCTGCACTGACAAGAACGGGGTGTGGGGGACGGGTGTGGGTCAGGTGGGTTCGGGGTGGGGGACGCCGAGGGCATCGCCGAGGTGTTCAAGGGCCAGGCGGGCGACGGGGGTATCGACGCCGACCGCTTCGCCCAGCTTGATGGCCAGGGCCAGATCCTTCTCGCCCAGGCCGCGGGTGTGGGTGAAGATCGGGCGGAGCCCGTCGTCGTCACCGAGAGGCGCGGCGGAACGACGCAGCATCACCGCACCGGGACCGCCGGTGATCTTGTCGGAATGGCGCACCACCTCACCTAGCAAGTGGAGGTCCACGCCGGCAGCTGCGGCCAGGGAGTAGGCCTCGCCGGTGGCGGCGTACGACGCGAAGGTGATCAAGTTGCGGGCCAGCTTCGCCCGGGTCCCGGCACCGATGGGTCCGAGGTGAGCGACCAGGGTTCCGAGGAGGGCGAACGGCTCTTCTACCTTGGCGAACGCCTCGTCGGTGCCGCCGACCATGAGGGCGAGGGTGCCGGCGTGGGCACCCATGAAGCCGCCGCTCACGGGAGCATCGACGAGGTCGACTCCATGTTCGGCGGCGACCTTGGCGAGCCGGGCGGGGGTGTCGGCCTCGACGGTGGAGTGCACCGCCACCACCGTGCCTGGGGCAGCGCCCGACAAGATCCCGTCCGGACCGCTGAGCACCTCGGTGACCTGGGCGTCGTCGCGCACCATGATCGAGATGACCGTGGAGCGTGCTGCCACTTCGGCCGGCGATGCCGCAACGTGCGCCCCGGCGGCGGCGAAGGGCTCGGAGGCCGGCGTGTGCACGTCGAACACGGTGAGTCCTCCCGGCCACGTCGTCCAACGAGATGCCATGGGCGCCCCGATCTGGCCCAGCCCGATGAAGCCGACGCCGGTCATCGGAAGACCTGCCCGCCGTCGACGTTCAGGATCTGGCCGGTGACCCAAGAGGCGTCATCGGAGAGCAGGAAGAGGCATGCGCCCGCCATGTCGTCGACGGTGCCCTTGCGCTTGATGGCCAGGTCCTTGACCAGCTCGTCGACGTACGCGCCGGCCTGCTTCTCGGTGGCGGGGGTGTCTGTCGGGCCGGGGGCGATGGCGTTGATGCGAATGTTGCGACCCCCGAGTTCGTGGGCGAGCTGCTGGGTGAGCCCGTTGATGCCAACCTTGGCCAGGCCGTAGAAGCCCGAGTACAGCCAGGCCGCGGTGGACGACTGATTGACGATCGCGCCGCCTCCCCGTCGGGTCATGTGCTTGTAGACGGCACGGGTGCACAGCAGGGCGCCGTGCATGTTCACGTCCATGATCTTTCGGTAGTAGTCCCAGTCGACGGTGAGGAGCATGTCGAACTCCATGTCGCCGTAGATGGCCGCGTTGTTGACCAGCAGGTCGATGCCGCCGAAGCGCTCAACGGTGGCCTCGGCCATAGCGGAGGTGGACGCAGGGTCGCTGATGTCGACCCGCACGAAGTGAGCGTCGCCACCCTCGCTCGCGGTGATCTCCGCGGCAACCTTCTCGCCCTGCTCCTCGGCGACGTCCGCCACGACCACGTTCGCCCCCTCTACAGCCAATCGGCGTGCGTAGGCCTCGCCGATGCCGCCAGCGGCCCCGGTCACGATGGCGACCTTGTCGTCGAATCTGAGCATCTCTCGTTCCTTCTGTTCGTGGTGCCGGGGGCTAGAGGCCCTGGGCGATGGCCTTGGTCTCGAGGTACTCCTCGAAGCCGGCGACGCCCATCTCTCGGCCGATGCCCGAGGCTTTGTAGCCGCCGAAGGGCATGTCGGCGGAGTACCAGACACCGCCGTTGATGCTGAGCGTCCCGGTACGGATCTTGCGGGCGACGTCCCATGCCCGGTCGTTGTCTCCCGACCACACGGAGCCGGACAGGCCGTAGGCGGAGTCGTTGGCGATGGCCACGGCGTCGTCGTCGCCGTCATGGGCGATGGCGACCAGGACCGGTCCGAAGATCTCCTCTTGCGCGACGCGCGCTGAGTTGTCGAGGCCGGTGATCAGCGTCGGCTCGATGAAGAAACCGCGCACCTTGTGGGCCGGTCGGCCGCCGCCGGTGGCGAACGAGCCGCCCTCTTCGGTGGCCAGGCGCAGGTAGCCCTCGATCCGGTCGCGCTGGCGAGCAGAGATGACCGGCCCGCAGATGGTCCCCGCGTCTTGCGGGTCACCGGCGGCGAGGGACCGCATCGTGGCCGCAGTCATCTCGACCACCTCGTCGTACCGGGCGCGTGGGATCAACAGCCGAGTGGTGATGGCGCAACCCTGCCCGGCGTGGGTGCAGGCGGCGAAGGCCGCCATCGCGGCGGCCGCCCCGACGTCGGCATCGTCGAGGATCACGAAGGCGCTCTTCCCGCCCAGTTCGAGGAAAACCCGCTTGAGCGACTCCGCGGCACTCGCCATCACCTTGCGGCCCGTGGCGGTGGATCCGGTGAACGAGACCACGTCGATGCGGGGGTCGGTGCTGAGCATCGCCCCGATGGTGTGGTCTGAGCTGTTCACGACGTTGAGGACGCCGGGCGGAAGGTCGGTCTCGGTGGCGGCGATGGCTGCCACCGATGCGGCCGCCCAGGGCGTGTCGGGTGCCGGCTTCAGCACCACGGTGCAGCCGGCGGCGAGCGCCGGGCCCACCTTCGCCAGATTGATCTGGTGGGGGAAGTTCCACGGCGTGATGGCGCCGACCACGCCGGCTGGCTCACGCAGCACGTAGCGATGGCTCTTGACCCCAACGGGACTGGCGACGCCCAGGTCCCGCTGCCACTCGTAGGTTTCGGCCAGATCGGCGGCGAATCCGAGGTCCGCGACGGGCGAGTCGAGCTGGGCGATCGAGGTCAGGAAGCGCGGGGCGCCCACCTCGGAGATCGTCAGCTCTCGCAGCTCGTCGCTGTGGGCCTGGAGGCCGTCGCGCAGCTGGCGGATGCAGTGGGCACGAAAGGCGGGATCGGCCCACTCCGGCGCACCGCCGTCGAACGCCCGCCGGGCCGCTCCGATGGCGGCGTCGAGGTCCGTAGCGGTCCCATCGGCCGCAACCCCGAGCACCTCCTCGGTGGCGGGGTTGATGGTTTCGAAGGTGCCCCCGCCCTCGGCGCTGACGAGCTTCCCGTCGATCAGGTTCTGGTCCAGCCCCTCCATCAGGAACGGCCTTCCCACAGGTTCACAGGGGCCTGGCCCTGGGGGTAGTAGCCCGGCAGGTCGGGCTTCATCGACCGGGTCATCCGGGCGACCATGCCGTCGGACAGCTTGTCGGCCGTCATCATCTCCATGAAGAGCGAGGCGGCGTTGCCAAAGTCGAACCAGTCGCGCTGCCAGCGCCACTGGAAGTCGCCCCCGTAGATGAACCAGCTACCGCCGATGCCGGCGATCTCATAGCGGCTGCCGTCGTCGCGGGTGGCGTCGGCAATCTGGCGCCAGAAGCCGATCACCATGCCCTTCTGCTCATCGATGACGATCTCCTCGTACGGGTACTCCCACCCATCGAGCCCGTCCATCTCGTGGCCGAGGGCGATCGTGCGGATCTCCTCGCGTCCGACGGCCATGAAGTCCGTGCGGTCGCCGTAGTTCCAGCCGTAGGTGGCGTCGGGCGTGTACAGCTCCGCCATCGGGCCCCAGTCTCCCGCGGCCTCGGCGTCCTTGTTCGCCTGGATCCAGCGCTCGACCATCTCCTCGAGTTCTTCGCGTGGGTAGGCAGGCATCAGTTGGTCCCTTCTTGGTGTTCGGTGGTGTTGGGTGGTGCAGACCCGGAGGTCAGGCTCCGTCGACGATCGACAGGGCGTGCGTCGGGCAGAACCTGACCGCGGCTTCGACGGCGGCGCGTGCGTCGTCGCCCGGCCGTTCGTCGAGGATGGTCAGGTCGCCCTTCTTGGACACCTGGAAGACCGAGTGCGCTTCGCTCTCGCAAACGGCGTGGCCCTGGCAGAGGTCGCGGTCGACCACGACCCGCCAGCCTTCGGTCCGGCTGCCCGGACCTACGGCCGATCCACCGGCGTCGGCGGCCTCGTGGTGGTGGCTGCCGGCCGATTCGCCGGCGTCGCGACGGGCGAAGGTGGCAAGACACGGCTGGGCGAGCTGCACGACCATCTTGGAATGGTCGTTGCGGTAGCTGTCGAGCGGCTGGGCGGCTTCGAAGGTCCAGTCCTTGAGCAGCACCGAGAAGATGGCCTTCAGCTGCATCATGGCGAACTGGGCGCCGACGCAGCGGTGCCGGCCGGCACCGAAGGGGATCCAGTTCCAGGGGTTGGCGGCGTCGGCCGCAGGGTCCTCGAGGTAGCGACCGGGCCGGAACGCCTCCGGGTCGCCGAAGGCCTCGGGCAGCCGGTTCGAGACCGAGGGCGAGGCGGCCACCATCTTGCCGGCCGCGATGTGCACGCCGCCGACCTCCAGGTCGACGTTGGCGACCCGCAGCAGCAGGATCAGCGGCGGGTGGAGGCGAAGCGCTTCCTTGATCGCCCCCTCAAGGCGAGGCATGGCCCGAAGCGCCTGGTAGCTGACCTCGGTGCCATCGGCGTAGAGGTCGTCGAGCTCGGCCACCACGGCGGCCATCTCCGCGGGGTGGCGGAGCAACTCGATCAGCGTCCATGCCGCTGTGCCCGAGGTGGTGTGGTGTCCGGCGAACATCATCGAGATGAACATGCCGGTGATCTGGTCGGCGTCGAACCGCAGGACGCCGTCTTCGTCTTGCAGGGACATGAGGACGTCGAGCAGGTCCCGATCGTTCTTCTCGGCGGGCGGCCCGGTCGCCGCCCGCTTGTCCATGATGGCTCCGACCAACTCGACGAGCCCGGCCCGGGCCCGGTCGCGGGCGTGGAACGACGGGATGTCGGCGTAGGCATCGACGTAGGCGATTGCGTCTGTGCCCTGCTCGAGCTCGTGGTAGAGGTGCGAGAAGCGATCGTCGAGGTCGAGCCGGAACTTGCGGCCGATCAGGCACGACGACGACGTGTAGATCGTGAGTTCGGAGAACCAGTCGAGGAGGTCGATCTCCCCGCGATCGCCCCAGCGGGCCACCATCTCGTCGACCTCGAGTTGGATGGTCTCGGCGTGGCCGCGCATCTGCTTGTCGCGCAGCGCCATGTTGTGAAGCTGCTCGCGGCGCCGTTCCGGCGAAGCGTCGAACACCACGCCCTCGCCGAAGATGGGCGTCATGAACGGGTAGGCGGCGGCTTGGTCGAGGTCCTCGTCGGTGGCCCGGAAGAAGATCTCGTTGGCCTCAGCCCCGGTGAGCAGCACGACGTCCTTGTCCGCCAGGCGGAACTCGCCCACGTCGCCGCATTCGGCTCGGGTTCGCTCCATGAGGCCGATGGGGTCGGCGCGCAACTCCTCGAGGTGGCCGGTCGGGTGGTCGCCGCCCGTCACCTTGGGAGGCTCGGGGAGCGAAGTGGGGGAGACGACGCCGGTCACTGGTGGCTCCGATCGGGGAGGATGGGCGCTTCGGGCTCAACCTCGATGAGGGTGAGGTGGGTCCCCTTGGGAACGGAGACCATCACGGCGATGGCCTGGGCGACGTTGGCCGGGAGCAGCGCACCGTTGTGGCGGAGGTGCCCCCACCTTTCCCAGTGCGCCATGACGTGGAGGATGGTTTCTTCGCTCCAGCCGGTGCCCTGCTCGGTGGACGACGGTCCGGGTCGGACCATGCCGACCCGCACGCCCGTGCCCTCGAGTTCCATCTGCATGGCGCGGGCCAAGCCTTCGAGCCCAGCCTTCGCCGCCACGTAGGCGCTCATGTGGGTGCGGGGCCGGATGACCACGTCAGAGGTCACGAACACGATGTCGCCGTGGCCCCGTTCCACCATCGCTGGGCCAAGTCTGGCCACGAGTCGCTGGGCACCGAGCAAGTTGACGTGCACCGATGCTGCGAAATCGTCGGGATCGGCATCGAGCGCAGTGAAGGGCACGACCTCGCCTGCGTTGGAGACGAGGATGTCGACGGGGCCAAAGGCTTCTTCGGCAATCGTGGCGAAGCGGTCGATCGATGCGGGGTCAGCGAGGTCGAGGGGCAAGGCCGCGGCCTCGCCGCCGGCGTCGATGATGGTCTTCGCCACCTCGGTGAGCCGCTCGACTCGGCGGGCGGCGAGGATCACGGGGTGCCCAGCAGCGGCCAGCGCGTGGGCCGCGGCCGCGCCGATGCCCGAGGACGCTCCGGTGATGATGGCCGGACGACGGTCGGGGTGGGGGTCGAAGCGAGGCATCAGCGGACCTTCACGGAGGTAGGCAGCGACTCGAAGCCGCGGACGTTGACGGAGTGCACCCGGCGGGTTCCCGCAGGATCGATCTCATAGGAGCTCACTCGCTTGATCAACTCCTCCAGCACGATGTTGGCTTCGAGGCGGGCCAGCGATGCGCCCATGCAGAAGTGGCGACCTACGCCGAAGCTGGCAATGCCGACAGACTCCCGATCTCGGTCGAGGTCGTAGCGGTCTGGTTCGGTGAAGGCCCGCTCATCACGGTTGGCCGACCCCGCGAGCAGCAGGACCCGATCACCCTTGGGAACGGTCTGGCCGTAGAACTCGAGATCTGTGGTTGTGACCCGGGCGAGCATCTGGCTGGAGGTGTCGTAGCGCAGCGTCTCCTCCACCCAGTCCGGGATGCGGGCCGCGTCGGTGAACGCCTTGGTGCGCTCGTTGGGGTTGTGGTCGCCCCAGTACCAGGCGTGGGCGAGGAGTTTGGTGGTGGTCTCGTTGCCGGCCACCACCATCAGGAACAAGAAGCTGGTGATCTCGTCGTCGGTCAACCGGTCGCCGTCGATCTCTGCGGCGCACAGGGCCGACACGAGATCCTCGCCCGGGTTGGCCCGGCGATCCGCGATCAGTTCGGCGTAGTAGATGACCAGCGCGAAGGCGGCCTCGACACCGGCGGGCGGTACATCGGTGACCCCCTCTTCGCGATGGATGAGCAGGTCCGACTGCTTACGGAGCATCTCCCGGTCGTTCTGCGGCACGCCCAGCATCTCCGAGATCACATCCATCGGGACCTTGCCGGCGAGGTCAGCGACGAAGTCGAAGTCGCCTTTGGCGAGGCACTCATCGAGGTGCTGCACCGTCAGCGCCCGGATGCCGTCCTCCATCCCTGCGACGCGTCGGGGCGTGAAGCCCCGGGACACGAGGCCCCGCATGCGCCCGTGCTGGGGCGGATCCATGGCCAGGAACGACATGGTCTTGTGGGCGTGGGGACCTGACGCGGCGGGGTCGATGGACACGCCTTCTGCGTTGGAGAATCGCTCGCTGTCGCGGAAGGCGGCCATCACGTCGGCGTGGCGGGATAGCGCCCAGAAGTTGCGCTCGTCGTTGCGGTAGAGGGGCGCCTCGGAGCGCAGGCGGGCGTAGGTGGGGTAGGGGTCCTCATGGATCTCGTAGGCGTAGGGGTCATAGACGAGGGGTTCGCTGGTCACGGTCATCGGGTGGCGCCTCCCAGCACCAGGGCGGACACATCGGCCAGCAGGCCGGGGATTGCGTCGTAGGCGAGGTGGCCGGTCCCGACCTGGAGCAGCGCCCCGGTGGTGGCCAGCTCGAGCGTCTGGATCGCAGCCGGGGTGGCGTCGTCACCAACGGCGGCGGTGAGCCGCCGGTGAATCTCGAGGCCGATCTGCAGGCGGAGCTCGCGCACCTCTGGGTCGTCGGAGAGGAGGGCGACGGTGCAGGCCGCAGCGAGCTCCGTTTCGTCGGCGACGACGAGCGCAAAGCCAAGGAGGATGTCGGTCGCGCGGGTGGCGGGGGAGTGGCGATGGTCGATCGGGCTCGGCTCCTGCGCGTCGAAGCGGCGCCAGAACACCTCGGCCACGAGGTGCTCCTTCGAGGCGAAGTACGTGTAGGCCGTGGCCGGAGCCACGCCGGCACGCTTGGCCACGTTGCGAACGGTCAGCGATGGGTACCCAACGGCGATCAGCTCGGTGACGGCCGCTTCGGTGAGCCGGTGGACGGTCCTCGCCTGGCGATCACTCAGGAGACGCCGAGGCGCTGCCGTGGGCAGCTGGACAGCACTTCTGGACACGAGTCCAGTTTCTACGCCTGGTCCGCCGATGTGTCAAGCACCAGGCGGCTGTCGGGCTTGCCGTCGCGGTTGGCGGGGGTCCCTTCGGTTGCGGACCCCTCGGTCGGGGGGCCAGGGTGGAGCGATGGCATCGGGACGACGAGGGCGCGCTGGACCCAAGGGCCCGGGGGCCGGATCGATCTTGACGGGGACGATCGTGGGGCAAGCGAAGCGTGGGGTGATGGTTGACATCGGAAGTATCGAGATCGTGCTCCCGCGATCGAAGTTCGGTGCCGCCGCGGACCGGATCGAGGGATCGGGCTACGGCGACGCACTGACGGTAGAGGTCGTGGCTGACCCTTCCGGTCCCGGCGGTGTCGGCCTCACCCGAGTCGGGATCGAGCGCTCACTGCGGCAACCCCGCCCGATCGATGGGCGGCTCGAGCGCCGCGGATCCGGATGCGTCCTGACCCCTTCGGACGGCTCGCCGTCGTTCCCCGTCGTGGTCCTCGACCGATCGGACCTCGATGCCATCGCCGGCGGGGCGGCAACTTGGCTGGTCGGCGCGCCACACCGAAATGTGCGGTTCGTCACCCATGCCGCTCCCGGCGCGATGGGCACTTTGCATAGTCATGCATGTGGTCGCATAGAGTGAGAGCATGACGGTTCGGGTCGGCATCATCGGGGCATCGGGGTTCACAGGAGCCGAGTTGCTGCGTTTGCTGGCGGTGCACCCGGACCTCGAGCTGGTGGTTGCCACCGGAGAGAGCCAGGCCGGGACCGTGGTCGCGGACCTCTACCCGAGCCTCGCGGCCGCCTACCCGGACCTCGTGTTCGCACCTCTCACCAACGACCTCGCCGACGCCCACGAGCTGGATCTGGTGTTCTGCGCCCTGCCCCACGGCACGTCGCAAGGCATCGTGCCGGGGCTCCTCGACGGCCAGCGAACGGTCGTGGACCTAGCGGCGGACTTTCGCCTCAAGGACGCCTCGCTCTACCCCACCTGGTACGGCGCGAAGCATGCCGTCCCGGAACTGCTGCCCGAGGCGGTGTATGGCTTGCCCGAACTGTTCCGCAACGAGTTGGTGGGCGCCAGGCTCATTGCCACCCCAGGGTGCTACGTCACCACCGCCACGCTCGCCCTGGCCCCGCTGTTGGCCGCGGGGTTGGTCGAACCGACCGGCATCGTGGTCGATGCGGCGAGCGGGGTCTCGGGTGCGGGCCGTCCGCCGAAGCCCACCAGCGCCTTCTGCACGGTCGACGAGGACTTCACTGCCTACGGCGTCCTCGACCACCGACACACGCCAGAGATCGAACAGAACCTCACCCACGTCGCCGGCGCGGTGGCACAGGTCCTGTTCACCCCGCACCTGGCCCCCATGAACCGGGGCATCTTGGCCACCTGCTACGCCCGACCCACCCGATCCGTCACCACCGAATCACTTCGGGTCACCTTGCGCGACGCCTACGCCGCCGAGCCGTTCGTCATGGTGCGCGACACCCCGCCCTCCACCAAGGCCACCCTCGGGTCACAGCAGGTGCACGTCACCGCCTATGCCGATGAGCGCACCGGATGGGTCGTGGCCATCGCCGCGCTCGACAACCTCACCAAGGGAGCTTCGGGCGGTGCCATCCAGGCGGCCAACGTCGCCCTCGGTCTCGACGAAACTGCCGGCCTGCCCCTCGTTGGCCTCTACCCATGAAGGATCGACCATGAGTGTCACTGCCGCAAGGGGATTTGTCGCCTCAGGTGTCCACTGCGGCCTGAAGCCTTCGGGAGACCTCGATCTGTCTCTCGTCGCCACGGAGGACGGGCGGCCCGTCCCTACGGCGGCCGTGTTCACGGACAACAAGATGACCGCTGCGCCTGTGCTCACCTCCGACGCCCACCTGGCCCACACGGGCGGGCGCGCCGCCGCGGTCATCCTCAATTCCGGGAACGCCAATGCCGCCACCGGGCTGCAGGGGCGCGCTGATGCCCAGGCGATGTGCGTTGCGCTCGCTGGTGTGCTTGGTTGCGACCCGTATGAGGTCCTCGTGTGCAGCACCGGACTCATCGGAATCCCGCTACCGATCGACATCATCATCGCTGGGGTTCCCGCCCTGGCCGCTGATCGGAGCGTCGACGGGGGAGA
>Ga0105049_10007638_pt1 | contig 12547 bp, 10 predicted proteins | sample MAT06_FD_78087 | JGI IMG/M metagenome (GOLD analysis project Ga0105049, IMG submission 78087) | Freshwater microbial communities from Lake Fryxell liftoff mats and glacier meltwater in Antarctica - MAT-06 | ecosystem: Environmental > Aquatic > Freshwater > Ice > Liftoff microbial mat | place...
AGTAGATTTCGGTATCACGAACTTTTGCACGCATCTGCGGTTCCTGGTGTTTGGGCTATTGTGGGGGATGGAGCGGCTGCTGGCGCTGCGAATGCCTGGCAGCCGGAGTCACTTCTCTCCGGGAGCCGCGTCTGGGTCGAAATCGGGATGACAGGCACACCAAGGGCGCGTCGCGTGGGCTGCACGCCCGCGCAAGCGGCTTGGTGGGTCAAGCGCCCGATTTCGGCCAAACCGGCATGGGACGTGGCTTGGAGGGCGATCCGCGGCGTTGCGAAACCAGGCAAGGCGTCCAGCCCGGCCATTGGTTTCGCGCCTTGCGGCCCATCGGCGCAAAGTCACGTCGCGGCCCCGTGGAGAAATTCAACAGACTGCCAGGGATCTCAGCTCCAGGACCTCATCGCCGTAGCGGTCGATGGCGCCGGTGCTGCGCCACCCGAGATGACGATAGAACCCGTGTGAACGAACGTTTGGATCGGCAGCGCAGCCCAGGAACAATGTGCTATGGCCGACGCTTCTCAGGTGCCCGGTGACCAATGCCAGCAGCTTGCGACCCAGCCCCTGTCCTTCGTACGCTGGCAATAGCGCCAAGACGACTACTTCCCCGGTGGTGCTGTCGCCGAAGCAATAGCCGACCATCTCGCCTTGGCTTGTACAGACCCAGCCGGGCAGCTTTCCGGATTCGATGTCTTGTGCCCAGGAGCTGGCGGTAATGCCAATGCTGGCGAGGCGCTCGACAGAAATCGCGTTTTCACGGGTCATGCCGCGCAGGCGAACGCACGCTTGTGCATCAACGGGGAAGGCAGGACGGATTTCAAGCATGCGTGGCGAAGCGACGGGTGTTGACCTTCTTGCGGCCACGCAGCTCACACCGGCCGGTTATCCCGCCAACGGTAATACGCCACCGACGGCGCCAGAAACCAGGGGTTGCCGGTGTACAACGGCCGCGTCTGGAAAGCCAGGCCGTCGAGCGCGGTGCAGCCCTCTTGCAGGCCCAGTACCTGTTGCCCGATGCGCATGCCGAAATAACTGGCGGTGCCAACACCGGCCCCGCAATACCCCATCGCGTAATGCAGGCCATCGTGCTGGCCCAGGTGCATCAATTCATCAAAGGTGTAGGCCACGAGACCGCACCACGAATGGCTGATTCGGACCGACGCCAGTTCCGGAAACAGCTTGACCATATCGGCGTGCAGCTTGGGTCCGCTCACGCGCGGGTCGGTCTCCCGGTGCGACACGCGGCCGCCAAACAGGATGCGCTGGCGGTCGGGCGAGGATCGGTAGTAGTACACCACCTTGCGGGTGTCGCTGACGATGCGGTTTTTCGGAATGAGCCGGTCCATCATGCCGTCCGGCAAGGGTTCGGTGGCGATCATGTAGCTGCCAATTGGAATCACGCGGCGCTGCAACCAGGGCGTCAGTTTGCCGGTGTAGCCATTGGTAGCCACCACCACGTTGCGCGCCAGCAGCGTGCCGCGTGCCGTGCGCACCTGGAACTGTTGCCCCTGTTTGTCGATGGCGCTGGCTGGGCAACGAGGCGTTACCTGGGCACCCGCGGCCAGCACACGCTCCAGCAGGCCCTGGTGGTAACGCGCCGGATGCATTGAGCAATGCTGCTCGTAGACCACGCCGCCCCAGTAAGCGTCTGAGCCCAATTCGCTGCGTTGTTCGCTGCGCGCCACCATGTGTGCCCGGACCTCCAAGCCTTTCGGTTGGTGCGCCACCTTGGCCGCCAGCGCCTCGTACTGCGCGGCATTGTGCGCAGCATGGAAACGCCCGACCTGGCCGAAGTCACAGTCGATGCCTTCCTTGGCAATGAAGTCGGCGATCCAGGCCAGCGACTGTTGACCTTCGCGCAGGATGTCGAAGGCCCGCTGCGCGCCATGGCGCCGGGCCAGATCGTCGTAGGTTGGTTTTATGCTGGTCGACACCTGCCCGCCATTGCGCGTGCTGCAACCCCAACCCGCATCTTCCGCGTCGATCACCAGCGTGGAGCGCCCGCCTCGCGCGGTCTGCAATGCCGCATGCAGGCCGGTGTAGCCGGCGCCGATCACCAGTACATCGACCGTCGCAGGCAGCCGCGCATCTGGCAGTACCGGCCGGGGTACGTGGTCCCACCAAAGAGGTGTGGGCTTGCAATCCTGCATCAAATCCGTAGGGTTCATGGTTGCTTTGTGGTGTAAGCCGTCAGCACCAGGTCCGCGCCTTTTTCGGCCAGCATGATGGTGGGCGCATTGGTATTGCCAGAGGTCAGCGTGGGGAACACCGAAGCGTCGATCACGCGCAAGCCCTGCAAGCCATACACGCGCAACTGCGCATCCACCACCGCCTGGCGCGGGTCCGGCCCCATGCGGCAGGTGCTCACCGGGTGGTACACGGTGGACGCGCGTCGTGCGTTGTCCTCCATCACCTGTTGGCGCGACTGCACCTGCGGTCCGGGCGCGATTTCTTGTTCGATGACGGCAGCAAACGCAGGCGTTGCAGCGAGTTTGCGCACGAACAGTGCCGCCTCGACCATCTCGTCCAGGTCGTGCTGGGTGCTGAGCGAATTGGGCACGATGCGCGGCGGTTGCAGTGGGTCAATACTGTGCACCTGCAGGTAGCCGCGGCTCGTGGGGCGGCAGGGCTGGGCGCAAATCGACAATCCGGCAAATGCGTCCGGGGCGGTCAGCGTGCGCTTGCCGGGCACCGCCTGCATGTAACTTAACGGGGAAAAATACAGTTGCAGATTGGGATGCGCCAAGCCTTCGCGCGAGCGGCAAAAGCCGCCACCCTGGTTGATGCTGAGCGCCAGTGGCCCGCGCCGGGTGAGCAGGTACCGGGCGCCGGCCCACAACTTGCCGGGCCATGGTCCGAGCTGGTTGTTGAGCGTGGGCACACGCGAACGGTATACGTAGTCGATGCACAGGTGGTCCTGCAGGTGCTGACCCACTGCCGGGCTGTGTTGCACCACAGGAATGCCGAGCTGCTGCAAGACATCGACCGGGCCGACACCCGAGAGTTGCAATATCTGCGGCGTGTTGATGGCGCCCGCAGCAAGGATCACTTCGCAGCGCGCGCGACAGGCCATGGCCCGGCCCTGCTGGCGGTATTCGACGCCGATGACGCGGGTGCCTTCAAACAGCACCCGTGTAACCTGCGCCTCGGTCTGCACCTGCAGGTTGCTGCGCCGCCGCGCCGGGCGCAGGTAGGCGGTGCTGGCCGACTCCCGCAGCCCGTTGCGCGTGGTGATCTGGTTAATCGCCACCCCTTCGTTCGACCCGCCGTTGATGTCGGGGTTGTGCACCAGGCCCAGTTGCCGCCCGGCCTGCAGGTAGACCTTGCACAGCGGGTGGACATCGGCCGTGACGTCGGTCACGTGTACCGGCCCACCGGCACCACGATCGGCGTTCGGCCCGTGCTCGCTGTCTTCCAGCTTCTTGAAATACGGCAACACATCGGCCCAGGCCCAGCCGGGGTTGCCGAGTGCAGCCCAGTCGTCGAAGTCGCGCGGTTGCCCGCGCACAAACACCATCGCGTTGATGCTGCTGGAGCCGCCCAGCACCTTGCCGCGCGGCCAGTAGCCCCGGCGGCCCGCCAGGCCGGGGTCGGCCTCGGTGCGGTACATCCAGTTGACCCGCGGGTTGTAGAACGACATGCCGTAACCGATCGGTGCCTTGAGCCAGAAGCGCTGGTCGCTGCCCCCGGCCTCCAGCAACAACACCGTATGCCGCCCCGAGGCGCTCAGGCGATTGGCCAGCACACAGCCGGCCGAGCCAGCACCCACCACGATGAAATCAAACTCTGTCACGCGCTTGCCATGGTTACGAGCTTCCCACAGGCAATGGACTGGTGCACAGGTCCGCTTTGAAGTGAGTTGCAGACCACTGGCTCAGCGCCGCGCCCCGGCCCGGCGCGCCGCCACGGGGCCCAGGCGGGCTTCCAGCACCTGCGCCAGTACCTCGACGCCAGCGTCAATCAGCTTGGGGGGCACACCACCAAAACCGAGCACCAGGCCATTGGCCGCAACCGGTGCCAGAGCGAAACGCCCGATCGGCGAGGCCGTCACGTGGTGCCGGTCGGCCTCGCGGGAAATTGCTACCTCCGACACCGCTGGCGGCAAGTAGGCAACGGTGTGCAGGCCGCTGTGGGTCGGTACGACATCCAGCAAACCGGTCAGGTGTTTGCGCGAGGCGGCCAACAGGGCCCCATGGCGTTCGAGGTAGATATGGCGCATACGCCGCACGTGGGCAGCGAAATGGCCATCGTCAAGAAATGCGGCGACCAGCGCCTGGGTCTGTGACGGCACACCTTGCAGGAACTTGCCCATGATGGTGCGAAACGTGTCCACCAATGTGGGTGGCACCAGCATATAGCCCAGGCGCAGCGCCGGAAACAGCGACTTGCTGAAGGTGCCCACGTAAATTACCTGGCCCGTCGTATCCACACTCTTCAAGGTGGGAGGCGGGCGCCCACCAAAGAAGAACTCGCCGTCGTAGTCGTCCTCGATCACCCACGCGCCGGCGCGCTCAGCTGCGTGCAGCAACGCAAACCGGCGTTCCAGGCTCATCACGCAGCCCATGGGTTGCTGGTGTGACGGTGTCACGAAGGCGAGCCGGAACTCCGGGCTCAGACGCAGCGCCTCGCCCACTTGCAGTCCTTCAGCGTCCACCGGCACCGGCACCAGCTCGGCGCCGCAGGCGATCAGGCTATTGCGCGCGCCGATGGCGCCCGGATTCTCGAACCAGACTTTTTCACCCGGATTGAGCAGCGTGGAGCCAATCAGGTGAAACGCCTGCTGCGCCCCACCCACGATGAAGATTTGCCCCGGGTCGCAGGTAATGCCACGGTTCGCACGCAGGTGGGAAGCCAGCGCGCGGCGCAATTGCGGCGAACCATCCGGGTCGCCATACCCCATCAGTTCGTCTCGCGCGCCGCGCAGGTATTTGGCCGACAAACGGGCCCATTGCGCCATCGGAAATACGTCAAAGGCGGGCAAGGCGGTCGTGAACGCACGCGGCATGTGCGGCAGGCGTTGGCGGTCGCCAAAACGGCCCACGGCCTGCGCCATCATGGTGGACAGCCTGGGCGCCGTGCGCACCATCGACGGCGCATCCAGCTGCGGCGGTCTGGGGCGGCTGGCGTTGAGCACGGCACTGACAAACGTGCCCGCGCCGGTACGCGACTCCACCAGCCCTTCGGCAACCAGCCGGTCGAAGACCTCGATGACCGTGGTCCGCGACAGGCCCAGATCACGGGCCAGCGTGCGGCTGGCGGGCAGGCGTTCGCCGGCCCGAAAGCCGCCGGTAAGAATCAGATCGCGCAGCGCGATACACAACTGCGTGCTAACCGGTTGATGCGATCCGCGGTCGATTTTGATCGATAACAACAGGGAACCTCCGGCGCGTTTGACCATGTTTTGCCTTGGTGACGAATTCCAAAATGGTATCACCCATTGTTCAAAATGGACCTGTAGGGCAATCCAATTCATAGCCATCATGTGGCCATGAAAATCCAGCGCGTCGAGACCTTCTGCAACCAATTCGTCGGTTTTGTGCGCGTCACTACCGACGACGGTAGCCAGGGCTGGGGACAGGTATCGACCTACCACGCCGACATCAGCACCTTGGTTCTGCACCGCCAGGTTGCGCCTTGGGCGCTCGGGCGCGACGCGTCTGACATATCCGGCCTGATGACCCTGGTGCCTGAGCGCGAACACAAGTTTCCGGGCTCGCACCTGTACCGCGCAATGTGCGGCGTGGACACCGCTCTGTGGGACCTGCGCAGCAAGGTGGAGGGGAAACCAGTGTGTGAGTTGCTGGGAGGTGCGCCGCGCCGCTTGCGCGCGTATGCCTCGTCGATGAAACGCGACATCACACCGGCGGACGAAGTCCGGCGCTTTCAGGTCTTGCGTGACCAGTTCGGCTTTGATGCCTTCAAATTCCGTATCGGCTCCGAGTACGGCCATGACAAGGACGAGTGGCCAGGTCGCACGGAAGAGATCATTCCCGCCATACGCCGCGGCATGGGTGACAAGGTGGAACTACTGGTGGATGCCAATAGCTGTTATTCGCCGACCCGCGCGATCGAGGTCGGCCGCATTCTTGAGGCCAACGGTGTCTGCCATTTTGAGGAACCCTGCCCCTACTGGGAACTGGAACAAACCCGGGAGGTGCGCGAGACCCTGTCGATCAACATCACCGGCGGCGAACAGGATTGTTACCTTCCAATGTGGAAACACATGATCGCCATGCATGCCGTGGACATCGTGCAGCCCGACGTGTGTTACGTGGGTGGCATGGCGCGTTCGATGCAGGTAGCACACATGGCCCATGCCGCCGGGCTGCCGTGCACCCCGCATAGCGCCAACCTTTCGATGGTGACACTGTTCACCATGCACCTGTTGTGCGCCATTCCCAACCCCGGCAAGTACCTGGAGTTCTCGATCGAGGGGCCAGACTATTACCCGTGGCAGGAGGGCCTGTTTGTCGAGTCGCCCTACCAGATTGAAGACGGGCACATCACGGTATCCAAAGCGCCTGGCTGGGGCGTGGACATCCACCCCGACTGGCTGCAGCGGGCCAGTTACCAGATGAGCGAGGCCAACTGAATGGAAAGCGTGCTGCCAGGCCTGGTGCAAGAAGCACAGAGCACCGGTACCTTGCGTGGGTTGCCCACCGGTAATTTCATTGACGGTGCATGGCAAGTACCGGTGGGAGGCGCCATGATGGAGACCTTCGATCCCGGAACCGGTCTAGCCTTCGCCCGCTTTGCCGCTGGCAATGCCGACGACGTGGATGTTGCAGTCCGCAGCGCCAGCGCCGCGCTCTGCGGCCGCTGGCACAGCATGTCCCCGGCCGAGCGTGGCCGCACCCTGCACCGCGTGGCCGACCTGATTCGCACCAACGCCGCCCGGCTGGCGGTGGTGGAAACACTGGACAGTGGCAAACGCCTGGTCGAGGCGCTCGGCGACGTGGCGGGCGCCGCCAATTGCTTCGACTACTACGCCGGTGCCTGCGACAAACACCAGGGCGAGACGATTCCGCTGGGGCCCGACTACCTGGCCTACACGCTGCACGAACCGGTGGGGGTCACGGCCCACATCATTCCCTGGAACTACCCGCTGTCCACCGCCGCGCGCGGCATTGCGCCGGCACTCGCGGCCGGCTGTACGGTGGTCGCCAAACCGGCCGAACAAACCCCGCTCACGGCGTTGATGCTGGCGGATCTGTGCCTGCAAGCCGGCCTGCCGCCGGGCGTCTGCAACGTCGTCACTGGTACCGGACGGGAGGCCGGCGCAGCGCTGGTGCGGCACCCGGGCATCCACCACATCAGTTTTACCGGCTCGGTCACCACCGGCGTCGACGTGATGCAGTCGGCGGCACCGAATATTACCCGGCTGGTGCTGGAACTGGGTGGCAAGTCGCCCATCGTGGTGCTGCAAGACTGTGATTTGGACAATGCGGTGGACAACGTGCTGGGAGCCATCTTCGAGAACGCAGGGCAGATCTGCTCCGCGGGTTCCCGGCTCGTGGTCGCGCGCGCCATCCACGAGCAACTCGTGGAACGGGTGGTGGCGCGTGCGCAGGCACTCACGCTGGGCCATGGCCTGCGAAACCCGGGCATCGGTCCGGTCAGCTCGGTCGCTCATCTGCACAAGATTGCGGGTTATGTCGAACGCGCCCGTCTGCGCGGTGTACGGGTGCGTACCGGTGGCAACATCCGCCGTGACCCTGACACCGGGCAGGGCTGGTTTTTCGAACCCACGGTACTGGACGACCTGTCACCCATGGACGAAGCAGTGCAGGAGGAGATTTTCGGCCCGGTCTTGGGTGTGCAGGTGTTCGACGATCTCGACGAAGCCGTGGCGCTCGCCAATGGAACGCCGTTTGGGCTTGTGGCCGGTGTGTTCACGCGCGACTTCAGCACGGCGCACCGACTGGCGCAGAGAATCGACGCTGGGCAGGTCTTCATCAACGAATACTTCGCAGGCGGCATTTCGGTGCCATTTGGCGGAAACAAACGCTCTGGTTTCGGCCGCGAGAAGGGCCTTGAGGCCTTGCGCAGCTACAGCAGGACCAAGAGTGTGGCGGCCCGGTTATGACATGTGGCGCTGCTGCCAAATGGTATGGTGATGTTTCGAGAATGGCCCTACTGTAAAGACCACCCGGTTTCTACAGTCGCCGTTGGGAGACAAGGATTTCGAGACCCGGCCGGGCCGGAATGTTTTTTTACAGGAGCTTTTGCAATGATCAACAGGCTATTCTTGAACCGTTTCGTGGCACTGGCCACCATGTCGGTAGCTGCCGGTTTTGCTGGCAGCGCCGCCGCCCAACTCACCATTGTCTCGTTTGGGGGCTCGTACCAGGACGGGCAGAGCAAGGCCTTGTTCCAGCCGGCTGCGAAGGCACTCGGCATCACCGTCAAGGAAGAGACCTACACCGGCATTGCCGACCTCCGGCTCAAGGTCAAGGCGGGTGCAGTGACCTGGGATATCGTTGCCAGTGGTTCTGGCAGCGCGGCGCGGGCTGGAGCAGAAGGCCTGCTGGAATCGCTGGACTACAAGATCATCGACGTGTCGAGTTTTTCGCCAGGCATGACGCAGGAGCACTGTGTCGGCGGCGACGTCTTCTCCACCGTGATGGCCTGGAACACCAAGACCTATGGCGACAAGGGCCCGCAGAACTGGGCCGATTTCTGGGACGTCAAGAAATTCCCCGGCAAACGCTCTTATCGCAAGGGTGTGGCTGGTGCACTGGAGCCGGCATTGATGGCCGACGGTGTACCCGCCAACAAGGTGTATGAAGTATTGTCGGCACCGGGCGGTATCGAGCGCGCTATCAAGAAGATCAAGGAGCTCAAGCCCCATGTTGCGGTGTGGTGGTCGTCCGGGGCGCAACACGCGCAACTCATGAAAGACGGCGAAGTGGACATGATCACGGGCTGGAACGGCCGTTTCGACGTGGTCGCCAAAGACGGCGCCAAGGTGGCCTACACTTTCAACCAGGGCTTGGCCGACTACGACTGTTTCGGCATCCCCAAAGGCGCGCCCAACAAGGCGCTGGCGATGAAGTTCCTCAATGAGATCAGCAAGCCGCAGTACCAGGCCGAATTCACCAAGTACATCACCTACGGCCCGACCAACAAGAAGGCCTACGATGCCATCAACCCGGCCTACGCCAAGACGCTTCCGTCGCATCCCGACAATGCGGCCAAGCAATTGGCCATCGATATCGCCTGGTACACCAAGTTCGAAGCCCGGGCGTCCGAGCTCTACCAGAATATGCTGACCGAATAACCATGCCCCGCGACTCGGCGCTGCCCATCACGATCAGCCAGTTGACCAAGCGTTATGGCAAGACCTACGCGCTCGATCACATTGACCTCGAGATTCGCAGCGGCGAGTTCCTGACACTGCTGGGCCCTTCGGGTTCTGGCAAGACGACCTTGTTGACCGTTCTGGCCGGATTCACCCGGCCGGACGGAGGCAGCCTGAAGTTCGGTGACACCGAGATGATCAGCACGCCACCGCACAAGCGCGACGTCGGCATGGTGTTTCAGAACTACGCGCTGTTTCCGCACATGACGGTGGCGGGCAATGTGGCGTTTGCACTCAAGCTGCGTGGCGTCAATGCACTGGAGACGGCGCAACGCGTGGAGCGCGCCCTCGACATGGTCCGCCTTGCTGGGTTCGGTGCGCGTGGCATCGACCAGTTGTCGGGCGGGCAGCGCCAGCGCGTGGCACTGGCGCGCGCCATGGTGTTCGAGCCGCGGATCATGCTGATGGACGAACCGCTGTCGGCCCTGGACAAGCAGTTGCGCGAACACATGCAACTCGAGTTGCGCCAGCTCCACGACACGCTGGGCATGACCACGGTCTACGTCACCCATGACCAGCGCGAGGCGTTGACCATGTCCGACCGCATTGCCGTGATCAACGGTGGACGCATCATGCAGCTCGACACCCCGCGTGCCATCTACGAACGGCCCCGCAACCGGTTCGTGGCGGAGTTCATCGGGGAGTCCACCTTTGTGCCGGTGCAGGTGGCCGGTGGGCAAGTAGCGTTGGGCGGCTGCATCCTCAAGACCGCCGCCACAGCACCGGCCGACGGGCCACGACTGCTGATGCTGCGGCCCGAACGGCTGCGCGTGCTGGGCCAAGCGGACATAGGCGGTGACCACATCAACGTTCTCGACGCGACGCTGGTCAGCGCGGTCTACCAAGGCGACAGTTCCCTGCTGCAGGTGGTGCTGCCAGACCAGACCATGCTGAGTGTGCGCAGCGCCTCCGTCGGCCTGGCGGATGTCGGCCAGCTCCGCCCTGGCAGCGCGCTGCGCCTGGGCCTGGACGTGCACGACACGGTGCTGCTGGCGCCCGAGGAAGGGCCAGTGTGACACCACCACCCCTGCCCAACACGCAGGCACTGCAGCGCGACGCCATGCGCGAGCGCCTGGGGCTGTTTGGCCTGGTCCTGCCGGCGCTGCTGCTGATCCTGGTGACCATGCTGCTGCCGGTGGGCTGGTTGTTCTACCTCTCGATCCTGTCGGACAACGGAGCCTTCAGCCTGGAGCACTACCGGCGCATGTGGGAGCAACCCTCGTACGCTCGTACCTTCTGGACCACGTTCGAAGTCAGCCTGCTGACCACCGGCATCTGCGTGTTGCTGGGCTACCCGCTGGCCTATTTCCTGTCCGAGTTGCCCAAGCGGGCTGCCAACCTGTGCATGATCGCGGTCCTGTTGCCCTTGTGGACCTCGCTGCTGGTGCGCACCTACGCATGGCTGGTGTTGTTGCAGCGGCGCGGCCTGATCAACGGCTGGGGCATGGATCTAGGTTTGTGGGACGAGCCCCTGTCACTGGTGCACAACCTCACCGGCACCTTGATCGGCACAGTGCACGTGATGCTGCCTTTTCTGGTGCTGCCGCTGTACGCGGCGATGCGCGCGATCGACCGCAACCTGCTGCGCGCGGCGGCCAATCTGGGCGCCAGCCCGCTGCGCAGCTTCTGGCTGGTACTGTTCCCCCTGGCCATGCCGGGCCTGGCCAGCGGCGCCCTGATCGTGTTCATCCTGTGCCTGGGCTTCTATGTCACACCGGCGGTGCTGGGCGGCGGCAAGGTCATCATGGTGTCGAGCCGCATTGCCAACGACATCGAGTTGTTCTTCAACTGGGGTGCGGCCAGCGCGCTGGGCGTGGTGTTGCTGGTGCTGACTGGGGCCTTGATCCTGGTCGCCATGCGCCTGCCCGGCATGGGCGGCATGCTGCGCAGCCAGGAGGTGTCCCGATGACATGGCTGCGGCAAGCTGCTACCGACACCCAGATCACGCATGGTGCGCGGCTGTGGCTGTACGCGCTTGCGATCGGGGTGCTGGTGTTCCTGGTCATCCCCACCCTGCTGGTGATTCCGATGTCGTTCTCGGGGGCGCAGTACCTGGAGTTTCCACCCCGTGAGTGGTCGCTGCGCTGGTACCGCAGCTATTTCGATTCCACTGCATGGATGCAAGCCACTGCCACGTCGCTCAAGGCCGCATCGTTGACCGCGCTGGTCGCGACGCCCTTGGCAACCATGGCCGCGTATGGCCTGCATGCCTCCCGCCTGCGCCATGCGAACCTGCTGCTGATGTTGTTGCTGACACCCATGGTGGTGCCCGTGATCCTGATCGGCATCGGCGTCTTTTACGCCTACGTCAAACTCAAACTGGTCAACAGCATGCTCGGGCTGGTGCTGGCGCACAGCATGCTGGCGGTGCCCGTGGTCATGATGGTGGTGGGCTCGGCGCTGCGCACCTTCGACATGGACCAGGAAAAAGTTGCGCGCAGCCTGGGGGCCTCCCGCCTGCGGGCGTTCTGGATGGTCACGCTGCCACAGATTCGCTTTTCCGTCGTCACCGGTGCGGTGCTGGCCTTCCTCACCTCGTTCGACGAAATCATTGTGTCGCTGTTTGTGTCGGGGGGTGACAACTCCACACTCACGCGCAACATGTTCAATGCCCTGCGTGACCAGGTGGACCCGACGATTGCGGCGATCTCCACCCTCATCGTGGGTGTCACCTCGCTGCTGCTGGTGTTTACGCAGTTTGTGGGGCGTGCCAAGGATCACTGATACGATGACTGCGGGAACCGCCACCTGGCGGCCCATTGACAAACCAATCAGCATCCGGCTACCCCGAAGACCAGCGCATAGACTGGTGAACCCCTGACCTGAAAAGCGACGACCGCGCCGGGACAGGGCTGTGTCCGCAGCCCGGGTTTACATGAAGGGCACTTACTTAGCGAAAATCAGACCGGTTGCTCTGCGGCGTAGGGCGGAAAAGCTAAAGGCGCCTTCCGCCATCGTCGGGCGTCGCGAGGGCTGCGGACAGGGTAGTCCCGCGCCCGGGGAGCGTTTCGACCACGGCAGAAGGCGCTACGCTTTTCCGCCCTACGCAATGGCCGGGCCGTTAAGTAAGTGCCATTCGGGTTTGCATGTCGTTTGTGCCGGTGGGCGGTAAAACTTTTCGGATGCAGATTGCCACATCAGTGGCAGCACGACGCTTGAGGCTGCTTTTCTTGGGGCTGCTTTTCGGTGCCA
>Ga0105049_10007639_pt1 | contig 12547 bp, 9 predicted proteins | sample MAT06_FD_78087 | JGI IMG/M metagenome (GOLD analysis project Ga0105049, IMG submission 78087) | Freshwater microbial communities from Lake Fryxell liftoff mats and glacier meltwater in Antarctica - MAT-06 | ecosystem: Environmental > Aquatic > Freshwater > Ice > Liftoff microbial mat | place...
AAATGGTTTGGAAACGTTTATGGAAATGCGTCGCTCCGTCCCTTCGTGTTGTGTGTCGTACTTGGACTTTGGCCTTGTGGTTTCTAAGGAGTAGGTCTGGAATTTTCTTGCATAAGCAAATCCGTCGCGACCGTCGGTCTTCATGTGAGGGAGATCTCGAATTTGCTCGCGATCTACGTCGAAAAGACGTGACGTAGGGAGAGTCGTTTTCCATTGGTAAATCCATAGCTGGTCAAAGCAAAACGTCGCAAGCTCTCCAACGAGTGTCTGAAAAACGCAGCGAAAATTGTGGACTGGCGGCCAGTGGTAATCACTTTCGACGGGATGATTGTAGAACTAATCTTTTACACTGCATTTGGTGCGCCACTCGGGACAAATGGTCGCTAGTTACGGACCAAGAATGACTTTTGTCGGTTGCGGTTAGCATCATTGCTTTGGCCAGCAACCCGGTTTTGGTCGCAAACTACTGGCGACAAGTCGCAATGATTGCCCTACTCGTCGACGATTGACCTAATTACGACCAGGTTGACTGCTTTTCGTTCAACTTATGCTTCGACCTGAGGGTTTCGACCTTTCTTCGAACGCGTTCGCAACAAATGTCCCATAAAGTTCTTCGTTGGCACGCATCGTGCATCCTATGGTCCCAAAATATATTGAAAAAAATGTGGGCGGATTCCTTTGCAATCACTAGCACAGCTTAGCGAAAAAAACAGTAATGCAAACTTTAGCTAAGATTATTGAGTCATCGAAGTACTCGCTAAAACGGCTGGACGCCTATTGGCGAGCAGCCAATTATCTCTCAGTTGGCCAGATCTGTCTGTTGGATAATCCCTTGCTAAAAGAACCACTGCTTAGATCGCATGTTAAGCCCAATCGCGCTGGATTGTGGGGGACGATTCCGACTCAGAACTTCATCTATGTGCACTTGAATCGCGTAATTCAATTGTTCGACTTGAACATGATTTTCTTAACCGATTCCGACAATGCGCGACCTGCCGTCGTCGGAAACGCGTATCTCGAAGGTTCGTACGGTGAGGTCTATCCAGAGCTCACGCAGGACGAAGCGGGTCTCAAAAAGCTCTTTCAGCAGTTCTCCTTCCCCGATGGAGTTCCCGGGAATGTTTCTCTAGACGGACCCGGCTCAATGTGCGGAGGGGGACTAGGATATTCGCTCAGCCATGCTTTCGACGCAGTTTCCGACAATCCGGAGTTAACCGCAGCTTGCGTGATTGGTGACGGAAACTCAGCGACGGGACAACTTGCAAAAGCTCGGCACTCCATCAAGTTTCTAAACCCTAAAAAGGATGGTGCAGTACTACCGATCGTCCTCCTGAATCGTAACGAAAATCCCCAGACGACTTTCGTCGCCCGCGTCACTCACCGAGAGATCAGGCAGTTTCTTTACGGCCTTGGCTGGAAGCCCTATTTTGTCGAGGGAGACGACCCCGAAGAGATGCACAAACGGATGGCCAGCGTGGTAGCCAAAGTTGTGGAAGAGATCCAGCACATCCAAACGAGCGCCCGCAGTAATAAGGATCCCAAGCGGCCACATTGGCCAGTCGTCCTATTGAACTCACCCAAGAATTGGACTGTACCAAAGTTCGTCAACAATCAGTCGGTGGAGGGAAGATCTCTAGCCGACCAAGTATCGTCCGATGACGAACACCCTGGTTATCTTGAAAAAATCGAGAGCTGGTTGAAGAGCTTCCGGCCAAAGGAACTATTCGATGAAACTGGCAAGCTCATGGATGAACTAACTGCGTTAGCGCCTATGGGTGATCGCAGGATGGGAGCCAATCCTGATGCCAATCGTGGGAGACTGCTGAAGAACGTGATCATGCCAGATTGCAGGGCTTACGTTGTCAACATGGACAGCTCCAAAAATGACTCGCGAAAGGCAAGGGAACGGCGCTTCGTGTGCGCCAGTTTACAAGGGATAAGTCCCCAAATCCAACTTTAGGTATAAACATGAATCAAAATGCCCTCGAAGAAAACAGCACCGATCAAATTCTAATCGGGCTGAAGATGCGTGCCATCGAGTACGATCATTATGGGGATGCGAGCGTAATGCATGTCGCAGATCATCCAACTCCGCAGCGGCTACGGGGCCAACTACTAATCCAAGTGTTGGCTTCGAGTGTGAATCCAATTGATTATAGGTTTCGCCGTGGAGACATGAAGATACTCATACCTTTCGGATTCCCACGTATACCTGGCTACGATGTGGCGGGGATCGTAGTCGAATCGGATCGCGACAGTTCGTTCTCGATCGGCGATCGCGTCATGGCATTTCTCGATCATACCCGCGGTGGTGCATTGGCAGACTTTGCTGCGTGTACAGACTCGTGCGCGGCCAAAATTCCAGACTCGATGTCGATGGAGGATGCTGCAGCGATTCCATTGGCAGGGACAACCGCACTCCAATCGCTTAGAGACCATGGGAAGATCAAACGCGGGCAATCCGTGCTAATCAACGGCGCAAGTGGTGGTGTGGGAATGTTCGCAGTGCAAATCGCAAAATTCTATGGTTGTCACGTCGACGCGATCGCGAGTGGAGGTAATCGAGAATTTTGCTTGTCGCTCGGAGCGGATCACTTCTACGACTACGAAAAGGATGATTTCACTAATTCCAAGGAACAGTGGGACATTATTTTTGATGTAGCGGGCAAGGCACATTTTCTCAAATCGCGCGCGGTACTAAAAGATGGCGGGCATTTCATCTCAACTGAGCCGGACATCAAAGGTCTTTTGATGACAATACTTACCTGGCCACTCTCAAAGTCAGGTCAAGTGATGCTGGCCGTCCCTTCAGGTGACGATCTTCGTGAGTTGATCCAACTTTATAATCTGGGTAAATTGCAAGTCACGATCGATAGTCGATTTACGTTCGAACACGCTGCTCAAGCGCACCGTCGCATTGAAGCAGGGGTTGATCGCGGAAAGGTTGTGCTCACGAACGTTGGCAACGGATGATGCGGTTGCGCGATCGTCCTATTTTTCGAGTCTTGCAACGCATAATAGTGATGCTCGACGGTCAAATCGTGGTTGTCGCGTCTTATCTCCAAGTCATAGTGAGATCCACCACTTGACGAGACTTGTATCCCTGGTTAGGAGTGGACGTAGCGGTAGCACCAATTGGGAGTATTCGAGTGTCGCCAAAAACCCAGGAAGACAGGAATCATGGATCCACAAGTCGTGAACAACACGGTTGCTGAAGAGAAGAAAAGCGAACATGCGAGCCTATCGACTTCGTACATGGGGCTGCCGCTGGCATCACCTCTGATTGCAGGTTCGTGCCCGATGAACATCGTTTTCGAATCCACGCGATTGATGGTTGCGGCAGGAATCGGCGCCATCGTGCTGCCTTCTATTCTGCAGGAGCAGCTTGTCTATCATTCCTTGATCAATACCGACCCGATCGCAGCCATCGAGCGATCTGGACATGCCCCTCAACAGGACCGATACAATGGAGGTATTGCAGAATACCTCACGACCATTCAACGCATGAAGAGGGAATACTCCATCCCAATTATTGCGAGTATGCACGGGGCGTCCACTGGAGCTTGGTTAGATTTTGCATCGGAGATTCAGGACAGCGGAGCAGATGCACTTGAGCTCAACTGGCAAATTGGAAGATGCGATCCCAACGAGTCAGGTGATCAAGTTGAGGCTCGCATGCTAGGCTGGGTTTCCCAGATCCGCTCCAGGGTGACGATACCTATTGCCTTCAAAATGAGCGATCGATTCACGAACCTGGCTTTTACGGCGCTGCGTTTGCAAAACACCGGAGTCAACGGCTTAATACTTTTTTCACATCACCCACATTGGGACGTGGATACTGACAGAGGACAATGGACGATCGGATGGGAGCTTACGCCAATCGGTGCTCTAGGGAAAACGCTCGAAGGTGTCGTCGAAACACGCACGCCCGGCTTGAACATCCCTTTGGCCGCTAGCGGAGGTGTTCGAACGGGCGACGATGTCATCAAAACAATGATTGCAGGAGCAGATGTAGCCATGGTCGTATCAGAGACCTACCGACAAGGTCCTAGCGCCATCCAAGAAGTCTTAGCGGGTCTTCGACGTTACATCAATACGAAGCACTATTCTTCGTTGCAGTCTTTTTTGCGATCAAGATCTAGCTTGGATGATCGCACACGCTACGAAATGCGGTCGGAAATTATCGATCCGCTGACAAGTTCTATCAAATATCAGGATCCAACCCCAGTCATAGAGCCGATGACTGGGGATCGCTTTGGCCATCCGTCGCAATAGCTTTTGCGAGCCTAATCGTAGGATTGCAAGTGAAAACAGATAAGCTCGAGCGAAAGCAAGTGCACGCGAGAATCGAGATGTAGGATGCTATTCTGCGATACGTGGCTAGAGTTGAAGCCCTATTCATTTTTGGGCTGGGAGAATCGAAGAAGGAATTTTAAAAGCATTTCGTCTCTTTGGTTAATAAGAAGCACATCGTTGAAATCGAGTCTTCCGATAAAGTGACCAATCTTCAATTGTTAGCGAAGGTACGAGATCATTTCCATTTGTCGCGCAAGGCATCGCTGGCAGGCTTCCAAACTTTTCGTGCCGCACAACTTCGATGGCATGGCCTTTGCTCTTAACGCCATCTGTCGCAACCAAATTGTTTGGCGTGCGATGATTAGTTCTCGAAAGTGTATGGAGTAGGTACGATGAAGTTTACAAGAATGTTCGCTAGTTCCCTTTGCGGAATGGTACTCGCGAGTTCTGCGATCGCTCAGCAATCGTCCGCATTGCCGACGTCAAATGCAACGCAGTCTAAAGATGCAAATGGTTCGCATTCCCTGCGAGAGATGGTTACGACCTGTCTTGCTTTAGACAACGAAGAAACAGTGATCCTCGCGAAGCTAGCGATTGAAAAATCGCAGGATAAAGATGTTTCTGCCTTCGCGAAGAAGATGGTGGAATCCCATGAAAAATGCATGCAGGATCTGGTCAAGTTGGAACCAAGTTTGGCGAACCGAAAGTTGCTTAGCGATTCATCTTCGGCAACAGGTGAGCGATCCTCGACCAGCGCTAAGCCTGGTTCTTCGCAAGCGACGATGAACGCAAAGCCTGATATGCTGCAATTGCAAACGGAAATGGCACAACAATGCTTGGCCGATACCAAGGTCATGTTGAATAAGGATGGTGGCAAACACTTTGACGAGTGTTACGTTGGGATGCAGATTGCAAAGCATGCATCCATGCATAGCAAGCTAACCGTCCTCGAACGGCACACCACCGGCGAACTTAAGGACTTGGTTACCAAAGGACTTGCAATGACGAAAGACCACTTGGCTCAAGCCGAGTCTCTGATGAAAAGCCTAGAGGGCAACGACAATAATTCGAAGACTACTGGCAAGTAGGCGAATCTCCAGACAGCAGAGCTGTTAATTGCCAAATCCTTGAAACCGCAGCAGTCCTGTGCTGCGGTTTCTGCTTAGTGCCGCACCTTGGAATTGTCTGGTCTCCATAGTGAGTGTTTAATCAGCCTTGGCTATTGTGGTGTAGTTTGATCGGAACCACGGGCGTGAAGCCCGAGGCTTGGGTTGGCGAACTTAGTTGCACGACGCTCCGCGTCGTGATTCTTACGACGCGGAGCGTCGAACAACTAAGGGGGGTTGGACCATCACTTCTTGGTCAACTTCATCACCGCCATTCTGGAGACATCATTTGCGATCAAAGCAATCTCCCCTTTTTACTGCTCGCTGGGATAGTGCGTTTAGACTGTCTAGGACCGCAGAAGTAGGCGGCCCAAACGAGCGATCCGCGGTCAATCTGGCGGATATTGGACCAATAGCGGCAACTTTTGGACTGCAGTTGGGGTTACAGGCCTATGCACCAAGCTCAGGGTTTTCGTACTCTCGCGCTTGAATGGGACTCGAAAATCAGTCTCGGACACCAAGTGGTCTTGGTTGGCATAATAGTTGCACGTTGAGTGAGATCCGTCGGAACGCCTCGGGTCCGACGTTTCGTTTCCCGTTATGATGGATTCTATGATGCAAGACATGGAGGAAACCACTGTAGAGGCTGACCGCTTCAATTTGCTGGTCACCTTGCTTTTTATTTGACCGGCGGTTAGGGCACCAAGCTCAATTGCTAGAATAAGCTTCCGCAACGAGATTAGTCTGTGCCCCTGGGTGGTGAAGACAACATGCTTGCATTGGATAAAAAGACACTGCTCGACGAACACCACCATTTCCGATGTCGTTCTAGCGTTTTGCGCTACGAAATGCCTTTTTGAGCCTGAGGCGCTGGCCGATTTCTTGCGGCCTGGCTCGGCTGGCGCCTCAGGCTCAAAATCTCGGGGTATTGCGATGCAAAATCTGGAATGAGTAGGATAGTGTGGTGGTGATCAGCGGGAAGTGTCGATAAAAAGCGATTTCATTTGTGAACCCCCTTAAAGCGAGAGTGAGAGAGACGATATGCAAGATGGACAACCGAACAATTCAAGGGTCCTCGGTGAACAGGACCGGCTGTCTCCTACTTCGTTATTAGATTTTGCGCACGACCTGCGAAATCCGCTTGGTTGCATGCAAAGCGCCCTCGACGTTCTCAGTCAAGATTCTAGTGTTTCAGGACAAACTTCCGACATGCTTGCTATGCTGCAGCGCCAACTGGATCTGCTAATTCAGTTGGTCAGCACGTTCTCCGATCGAGCAAGCCTCGGTATTAGCGAAGCATCAAACGCCATAAAGAATGGGCCCGATAATTAAGTAACATTCAGTTGGTTTGGCCCAGCAATTGCGGTAAGGTAATATCGTTCGGAAATCGTCTGTCGCATTGCGAGAGTGGCATTCCGGTCGACGTTAAAAAAACGAAAAGCAGCGGAAATCACCGCTTGGCGCAGTAATTACCTGATAAGGAATCAAGCAATGGAGCTCACGACTCTCAATTCACACACTTCGATCCTCTCGATAGTCGCCGTGTCCGACAGTATACGAGATCGTCGCTCGGCAATAACCAGTTCATGGTCAGTTGAGGAGGCAGCGGAACGACAACGATTGGCAATTAAAATGCAAGTCGGGTTGGCGACTCTGATCTCCATAGGTCAACGAAAAAGTCCCCGATCGAAGAGAGTACTAGAGTTAGCATCCTAATTCATCGTTGCTTGGTGGAGTCTGGCAAGTAGCCTTTGTCAAGGTGCCACTACTGAAATCCGTCACTTATTTATCGTTCATTGCTGAGCCGCGAGGCAATTCTCTGACTCCGTGATCCCCAGCGATTCGTCAATCCCTGTTAGTGGAACACGCTCAATTTTCATCCGACCAGCCGACTGGTATCGAACAACCCTCATTCCTTAAGGATTAGTGTTGCGCGCTGGCTTTTCCATGTATTCCGTCTTAAAGCAAAGTATTTCAACCATTTGCGATGAGACCACGCTACGCTTACTAATGTCGAACTGCAACAGAGCAATTCCACGCAGTACGACAACTTCGGATGACTCGATGGTGGTAGCTTGGCGTTTGCTGAGAAACTGGTAGTTGACGAAGCCTACACCGCATACCTAAACCTGTGCATACGGTTCGGCGTCTGTTTTTGCCTGTAACTTTTTCGAATCAAGATTGTCGGAGAGCTGTAACGAAGCTGCTCTTCGTCGAAAATCGAGTTGCAGACTTGTAAAACGATGCCATTACCCTCTCCTGGACCTTTGGTCGAAGACATTCGCACCTATGCACAAAACATTGTCGATACCGTTCGCGAACCGCTACTGATTCTTGACGCATCGCTGCGTGTCCAATCTGCCAATCGGGCTTTCTATCAAACCTTTCATGTCTCGCCATTGGAGACGGAACTCCATCTCATCTACGAGTTGGGAAATGGCCAATGGGACATTCCTGACTTGCGAACGCTACTCGAAGACATCGTTCCAAAGAGTTCTGTCTTTGACGACTTCGAGCTTGAACACACTTTTCCGATCATTGGTCGCCGAGTGATGTTGCTCAATGCACGCAAGCTCCAAGCGGGCCATCACGGCGAAATGTTGGTACTCGCCATGGAGGATGTGACAGAGAGGAGACGCTCTGAAACAGAATTAAAGGCAATCGAAACCTATGCCCAGAACATCGTCGATACGGTCCGCGAGCCGTTGCTGATTCTGGATACGACGTTGCGTGTCCGATCCGCCAATCGGGCTTTTTACCAGAAGTTTCACGTTAGCCCAATTGAGACTGAGGGGAGGCTGATCTACGAGCTTGGGAATGGTCAATGGGACATACCCGACTTACGCACTCTTCTCGAGGACATCGTTCCAAAGAGCTCGGTCTTTGACGATTTCGAGCTTGAGCATACCTTTCCCGATATTGGCCGTCGCGTGATGCTGCTCAACGCCCGAAAGCTACAAGCGGGACAACACGGCGAATTGTTGGTATTGGCAATGGAGGACGTGACAGCGAGGAAGAATGCGGAAGAAGCTCTTCGTGAAGCAGGCGCATTGCAAAACGCCATTTTCAATAGCGCCAACTTCTCGAGTATTGCGACCGACGCAAAAGGGGTCATACAGATCTTCAACGTTGGAGCGGAGCGCATGCTCGGCTACGCGGCGATGGAAGTCACGAACAGGATTACACCTGCTGACATCTCCGATCCACAGGAAGTGATCGCTCGAGCCAAAGCACTCAGTGTAGAGCTCTCCACACCTATCATGCCGGGATTCGATGCGCTAGTCTTCAAAGCCTCACGCGGTATCGAGGATATCTACGAGTTAACTTACATTCGGAAGGACGGCAGTCGCTTTCCCGCCATCGTGTCCGTAACAGCGCTCCGAGATGCATCAGACGGGATCATTGGCTATCTGCTCATTGGCACCGACAATACGGCCCGCAAGCAGATCGAAGCGGAACGCATGTTGCTGGATCAGCGTGTACGCGATCAACAGTTCTACACACGTTCGCTCATTGAATCCAACATTGACGCTTTGATCACGACTGACCTTCGCGGTATCATTACCGACATCAACAAGCAAATGGAGGCTCTTACCGGCTGTACTCGCGACGAGTTGATCGGGGCACCTTTTAAAGATTACTTCACCGATCCCGATCGAGCACAAGCAGGCATCAATCGGGTTCTGAATGAAAGCAAGGTAACGGACTATGAACTAACAGCCCGCGCTCGTGACGGCAAGGAAACAGTCGTGTCCTACAATGCGACAACCTTTCACGATCGCGATCGAAAGCTACAGGGAGTTTTTGCGGCAGCTCGCGACGTAACGGAACGAAAGCGTTATGAACAATCGTTGCAGGAGGCGGACAGACGGAAGAATGAGTTTTTAGCTATGCTAGCTCACGAACTTAGAAATCCGCTCGCTCCGATTCGCAACGCGCTTCAGATCATGCGACTCAAGGCAAGTGAGGAACATAAGCGTCCCGAGGACGAAGCCGTCCGATCCGCTTCTGCGATGATGGAGCGGCAGGTTGGCCAGATGGTACGATTGGTGGACGACTTGCTCGACGTAAGCCGAATCAGTCGAGGCAAGATCGAGCTCAGACGGACAAGCATAGAACTGGCATCGGCGGTCCATCAAGCCGTCGAAGTCATCCGTCCGCAATGCATCGATATGAATCACACACTCCATGTTTCTCTGCCGACAAACCCCGTCTACTTGAACGCCGACCCAACCCGTTTAGCACAGGTATTGGGCAACTTACTCAATAACGCCTGTAAATTCACAGATGTTGGAGGGCAGATTTGGTTAACCGTCATCCACGAGGGGAACCAAGCGGTGATCCGAGTTCGCGATATCGGGATTGGTATCGCCTCCGAGCAACTCCCGCGAATCTTCGACATGTTTGTGCAAATTGATACGTCGTTAGAGCGATCGGTCAGCGGACTGGGTATTGGTTTGACTCTGGTAAAGAATCTAGTAGAGATGCATGGTGGTACCGTAATGGTCCACAGTGCTGGATTGGGCCATGGAAGCGAGTTCACTGTTCGACTACCGATTGCGTTAGAAACCGTTCAGCCAATTCATGTGCCAAAAAAGCACGCTTCTCAAATGAATGGCGAGTCCCTACGCATCCTCGTCGTCGATGACAATCGAGATTCGGCTACCACCATGGCAACGCTTTTGAATCTGCTCGGCCATAACACATGCTCTGCATACGATGGGCTTGAGGCAGTCGAAGCGTCGGCCAAGTTTCACCCTGAAATCATCTTGCTCGACATCGGGTTGCCGAAAATGAATGGGTACGAAGCCTGTCGAGCGATCCGCAAACAATCGACAGGCGAGAACATTGTCATTGTCGCCCTAACGGGATGGGGGCAAGAGGAGGACCGCCGAAAGTCGCACGATGCAGGTTTCGACCGGCATCTCGTTAAGCCTGTTGACTATGAGTCTCTCGTAAAACTGTTGACAGAAGTACAACTCAGTCGACTTGAGACTGAACGTTGACCTTGGCGGGTTGGGCTTCGGCTCGCTTGGCGAGAAAGTAGGTGACGCCGCCGACAGCCAAGCTTATCCCTGCATAGATCGCAGGCAAAGCGGCATAAGATGACTCCTTTGGATTGAGAAACATGAGCAGAAACATGACGCTTGCGCAGAATGACGCAACCGACAAACTGTGGTAAGCTAAGTAACGGGCATCGTTCATGGTTGATTTTCCAGTAAGGGTTGAAAGTGCAGTAAGGTTTGAAAGTGCAGTAAAGGCTTGAAAGTTGTAAAGGGAACCGCTCGTAATTCTTCGTGACCTTTCTTGAAAACATCATTTGGATAATTTGCAAAGCGATGTCGACATCCAAGCCGAATCGTGATTGAGCATTCCGCAAGAGTTTACCGGATCTTATGGTCATCGTGCCGAAACTGGGCGCAATCTTAACAAGACAACCTATCTTTAGACGACTTATTCTGCGAACGATGTACAGATAATCTTTCGGGCACTCCTGTCAACGCGAGCTGTGGGCCATTGAGTATCGATGTTCGATTTATGACCGCTTTGCGAACTCTCTTGAACAGTTCGTGGAGTTGTTTCGAGATTTGGCATCCTTTTGATTCCGGATGCGTTCGAACGCACACTCGAATCGTCAAAGTGGTCGATCCACCACCACACTCGCTGAAGTTTGATCGTTTACCCGCCAAAGATCCTCGACGCTTGGCTCAACGCCCATCGATTTAACTTGATCGATCTCTCTCTCCGAGTGTCGGCAGTGGAAGTTTCCCCCCACTTGGTCTTGATTGGCATGATAGATGCAAACGAAGTCCACGCGGTTGGACCAACTCAGGGCTGACTTTCGTTTCTCGTTACAAGGATTTTATGATGAAAGATATTGTCGACACCGCTGTTGGCGCTGGCACTTTCAAGACGCTGGTCGCCGCAGTAACTGCAGCATCGCTCGTTCAAACACTCAAAGGCCCCGGGCCATTTACAGTGTTTGCTCCGTCGGACGAAGCTTTTGCAAAGCTGCCAGAAGGGACCGTAGAGGCACTCTTGAAGGATATCCCAAAACTGAAGTCAATTTTGACCTATCACGTCGTGGCGGGAAAAGTTCTGGCTGAGGATGTCATAACCATGGACGGCAAAGATGCCACTTCCGTTCAAGGTGAAAAAATTAAGATCAGCACTGGCAAGTGTGTGACGCTGAATGCCAATTCGACTGTGTCCAAGACGGATATTCTCTGTTCGAATGGCGTGATCCACGTTATTGATAGCGTGATTATGCCACCGAGCTTGGATCGGCCCGCATCGAAGAAACTCGAAACCGCCGGTACTTAAAGGCCTCTTTGAAAACCTTTGAAATCTCAATCGTTCATCTGCCTGCGGTTGGGATTACATCTATAATTATTGGCACCCCATTTGCCTTCACAATATTAGCGGCCTATTCCACCGCGACGATCATCGCAAGCGGAATTCGAGACGCTATTGCAAACGAGAAAAGAACTGAGCATGAGAACCGACTCGCAACTTCAAAAGGACGTTACCGACGAGATCAAATGGGAGCCATGCACCACGTCGTCCCAAATTGGCGTTTCAGCCTCTAACGGTGTAGTAACGCTGAACGGAACCGTAGCGAGTAATGCTGAGAAATGGGCTGTCGAACGCGCTGCTACACGTGTTCAAGGTGTCAAGGGTTTGGCAGTCGAAATCTCCGTGGCAATAAAAGGTCCCCACGCCAAGTCGGATACCGAGATCGCTGAAGCGGCGGTGAATGCACTCAGTTGGCACGTATGGGTTCCTAAGGAAATTATTGTGTCGGTTTCCCATGGTTGGGTGACTCTGATGGGGCGAGCAAATTGGGAATACCAACGCAACGCTGCCGAGAATTCGGTGCGTTTCATGCCTGGCGTTAAAGGCGTTTCCAATGAAATTGTGTTGAAGACAATAGCCAAACCATCCGAAGTGAAACTGGCTATCGAGAAGGCTTTGATCAGAAATGCTGAGATCGATTCCGAAACCATTCATGTTTCGATCGACTGCGCAGCAGTCACGTTGACTGGGAGAGTGCGGTCGTGGAGCGAAAGAACGCAAGCCGCAGAAGCTGCCTGGAATGCTCCTGGCGTCAATGCAGTCCAAAACGAGATCTCTGTCGTTTCCAT
>Ga0105049_10007640_pt1 | contig 12545 bp, 12 predicted proteins | sample MAT06_FD_78087 | JGI IMG/M metagenome (GOLD analysis project Ga0105049, IMG submission 78087) | Freshwater microbial communities from Lake Fryxell liftoff mats and glacier meltwater in Antarctica - MAT-06 | ecosystem: Environmental > Aquatic > Freshwater > Ice > Liftoff microbial mat | place...
CATGCTGATCGTCACGCATGACATGCGGCTGGCGGCGGATGTGGCGGACCATGTCGTGTTCCTGCATCAGGGCCGGATCGAGGAAGAAGGCCCGCCCGTCACCCTGTTCAGCGCGCCCAAGTCAGAGCGGCTGCGCGGGTTTCTGTCATCGACGGTGCATGCATGAACTTTGCCACCGTGATCGGAACCGGCGTGCTGGCGCTGCTTGGCTGTGCCGTGCAGGCCGAAACGCTGCGGATCGGGACCGAGCCCGACTATGCGCCTTATACCTTGCTGGGCGCGGACGGGCAGCTGAGCGGGTTCGACATCGACCTGGCGACCCTGATCTGCGACCGCGGCGGGTTCGATTGCGAATGGACGGTGATGACGTTCAGCGATCTGGTCGGCGCGGTGGGCAAGGGCCGCATCGACATCGCCATCGCGGGCATGGCCGACACGCCGGGCCGGCGCAGGCTGGTCGATTTCAGCCGCCCCTACCGGCCCAATACGCCCGGCTATGGTGCCTATGCCGCACTCAGCCCGGGGTTCAGCGCCGATGGTCTGCTGGCCGGGGTGCAGGCGGGCACGATTCAGGCCGAGTTCCTGCAGTCGCTGGGCCGCGACTATCAAAGCTATCCGGACACGACCGCAATGATCCTGGCCTTGCGGGCAGGCGAGGTGGGGGTGGTGTTCGGCGGCCTGGGCAATATCGAGGGCCTGATCGAGACGACCGACCCCGACCTGCGCATCGTCGAGACGGTCGAGGTCGACAATTACGACACCGCCATCGCGATCAGCCGCGACTGGCCGGGGTTGACTGCGCGCATCGATGCCCTGATCGACGCCATCGAGGCAGATGGGCAGTTGCAGAATCTGGAAACCCGCTGGTTTCCGGTAGGACTGTCGCTTTAGTCCCCGCTGGGGGGTCGGCGGCACAACGGACACACCGACAAGGGAGAACGAAGGCCAATGAAGAAACTGATCCTCACGACCGCCGCTCTGGCGCTGACTGCGGGGGCCGCGCTGGCCCAGGACACCATCCGGCTGGGCACCGAAGGCGCTTATCCGCCGTACAACTTCATCAACGATGCCGGCGAAGTCGACGGGTTCGAGCGGGAACTGGGCGACGCGCTGTGCGCCAAGGCGGGGCTGACCTGCGAATGGGTGACCAACGAATGGGATTCGATCATCCCCAACCTGGTCAGCGGCAACTATGACGCGATCATCGCCGGCATGTCGATCACCGACGCGCGGGACGAGCTGATCGACTTTACCCAGAACTACTATCCGCCCACCGCCAGTGCCTTTGTCGGCCTGTCGGCGGATGCCGATACCGTCACCGGCACGATCTCGGCCCAGGTGTCGACCATCCAGGCGGCCCATATCGCCGAAACGGGCGCGACGCTGATGGAATTCGCGACGCCCGAGGAAACCGTCGGCGCGGTGCGCGATGGCGAAGTTGATGCCGTTCTGGCCGACTACGACTATCTGCTGCCGATCGTCGACGCATCGGGCGGCGAATTGGTGTTCGTGGGCGAGCGGGTGCCGCTGGGTGGCGGTGTCGGCATGGGCATCCGCGAAACCGACCCCGAACTGCGCGACGCGATGGACGCAGGGATCACCGCGATGAAGGCGGATGGATCGCTGAATGCGCTGCTGATCAAGTGGTTCGGCGAAGGCGCGCCGCAATACTGAAAAGGGGCCTGACGGCCTTTGCAGGGGGCGCGATGGCGCGCCCCCTGCGCATAACCCGGTGAACCATGTTCGGCTTCTGCACAGACCCCGACCTGTTGTCCGGCACCGGCTGGATGATGTGCTATCTGACCACGCCAAAGCACATGGCGCTGTATTATTCGTTCGGCACCGTGCTGATGCTGCTGGCGATCACCGCGCCGGCGGCGCTGAGCTTTGGCTTTGGCGGGGCGATTGCGGCACGGTCGCGGATTGCGCCGCTGCGCTGGTTCGGCAAAGGCTATATCAGTGTGGTGCGGGGCGTGCCCGACATCGCATTCTTTCTGTTCTTTGTCATCGCGCTGGACCAGTTCTTTGAATACGCCCGGCACCGGATCAAATGCCCCGACTGGGACATGCCGATCCGGCAGGGCAATGATTTCATCGTCTGCGCCGCAGCCAAGCTGCCCTTGGGCAACAGCCCGCAGATCTGGCACGAAATCTATGGCTTTTCGCTGGCCGTGCTGACATTCGCCATCGTGTTCGGGGCCTTTGCCGCCAACCTGATCTATGGCGGCATGCGCGCCGTGCCGCGCGGCCAGGTCGAAACAGGCGAAGCCTACGGGATGAGCGGGCGGCAGACATTCTGGCGGATTCTGGTGCCGCAGATGTGGGTCTATGCCCTGCCCGGCCTGTCCAACCTGTGGATGGTGCTGATCAAGGCGACGCCGCTGCTGTTTCTGCTGGGGGTCGAGGATATCGTCTATTGGGCACGCGAACTGGGCGGCACCAAGACGCCGCAATTCACCGATTATCCGCATGGCGATTGGCGCGTGTGGTATTTCCTGTTTCTGCTGTGTTTCTATCTGGCCTTTACCAAGCTGTCCGAGATTGTGCTTGACCGCCTGATGCGGCGGCTGACGCGGGGCCAGGCGACCGCGGGCGGTGAAGCGCAGCGAAAGGCCCTTGCATGAGCTGTGCCGACACCATCGCCGCCTATGCGTTCCGGTCGATCGGCTATGGCGAGCGGTTGTTGCCGCGCGAGAATTTCACCCTGTGCGAACAGGTGACGCTGATCGGCTCCGGCATGATCTGGAACGTCTATTTCGGCGCGGTGACGCTGGCTTTGGGGTTCTTTCTGGCGACGGCGGTTGCCTTGGGCAAATCCAGCCGCAGCCGATGGATCCGCAAACCTGCCGAATGGTTCGTGTTCATCTTTCGCGGCAGCCCGCTGTTCATCCAGTTCTTCTTTGGCTATTTCCTGTTTCTGTCGCTGAAGCAAAGCTATCCGTTTTTCGACCCTTTCACCTCGGCCTGGCTGGGCGCAGCGGTCGTTCTGTTCCTGAACACCGCCGCCTATTCGGCCGAGATCTTTCACGGCGCGCTGCAATCGATCCCCAAGGGCGATACCGACGCTGCCGATGCCTATGGCATGTCGGGCTGGCCCAGGTTCCGCCGGATCGTCTGGCCTACATCGCTGCGGCTGGCCTGGCCTGCTTATACCAACGAGGCGATCTTTCTGTTCCATTCGACCACATTGGTCTTTTTCTCGGGGTTCCCGGCCACGCAGCAGATGGGGGATGCACTGTACTATGCGTCCTATTTTGCCGACAAGACCTTTAACCCCTTCGTTCCCTATCCCATCCTTGCAGGGTATTTCATCCTGCTGACGCTGACTGTCATCGGGCTATTCGGTGTGATCAACAGGCGTCTCAATCGTCACTTGCCGCAGGACCGTCGGGCCCGCCTTCGGTTCAAACCCGTACAGGTTATCAGATGAGCTGGCTTGATCAGCACCCCGACGTCCGCAATGTCCGCCTTGGCACCGCCGATCTGAACGGCCAGGCGCGCGGCAAGCGGTTCCCCGTCCGTTTCGCCCAGAAACTGGAAACCGAAGGCACGCGGTTCCCGCTGTCCGTCCTCAACCTGGATATCTGGGGCGAGGATGTCGAGGACAGCCCGCTGGTGTTCGAAACCGGCGACCCCGACGGCATCCTGATGCCGACCGAGCGCGGCTATGTGCCGATGCCCTGGCTGAAGATGCCGACGGCGCTGCTGCCGATGTGGATGTTCACCGAGGATGGCCAGCCATTCGAAGGCGACCCGCGCCATGCGCTGGCGCGCGTCGTGGACCGGTTCAAGGCGCGTGGCCTGATCCCGGTGGTGGCCACCGAGATGGAGTTCTATCTGGTCGACGATTCGGGCAGTGAAATCCGCCAGCCGCCCAGCCCGCGATCCGGCAAGCGCCGCCCGGGGGCCGAGATCCTGTCCCTGCGCGCGCTGGACGCCTTCGACAGCTTTTTCAACGACCTGTATGACGCGTGCGACGCGATGGACATCCCCGCCGAAGCGGCGATTTCCGAGGTGGGCCTGGGCCAGTTCGAGATCAACCTGGTGCATGTGCCCGATGCGCTCAAGGCAGCCGATGACGCCTGGTTGTTCAAGATGCTGGTGCGCGGCATGGCGCGCAACCACGGCTTTGCCGCGTCCTTCATGGCCAAGCCGTACGAGGACTATGCCGGTTCGGGCCTGCACACCCATTTCAGCCTGATCGACAAGGACGGCAACAACCTGTTCGCCAATGGCACTTTCGAGGGCACGCCGCTGTTGCACAACGCGATTGCCGGGTGTCTGAAGGGGATCAATGAACTGGCGCTGGTGTTTGCGCCGCATGCCAACAGTTATGACCGGCTGGTCCCCGAAAGCCATGCGCCCACCGGCATCTGCTGGGCCTATGACAACCGCACCGCGTCGGTGCGGGTGCCCGGCGGCAGCCTGGCGGCGCGGCGGGTCGAGCATCGCGTGGCGGGGGGCGATGTGAACCCCTATCTGTTCCTGGCCGCCGTGCTGGGTTCGGCGCTGATCGGGATCGAGGACGGGCTGACCCCGCCGCCGCCCATCACGGGCAACGCCTATGACCAGGATCTGGAACAGATCCCCGACACCTGGGAGGCCGCGATCGAAACCTTTGACACCCCCTTCGTGCGGCGGATCTTTCCGCAGCATCTGATCGACAACTATCTGGGCACCAAGCGGCAGGAACTGCACTACATGAAGGAACTGACGCCGCGCCAGCAACTGGAACTTTACCTGGACACGGTCTGAGCCAAACGGGGGGCTACGCGCCCCCCGCACCCCTGCCCCCCGCGCCTGACGTGGCGTGGTGCCAGCCGGGGGGCCGGGGTGGGGGGGCTCTGCCCCCGGCCTGCGGCCCCCCCCGGGATATTTTCGGACAGAAAATGCAGCAGGCAGGCAGGCTTGCCGCCGACCGGGCGGGCGGCTATCCTGGACGGAACCCTGAAAGGCGGTGTCTTCGTGAAGATCGGCATCCTGACGACCGGCCATGCGCCTGATGCGCTGCGGCCTGAGCATGGCGATTATCCCGACCTGTTCGCGCGGTTGCTGGCCGGGCAGGGGTTCAGCTTTGAAAGCTGGGCCGTGGTGGACATGCAGTTTCCGCCCGGGCCCGGCGCGGCCGATGGCTGGTTGATCACCGGATCGCGGCATGGGGCCTATGAGAGGCATGCCTTCATCCCGCCGCTGGAGGCGCTGATCCGGGCCATCTATGCCGCCGGGGTACCGCTGGTCGGCATCTGCTTTGGCCACCAGATCATCGCGCAGGCCCTGGGCGGCAAGGTCGAGAAATACACGGGTGGTTGGGCAGTGGGGCGCACCGAATACGATTTCGGCGGCGAGCGGATCGCGCTGAACGCCTGGCATCAGGATCAGGTGACGCAGGTGCCTGCCAATGCCCGGGTGGTGGCCAGCAACGCCTGTTGCGCCAATGCGGCGCTGGTCTATGACGACCGCATCTTCAGCGTGCAGGCGCATCCCGAGTTCAACCGCGACTGGATAGGCGACATGATCGAAAAGCGCGGGCGCGGGATCGTGCCGGACCCGTTGCTGGACGCAGCCAAGGCGCGGGTGGATCAGCCGATCGACGACGCGCGGCTGGCTGCGCGAATCGGGGCGTTCTTTCGCAGCCGGGACATTGCGGCATGAGTGGGGCCGCATGAGCTGGATCGACGATATCCCCGCCGCTGCCCGCGCCTATCTGGCCGACAAGCGGCTGGACGAGGTGGAATGCATCATCGCCGATTTCCCAGGGATTGCGCGCGGCAAGGCGGTTCCGGCGGCAAAATGGGAGAAGCAGGCCTATTTCCACCTGCCGAACTCGATCTTTTTCCAGACCATCACCGGCGACTGGGGCGAGGCGGCCAATGACGGCTATACCGAGCCGGACATGACGCTGCGCCCCGATCTGTCGACCGCGACGGCGGCACCCTGGGCGGCGGACGGGACGTTGCAGGTGATCCACGACGCCTTTGACAAGGAGGGCCGCCCGATCGAGGCCGCGCCGCGCAACGTTCTGCGCCGGGTGGTCGATCTGTACCGGGCCGAGGGCTGGCATCCGGTGGTGGCGCCCGAGATGGAGTTCTATCTGGTGGCGCGCAATACCGATCCGGCCAAGGCGATCGAGCCCGCCATCGGCCGCACCGGGCGGCCCGCTGCCGCCAACCAGGCCTATTCGATGTCGGCGGTGGATGAATACGGCAAGGTGGTCGACGACATCTATCGTTTTGCCGAGGCGCAGGGGTTCGAGATCGACGGCATCACGCAGGAGGGCGGTGCGGGGCAACTGGAGATCAACCTGCGCCACGGCGACCCGATCAAGGTTGCCGACGAGGTGTTCTTCTACAAGCGCCTGATCCGCGAGGCGGCGCTGAAGCATGACTGTTTCGCCACCTTCATGGCCAAGCCGATCGAGGGCGAGCCCGGCAGCGCGATGCATGTGCATCATTCCATCGTGGATGCCGACGGGCACAACATCTTTTGCGGGCCGCAAGGGGGCGAGACGGACGCGTTCTATTACTTCATCGGCGGCCTGCAGACCTACATGCCGGCCGCGATTGCTGTCATTGCGCCGTATGTGAACAGTTATCGCCGCTATGTGCGCAACCATTCCGCCCCGGTCAACCTGCAATGGGGCCGCGACAACCGCACGACCGGATTGCGGGTGCCGGTCAGCGAGCCACAGGCGCGGCGGGTCGAAAACCGGCTGCCGGGAATGGATTGCAACCCCTATCTGTGTATCGCGGCGTCGCTGGCCTGCGGCTATCTGGGGCTGAAGCGCGAGGTCCGGGCCGAGAAATCGTTTCATGGCGATGCCTACAAGGCGGCCGTGGACATTCCGCAAAGCCTGGCCGACGCACTGGATCTGTTCGACGTCGCCAAGGAGTTGCACGCGGTGCTGGGGCCGGATTTCGCCCGGGTCTATTCGATCATCAAGCGGACCGAACTGGACGAATTCCTGCAGGTGATTTCACCCTGGGAGCGGCAGCATCTGCTGTTGAACGTGTGAACCCGCTGCATCGCAACGACCGGGCCGGAGAGTATCCGCCATCCTGGTATGCCGCCAGCGCAACACCTCCGCCACCCCGGCCGCCCTTGCAGGGGGCGGTCCGGGCCGATGTGGCGGTGCTGGGTGCGGGGTTCACCGGGCTTTGGGCCGCCAGGACGCTGGCGGCGGCGGGGTTGAAGGTGGTGGTGGTCGAGGCGCATCGCGTCGGCTGGGGGGCCTCGGGGCGCAATGGCGGGCAGGTCGGGACCGGCTACAACCGCAGCCAGCGCGCACTCGCGGCGAAAATGGGTGCCGGGGCGGCGCGGGCGGTCTGGGATCTGGCCGAGGCCGGCAAGGCGCAGCTGCGCGCGTTTTGCGCCGACCATGCGCCCGAGGCGCGCTATCTGCCCGGGGTCGCGCATGGCGAGTATTCGGGCGGCGAGGCGACCGAGGTGCGGGCGGATGTCGATCATCTGGCGCGGGCCTATGGCTATGACCAGATCGACGTGCTGCCATCGGATGCTTTCCGAGCGCTGGTGAATTCGCCGCGCTATGCGGGCGGGGTGCTGGATCGCGGGGCGGGGCATGTGCATCCCTTGCGTTATGCGCTGGCGCTGGCGCGGGCGGCGGAAAGTGCCGGTGCGGCGATCCACGAGGGCTCCGAGGTGACGGCGATCGACAAGGGCCGTCAGGTGACGTTGCGCACCGCGCAAGGGGCGGTCACGGCGGACCATGCGATCATTGCGGGCAACGGCTATCTGCCGGTGATCGAAGGGCAGGTGTCGGCAAGGGTGATGCCGATCAACAGCTTTATCGCCGCGACCGAGCCCCTGCCTGACCGCTGGCAGACCGTGCTGGCGCAGGATATCGCCGTAGCCGACAGCAAGTTCGTGGTGAACTACTATCGGTTTTCCGAGGATCGCCGGTTCCTGTTCGGCGGGCGCGAAAGTTATGGCATCGGGTTTCCGCGCGACATCCGGGGGCCGCTGGTCGCCCGGATGGAGCGGCTGTTTCCCCAGTTGAAGGGCGTCGGGATATCCCATGTCTGGGGTGGCACGCTGGGCATCACCATGAGCAGGCTGCCCTATCTGGCGCGGCTTGCGCCCAATATCCTGACCGGGGCGGGTTATTCGGGGCACGGCGTGGCGCTGTCGGGCATGGCCGGGCGGGTGATGGCCGAGGCAGTGCTGGGCCAGGCGGACCGGTTCGACGCGTTCGCCGCGCTGCCGGTGCCCGCGTTTCCCGGCGGGGCACGGCTGCGCGCGCCGCTGTTGGCGCTGGCGATGACCTGGTACGGGCTGCGCGACCGGCTGGGATGGTGATCAGCGCAAGGATCGGGCCGCAATCGGCCCTTATTCCTGCCCGAAACGGTCGTTAGGGGCGGGGTCAGGCGGGGTCAGCACCCCTCGCAAACCGATGGGTGGGCCACAAATGACGCATCCCTATGCCGATCTGCCGCCCCGCGCCTTTTGGCGCAGCGCCGTGGCCGAGGCGGATCGGCTGCACTTTCCCGACCTGTATCACCCGGGCATCGCGATCCGGCCCGATACAAGCGTCGCCACGGCAGGCAGTTGTTTTGCCCAGCACATCGCCCGCGCCTTGCGCGGCGCGGGGTGCAGCGTGCTGGACGCCGAACCGCCGCCGCGCGCGATGCCGGCCGATGTGGCGGCTGCCTTTGGCTATCGCCTGTTTTCGGGCCGTTACGGCAACATCTATACCGCGCGCCAGTTGCGCCAGTTGCTGGACGAAATCATCGCGGGCGAACCGGACCCCGCCTGCGTCTGGACGCGCGAGGATGGCCGCTATCTGGACGCGTTCCGCCCGACGGTCGAGCCTGAGGGGCTGGACAGCGCCGATGAGGTGCTGCTGCATCGCGCCTATCATCTGGAACGAACCTCGCGCATGCTGCAACAGACGGATGTGCTGATCTTTACCCTGGGCCTGACCGAGGCGTGGGAAGATGCTGCCACCGGCCGCGTGTATCCGGTTTGCCCCGGCGTGGCGGGCGGGCAGTTCGATCCTGGCAGGCACCGCTTCGTCAATTTCCGGGTGGGCCAGGTGGTGCAGGATCTGGGCCATATCCATGCCGCGTTGCAGCGGTTCCGCGCCGGGATGCAGATGCTGCTGACCGTGTCGCCGGTGCCGTTGACTGCCACGGCGTCGGGGGACCATGTGCTGACGGCGACATCGGGGTCAAAGGCGGTGCTGCGCGCGGCGGCGGGCGAATTTGTCGCCGACACGCCGGGAACTGACTATTTCCCCTCGTTCGAACTGGTGACGAACCCGGCGGCGGGCGGGCCATGGTTCGACGCCAACCTGCGCAGCGTCAGCGCGGCGGGCGTCGCCCGGGTGATGGACGTGTTCCTGACTGCGCAAGGCCTGACAACAACCGCCCCGATTGCGGGTCCGGCAGCAGGTGCCGAACCGGTCGAGGATGAAGAGGATGCCGCCGACGCGCTGATTTGCGACGAGTTGCTGCTGGAGGCGTTTCGCAAGTGACGCGCCTGTGCCTGATCGGCAATTCCCACCTGATCGCCCTGCAAGAGGCCTTGCAGGCCGAACCGGCGCGCTGGCCGGGCCTGGACTGCACCTTTCACGGCTTTCGCGGCCGCACGGTGCTGAACACGCGGGTGCAGGACGGGGTGCTGGTCCCCACCACCGACGGCGCGCGCGACCAGATGCAACGCTATTCCGGGCAGGCGCGGCTGGAAGTGGCCGGGCAGGATGCCTTTGCCGTGGTCGGGCTGAACCTCAAGTTGCTGCATGTGATGACCTTCTGGAAGGATGCGCGCTGGCATGCGCTGCCCAGCATCCGGCAGGTGCCCGATCTTGCGGCCCTGCCCCATGCCCTGATTTCGCGCATGGCCGCGATTGCCGGGCTGGCCGGGTTTGTGGCGGGGCTGACCGGGATGGTATTGGCCTCGCGGCTGGCCGCGGCGCTGGGCAAGCCGGTCTATGTGATCGGCCAGCCCCGGCTGCACCGCGCGGCGCTGTGGGGCGATCAGGCGGCGTATTTTGGCCTGGGCCGCGCCATCGTGAACGGCGACGGGCCGGCGCTGGCGGCCGTGCATGACGCGGCGATGCACCGGGCTGCGGCCAGGGTCGGTGCGATCTATCTGCCGCAGCCCGGGACGACCATCCACGACCATCTGCTCAGCCGGCCCCGTTTCATGCTGGGGCAGGTCACTGATCCCGCCAGCGGCAGGATCCGGCCCGATCATACCCACCCCAATGCCCGCTTTGGCAGGCTGGTGCTGGACCAGTTGGCCCGCCAGGTCGGGGTCGCGCCATGACCACCCGCATCCTGTTTCTGGGCAATTCGCACCTGGCTGCGCTGCGCCAGGCGCATGCGGCAAGCCCCGGTCGCTGGCCGGGCATCGCGGCCACCTTTCTTGGTGCGCACAAGGACCTGCTGTTGCAGACCGAACTGCGGCAGGGTCGGCTGGTGCCGGTCACGCCGCAGGCGCAACAGGCGTTTCAGCGGCTGGCGCAGGTGGCAGATGTCGATGTGGCAGGTCAGGACCTGATCGTGATCACCGGCTGCATGGTGGCCGTCGCCAGCGCCGCGACCGCCGCCCGCGACATGCGCTGGGCCGGCCTGCCCTCGCTGGAAAATTGCGCCGATCTGGCCGCGATGCCGGCGCGGCTGGTGTCCCGCGCCGCCGCATGCGCCACGGTGCAGGCGGTGCTGGCGCGTCGGCTGGGGCCAGAGCTTGCGCGCCACCTGCACGCGCAGGGAGCCGCGCCGCCGATCTGGCTGACCTGCCAGCCCCGGGTCAGCGCGGTGATCCACGCCGCCCCCCGCCCGGCCACCCGCGCCCTGTCCGAGGCGCTGGCCACTGGCAATGCGGCCGGCCTGTCTGCGCTGTTCGAAACGGCGGCCCGGCGCGCGATGGCCGACGCCGGCGCCGAATACCTGCCGCAGCCGCCGCACACGATCACCCACCACATCCTGACTGCCCTGCCCTATGTGCAGGGCGCGATCCGCCTGGCCGAACGCCCGGACCTGGCCCAGCCCGAGGATGACGTGCTGCACGCCAATGCCGCCTATGGGGCCGCCGTGCTGGACCAGATTGCCGCCCGGCTGTAGCCGGGCCCGCGCCAATCAGCCCAAATGGATCAGCGAGGCGAACAGCCGGGGATCCAGGCTTTCGGCGGCAAAGGTCGCCCCTTCGGTCAGCAGGCTGACCGCGTCATGGCTGTGCAGGCTTTCCTGATGGCTGGCCAGCACGCGAAAATCGCCGATGCGCGGATCGGCGCGCAGCCTTTCGCAGAACAGCCTCGCCGCATCCTCGACAAAGATCGGGTTGGCCGCGTTCAGTTCGGCAAAGGCCTGTTCATCCTCGCGCTTGACCATCACCTGGGTTTCGGTCGGCACGGCGGCGCGGGCGATGGCGATCAGGTCCTCGAACCACAGCACCGCGCCGCCCGGCAGCACCTCGACCGACAGGCGCGCCACGGACCGCTGCGAATGCGGCGTGGCCAGCTGGCCGCGAAACTGGCGGGCATGTTCGGACAATTCCAGCGAACAGGGACAGGTCGAGGAATAGACATAGTCCAGATGCACGATCTTCTGGCGGACGCCGGCAGTTTCGACCAGTTCCAACGCGATGTCGTAATATTGATAGCCCGACAGCCCCGACCGCAGGCTTTGCACCCGCATCGGAAAGGAAAACCGCATCTGCAATCGCGCGTCAAAGCTGTCGAGATCGGACAGATAATCATCCAGTGCCCGTTCGATCACTTCGAAACTGAACGTTTCCTCGGCGTGCCGGTAAAAGCTGCGCATGATACGGGACATGTTGATGCCCTTTTTGCCTGCATCAAGACTGACGGTGCCAGTCACGCTGGTTTCCAGCGTCAGCACTTTGCCATCGCGGGTTTGAAACTGTATGGGCAGGCGGAAATTGGAAATGCCGACATGCTGGATGTGTTGCCGCGCCCCCTTGATCAGACTGGCAGGTCCGTTCTGCAAATCGGGCATGCTGGCCTTGTAGGCCTCGTCCGCTTCGAACTCGTCGGGATAGGCGCGGGCGAGTGCGGGATAGTTTGACAGCTCTTGCCCCGGGATCAGCCGCGCCACCAGCGGGTCAAGCATCGCCACTTCCTCTGGCGTCACATCCGCCGCCCAGCGACGCAGCAGGGCCAGTGCGGACTCGGCCTCTTTCAGGCTGGGTTCGCGGTTCAGCTCGGGAACATGCAGGGTCATGGCGGTACTCCAAAGGGCAGGACGCGTCATATGGGGTGCTTGCGCCAAAAGTCCACGCGCCCTGCGGCGGTCTTTGACCGGCGGGCGGCAAAGTGCCGCCAAGCGGCGGTCCTTCAGGACGACAGCCCGGCCGCCATGGCGTGCAGGGCCGTATCTGTCGCGGCATCGGCGGGAAAGTACAACTCGACCTTCAACGCATCCAGCGTCAGATCCTCTGCGGTCCCAAACTGCGCAATGGTGGCAAACAGCGACAGGCGCAGCGGCCCGGCTGACCCTGAATATCCTCAACTGGCCACTGGACGGTCTGCAAACCCTGGCTTCGCCGGATACCCGGTTTCTGTCCGC
>Ga0105049_10007643_pt1 | contig 12542 bp, 10 predicted proteins | sample MAT06_FD_78087 | JGI IMG/M metagenome (GOLD analysis project Ga0105049, IMG submission 78087) | Freshwater microbial communities from Lake Fryxell liftoff mats and glacier meltwater in Antarctica - MAT-06 | ecosystem: Environmental > Aquatic > Freshwater > Ice > Liftoff microbial mat | place...
CTTTAACTGTCAATAAGGTCTGCGGTTCAGGCTTGAAGTCGGTGAGTTTGGCATTCGATCGAATGATGCTGGGCCGAACAAGCCTTGCCCTCGTGGGCGGGATCGAAAATATGTCGCAGTCTCCTTATTACTTAAAGACTGCGCGAGCGGGTTTCCGAATGGGCAATCAAGAGGCCATCGATGGACTGATCCATGATGGATTATGGGATGTTTACAATAATTTCCATATGGGAACGGCTGCAGAGCTCTGCGTGAAGGAATATAAATTTTCTCGAGAGGCTCAAGACGCCTACGCGGTCGAGTCGTACAAACGAGCTATGTATGCCATCGAAAAGGGACTTTTTAAGGACGAAATATCCGCTGTTGAAATTGTATCAAAAAAAGAAACCATTCGAGTTGAAACCGATGAAGAGCCGGGACGCGGTAAAGTAGAAAACTTCTCAAAGCTTCGACCCGCTTTTGACAATGCCGGCACGATCACTGCGGCCAATGCAAGCTCCATCAACGATGGTGCCGCTATGCTGGTCGTGGGCACTCAGCATTCGAAGCTCAAACCTATCGCGAGAATTCTTCATACCGCCGAATTTGCCCAGGCCCCCGAATGGTTTACGACAGCTCCCGTAGGCGCAATCAAAAAGCTATTAGCTGAAGCGAGTTTGAAGACGAGCGATATTGCGAGTTTTGAAATCAACGAGGCATTTGCTGCTGTTGCGATGGCCGCTCAGAAAGATTTGGAGATCCCTTCGGACAAATTAAATCCGAGAGGCGGCGCCTTTGCACTTGGGCATCCCATTGGCGCTAGCGGGGCTCGACTCCTTACGACTTGTCTGCATACGCTTTCGTCCAAGCAAAAAGGTGTTGTGAGTTTGTGTATCGGTGGCGGTGAAGCGATTGCAATGCTGGTCGAGAAAATCTGAAAGGATCTTTGAATGTCTGTGATTAATTTATCCTTCAATTCAATAGGTGTCGTTGGCTCAGGTCAAATGGGTGCAGGGATCGCCCAAACATTAGCGCAGTATGGGATTCAAGTGGTGCTTCAGGATGTTTCTGATACGGCGCTTGAGAAGGCCAGATTGGGAATGTCGAAGAGCATCGATAAGCTCATTGAAAAGGGCAAAATTACCGAGACAACGGCTGTTGTGATAGGTCGTGTAAAAATGACAACGTCTCTTGAAGATTTTGGTCAGACGGAGTTTGTGATTGAGGCGGCGACCGAGAACAAAGCGATCAAAAAGCAAATTTTTGAGAAACTCGACAAGGTATTGAAATCCTCTGCGCTCATTGGAACCAATACATCTTCCATTAGCATTACCGAACTAGCAGCTTCGACTTCTCGGCCCGATAAATTTATTGGGATTCATTTCATGAATCCAGTTCCACTGATGAAATTGGTCGAAGTGATTTGCGGTCAGCTGACCTCTCACGAGACCTTGGAAAGAGTGACGACCTTGATTCAACTGATTGAGAAATCGATGACCAAGTCGCAGGATTTTCCGGGTTTCATTGTCAATCGTATTTTGATGCCGATGATTAACGAAGCGATTTTTACGCTTCATGAGGGTGTGGGAACCAAGGAAGATATTGATCGAGGAATGAAGCTTGGAACCAATCAGCCCATGGGGCCTCTCGAACTTGCAGATTTCATCGGACTCGATACCTGCTTAGCCATTATGGAAGTTTTGCATTTGGGAATCGGGGACTCCAAGTATCGACCGTGTCCACTTCTTAGAAATTATGTGAATGCGGGGCTCCTTGGCCGAAAAGTAGGTCGAGGATTCTACGATTATTCAGGAGGATTGAAGTGAGTTTTATTAAAGTTAATCAAGAAGGGCCGATTGCGACTTTGACAGTCGATCGACCCACAGCACTGAACGCACTGAACAAGGAAGTTCTTATTGAGCTCAAAGAAGTAGTTTCTAAGCTCGATTGTCGAGTCTTGATCATCACGGGCGCGGGCCCCAAAGCATTTGTGGCGGGAGCAGATATCGCGGTGATGAGTGAAATGGATGGGAATCAAGCGCGCGAATTCGTTGAACTTGGACAGTCGGTAATTAAAGCGATTGATCAAGGATCTTTTGTATCAATCGCTGCCGTCAACGGATTTGCCCTGGGCGGTGGCTGTGAGCTCGCGATGGCCTGCGATCTCATTTACGCTTCGGAAAACGCAAAACTCGGACTCCCAGAAACCAATCTCGGAATTATTCCAGGCTTTGGTGGGACGGTAAATCTCGTGCAGCGAATTGGCAGTCATCGAGCTCTCGAGATGGTTTTGACCGGTAAGATGATTGATGCGCAAACCGCCAAGTCTTTTGGCCTCGTGCTTGAAGTTTTTAAGGCCGAGGAGCTCATCCCCAAAGTTTTGGAAATTGCGAAGGCATTTTCTAAAAAAGGGAAACAGAGCATTTTGGCCGCGAGATCTCTGGTGAAGGGCGTTGGATCTGAACTCAAAGACCGGGCAATGCTTCATGAGCGAGAAAAATTTGCAGCGCTGTTTGCGAGCGGTGAGCCTCGTGAAGGTATGAAGGCATTTTTAGAGAAGCGAGAGGCAAAATTTTAAAATGAATTGGGAATTTACAGACGAACAGAGTGCAGTTCGTGAGATGGCGCGAGACTTTGCTCAGCGCAAAGTTTTGCCAGAAGCAATTTCGATCGACCGTGAGTCTAGATTTCCAGAGAATCTTGTAAAGGAAATGGCGGAGCTAAAGCTTTTGGGAATGTGTGTCCCTGAAGAGTTTGGCGGAGCCGGAATGGATATGCTCTCGTATGTTTTAGCACTGGAAGAAATTTCAACAGCTTGCGCTTCGACGGGCGTGATCATGTCGGTTCAGAACTCGCTCGCTTGCGAGCCGCTAAAAGCATTTGGGAATCCTGCTCAAAAAAAGAAGTTTTTGGAGCCTCTCGCCCTAGGTCAAAAGCTGGGATGCTATTGTTTGACAGAGCCAGAGGCTGGATCTGATGCCGCCTCTTTGAAGTCAACTGCTGTTAAAAAGGGCGGTGTTTATATACTGAATGGAACGAAGCAGTTCATCACCAGTGGCTATGAAGCTGACTTGGCGGTTGTTTATGCTTCGACGGATATTTCTAAGAAGAGCAAAGGAATTTCGGCGTTTATTGTGGATACAAAATCGCCTGGATTTAAAGTCGCAAAGAAAGAGAGGAAATTGGGAATTCGGGGATCTTCTTGTGTTCAGATTGTTCTAGAGAATGTGGAAGTTCCCGCTGAAAACCTGCTTCACGTTGAGGGCGAGGGATACAAAGTTGCACTTTCGACTCTAGAGATAGGACGAATCGGAATCGCGGCCCAATCAAATGGAATTGGTTCCGCAGCTCTTGAGTGCTCGATCAAGTACGCTAAAGAACGCGAGCAGTTTGGAAGGCCCATTGCGGATCTTCAGGCGATTCAATTCATGCTCGCCGATATGAGCGTCCGCTTAGAGGCCGCTCGACTGTTGACTTACCGGGCGGCTCTTGTGAAGAGCCAGTGTAAGCGCGCTGCCCTTGAATCCTCTCAAGCAAAGCTCTTTGCTTCTGAGGCTTGTATGAAGAATGCCTGGGCGGCAGTTCAAATCCATGGCGGCTATGGATATGTCGAAGACTATATCCCAGAACGTTTGTTTCGAGATGCCAAGATTTGTGAAATTTATGAAGGCACTTCCGAAGTGCAGCGGCTCTTGATCGCTAAAAATACTTTAAAGGCCGAGATTTTGTAACAATGAATTTTGAATGGACTTCTGACGACCTTGAAATTCGAAGCTGGGCAAAGAAGTTTGCTCACGAAGTCATTGCGCCTGTAGCCGTAAAACATTCTAAAGAGAAAATTTCTAAGGAGCTCCTAAAGCGAATCGCAGATGAAGGCTTTAGCAAACTTTTGATTCCCGAAGGCTTGGGTGGTTTGGGGCTGAGTTCGACTCAGTTCTCTCTTGTGATTCGAGAAATTTCAAAAATCTGTGGTTCCGTCGGAGTGACGATTGCAGTGACCAATATGATTGCGGAAATTTTGGTGCGAGAGGGAAACCAGGAGCATCATGAAAAATTTCTGTCTCAACTCGTGTCCGGAGAGTCCCTTACAGCGAGTTTTTGTTTGACGGAAAATGGAAGTGGCTCAGATGCCGCGGGTTTGAAGACTTTCGCCGTGAAAACTGGGAGCGGATATTTACTTACGGGCGAAAAAATTTATGTGACCAATGGTGCGTTTTCGGAGTTCTTTCTAGTGATGGCGAAGACTTCAGATGTTCCAGGCGCTCGCGGAATTTCTGCTTTTTTGATTCCTCGCTCAGCAAAGGGAGTGGTTCTTGGAAAAGAAGAAGACAAGATGGGCCTGACGGGATCATCCACGCTTCGCATGACTTTTGATCAGGTGGAAGTGCATGAGTCTCAAAGACTAGGTCCCGAAGGTGAGGGCTTTAAGATCGCCATGCGAGCACTCGATGGGGGAAGAATTTCTGTCTCATCGCAAGCTCTTGGAATTGCCGAAGCCGCTTTGCAAGCAGGAGTTCAATATTCAAAGGAGCGAGAAGCTTTTGGTAAACCCATCGCAGACTTTCAAGCGATTCAGTGGAAGATTGCCGATGCCGCAACTCAACTTGCTGCCTCGGTAGGTTTGATTGCGAAAGCCGCCTTCCTCAAAGATCAAAAGAAGCCTTTTGGATTAGATGCGAGTCGAGCAAAACTATTTTCCACCGAATCTGCCATTCAAGTTTGTGATTCCATGATCCAAGTTTTTGGAGGCTATGGTTACATCAAGGAATACCCGGTCGAACGATATTATCGAGACGTTCGAGTGACGAGTCTGTATGAAGGTACGAGTGAAATTCAACGCATCGTCATTGCTCGAGCAGTTATAGGAGTTCAATCATGACAAGCCCCATAAGAATTTTGATGGGAAAAGTGGGTCTGGATGGTCACGATCGAGGGGCCAAAGTTGTGATGTCCGCCCTTCGAGACGCGGGAATGGAAGTTATTTATTCGGGACTGCATCAGTCGCCTGAAGCTTTAGTCAGGGCCGCCGTGGAAGAAGACGTAGATTTGATTGGCATCAGCATTCTATCTGGCTCTCATGGGGCGCTCATTCCGAAAGTAATGGCGGAGCTAAAAAAGCAAGATCGAGGTCATTTGCCAATTTATGTAGGCGGTATAATTCCCGATGAAGATATTAAACTGCTCAAGAAAGCCGGAGTTGCGAAAGTTTTTACGCCCGGAACAAAGCTCTCAGAAATTGTGCGAGATATTCAAAGGGATGTTTCAAAATCGAAGGGGAGAAAGAAATGAATTTTGAGCTAAGCGAAGATCAAAAGGCGATTCAAACTTTGGCAAGAGACTTTGCAGTGGGAGAGCTTCGCCCTCGCGCAGCAAAATTCGATCAAGAGGGCGAATTTATTTGGAGTGTGATTCCAAAACTAGCTTCTGTTGGATTTATGGGAATCTCGATCGCTGAGAAGTACGGTGGACAAGGACTCGACATGATGTCGGCAGCTCTTGTGATGGAAGAGATTTCAAAGGAATGCGGCTCAACTGCGCTAACCTTAGCTTCTCACAATGGACTCGGGACCAAGCATATTTCTTATTTCGGCTCGGAAGCTCAGAAGCAAAAGTATTTGCCACCACTTGCTTCGGGCAAAAAACTTTCAGCCTGGGCTCTTACAGAGCCAGGAAGTGGAAGCGACGCTTCGGGAATGAAGACGCGCGCTGAGTTGAATGGTTCAGATTGGATATTGAATGGTTCGAAGGCGTTCATTACCCAAGGATCCGTTGGGGATACCTATGTTGTTTTGGCACTCACTGAGCCTGAAAAAAAGCAAAAGGGTGTTTCTGCATTCATTGTTGAAAAAGGAATGCCAGGATTCACAGCGGGAAAACCCGAAGACAAATTGGGTTGTCGTGCGAGTGACACCTCAACGCTGAGTTTCGATAACGTAAAAATTCCTCGAGAGAATATGATTGGGGAATTGAATTCTGGCTTCATCGATACATTGAAAATTTTGGATCAGGGTCGAGTCATTATTGGTGCCATGGCACTAGGACTTGGCTCGGCTGCGCTACGTGAGTCCGTGAAGTATTCAAAAGAACGCGAGCAGTTTGGAAAGCCAATCGCGGAGTTTCAGGCGATTCAGTGGAAGATCGCCAATATGTCGACGGAACTAGAAGCTGCTCGATTGTTGGTTTATCGCGCGGCCTATTTACATTCTAAAGGCGAGCGCGCAACGCTTGAATCGAGTATGGCAAAATTATTCGCTTCGGAAGCGGCTGCAAGAGCTTGCAATGAAGCGATTCAGATTCACGGTGGATATGGATATATCAAAGAATATCCAGTTGAACGCTACTGGCGAGACAATAAAATTTGTGAAATTGGCGAGGGAACGAGTGAGGTTCAGCGGATGGTGATTGCCCGGCAAGTCTTGGCCGCTGTCGCTTAAAAATAGGGCCCTCCAATCGGAGAGCCCTTTTCCAGGATATACAATTTTTCAATTAGTTAATTGCTTTGCATTTCATTTCGATCAATGACGACATTCTGGATGGGGCTCGGATTTTGAATAACCTTCACCAATCCGTTGCTCCGTTTGAGTTCGGCTTCTTGGCCCGACAAATTGTCAGGCGAAACCAATGAAACTAATCAAAAACCTACGGTTGGACTTCGGTCATCCAAGAGTTGCGAATATACTTGAAGGCCCCAGCGTCGATTTGCTCTGGGCTAAAGAAGCCTGGCAGGCCTTCGGAGCAAACAAGGTGAAGTGCCACGAGATGCCCACTTGTCGGAGCGACCGGACTCCGGCTTGGAATTCCCCAGCCCCAATAGCCGTTCGCCCCCGAAGCCTCTCCTAAAGAATTTCTAAATTCTGTTGGCACATTTAAGACTAATTGAACCTTTTGATTCGGATACCAACCCTCATAAATATCCGTTGGCCCCATGAATCTTTCACCGGCTAGAATCTTCGCTTTATTCGGGAGAATGACGGAAGAAAGTTCAATATTTCGGATTCGGTAGGGGACGATGAGCGCTCCTCTCAAGCGCTGATCCAGTTCGGCTCGCTCTGATCCGGCTGCAACATAAACAACAGCCTTTGAAATATCGATATCCTTGAGGAGTTGATCAATATTTGTGACTGGACTCGTCGCATGTGACCCTGATTCTGAAACAAAAACTACCCTATTGTCTAATAGCTCGACGATGCGCCCTCGTGGCGTCGCTCCAAGAGCCTGGGATTGAATAAAATTTTGTAGACGAAGATAGCCAAACTTCTGAGTCACCCAGTCTTGAGGAGTGAGGCTTGCGAACTTAGTTTCATCGCTGGCTGCGGAAAGAGCGCTGCCGTGTGCGTTTGAAACAGCGACAAAATTCTGAACTCCAAATCCAAAATCAATTGTTGGCCCAATAATATTCTTTTGAAAGACAATCGCAGCTGATTCCGCATCAATTCCACGCGGTGTGGGAAGATTCTGTGGTCGAGTGAACAGAAAATTCAGGCTGATAGCTCCGCCGATTTCAATCAAATCTAAATCGAGTTCTCCGAGTGAGTCTTTCTTGAGCTGGAGATAGGCGCGAGCGTTCTTGCCTGGATCATAGGATCCAATGGGCTTTCCATTTTCGTCTTTCATCCGACGTCCCAGATCAAAGGCGATAAGGTTGTCGACTTGATTTACAAAATCAACGGCGATCAGGATCGGAAGATTTTGCTTCACGAATTAAGCTCATCGGGTCTAAGCGTCGAATTGACAGGCGGATGTTCAGAGAAATTTAAGAGGCTCAAGAATAAAAGACTCAGCATAAGTGAGATAATTTTACGGGAAACAGACCTAAAACGTTAAGTCTTGTTTTGGGGGATTCTTGATTTCCCATTCAAGACGGCTTCGAAACTGCTGCTCTTGCTTTAAAACGAGTGGAAATTGGCGCAAGAGATCACGAGCCTTTCGAAGGGAATCCTTTCCAGATCGACTTTCGTAAAATTCTGATTCGGCTAAAAGCCAATTCTCCGAGGTTTTCAGTGCTCGAATTTTCTGAATCTGAGACAGAACCTCCTTGCGATCAATGAGATCGAAGGAAGACAAATAGAGTGAGCTGTCTCGCTCTGAGGCTGAAAGCTCTATAGCGAGTCTCTTGGTGATCCTTGATTCAGATTCCAATATTTTTCTGAGCAGATCGGACTTTCTTTTCTCAACCAATGTCTTTTTCCAAGCGGCACGTCGGCCTCGAGCTTTGGAATAATTCCGAACGGCGTGATCTGAATCGTCTGCCAATACAGCAAGATCTCCATGGGCTTCTGCTAAACTTGAATCGGAATGGTCGTATGATATTTGAATGAGCCGATGAAGTGCTAGCTCACGCTTGCTTGGTAGGAGATATATTGACTCATAGGCAAGAGGACTGGCGCTGCAGATCGTCAAAAAATATTCCCAGGCTGCATAAGTTGGAGAGTCTTGAAGTTCTTGGAAGAGGCGATGGCAATCTCTCGCCAAGGGGTCCTTCATGAGAGAGCGAACGGTGAGCATTTCTCTTGCGATTTTCAATTCAGTCTGACTCGCCTTTGGCTCAAGAAAGGCGCTCATTTCTGGTGTGGTTTCCCAGGGGAATTTTCCGGTTTTCAAAGTAAGCGCCGCTGCAGCTCCGGCGAGTTTATACGAAACCGCTCCTGAATATTGATCAAAAAAATTCAGGCTCCTTGGCCAGTTTAAACCTGCCGATTTTTCTTGAATGGCTTGAACGAGTGATCGACCATCCGCGATCAGTTGATCTAAGTCATTAGCGGTTAGAGCAACAGCTAGTCCTTCAAAAAGAAATGGATCAGCATATGAAATCATGGGGGACTTAAGTTTGCCGTGAATTAAATGCACGAGCTCATGTCTTAGCGTGCTGGAGTTGATATCGAGGCCAGAAATATGCATTTCACCTCGAATAAAATTTCCTATCTGCGGATTCTCTGCACCTATCCACTTTTTCTTGGAACCGTCGGAGTCGTAAATATAAACTCGAAGATTAAGATCTTTAGGTATCCGAAGAGAATTCGGAATGAGTTTAGTGATTTCGAAGAAATGATACTCCAGTTCTCTTTTCCACTTGGGGATTTGCCACGGCGAGGAATCTTCAGATTCAAAAAATACTGAAAAATTTTGATCCTTAAGCGCAATCTTAAAGTGAGAGCCAAAGAAGGGTTGGAAGGAGAGAGGATTTGGCTTTAAGACTCCGAACCCCAAATGAATGAGGATAAAAATTAAAATAAAATGGACGGCATTGAGTGAAAACTTAAATCCCATTCCTAAAACGACGAGCAGGCTTAGCAAAAGAATCCAAAGTCGAGTTTCGTAAAGATAGAGAGAGATCACAGGGTCCAGCGAGATGGTTCCCGGAAGCACGCCCCAAAATGGATCTAGAGCGTAGAGTGAGGGTGTTAAGAAAAAAGAGATCGTTGAAAATGTGAGTGAAACAAAAAGTACTGCGTAAGTTTTGAGAATTTTGCGAGGAGGTCGTGTAATTCGATAAATAAATAGGATGGAAAACAAGGAGACGATCGAATGAAGTCCAATGAGCTTCAATTGAAACTGAAAATCTCCCTGTCTATCGACCAAATACTTCAGTGACGCAACTCCTATGAGACCGAATGAAAGAATGAAGAAGCTTTTGAACACAGAGATTCCGAGTTTTCCGAGGGCGGCGAGGATTAGCGGAGCAAGTGCTGCGAATAAAATATTCAACGCGAATAGAAATTCCCAAGAATTGAGAGGTGGCAACACGCCCCCTCAGTGTCTCGCGTGAGGAGAGATTGTCGCAACCGCTTTCGGCAAAACTTCTGTCTTTTCAGGTCATTGGCTTGGCACTGAGGTTGCAGTCTTTAAACATAGGGTGGAATAAGTAAGCGAGGAGATCTTTGTGGTGACCTTTTGGCTTCTGATAGCTTTCGCGTCAAATCCTTCTCCAGAGAAGCCAACTTTGTCGTGCGCCGTGGAAGATTCTTCAGAGGCAAATCATTGCCATCCTTCCAGATCTGCGTTGAGCACATTTTTTAAAGAACTCACCCAAGACCTAGGTCAAAAGGAAATGGAAAAAGGTTCAATCCTCACTTGTCGCCAGGATAGTCTTACGCTGAAGGAGTCTGCTACTGGCGAGATTAAACTTTTAAAGGCCAAGAGCCTTTTGCCAGGAAGTGTTGAGGCTCAGATTGCAAAACCTAGTGATGGATCTGTAGAGGCTTCGCCCAGACTTCATATTCTTATGGGGAATAAATCCGTCGTTCGCTTCAATCCGCAAACAGACCAGGTTGAGACTCGCTTTCTGCCAAGCGCTGAAGTGCGCGAAGATACAAAGCCAGAATTTAGTGAAGATGCGAAGTCGGTGAATATTGGAAACGGCACTCAAGTGGATTTGGATGAGCTATTTAGAGAACCAACCCCAAGCAATTCGGAGACTTCAATTCCTCATGAATTAAATCCAGCTCCAACGAGATTCGCTCCCATAGATTTCCAGCCCGTGCGATCACCAGGTAGATTTCAGGATCTCCTAGTTTATGATTCAGAAACTAAATCGCTCAATCGATTTCCACTTTTTTGGAGCCGCGAAGTTGAGATTGTGGGCGAAGGACCTCGGACAAAGGAAGTTTTTATTTCAGGAGATGGCAAATTTGCCGTTACGTATAGCGGCGACGGGAAGGCTCGATATTGGGAGCGCCGCACAGTTATTCCTTTGAATGCTGGATCTTCTCCTGCGTCGACAAAAGATTCGGGCGAATTGGAGGCAAATCAGATCAAGATCAAAGCAGATGCACTCGATACTGCGGACTCTTCACAGGCCAAAACGAGCGGTAAGACCGCTGAGCTCGGAGGACACTCGAGCAAGGAAAAAGCGCGAGAACTCGCTGACGAAATATTAGATCGCATTCCACTTTCACTGAGAAGCCTTCACTCAGCAGATTCCAAAAATCAACCGGCTGAGGACCCAGATCTCGCGCGTGCCATTGAGTTGCTCAGTGGCACAGACTTTGAGAGCTCATTGAATGATTCCCAGCTCACTCAAATGGATGAATCTCGAATTACTAAAAATGAGACATTTGAAAGCGGGAGCTTAGCTTCGAATAATTTAGCGCTCGCATCCATTGATCAAACAAGAGAGAATGCCATGAAATATTTTGAGTTGAACTCTGAAGGTCACGCGCAGACTGGATCGAAAGATCGGGCGGAGGATTCTTCAGATCCATCTACAAATACTAATCCTAAAAATTCCAAAATCACCTTGGAGTGGATTTTTATTTTTCCTGAAGGTTGGAAGCCGATTACGAGGCGCAGACGCGATTCCGGCCAGTCTGTTTAGCTTTGTAGAGCTGCTCATCAGCGCGTTGCAAGAGAGATTGGGCGGACGTAAATGTTTTCTGATTGAGGCTAGTGATTGTAGCAACACCTATCGAAATGCTTATTTTGAATTCTGTTTGATTGGCTTTGATCGTAAGCTTTTCAATACCCTCTCGCAAATGTTCCGCTAGGGTACGAGCCTGTTCCAAGTCACAATCTCGCATCAAAATCACGAATTCCTCGCCCCCGAATCGAGCTAAAAAGTCATCTTTCCGAGTAGAGATTGAGAGATGCTGGGCCACGAGCTTGAGTGTTGTGTCGCCGACAATATGCCCGTACGAATCATTCACGTTTTTGAAGTGATCGATATCAAGCACCATCACCGAGAGATTGGCTCCGTGCCGAAGTGTATAAAAGAATTCACTTTCGAGGCGCTCCTGAAAGAATCTCTTGTTGTAGGTATTTGTAAGAAAATCTTTGGTTGCTGCAGTGAATAGCTCCCCGATGAATTTTGATTCGGCCTCTCCCTGCATCGAAAATTTGAAAATGGTGATGGAACCAACTTGTAACTGATCACCCTCCTTGAGAAAAACTTTGTCGACCCTGCGCCCATTGACCAGAGTTCCATTTGTCGACGCCAAATCCACAATTTGAGCTCCGTCTGGGGTCAAAAGAATCTTGCAGTGGTGGCGAGAGACCAGATCATCTTCCACTTGCAGATCACAATTTTCGACCCGTCCGATCATGAATTCTTCTTTGTCTATATTGAATGAGCGCCCTAACTGAGGCCCTGAAATCATAACTAATACGGGTTTTCGCGAGGCGTCTAAGTCTAGGGACCGAATGGGGCTAATGACGGTTTGATCTTCCGTCGCGTCCATCAAGGGGTTGGAATGTTGTGTAGGTTTCTTCGTCAAAGACATATCCCCCGTAACCTCTTAATTATAGATCATTTTGGGGGGCTCTTGTGGATTCACAAATGCTCGGCTAGAGAAATGCACATCTATGGGAGCATTTCGAGCTAAAAGACAGTTTAAGCGCAACAATCAACGGGAAGGGGTCAAAATTGTGACCTCTAATGGAGTTGAATATTCAACCCTCGAAGACTTGAGTGCAGGCGGGGTCAAGATCCATCTTGATCGCGAAGCGACGGAAGGCGATTTGATGGAGTTAGAATTTTCGGTGCGGGGTGTTTCAGGCGCAAAGATTTCAGACGTCAAAACAATTGCGAGAGTTGTGCGCAGCGTCAAAAGTGCACGAGGGAGTGGATA
>Ga0105049_10007645_pt1 | contig 12540 bp, 6 predicted proteins | sample MAT06_FD_78087 | JGI IMG/M metagenome (GOLD analysis project Ga0105049, IMG submission 78087) | Freshwater microbial communities from Lake Fryxell liftoff mats and glacier meltwater in Antarctica - MAT-06 | ecosystem: Environmental > Aquatic > Freshwater > Ice > Liftoff microbial mat | place...
CGAACGCTTTTGTGCGGAATTCTACCCACGTCGCAATGCGATATCGCGAATAGATTTTGTAGGTTGGGCAAGGTTTGTTTGCCCAACATTGTGCAGTCACGACCGAATGTTGGGCAGATGAAGCCTGCCCAACCTACGATGAGTCTTACCCACGTGGCAATACGATATAGCGAATAGATGTTGTAGGTTGGGCAAGGTTTGTTTGCCCAACATTGTGCAGTCACGACCAAATGTTGGGCAGATGAAGCCTGCCCAACCTACGATGAATCTTACCCACGTGGCGATACGATATAGCGGATTAGGTGGATCAACGCGCGATAAAACCAGACTCTGTCGGAATGACATGCTTTCTGTTTTTGGTCTTCTCGGCGTGTATTGACGTAGAACGGCGGTTAAAAAATCAAGCGCTCGCTGCGCGTAGCGCACACCACGGCGGGTATTTAGATGTCACCTTCAATCGGCTCAAGGATATCAGGACATTGTCTGCCGGTGCAAGGTTGTGGGGGGGCGTCTTTTGGCGGTGCTGGCATTATCCGCGGGGATGCGTCATCACACCTCTGCGATTTGTCATTGGCGTCACACGATATGTTGGTCTGCTGCGTTTTTTGTGTCACGCTTGATGCACTGACGTTGTTAGACAACAATCGCGAGAACAACTTGCTAAATGCTGCGGTTACCGATGTGCTTTTGCTTAACGTTGCGTCGTTGACCGTCGTTGTTGCTGCATCAACATTTGCACTACCACAAATGACCAGAACACTAATTGAAGCGGCAATAAATTGCGTTTTGATATCCACTGTAATTCCCCAATGCTGTAATCAGATTTATTTAATGATGAAATTTCAACTTACCAAGGCTCTAAACAAAACATATATCCATACGGTCGCACGGTTTTTATTTTCCATGCTGACTCGCGCTCTTCACCAAAGCGGCGACGAAGACGATACAACCTCGCATCGACTGATCGATCCCCGCCACTGTAATGCAAGCCGCGCAATGATTTCAAAATGTCGTTGCGATGCATTACGGTACCCGCATTACTCGCCAGCAGCCACAGCAGATCAAATTCGGCTGGCGTTAACTCAACGCGGCTATCTCCTAAAATAACTTCACGATTAACGCCGTGAATTCTTAATCGGCCAAATTGTAAAAAATTATCTTTCACCAATGTCTCTTCGGCGTGGCTGGCGCGACGCAATATAGCTTTGATGCGCGCCAACAATACACGTGGCTGAATTGGTTTGGCTAAATAATCATCGGCACCAAGCTCCAGGCCGAGCACTTGATCAAAATCTTCCTCGCGTGCGGTCAAGATGATAACCGGAACTTGGTTACCACTGGCGCGTAATTCACGACAGATATCAAAGCCATCTTTGCCCGGCAGCATTACATCCAAGATAACTAAATCAGGTTGTACGTTGGCAATTTTGGCAAGCGCTAGGTCACCGCGCGTTTCACGGCTCGTGCGCATATCGTGTCTGGTTAAATAGTCACAAATGGCGTCACTAAGCTCCAGATCATCTTCGATTAGCAGAACGCTGATGGGGTCGGTTTCGATGTGCGGTGGTGCTAAATTTTCACTCACAATTTTTCCTAGTTAGTTTTATTTATTTTGTTGCCGCTTAACGCTTTTTGTCAGACGCCATTAGACGTGAAAAACCTGCGTTTTGGATGCTTTTTTCCAAATCATCTGGCAACGTGCGCCGCCAATAGGCGCATCGCTAATACTCACAGAACCGCTATGCCAGCGAGCAATTTGCTTGACGATCGCTAACCCGATACCAAAGCCACCTGAGTCACGACTACGGCTTTGATCTAACCTAGCAAAAGGCTCAAACAATATCTCGCGTTGTGCCTCAGGGATGCCCGGGCCATCATCATCAACCATCAGCACATAACCAAATTGACGCTGCTCAACGCGAATCTCAACACGCGATTTCGCATAATGCACCGCATTGCGTAATAAATTTGACGCAGCACGACTTAGATAGCGGTAATCCCCGTCGACGATATCAATTTTCGCTGCCACCACTACCGTAATCGTAGAGCCCATCGCCCGCACCAACTCGTTAGCGTCATTGACAAGTTCATCTAACCATCCGGACACATCAATAATGGCGACATCGAGCTCAGGCGACTCTCGGTCAAGTCTGGCGTACTCTAATAGCTCCGTGGAAAGCTCATCGAGCTGATCAATGGCGCTATTCATACGTTGAAGCTCGCTATCTTTTTTCGCCAATGTTTCAGCCTCCATTGCTAACTCATGCCGAAAACGCAATCGGGTAATCGGCGTGCGAAATTCATGCGAGATCGCGTTAGTGAGCGCCTTATGCGAGCTAATTAAACTACTAATGCGCTCTTTCATTTTATTTAGCGAATCTGCTAACGGATAAAGTGATGCGCCACGACTAATCTCGATGTGAAAATCAAAATATCCTTCGCCTACTCGTGCTGCTGCTTTTTCTAGCGTGAGCATATCGCGGCGAAATAATCTGAGCCAAACAAAAATAGCGAGCGCATAAAGGGAGGATTCGACTAGCCAAGTGAATTGTGTAGTGTTGAACACCCCCAAAATTAACATTGCCTTTTGAGGGTTCTTCGGCGCTTTAAGCACTACCACCATCTCAGTATCTAAGATGGTGTGGAACACTTCATAGCCTTGAGCATCAGGCAAGTTTCGTGAGATAGGCTTACCGCTACGGAGGATCGCCACTTCGCCTGAAGTCATCTCATTGAAAGCCACTAATTGCTCAATACTCAATAGCCGCGAGGGCCCTAAAAAATCATCGGTTGGGCTCACGCGGGACTTCAATTTTGCAAATCGCTCGGGCCATTCTGATTGCGGAAATGGTGACAACACCTCTTCAACAACCACATAGGCGCGTCGAAATCGCTCAAAGGCGCTTGAGGTCGCGCTAGCGGCGGCGGCCCAGCTAAAAACGTGCTTTTGAATCAGAAACGATGTCAGCGACGTCAATAGTATTAACAGCCATAGTTTAAGAAATAGTTTACCCATACGCGCCGCAATTTATCACCAATTTCATTGTTGCTGCATTTGGCGCATTTACAACACCTGTCGCATGATCTAAAAAAGCACAAATAGGGGCTTTCGCCCCCATTTAATATTTACTATATCGTTGATATTTACTTGAAGCGATAAGTTGCGCTCAAAGTTGGATAGATGCCAAGTGGATTATGAAAATTGGCATTGTAACCAAGCGTTGTGTCCCCTCCGTAATAATCAAACGGTGGCTTCTCATCGGTCAAATTACGAATCACCAAACGTAGCGTCAAATTTCTAATACCCGTGTAGGCGGCATTTATGTCCAATGTACGCCACCCTTTCACTTTGCACACACCCGGTAACGCGTTAATAGCATTTTGCCCACTGGCCACTGATTGTGCACAAGTAAATACGCTGCTGGAATTATTCCAACCACCAATGTAATTTAGGCGCGCGCCAAATACCCAGTCTTGGTATGTCCATGAAGTGGCGAGATTACCGCGCACTCGCGGCAAGCCTAAACCTGTCACCGTATTATTTATCCCGCCGATAAACTCAATCATCGGCTGCCCTTTTTCGCGGGCATTTTTACTGCTGATGTTGTAGGTGGCGGAAAGTGTTGTCACTAATTTACCCATTTCACCTAGGCTAGCCGTGTGCGATGCATCAATATCAATACCAGAAACTTGGCTTTTACCGAGATTAAGCCACGCACGATCCACACCAATTACGGGGCCTGAATTTGGCACGCCAGGAATCCATGAGAGCGGATTAGGGTCACGAAAAACTAGATTGGCAAAACGTCTGTCCCCATTAAAGAGCGCATTGACTTGAAACGATGATGAGAAACGATCAATCTCATCCTCGCGCGTGATATTGAAATAATCAAGCGACACATTTACGTTTTTTGCAATATCCCAAACAACGCCAACGCTTTTACTGACTGAGGTCTCTGGCTGCAAATTTGGGTTAAATACAATTTGCGCTGAGATTGAAGAGCGTCTGCTGCAATCTTCATCGGTATTGGTCACTGGGCAACGAATAGGATCGTTCACCGGTTGAAATGAACGAATCGATGAGCGACTTGTTTGCGACAACGACGGCGCACGGAATCCAGTCGAATAGCTCGAACGGAAGACTAAATTAGACAGCGCTTTCCATTTCACGCCGACCTTCGGATTGGTCGTGCTGCCAAAATCTGAGTAGCGATCATGACGTGCTGCGAGTGTGACTTCGACACTCGGTATCACGGGTAACACCGACTCTGCGTAAATCGACTTCACATTGCGTGAGCCATCTGCAAACGACGCACCTAAGCCAACAATTTCTGCATTAACGATACGTTGATCAGGGCGGATTTTAATGTCGTCGCCTCGAAACTCAGCGCCGAGGGCAATGCCAATTGGCCCACCAGGTAAACGACCCCACTCCGTGCTACCTTTAAGGTCCCAAATTTTCGAGCTTCCCTCGCCCTTATTTGTTGTGCGAGTGCTGACCCGATTGATCACTTCCTGGCTATTTTGCCCATTAAATTGATACGAGCCATCGTTAATGGCTTGCTGCACGCTGGGGAAGCGTAGTCGTCTGCCACTTGATACGTCAGACTTGGACGTATTGTATAAAAAGCCCGACTCCCAATCCCAGCTGCCAAAGCCACCTTTTAGACCAACCAAAATACGCGCATCTTCGGTCTTGCTAATAGTCCGATCGCGTCCGAGGTCAACCCAACGATAGCGAAGGCCCACGGGAAACGCATACGGATTTTCACGATGGCCGACCGGCAATACCAATTGAAAACTTAATAGTTGTCCGGCTGAATTGCGCCATACGGTCGGCGTTTGTGGGTTACTCGCCAAGGGCGCGCCGGTAAAGGTATTCACGGTTCGCGAATAGCTCGCCTCCGTAAAGGCGGATAACTTATCGTTGATATCGAACGTGCCGCGCAGATAGCCGGTGTCGCGCTGAGTCTTACCGGTTTGCTCTAGATCATTCCACTGATTGTAACGACATAGTCCGCCAGACACTATCGGGCAACCCGTACGCGCTGCCACAAACGTGCCAAATACGCGACTACCCGCAACCGCTTCACGATAATAATTACCAGGGTAGGATAGTGAGCTGAATACGGTTTGACGCTGAATAAACGTCGGGTCCTGCAAAAATGTATCAACGTTGTCTTCGCTACGAATCAACACGGGTAACCGCTCAAAACGCTCGTAGGTTCCAAAAATGTTGTAACGATCTTTGGCTAAATCACCAAAGCCAAATGCCACGTTAGCTTGCTTAATACGAAATTCATTATCTGGATTTTGCGATATTGAAGCGTTGAGTAATCCCCCCGTAAAGTCTTTACGCAAAATAATATTAATAACGCCTGCAATCGCGTCTGAGCCATAGATAGCCGATGCACCATCGCGCAACACTTCAATACGTTCAATGGCGGCGGCTGGAATTGAATTTAGGTTGGTGACTACCGTTGAGCCGATGTTGGGATCATTAAATGCGGCAGGGCTGATACGCCGACCATTGATGAGCGTTAATGTTGCGGCAGAACCTAATCCGCGCAACGCCACGGTAGCTGAGCCCTGAGAGAAGCCGTTACCCGCACTTACATCCGTTAAAGCGCTACCAGAAGAGGCTGACAAGTTATTAAGCAGCTCCTGCACAGAAGTCGCACCGCTACGCTTAATTTCTTCAGCCGTAATGATGGTGACTGGCGAAGATGTTTCCGCATCAACGCGCTTAATATTTGAGCCTGTGACGTCGATTTTTTCTACTTTTGTTGCTGTGGGTGGCGTTTGCTGCCCGGGCGGTGCTGTTTGTTGCGCCTGTGATGATGCTGCATAAAAAACGGAACCTGCTGTGCCGATGAGGCCCGCTGCAACAAGTGCGCTGGCAATTTTGGTCTGTCCTATTTTCATATTTGTCCTGTTCTGGGTGGCATGGTCTGCAACCATTTTCTGAACAACACAACGCCATACGCAATGTGTCACTTCACTCAAATGGCGACGAGTTAATTACTGATTCAACATAGCGAATCATGAGTTAACCGAAAGCGACTATTTGCACCTATTTGTACCGAACACTTCGTGAAATTTACTCGCCGTTACCAATAAAAGTCACACTAGTCATACAAAACACTTATGTAACCTAAACTGAACCAAATGTGACTAGAAATAATATTCAAGTCCGAAATTAACGAAGTAATTGCGCCTTTAAAAATACACATTCAATTTTTTGTTGCGTTGATGTTGCAAGACAGCAACAAGATAGGCGTGTTGGGTTTTTATTCAACTTCTAAATCAAAAGCGCAATAATTTTTTTATTGCCAACCGCAAAACGTTGTCACGCCTATCAGAGCAAGGCTTTATCCTAGAAACGGCAGTTCGACGTGTGTGTCCCACAGGGATACCTTCCCCGTTGGGGAAATAAGTGTGCGTTTTTCGAACTCTCTGGCAAGGCCTCATTTGGCAAACACGGACAGAGCAGGCCTCATCCTGCAAGGAGAGGCAACGCCGCCAGCGAGTTTGAAAAATGTGCAATCGCACCCATAGCGTGCGTCACCGAATAGGTGAGCGTGCTAAACCGCCAAACTCGTTTGTTCACGCGCGTGTTCAACTAACTAGAGCGGTTAACTACCGTTTCTAGGTTTATCTTTCGACGGGGAATCTTATCCGTTGTACAGCAGCACAGCGTGGGTAAGATTTCCCACAAAAGCGTTCGGAATGACAATCTTTTATTTTTATACTTTTAAAAATAGATGTCTTTTTGATTTGGAAATTGAAGTAGAAATGCCTACCAAGTTTGCGGCCTTCTCAGCATGCTGGAAACGAATGCAACTTTTGTTGATGCTGGCTGCGGATAGGTGCTGCCGCACGAGCGCGTGACGTTTGCTCCAAACTGATTTATCGAGCGCCGAGATCGGGTTGACGTGTGGCCACGCAGACTCGCCATCGCTTTCCGAGCAAATTGCCGCTTATGGTTTTTTTCGTTGTTGCCACCGCCACCGCACCCACCACACGGACGTTACCTACGCCGCTGCCTCGGCGATTCCTTGGCGGTAAGGCGTCGCCTGCAAGCCAAATGCGGCTTCAATCCTGCTGCTATCAAAACGATACGCGCACTCAAACTGATACATCATTTCGTCGTTTTCACGCAGCACCGCGTTAAAAATCCCCATGAATTTGAGCATCCAGCGCGGCGCGACTTGAAGCTTGTACGGTCGCCTCATCAACTCACACGCCAATCGCACAAACTCTGCCCCAGAGAGTGCTTCCTTGTTAGTTGGCAAATGCCACGTTTGGCCATAGGCCTCCAAGGATTTTCCTAACAAAGCGACAGCACGACCAATGTCTGGTGTGTATGTGAAATTGTGAACGGTATTGGCGTCTCCAATCCATTGCGGGGTTTTTTTGGCCTTTAGCCGCTCGAAAACGGCTGCGTGCGGAAAGCTTTGCGTTGCACCGGGGCCGTAAAAATCAGCCGAACGGACGATCATCGCTTGAAGATTCTTGCTCTCGATCTCGTTAAGCAACATTGAGGCAATCTTTGCCCTAACCTCGCCTTTCCGACTGATGGGATTAAACGGCGTTGCCTCGGTCATGACGCCCTCAACCTGACCATAGGCATAAACGTTATCTAAAAATACCATGCGGGTGCCATGCCGCTTGCAAGCAGCGATGGCGTTACGCATCACCCGTGGCCATTGCTCCTGCCAAACATTCGTGTCGTAGCTTAATCCTGCGACCAGATAGGCCACTTCGCTACCCGCCACCGCATCAGAAGTGGCTTGTTCGCTTAGCAAATCGGCGGCAAATGTATCGTCGCTCGCGTTTACTTTGCGAGGACATCGACTGACTTGTCGAATTTTTAATGTATGGTTTGCGAGTGAGAGCGAAAGCTCTCGACCAACAATGCCATTTGCGCCAAGTATGGTGTGCATTTTTCTTGATTCCTTTTCAAATAAAAAATCGGGACAACAATAGGTTTATTGCATTTTGCCCGTCGGTTAATGCTCGTACACAAGACAACGTTATTTGAATAATCTCAACTCCCAATGCAATCAAGCCGTGCTTGCAAAAAGAAAAAAGGGAGCCTAAGCCCCCTTTTTTGATTCTGTTTTACATGCTATTTAAATGTGTATTTCGCGTTGAGCGAGTACACACGCCCGAGCGGGTTATGGATGCGATCATCATATCCGCGCGCTTGAAAACGAGCAGTCTGATTGGTGAAAGGCGGATCTTTGTCGAGTAGGTTTAGCACGCCCAATTGAATACCGAGGTTCTTGATACCAGAGTAGTTAACGCTCAAGTCATACAACGCGTACGCGCCAACTTTATTGTTGCGGAATGCTGGCGCAACGGAGGTACCATTTTGATCTACATAGCCGGACTGATAACGGTGCAACAAATTAACACCCCAATCGGCGCGCTGCCACGAGAAGTTAGTGACCTGCTGGTAGCGAATCACAGGACCACCATAGCTCGCATTAAAGTTGCCTAAAGGCGTTAAGAACGGTCCATCCTTGACTACTTGGAATAAAAACTCGGTTACGTAAGATCCCCGCAAGCTCGCCGCGAAATTTCCATATGGCGTTGCACCGCTTTGCCAGTTGAACTGGATATCTATACCCTTGATTTTTGTGTTGCCTAAATTCTGATTGGTGTTGATGACGTAGGCCAATGGGTCGCCGCCTGGGACGCGACACGCACCGATGGTGGCAACACGTGCAGCAGGAGCTTGGCTACAACGCACAAACAATGATGCGTAGCGCGTTGGGTCACCAAAGATGGTGGTGTCGCCGAGCGTGCTGATGTTGTTATCTACACGATATTGCCAAAGATCAAAGCCCACAGACATTTTTGGGGTAATCTGGAATACAGCACCCATCGTCCACGCGGTTGATTTTTCAGGCGTGAGTGCGGTATTACCACCCTGCAACTGCTGGAATTGTAAGCGGCAATCACGGCTTGGAACACCGCCCGCCGCAACGTTCACTACCCCGTTTGGACACAACAGCGGATCGTTGAACGGGCTGGGGGTGAAGGAGGTGGAGTTGGGTGAATAGAGCTGCGTTAAGGTTGGTGCCGCGAAGCCTTTGTTGTACGAGGCACGAATGACCAAATCGTCAATTGGCTGAAAACGCACTGTCCCCTTCGGGTTGGTCGTGCTACCGAAGTCGCTGTATTTGTCGCGACGTACTGAAAGCCCGAACTCTAGATTCTTGAGCACCGGCAATATAAGTTCTGCCCCGATCGCATCAACGCTGCGATCACCTACACGCAGCGCACCTGAGCCTGCTAGCCCAGAGCTTGCGGCTTGGCTTACCTTCGCAATATCAGCTTTGTAAACCATATCTTCTTTACGAAACTCGGTATTGAGCGCCAAAACAATATCACCACCAGCCAGTTTGCCCAACGCACGGCTAAGCACGCCACTGAAGCTGCTTAAGGTGCCTTCACCCTCTTGCACTTTGCCGGTGACGGTATTGGCTTGTAAGTAGGCGAGTCCGGCGGCAGTTTGATTGCCGAATGGATTCAGGAATGGCGCACCGCCAGTGCCGCGCACACCCGCTATCATCGCTGCTGTAGTCGGGTATCCATTCAGGAAGGTGTTATCCACCTTGGAGTTAGACCATAAATAAGAAGCTTGATAGTCCCATCCACCAAAGTTGCCCTCAAGACCCGCGACCGCGCGCTGAGTATTGTTGACTTGTTCACCCTGACGCGCTCCTAACACCGTTGTGCGCCAGCCAACTGAAATGGTCGCGTTGCGATTCAGTGCGGAATCGGTGATCGGTGTAATACCATTGCCCGGGAAAAATGGACTGGTGTTGTCCATCGTTAGCCCAGTTTCGGGTGACGGCGCAATCTGTGACTTCACGCGATTGTAGGAGTGAAAATACTCAAACGTCGCTGTATGGTTGGCGTTAATGGCGAATGTGCCACGGGTGAATGCAGACCATTGGTCTTGAATGGGAACCACCTGCGTGGGCGCTTGCGTGTCAGCGCGGCAGAGATTAGTGCCTGAACCAATTGGCCCCACGCCGGTATTGAGCGAGGTGGGCGCGCTACAGTTAGGCAGGCTTGGATTGGTGGTCAGCGCGCCTTGGCTGTAATTGGCCGGGAACGTCGTGCCAGATGTACCATTGAGACCAAAGGCCGGAATGAAAGAGGAGCGCATAAATTCGCGATCCGTTCCCAACATTGGCTTGCCTTCTCGATAGTTGAAACCTGCCACTACGTTCCAGCCTTGCTTGCCCATGTCGCCCATGCCACCGACGATGTCGAATTTGTAAACCTCACCGCCAGTACCGCTCGGTATCTGCGCTTCTGCGCCGACGATTAAACCTCTGTAGTCCTTACGCGTAATGAAGTTGATCACACCGGCGATAGCATCTGTGCCATACGTAGCCGATGCACCGTCAGTCAACACTTCGATGCGCTGAATAGCCGCGAGCGGCAGTGTATTTAAGTCAACAGCCACGCTAGCAAACGGGTTGGAGACGATGCGTTTGCCGTTGAGCAAAACTAACGTGCGCTGCGCGCCCAAGTTACGCAGACTCGCGTACGAAGCGGCACCGTTGGTGGCACTGACTGAACCCGATGTAACCGTGCCTCCCTGCTGTTGGGTAATCAGCTTCATCGCCTGTTCGGCGTTGGTCACACCCGCTTTTTCTAGATCGTCTATCGAGATCACGATCACGGGCGTGGCTGCTTCACCTTCGACGCGTTTGATGTTGGAACCGGTTACCTCGATTCGCTCGGCTTTTACGACTGGCGGTAGTGTTTGCTGCGCATGTGATGATGCGGCATAGAAAACGGAACCTGCTGTACTAATGACGCCGGCGGCAAAAAGCGCGCTCGCCATTTTGGTGTGTTTTATTTTCATATTTGTCCTTTACTGGGTGGCAAAATCTGCAAGCATTGGTGGATCGACACATAACGATAGGCGACGTGTCATTTCACTCAAATGGCCGCAAGTTAGTTACTGCTGCAACGCCGCGAATCATGAATTAACGCGAAGCAACTATTTGCACCTATTTGTACCGAACATTTCGCAAAAACGGCCGCTTAAGACGTCGCAACGTCACCCATGTCACGCAACGCGGTAAACGTTAGAAATTGATGTGTTGAATGTGATTAAAAACAATATTCAAGCGTTTAATTGACAAAATGATTGCGCTCCAAAGTTACAAGTTTGTTTTTATGTTGCACTTTCGTTGTATTACGACAACAAGATTCGCGCCTGTTTTTGCGCGGAACGGCCTGCAAAGTTTTCCCAGCCGACGCAATTTTTAACGTTAATGCGCTCTCTACGGCTACGCCAATTGAATGCGCTGGCATCGCATCGTCCCGCACCGTCGCAATTTATACGGACATGCAGCAATTGCCTTTCGAGGCGATTCTAAAAGACAAAAAGTCGCCTATCGGCGGACTTTTTCAGGCAAATATGCGCAAAAACGCCCGCCAATAGGCGACCTTGTATTTTTCCAATCTGTGTTGCGCGCGCTACATCCGCCCTGACCCACTGTCATCTACCAGTGCGCTATATTGCTTATCTTATTTCAACCATCCACCATTGAGTTAGCCCACCATGAGCAAATACTCCATCGCTGAATTCATTCATAAAACTGCCGAACGCGACGAGACTCGCGAAGCATTTGAGTTAGAAAGTGCACATATGCTGGAGGTCAAGCTTGATGGCCTCGTCTGGGCAAAAGCGGGGGCGATGATTGCCTACACGGGCCAGGTGAAATTCAAACGCGAGGGCATGCTTGATCGCGGCGTCGGCGGCCTACTCAAAAAAGCGCTCACCGGCGAAGGCATGACCCTCATGAAAGCTGAAGGCCGTGGCCGTGTTTATTTAGCGGACAAGGGAAAGAAAATTCAAATATTGCATTTAAATAACGAAACAATATGCGTCAACGGTAATGATGTTTTAGCGCTTGAAAGTAGCCTTAACTACGATATCAAAATGATTCGCTCATTCGGCGCCGCCGCTGCTGGTGGGCTATTTAATGTCCGCATCACCGGTATCGGCCATGTGGCAATGACCACGCATTATGAGCCGATGACGCTAGCCGTTAAGCCTGGCGCACCGGTATTCACTGACCCGAATGCCACCGTAGCGTGGAGCGGCAACTTAAGCCCCAGCATTCATACCGATGTGAATTTAGGCACGCTCTTCGGGCGCGGCAGCGGCGAGGGCTTTCAACTCAAATTTGACGGCGATGGCTGGGTGGTGATGCAGCCCTATGAAGAGTCGCCGGTGATAGCTAATGATTGATTTTGGATTGCCGTTCAGCCAGACTTTGGCTAGGCTATTTTTAACCGAGATTTTCCATTAGGGTTTGAGATGATAACGAGACTATTTTTGAGTGTATTTTCTGTTGACTGACCAATGAATAGCGAGCTATTCAAGTCGAAGAAACAGGAAAGACGCCAACAATAGTCCGTTAGCACTCAAACAGTTGCGAAGGGACGCCTAGTGGACAATCTCGGTTCAATCTACCAAACTACCCACTTTCACTTTCA
>Ga0105049_10007647_pt1 | contig 12540 bp, 7 predicted proteins | sample MAT06_FD_78087 | JGI IMG/M metagenome (GOLD analysis project Ga0105049, IMG submission 78087) | Freshwater microbial communities from Lake Fryxell liftoff mats and glacier meltwater in Antarctica - MAT-06 | ecosystem: Environmental > Aquatic > Freshwater > Ice > Liftoff microbial mat | place...
CCAATGCCTACCGCATTTTGGGCTGTTTTGTATGCCGACAGGCAGAACGCGCTAGCTACGGCAAGGCTTTCGGTGCTCTGAATGACACCCGCGCCACCAATCGCGTAAACGCGTCCACCAGCATAAGCCGCGGCTGTGCCAATGCGTCTTTCGTCCTGTAAGTTACTCAGCGGTTCCCAGCGATTGGTGGTTGGGCTGTAGCGTTCTGCACTGGCCTCGCTCAAATAGCTGACGCCACCGCCCAGCGCATAAAGATAGCCATCGGGTGCCGTGGTCAGGCCCAGGGAGTAGCGTCCTTGTTGCAGCGCGGGGCCGACACTCCAGGTATCGCTTGCTGGATCGTAGATTTCCAGCGGTTCTTCTTCATACCAGCCGCCAGCAATATAGATTTTGTCGCCCAATGCCGTTGCCGCTGCGCCATAACGGCCGCCACGGGGCATGGCTGCCTTTGTGGCCCAGGTGTTGCTCGCCGGATCATATTCATAGGTCTGGCTAGAGGTGTATGAAAATTCATCAAGCCCGCCAAACACATAGAGCTTGCCGTTCAGCGCAGCCACAGCCATGCTAGTATAGGCGCGGGGCAAGGGCGCAGCTTCGGACCAGCTATTGGTGGCAATATCGTAAACAAAAACTGAATCATATTGCTTGAACTCGTAAAGCTCAAAACCAACCGCGTTACTGTTGCCGCCCATCACATAGAGCTTGCCATTCAACAACGCCGTACCCGCATTGGCGCGCGGTCCGGGTAATTCGGCCAAACGGTCCCACGTCTGCGTACAGACATTGTAGCGCTCCAGCGCTTTCGACGCACGCTCAATTTGAAAGAAATTGTCACCGGTCAATACATTCTTCCAACCGCCAACCGCGTAGAGATAGACATCGTTGGGCGACGCAACCAGCCCCAATTGATAGCGCGACGTTGGCATCGCTTCCTCAACTTGCCAGGCGACAAAGGTAACCGTTTGCAGCGTTACTTGCTTTGTGTTGGCCGCCCCATCGAGCGCCGTCACCGTGAGCACCACACTGTCTTGATCGCCATTGACTGCGGTTGCGGGGGGCGTAACGGTGACCGCCAGATTGACAGTTTGGCAGGGAGCTAGCAGCAGTGGCTGTGGCACTTCTTGGGTACCGCTGAGCACACGCGTCGCCCAATTGCTGGTGCCGAGCGCAACCTGCACCGTGATCGGCGTTTGGCCCACATTGAGCAACTGCACCTGATAGGTGATTGCTTGGCCTGGTTCTGTGTTGGCGCTGGTCGCTGCGGGCATCAGTTCAAAGCCGCTTTGTATCTTGGCATCACTGACCCAGCGCACTGTGCGCCCTAACACTTCGGCAATCGCTGGATCGCGATTGTTGGCGCGCGGCCCAATATTCTCAAAACCAATGCCAAAGTAGGCCGCGCGATAGGTGGCATTGCATGGATCAATGGCCAAGGCTGCTGCCATTTCGTTCTCATCGTAGCGCAGGATCGGATAGGTGATTGTGTCAATGCTTTCTGCCGCAATGGCATCGGGGGAGAGATAGATCGAGCCATTGCGATAGCCATAGAGGCTGGCATTGGTGATCGTGAGTGCCAGGGTTTGCAGAAAGCCAGCCCCGCTCACCGTATCACCTGTACTCGCCGCATTTTCGATTATTTGATCGGCATTGAGATAATCGTCGTAGAAGGGGGTGCCGTCATCCCACGTGCCAATATCTTGACCGGAGAGGATCAAACGCCCGCCCTGATCAAGATAGCCTTGCAAGCTGTCATCCGCACCGATGGAAACGGGCGAACTCCGATAGAAACAGCCAAAGTAGCCCGAGTCGCAGCCACTCTGCACCCAGATGACAACATCATAGCCTTGTAGGGTCGTTGTCGAGGGTATGCCGTAGCCCAGCGCGCCATCTTCCAGGGTGAATGTGTCGGTGATTGTCAGATCGCGAATGCGCCAGCGATCATAGGCATAGCCTTGTTGATCCAGCGCCCAGGTAAAGGCATTGCCAACCGGCCAGCCTTCAAACCAGCCACGATAGGCATCCGCTTCTACCAGCAAGATCGACGGCGCGCTTTCGATGGCTACATCTTGGTTGGTGCTGGGGACATTCACTGTCACAACAGTCCGTTGAATGCGATAGCCCGACTCTGCCACCACCAGGGTGTGCCGTCCCACCGGCAAGGTGAAGCGATAGGTGCCCGTTTCATCTGTGTGTCCGGTGAGCAGGGGATTTTCTTCTATGTAAACCAAGGCATTGGCAACGGGCAATCCGTTGTGGCTGATCACGCCTTGGAGTGCTGCGCTTGGCAAGGGCTGAAGTGCAAAATCGGCCAGCGAGAGTGCGCCGGCAAAGACTGTCTGGCCGGCAAAAGTGCCGCTGTAATAGCCCCAAGCCGCGACCGTTAGATCATAAAGGCCCGCGGGTACTGTGACCGAATAAGCGCCTGCCGGGTTACTCGCGGCATCAAAGGTATCGTTGGCACCCGTGCCTGTCACTTTGGCCAGTGCCAGCGGCGTGTTAGTCGTCCGGTCGCGCACCACACCACGCAGATCGCCTGCCGATAGCACCCAGCGCACTGCGGCATAGGCATCAATCCGTCCGTAGCCATAATCATTGTCGGGACCAGGCTCACCCAACTCTACGGCCGTGCTGGTCATGAATTTTTCCAGCTCATCGACCGTAAAATCGCGCACGCCATCGCGCAAATCTGCCGAAACCAGCAGCGCGATCAAGCCGGTAACATGCGGCGCGGCCATAGACGTACCAGAATAGCGCTCATATTCAGTGCTGCCAACGCTCGATTTGACATCAACCCCGGGTGCGCTGAGTTCGGGTTTTTGTTCGCCCTCATAAAAGGAAGGACCCCGCCCACTAAAAGAAGCCACGCGATCCTCGCGATCGGTGGCCCCAACGGTGATCGCCTCTGGCGCATTGGCGGGCGTACCAATCGAGCCTGCGCCAGCCCGCGGATTACCAGAAGCGAAAACAGGGGCAATATTCATGGCGCGCAGCGCTTGAATGGCTGGGCGCAAGACATCGTTAAGCGGGTTGGCCGACCCCCAGGAATTGTTGACAACATCGGGCGCTTTAGAACAATTGGCCGTTTGGCGGTTGCCGGTTAAATCGGTGGGGCAGAGCAGCCACTGAAACGCCTTGAGCCCGCCAATATCATCGCGAATGCCACCGGACATGGTGCCGTAGCAGATGCCTGGCACCGCGATCCACTGTGCGCCCGGGGCCATGCCAATCTGTGTGCCGCTAGCTGTCGCACTGCCCACCGCCGTGCCCATGGTGTGGGTGCCGTGGGTATCGCAGTCGCGCGGCTGGTTGGAAAGGCTGGCCCCCAGGTTACCGTCGGTATAGAGCTGGCTATCCGGTTCAAACCAATTGTAGTTGTGGTCAAACTTGCCATTTTGCAGATTGCCTCGATATTGCTTCACCAAGGCTGGATGGCGAAAGGAGACGCCGGTATCAAACCCTGCCACGACTGCGCCTTCGCCACGCACCTGTAATTCGCTCCAGACGCGGTCGGCGCGCACAAGCTGGATGTTCCAATTCGACGCATCCAGCGCAACCGCCGCCGGTTGGACCAGGGCATCGGGAACCCCCGGTTCATCGGGAGCTGTTTGCCACTGTCGCACCAAGGGATAGTTGGCAACGATGCGCGCCACATCGGGCCGTTGTGCCAAACTGATAATACTTTCCAAACTGCCATCAATGGCAATGGCATTAACAATGGTAAAGGGTTGATAGCCACTAACCGCAGCACTGCCCAGTTGGCTTGCTAACCAGCTCCGCAGCGCGGCCTGGGCTTCCTCGGCCTGGGTGCTGAGTAGATCATATACCGCGCTGCGCTGCTGTACCTGGCTGGCGAAAACCATGTTCTGCAAGGCGCTAAAGTCGGCCTGCTGTTGTAAATAGACCAAAAAGCGGGTCTGGGCCAACGGCACAGGATCAAGCGGCTGGAGCAGTTGTTGATCGGGATTGCCACCCAAATGTGCCGGGCGAATTTCGCCGCGCAATTCGGCCAGAATGCGCGGATCAACTTTGGCTTGGACTGCCGGCGGTAACACTTGCCAGGCCCGCCAGCGCTCGCCATCTTTGTCATCGAGCGGTAGGATCTGCGCTTGGGGGTTCGGTTGCGTAGACTGCGGGGCTTGAACGCTCCGAACAATTGCGGGCCCAACCGTGGCCTGGGCACGAGCAGCCCAGCAAACACAAAGTAAACTCAGGCAAAAGGCGAAGATCAGGTAGAGCCTGGTATTCATGGCATAGCCTCCGGGGAAAGCGTACAGATGATGTTCGGAATTGGGTTATTGAGATGGCGTTAGCAATGGCGGTATCATCGGAAGTGGCTGGCTGTGTATCAATTCACGCAAGACGCAACAGGGTTGGGCACGTGCGCGGTTGCGCAAGTTGCACATAGACTCTCAACTACGCTACGCATGGTGGATACAGCTTGATGGCTATCGGTAAGAAAAACCGCGCTACCAATGGAATAAACGGATAGGATCAACTTTTCGCGCAGATCATACGTTCGTACAAGGCTTTTTGTTCCTGCTGCCGGAAGAACAGGATCGGCAGCAAGCTACAGATGAGTGCTCTTTGATCTTCTTTGGTGTTCTTTGCTGTTCCTGGGTGCTATGTGCGGAGTAGGGATGTAAAAGGGGAGCCAAAGTGTGAAACATCAAATGGGAGACCCTTTGCCCGCGCCCGCGCAGTGGGGAAGGGTACCCATGTGGGCGGCTTCCCTGCTTTTTCGCACAAGCTTGCTTTACTGTCCGCTGGTCAACCCAAGAAAGAGCTGAATCGTCTCTTCACCAATCGTCGCCAGCATATCCATCCAATTGCTGTCACCTGTGACTGGGGAAAATGTGAGACTTTCAACCGGGAAACGCTGACTGGTATACCAGCCACCCAGGAGCCCAACGCCGATCACCAGGAGAAAAAAAAGCCGAATCAACTGTCGATTATGCTGAACCATATCTTGCCGATCTGCTATACAGCCAACGGTATCTATAAGCGTATCATATAATCATACATCCAACAAAGCAAATTGGCTGGGTATCCTCTGGGTAGGTTGCCATCCTGTCGCCTGTACAGGAAACTATCCAGCGAGTTCGGCCACTGGCTGCAGTAGCTCTGGATACCCAGTCGATGCGGCACATCTGCTACCTAGTCAGGTGACTAGGCGGTTGGCTATCTGGCATACCAGGGTAACTTCTCGCCAGGTGGGGCGTTACAATTGGAACGCTCTATCCTATACTAACAAACAGAAATAACAAAACGACAGTAGTTAATGAACTTATTGCGTGAACCCAATTGACACATTGACCGGCACAAAGGCGCAAAGGAGAAACTCATGAGCATGTTCCAGATTACCCATCGCGAAATTCAAGATCCACCGCTTGCCAAATTCTTTTTCAATAATACCCGGATGGCTTGGCTGTGGTTGGTTGTGCGCATCTACCTGGGCTGGGATTGGTTGGAAGCCGGTTGGCACAAGTTAACACCTGCCTGGTTAGATGGCGGGACGGCACTACAAGGCTACTGGACCAATGCTGTGCAGATACCCGTTGAAGGTCGCACCCCCATTTCCTATGACTGGTATCGTAGCTTTATTCAGTTTTTGCTAGACACGGAAAGCTACACTTGGTTTGCCAAGTTGGTTGTGTATGGTGAAATCTTAATCGGGATTGGCTTAATTATTGGTGCCTTTGTCGGGATCTCGGCCTTCTTCGGTGCGCTGTTGAATTGGAACTTTATTATGGCCGGTTCAGCCAGCACCAACGGGCTTTTGTTTACACTGGCGATTCTCTTAATGTTGGCTTGGAAGGTGGCTGGTTATATCGGACTGGATTACTATCTGCTGCCCATTATCGGTACACCCTGGCCGAGCGACACAAAAACAGACAAAAGTTCCACTGGAAAACTGGCGACAAGCAAAACGTAGGTAGTTGCCAGTGGTAAATTAGCAAAATATTATGTATTATGAAAAGTGTTTCTTCTATGATTTAATCATGGAAGAAACACTTTTTTTGCAGTAGATCATAAAAACTTGCGGGATGCCCCCGTCCTTTAGGCAGGGGAGGGATAGCAAGCGGCTTGTACGCAAGCCGGAGGTCTATGCTATACTATGTTCAAATGTGTCCTATCGGCCAATAGCGCTAAGGCCAAGCCGAATCGGTCTGCCCAGAGTGAGCAAGCATGAACACCCAAACAGAAGCGATAGCTTTTGCTGCCGATACCCAGATCAGTCTACAGTTGTTGATTGAATCTGCCCCGATCGCCATTGTGGTGGTGGATGGTTGGGGGCAGATTGTCTATGTCAATACCAAGCTGGAAGAATTATTTGGCTATAGCCGGGATGAACTGTGGGGCAAGGCAATTGAGTTGTTAATGCCGCTGCGTTTCCATTCAGCGCATGTCCACCACCGCGCCCAATATATGCAGAATCCGCATGTGCGCACAATGGGGTCGGGCATGGACCTGGCGGGCCAGCGCCAGGATGGCAGCGAATTTCCAATTGAAGCCGGTCTAAGTCATCTCCAGGTGGGCAGTGAATCGATGGTGATCGCGACCATTACTGACATCTCGCGCCGCAAAGAAACTGAGGTTCTGCTAGAACGTCGGGTCGAAGAACGCACGCACGAAATTGAGCAGCGACGGCAAGTTTCCGATGGCTTGCGCGAAATTCTGGCCATTCTCAATTCCAATCGTTCGTTGGCCGAGATTCTGGAGCACATTGTTGCCCGCGCCTGCCTATTGCTGGTTGCCGATGCCAGCATCATCTATCGTTTGGATCAACGCAGCCAACAGTTGAGCATTCAGGCGAGCAATGGTCTCCCTGCCGAGGCACAGGCGCGGGTGGTTGCGCGGATGGCACAGATTGTGCCCAGCCCAGCACTGTTGGCGGGTGAGCCGGTCGTGATTGCTGATTGCGAACAAAACGCCGTTTCGCCCCTTGCCGCTCCCCATAGCATGGAAACGGAGCTGGCTGGGCTCGGGTATCGCGCCTACCTTGCCGTGCCCATTAAAATCAAGAGTGAAATCTATGGGGGTCTCTGGCTCTGTTATAAGCAGGCCCATATCTTTTCGCGCGAAGCGGTCGAGTTGGCCTTCACAGTTGGCGATCAAACCGCATTGGCCATCGAAAATGCACGCCTGCATACCCAGATCGAGCATACGGCTGTGGCTGCTGAGCGCAATCGAATTGCCCGCGATCTACACGACGCGGTGACACAAACGCTCTTTTCGGCGAGTATGATTGCCGAAGTGTTACCCCGTATCTGGCAGCGTAACCAGGCGATTGGCCAGCAAAAATTAGAAGAGTTGCGTGAATTAACCCGAGGTGCGCTCGCCGAAATGCGTACCTTGCTACTCGAGTTACGTCCAGCCAAGTTAGGCGAAATTGGGTTAGTCGATTTGATGCGGCAGTTGGCCGACGGCATTACCGGCCGAGCGCGGGTGGTTGTAACCTTGTCTATCGAAGGGCTGACCGAGGAACTGCCGCCCGACGTCAAAATTGCGCTCTATCGGATTGCCCAGGAAGCCTTAAACAATGTGGCCAAACATGCCCAGGCGCAGCATGTACAAATCGAACTGGCGTGTGCCGCAGAAATAATTTCGCTGGCGGTAGCCGATGACGGTTGTGGGTTTGTGTTCGCAACGATTACGCCTGCTCATCTGGGGCTGGGAATTATGCTGGAGCGCGCCGAAGATATTGGGGCCAGCTTGCGCGTCGAAAGCGCGCCAGGCCATGGCACAACCATTAGAATACAATGGCCGGCCAGTCACCGACTTGCACAAACCGACAGCGCAACAGAAACAAAGGGGATATCTACATGAGCGACGGAACGGCGATTCGGGTGATGCTAGTCGACGACCATGCAGTCGTGCGCAGCGGTCTATCGGCATTCTTGCTGGCCCATGATGATCTGGATTTGGTGGCGGAAGCGTCCGACGGTGCCGAAGCTGTGCGGCTCTGTGAACGCGCGCGCCCCGATGTCATTTTGATGGATCTGATGATGCCGCGTATGGATGGCGCAGCGGCCACGCGCACGATCCGCGAACGCTACCCCACGATCCAGGTATTGATCCTCACCAGTTTTAAAGAAGATAACTTGGTCCAAGAGGCGCTCAAGGCTGGTGCGATTGGGTATTTGCTGAAAAATGTCACCGCCACTGAATTGGCGCAAGCGATTCGCGCTGCCTATCAGGGTCGCCCCACGTTGGCCCCCGAAGCGACACAAGCCCTGATTCATGCTGCCAATCACTATGGGCTGCCCGTGTTAGGCGATGACTTAACTACGCGTGAGCGCGATGTCCTGGCGTTAATGGTCAAAGGGTTGGACAACCATGTGATCGCCGACACCTTGATCATCAGCCGGTCTACTGTAAAATTTCATGTGAGCAATATTCTTTCTAAACTCCATGCCACCAGCCGTACCGAAGCCGTGGCGATTGCCCTGCAACATAACCTTCTGACCAAATAGCTTGTAAGCTCCGCCTGTTCACAGCATACTCTATCATCGCAATCGAACCATCAAGACCCGCCCGGCGCGTTGGTAACTGGGCTTGGCGGGTTGCGCTGCATGGCGGCCTAGCCGACTGGCTAGGTAAAGAACTCGCCTGCCGACGAGCCGCGCTTCCCGTCCCGTTACTAGCGTCAATCGCAGCACGTAGTCGTATACTAGAGGGAAGTCTGTACCTGGGTAAATTTTATTGGAAACGACTCGGGTTTATTGATAAGGATCGTGTAGGAATGCGCGTAGTACTGGCAGATGATCAAGCGTGGCTACGCTCAGCAATGCGACTGTTGCTAGAAGATGAATCGAATATCGAAGTGGTTGGCGAAGCGCGCGATGTGCATACGCTCTTACAAGAGACAAAAGCATTATTGCCCGATCTCATCCTGCTGGATTGGGAACTGCCCGGCCTCAGCAAACCCAGTGAGCGTAACCGGTTTATCCGTTTGTTACATACAGACTATCCGCGGATCAGCATCATTGCGCTCAGTGTAAATTCGGACGCCAAATCGGCCTCGTTGGCGCTTGGTGTGGATGCGTTTGTGAATAAAGCAGAACCGCCAGAACATTTGTTGGCTGCGCTTCAGCAAATTGCGCAACTCGATAAGTGTCATCCACCGTCTAGATAGCGGGATGCGAGGAATAAGCTAGGGCACCCTATGGGAAAATGGCTTTGTGGGTAGGCGGTCCGATTTTAAGATTCCTCCCACAGAAAATTTGCCAACCTTGCGTAGTATGCTATAATTCTACTTCAATTGGACGGGTGAGTAGCTCAGCTGGTTAGAGCGCACGGTTCACATCCGTGAGGTCGTAGGTTCGAGTCCTATCTCGCCCACAAAATATAGGTAGAAGCCCTGTCAATACACTGGTCAATCCAGGTGTTGATGGGGCTTTTTTATTTCTGCGTATACTCCTTCGGTACGGGTGGGCCTGGAATTTTTCGCTTGGCCAATGAGATCGGCGTTTGGCTGAAGTAGAGCTTACCGCCGCATAGCACCGTAGATCGGTGGCTGACAATTGGCGGCTGTGACCTAATCAAAAAGAGAAAGGCAGATCAAGGTACTCGTTCCTAGATCTGCCTTTCCGCCATTCTAAAAACCCGCTCATCATCACAAAGAAACTAGGGAATAGATTACCTCTGCCTACGCATTTGTCTGGGCAGATTTTTTCGTGCTATACTCCTGTCATTGCAAGTAATGAATACCTCAATCATCTAGTTGAATGCTACGTGCCAAGATATATCCATGATGAAACCTAATCCTGATGCTCTGCGTGAAGTCATCCGGCTCTTTTTGCGGTTGGGCTTTACGGCTTTTGGTGGCCCGGCCGCGCATATTGCCATGATGCATGACGAAGTTGTTGTGCGCCGCCAGTGGTTGGCGGAGCAGCACTTTCTCGATCTGGTGGGTGCCACAAATCTGATCCCCGGTCCCAATTCGACGGAAATGGCAATCCATATTGGCTATATTCGGGCTGGCTGGCGCGGGTTGATCGCGGCGGGCCTCTGTTTTATTCTGCCGGCGGTGTTGATTGTGTTGGCGCTGGCCTGGGCTTATGTCGAGTATGGCAGTACGCCCCAAGGCGATGCGCTCATGTACGGCATCAAGCCGGTGATCATCGCAATTGTGGTGCAGGCTTTGTATCGCCTGGTACCCACGGCGTTGAAAAGTCCATTGTTAGCAGCGGTGGGGATTGGCACCTTGGTACTCTATCTGCTTGGTGTGAATGAGTTGCTGGTACTTTTTGGCGGAGCGCTGTTGGTGGTCGCTATCCAGGCGGTGCGGCGCTTTCCCCAGACTATAGCTATGCTGCTACCCCTTGTTGGAATGCCGCGTGAATTGTTTCAAGCATCTATAAGCAGTGCCGTTTCTCTGGATCGCCTCTTTTTGATCTTCCTCAAGGCGGGCGCGCTGCTCTATGGCAGTGGCTATGTACTGCTGGCCTTTCTGCGCAATGATCTGGTGGTCAACTATGCGTGGCTGACAGACCAACAACTGCTGGATGCGGTTGCGATTGGGCAATTTACACCAGGCCCAGTCTTTACGACGGCTACCTTTGTCGGCTATGTACTGGGGGGTATTCCCGGCGCAGTGGTGGCGACGGTTGGCATTTTTGTACCTTCTTTCTTCTTTGTCGCCCTGCTGGCGCGAATTGTGCCCTATATTCGCCAATCGCCGTGGGCGGCGGCCTTTTTGGATGGGGTCAACGTGGCAGCGTTGGGCTTAATGGCCGGTGTGACTTGGCAATTGGGGCGGGCGGCGCTGATCGACCTGCCCACCATTCTGCTAGCGGTGGTGGCTGGCTTTCTCCTCTTGCGTTTTAAGCTCAATTCTGCTTGGTTGGTATTGGTCGGTGGGTTGGTCGGGCTGGCAATCGAGTACGTTGCCTGAAAGCAAAAAGACCGTAGGCCCCCATCACTAGTGGTAGGGACCTACGGTCTATACATCTAAAATTGGGGTATCAACGTTACCGATTCGCAAGTTTGAGTTCGTTGACCAATCAAGGGTACTCTGTTTGGCGAAATTCGTAACCGTTGAGAACTAGCCTTGAAACAAGCCTGCCCAAAACTTTAGGCTTTGGACAGACTCAGACATAGCGCAGATAAAGTTAGCGGTTTAGCCAGAAATCACGGGCATCGATATCCCAGTCGAAATTGCTCAGATCTAACTCATCAAAAACAGGTGCGCCTTCCAATTGCTCCTCGATAATATCGAGCACAAGCTCTGGTGCACCAGCCTCAACATCGGCACTGCTGGGAATTACCTCAAAGGCATCGACCGGAATTGCATAGCGGTTTTCGCCAATCCCCAGGAAGCCGCCGAACGAAAGAATCAGATATTCGATCTTGCCAGCTTGTAAGTCAATCAACATATCATTGATCTCGCCAACGCCTTCGCCCTCAGGGTTCTGGACATTGCCGCCATCGATATCGCTAAGTTTGACCGCTCTGCCAGCCAAGGCTTCCAAATCGGTTTCGGCAATCGGACGACCAATCACATCTTCGCCCAAGTCACGATAGAAGCTTTCGATATCGCCAACCGTAGCTGGCTCTGTGAGCACGGGGAAATCATCTGCAAAGCCGGGTGCATTCTCAAATGTCTCTTCGGGAATATCCAGAATCAAAGAGGTCGCAACGGCCATTGATTCAGTTGTAACGATCCCCGCTGTATCGGTCATGGCGTTGGTGTCTGTTACCACGGCACCTGGTACCGCTGGCGCAACCGCAGGAATTTCATTGCGGATCTGCTCAAAACGGAAAGCACTCAGCGGCACAGGGAAAACTTTGTCGCCAATGTCTAGGAAGCCACCATATTCTACTGTGACAAGCACGATCTGGCCGTCTTCCAAATTGAAGACCAAATCTTGCACACTGCCCAGACTTTCTCCGGCAGGATTTTGTACATTATAGCCTTGTAAATCCGAAGCGAGAATGAGTTCGCGTGGGGCTTCTTCCATGCCCGTCTCTGTCATGCCCTGTGTATCTGTAAGATCCAGGGTGCTTGTCAGCGCGCTAGCACCACTGATTCCTGCGCTGTCCGTCAGCTCCATGCTATCCAAGATAGCGTCTGTTGCCGTCATTGCTTCGCTATCTGTGATATCTGTCGCGTCTGTCAGCTCTATGCTATCTGTAATCACGATGGTTTCCGTGATTACAGATACATCTACCGCTACGGTGGGCTCAACGACGGCGGCACTTGTCGCTGTTGCCTCCACGGCGTTAGCACCCGACGGTGCCGTTCCTTCGCCGCTATTACACGCTGCAAGGAGCAGCAGCGTGAGACATAGGGAGGTTAATGGTAATTTCTTCATAAGGTTTCCTTTTCCAATCGAACTGATAAGGGGGGTTATAAAATTGATACCCCTGCATCTTGCCACAGCGGCCGCGCAAGTTTGATGTGTAAAGGTATACAGGTGAGTTATACAAAAGGCATAAAGCGTAAGTCATGGCACTCTATGCCATTGCTCCTAACCCTCGCCGGCGCGACAAGATCTTTACTGTGTATCCATTATCCGCCCTATAGTCTGCTGCCAC
>Ga0105049_10007649_pt1 | contig 12539 bp, 9 predicted proteins | sample MAT06_FD_78087 | JGI IMG/M metagenome (GOLD analysis project Ga0105049, IMG submission 78087) | Freshwater microbial communities from Lake Fryxell liftoff mats and glacier meltwater in Antarctica - MAT-06 | ecosystem: Environmental > Aquatic > Freshwater > Ice > Liftoff microbial mat | place...
AACGGCCACTTTGCCCGCGCTACCCGTTAGTAGCACCCAGGCTGCACCACCGGTAGCGACGCGCCCCCCCCCAGCGACGCCGACCACTACGCCTTCTGTCTATCCAACATCACCCTTGGCGACACCATCGCCGACACTCTCTTTGCTTGCCATTTTGACGCAAACTGTTGTTGTCACTGGTCAGCAAGCATTGTCGCCTACGGCTTTTGTCTATCTACCTTTGGTGACGGGACCTTTGTCGAACACAGCAGTGCTTACCAATCCAACTACCGTGCTAGACTCAGGTGTGCGGTTAGCCTCGACGCTAACCGATATACAGTCGGATGGCATCAGCCGTACGGTGAGCATCCCGATTTTGATGTATCACTATTTGGGTACACCGCCGGCCAACGCAGATATCTACCGGCGGGATCTTTCCGTTGCGCCGCAGCTTTTTGCAGCCCAACTCGACCGGATGCAAGCCGAAGGCTATTCAATCATTAGCCTGTATGATCTGGTCGCCCATTTACTAGCGGGGGCCAGCCTGCCAGAAAAACCGGTTGTGCTCACCTTTGATGACGGCTATCGCGATAACTATGAAAACGCTTTTCCCCTCTTACGCGAACGTGGGCTGACCGCGACCTTTTTTATCGTGACTGACTTCATTGACCGCGAACGCCCTGAATATCTAACTTGGGATATGGTGCGTGAAATGGCAGCCGGCGGTATGTCCATTGAAGTGCACGGTGTTGATCACACGACGCTGCGCGGACGCAGTCAAGCCGATCTAGAGTACCAAGCGCTGCGCAGTTATGAAACGATTCAGGATCGCATCGGCGTTCGGCCACGCTTGCTCTCCTATCCGGCTGGCGAATTCGACAGTAAAGCCATTGCAATGTTTCGCAGCGCCAACTACTGGGCGGCTGTCACCACAATCCAAGGTGTTACGCAGCGAAGTGAGAAACCCTTTGAACTGCAACGCATCCGCATTCGTGCCACCACTACGCCAGACGACTTGATCCGTCTGTTAGAAGCCACGTGGTGAGGTAGTGTCTAGCCCTGGCTTTGCGCAAACTCAATCTTGGGAAAGCGCCGCTGATCAAACTCGGCAAGGCGCGCTGGTCCCAAGGCAATCACTTCGGCATGGACAGCTTCGGCAGCCAGCCGTAGCGCCACTACGTTCATGCCCTGGCAAACTGGTGGCAAGGTGCGCAAACGCGGCAAACCGCGCCGAAACATTTTGATCGCGCCCATCCAATTGTCGCGCTGAATGAGCAGAAAAGCCACGCCAATTTGCAAAATCCCCTGATACATGGCACGAATCGGACGTGGCTCAGCCAGCCATGCGGCTTCGAAATGTTCATGTTGCTCAAAGTATTCGCCGTGGTTAAATTCCTGCAACCCGCGCCGCGCCAATTCACTCAACGTATCGTCCCAGCCCTCTAGATACACAATGGGTGGATGGATATGTTGGGCCACGACGGTGACTAACTCTGCCATCAGCTTGCTGCGCGCCCACGCATGATCGGCACCGGCCTGGCGCGCGTGCTGGAGCGCTTCCCCATCACCATGGTTGCCAAAGGCATAAATTGGAATCTGGCGCGACTGGGGGCGTAGTTTGCAGCGGGTAATCGCCAGTCGCCAATCGCCGGGTGTGCCGAGATCCAACAAAGTGACTGCCGGGAAATAGCGATCAACGGCATCGACAAAGGCTTCTGGCGTCGCGACAATGATCGAGTGACCGCCCTGGGCAACCACGACATCGTGGAAACGGGTGGCAACCAAGAGATCCGGTTCTAAGCTGACAACGGCTGGCCGTAGGGCATCCTGGATCTGTCCAACTTGCACATCTGTCATAGCCATCCATTCAACCGACCATTCATCGATTGGACAAGCACGAGCAACGTCTTTGTATCCGAAGTTTGGGGCTACATTCAGCCGTGCTGAACATGCCTGAACGATTCACTTCTGCAATACTAAAAGCGGGGGCCGAGAGAAGCGGTGAGCCTGCATACCAAGTTGCCGAAAGGCAAAAAAAGACCCCCGGATGGGGCGTGCCATCCAGGGGTAGCTTACCTAAAAACAGGAATTACAGTCTAAACTTAACACATACAGGCGTCGGCACATCCAGGCTATGCCCGGTGGGGGTTAGGCTGCCGATCTCCTGGTCAATGCGGAAGACGACCACATTGTCCGAATTCTGGTTGGCCGCCAGCAGGAAGGTACCCGTAGGATCGATAGCAAAACCACGCGGTACTTGGCCTTGGGTAGATTCGTGACCCACGACGGAGAGCAACCCCGTGCTCTGATCGATGGCAAAGATCGCAATGCTATCGTGGCCGCGATTAGACCCATAGACAAATTTACCCGACGGATGCACGTGCACGTCGGCGCAATGGCTGCGGCCATCAAACATGCTGGGCAAGGTCGAGATCGACTGCAAATCGGTCAACCCGCCAGTAGCCGCGTCATAGGCCAAGGCGGTCATAGTCGAGTCGAGTTCGTTGATCACATAGGCGTATTGGCCAGTAGGATGAAAATCAAAGTGACGCGGCCCAGCACCGGTGTGGATACTCACTGCGGTTTGGGCAGCAGGAGTAATTTTGCCTTGGTCGGCATTGAGTGCATAAATCAACACCTTGTCCAAACCCAGGTCCGCCGCATAGGCAAAGCGATTATCGGCAGAAATGGTAAAGGAATGGGCGTGTGGTTCTTGTTGGCGCTGCGGATTGACACTTGAGCCAGTATGTTGGACAAAATCGCTCATTTTGCCCAGGCGGCCATCGCTGCCAATCGGGTGAACAGCGACACTGCCCCCCGTATAGTTGGCGGTGAGCACATAGCGACCAGTGCTGTCCACACTTAGGTGACAGGGTGCCGCGCCATCGGTTGGCTCCTGGTTGAGGAAAGTCAAGGCACCAGTCGCAGCGTCCACAGCAAAGGCACTCACTGCGCCGCTGTCTTTGCCGCCAAAATCGCCAACCTCGTTGACCGCATACAAATAGTTGCCGCTTGGATGCAATGTCACATACGAAGGATTATCTACGCCGGTCGTCATGCTCACATGCGACAGTTCCCCACTCGTTGGGTCGAGCTTGAGCAAGTAGATGCCTTCACTTTTGGCCTGCACATGGGGCAAGCTACGGGTATAGGTACCTACATAAACATGAAGTGCTTGGTCAGCCATTGATTTTCTCCTGATTATCCTGAAATTATCCTACTGTAGAGAGACGCAAGATTTTGCGTCTCTACGATTGTCCTCCATCATCTTACAGTCGCAAGCGCGGATCGAGGACATCGCGCAGACCATCGCCCAGAAAATAGATAGCCAACACGGTTGACGTCAACAAAAGTCCCGGAAACGTGGAGATCCACCAGGCCGTTGTCAAGTAGTTGCGGCCATCGGCCACCATGGCCCCCCACGTGGGAATCAAGGGCGAAATGCCCAATCCCAGAAAGGTCAGCGAAGATTCGGCCAGGATCGCGCCACCCACCCCTTGGGTCGCCAACACCAGCACAGGCGTCCACACGTTGGGCAACAAATGGCGGAAAATTAAGCGGCTGCTGGAAATGCCAATACAGTGGGCAGCCTCGATAAACGCTTGTTCACGCAAGCTGAGCACAGAGCCACGCACAATGCGCGCATAGCCGACCCAACTGCTGATGCCCAACACAAAGATCACATTGCCCAGCCCAGTGCCGAGAATCGCCATAATCGCAATGGCCAACAAAATAAAAGGGACGGCCAGTTGGATATCGACTAGGCGCATAATGAGCGTATCAATCGTGCCGCCAAAGTAGCCACTGATCAAGCCCAACGGCACGCCAATCAGCCCGGCCACCGCCACCACGGTAACCCCAACGAGCAAGGAAATGCGCCCACCAAACAACATGCGCGAAAAAAGATCGCGACCGAGGGCATCGGTGCCGAGCAGGTGAAAGGTATTGTCTGTAGAAGTCGAAAATGGTTCCAATTGCACCCTGTTCAGATTTTGTTGACTGGCTGGGTATGGGGCAATGAGCGGGGACAGAAGCGAAACCAGACAGATTATCAATAAAAATGCGCTGCCGGCCACGGCGCGCCGACTGCGCCAGAAGCGCGTCCAGACTGTCGCTGGCCGTTTTTGTTCGAGTAAAACAGGTGAAGAAGGGGGGGCAGCCATTGCAATTTGTGTACTCATATCAATCAGGTCGCATTTCTATCTATAGCGAATACGGGGATCTAAATAGACATAGATCAAATCTACAGCTAGGTTGAGAAAAACATATACCACCGAGATCACCAACACCGATGCCTGCACCATCGGGTAGTCGCGCGCATTGATCGACTGTAGCGCCAAGCGGCCCACACCCGGCCAGGCAAAGATGCTTTCGGTGATCACCGCGCCGCCAAAGAGCGCCCCCAACTGGAGCCCGATTACGGTGACCAGCGGAATCAAGATATTGCGTAGCGCGTGGCGGATAATCACCGTGCGCTCGCGCAAGCCCTTGGCGCGCGCCGTGCGCACATAATCTTCACCCAACACATCCAACATGCCCGAACGCACCAAGCGCGTGATCAGCGCCATCAGCACCGAGCCCAACGTAATCGCGGGCAACACCAAATGCCACACCGTGCCTCGGCCAGAGGTGGGAAACCACCCCAGCGCCACCGAAAAGACCAGGATCAACATGATACCCAACCAATAGGGGGGCAGCGCTTGTCCCAGCATTGCCAGCCCTGTGCCCAGATAGTCCCAGAAAGTATCACGCCGCAGCGCCGACATCATCCCCACCGGGATGGCAACCAGCAGCGAAAAGAGCAATGCTGCGCCGGATAGCTGCAACGTCGCCGGCATACGCTCCAGCAACACTTCGATGGCCGGCTCCTGGAAAAAGAGCGAGTCGCCTAAATCGCCCTGCAAGGCGCGTCCCAGGAAAATTCCATATTGCACGATAATCGGCTTGTTCAGCCCCCACTTTTCGCGCGCCATCTCGATCTGTTCCGATGTGGCGCTCTCGACCAGCAACAACGTCACTGGATCGCCCGGAGCCAAGCGCAGCAGAAAGAAAACCAAGATCGACACGCCGAAGATCACAATCACCGATTGCATCAATCGACGACGAATATAAGCACCCATAAAACAAAATCCTGAACTTGATTTAACGGACAAACAGCAGTCAACAAACATCAGCAGACGTTACAGCAAACAGACTGCGGGGCACGATAACTAGTGCCCCGCAGTCCGCTCGCTCATTTAATCGGGAACCGCAGATCGCGAAACTTCACCTTATTACACTGTAACGCAAGTTTTGATCAGTAGTAAAGACTTTAGTCTTTCCCCAATCGCACAAAGACTAGAGTCTTTACGACGGTTGCATCCCGCATAATTTCGGCTACAGTCTGCTAGTACACGCCGGCGTAAATAGACCAATGGTAGTCCAGTGAGACAGTAGGACAGTAGGGCCATTGCAAAGAATAAAGTATCCAGTAGGGGCGGCTTGCAGTCGCCCGTTCGCAGCGAGCCAAACGCGGGGCGGCTGCAAGCCGCCCCTACGCATGATTTTGTTTGGCAAGCGCTGGATACTTATTTCTTTGCAAGCGCCTAGACAGTCACTGACTCACTGTCCTACTGAACTACTGTCTTACTTAGGCCGCTCTGTACTAGCCACTAACGCCCAAGCCTTCCCACGGACGGGTCGCGTCGGGCGAGAAGGGTTGGAAGCCCGTGACGCGCTTGCGCACGGCCCAGATATTTTCCTGGCGATAGAGTTGGATCTCCACCGATTCGTCGTAGATTTGCTTCTGAATCTGCTTGTAAAGTTCATCAGCCTTGGCCGAATCGACTTCGATACAGGCTTGATCGATCAGTGCCTGGAATTCGGGATGTTGTGGCCCAAAGCCCGAACCAAAGGTGTCGTTAATATAGAAGGTCTTGTATTGATTGCAGGGATTGTTGGCCTTGCCACCCTGTTGCAGAGCCAAGTCATAGCTGCCCGATTTGCGCGCTTCGGTGTAGGCCCCTGGTTCCAGGAATTGCAAGTCTACTTCAAAGCCAATCTCTTGCAACGCACCTGCCACATATTCCATCACTTCCTTGCCCTTGGCAAACCAGAAGGGATGGGCCTTGACCTCGATCTTGGTGCCGGGTGCGATGCCAGCCTTTTCTAAGAGGCGGCGGGCCTCATCTGGATCGTAGGGAATCGCAGTCAGGCTGGCATCGTAGCCAACTGTGCCTTGGGGAATATGACCACCGACCACTTGGCCAGCCTTGACAATGTTCTTGACCAGCGCTTCGCGATCGATGGCATAGTTGACGGCCATGCGCGCATCGGGGTTGTCAAAGGGCGGGCGATTGTTTTGCGTCAGCAAGTAGAGATGATCCAGCGAAGGGGTGCGGAAGATCGCAATGTTTTCGTCTTGGGCCAATTCCTCGGCCAGTTCACCGCTCACATTGGCGATAATATCCACTTCGCCCGAGCGCAACGCGGCCACGCGCGTCGCTTCTTCGCTAATCGGGCGGTAGCGCAAGCGCTTGACCTTGGGCAGATCGGCTTTCCAGTAGCCTTCGTATACTTCACCCAGCCAATATTCGCCCTTGACATATTCCAAATGGCGGAAGGGGCCGCTGCCAATCGCCTTTTCCCAGAAATTCTCGCCATTTTCGTCGGCAGATTTCTTGGAAAGGATATGTTCGCCCATTAACAAATTGAACAATGGCGCAGGCTTCGAGCAGTTGAAAACTACTGTAGTAGCGTCGGGCGCATCGACACTGGCGAGCAGATCGATGAACGAGGTTGAATGTTGAAATTCGGGGTTGGCCAGCAGACGCTCGTAGGTGAATTTGACATCTGCCGATGTCACCGGCGAGCCATCGTGGAAGGTGGCGCCTTCGTGCATCTTGACCGTCCAGACGGTACCACCCTCATTGCTGCTAAACTCGGTACCCAGCCACGGAATTTGCGAGCCGTCGGGGGCCGTGTCGAACAATTGGTCATAGATACAGCGATTGATTTCGCCTTCCATCCGCCCGCCGATCAACTGGGGATCTTGCGTGCGCAGATCGTCACCGCGCGACCAGATAATTTCCGTGATGACTTCGCTGCTGCCCGCCGGGCCGACCGCTTGGCAGGCGGTCAACAGTTGTGACAAAAATGGCAAGCTCAGGCCAACGCCCGCGGCTTGCAGGAAACTACGACGCGAAAATGCGTTTGACATAACTGGTTTACTCCTTGGTTCTTCTGAAACAATCAAAATCGTACAACTGCCGCGTAAATCACAGAGCAACCGGTGGGAGAGCCACTACTTACGCAGGTCACTCGTTTACTAAACCGCGGTTGTATTGAAAACGCGCAGCAATGCGGTTGTCTGGACAATCCGCCGCGCGTTTTCAAACAGAGCAAAGGTTAGTAGTATACCTGATTATAAACACGGAGTGGGGAAGCTGTCAAAGTGCTTTTTTCTAACCAGGTGCCTACTGCTACCTGCGGTAGCGGATCATGGATTACGCAACACTCAATCCGCCATCGATCACAAAGTGGGCACCGGTGGCATAGCTAGCATCGGCACTACACAGAAATGTAATCATCGGCGCAATCTCAGCCGGTCGCCCCAGCCGCCCCAAGGGTGTACGCGCCTGGATCATCTCTTCACGACCGGTGGGATTGGGGTGAACGTCATGATTGGGTGTTCGTTCCAGCGCGCCAGGGCAGACAGCATTGCAGCGGATGCCATACTGGGCATAGTGAACAGCAATGTAGCGTGTCAACCCGATCAACCCATGTTTGCCGCTCATATAGGCAGGATTGGCCGACCGACCATTGAGCGCGGTCACCGAAGCAACGATCACTAGCGCGCCCCCGTCGCCCTGCTTCACCATCTGTGCCAAGGCATATTTACAGGTGAGATAGACGCCGCGATAGTTGACATCATGCGTGCGATCCCACACCTCCTCGGGCAATTCGTGCAGATTGATGTCATCATTATGCAGCTGAATGCCGGCATTCGCCACCACCAGATCCAGCCGCCCAAATTGGGCAACCGTCTGTGTCACCGCCGCCGCGAGCTGTGCGCCGTCGGTGACATCCGTCGGAATGGCAAGCGCAGGGTAGCCAGCATGGGCCAGTTCCTGTGCCACAATCTGCACACCTGCGGCAGGTAGACCCGCGCAAACCACACTGGCACCGGCAGCGGCCATCGAATGGGCAGTTGCCGCGCCGATCCCACTGCCTGCGCCGGTGATCAAAGCGACTTTGCCTGGTAATCTCATGGCTTGCCTCCACTGTAAATGGCCGAGAATTGGATCGAAAATACAAAGTGAGCATTGGTGCGAGCTTGGGAGAGCTACGCTGCATTATGCTTGGAAAGAGGCCTGGGCGCAAATCGTTGGCCGGACAGGCAGGCCGATCATTTCGTTGGAATGTCGTCTACGGCTGGGCGCGGATTATGGATCCAATGGCCGCTCGGGTCGCTGCCGCGCACGATAATCGAATTGCGCCCCCAACCTTTGAGTTCGCGCACATCGGGCGAGACATAGCGCATGGTGAGACCACAGCGTCGCCGGGTTGAAAGATTCGGTTCAGACCCATGCAACAACAAGTCTGAATGCAGCGACATCTGGCCCGCTTTCATTGCAAAGGCAACCGGCGCATCGCCATAGCTTTCCGCCGCACCCACCGTCTGGTTGAGCACATTGTTCTCGGTGCTGCTGCTCTCTTCAAAGTCGAGTTGGCCGTGGACATGTGAGCCAGGGATAACAGTCATCGCGCCATTGTCCACATCCGTATCATCAATCGCCAACCAAACGGTGACGGTTTTGCTGGGCGTCAACGGCCAATAGGAGGCATCTTGGTGCCAACTGACGCGCTTGCCATCGCCCGGCAACTTGGCAAAGTAGTGGGTGGCCCAGCAGATCAGATCTTCGCCCAACAGATCTTGCACATAGTCGAGCACGCGTGGATGGTGTACCAGATCATAGATGCCGGGGCAGCGTGTCTGCCAACTGTTGATGGCGTAGTTATTCCAGCCCTTGGCCAACGTCTTGGCAAGTAGCTGCTCAAAATAGGTACGATGCTCCACAATCTCGTCTGGCGTCAACACATCCAGCGGCAAAATATAGCCCTTGGCGTTGTAGTGGGCAATCTGGGCCTGGGTGAGTGCCTTGGGGTTGGCATTCTGCACAGGGTGAAAGCTCAGATCACGTTGTAAATCGGGAAAAGCAGTCGACATGATTGGTTCCTTTTATCATTCGTTCTTCGGCATTAAGCTTGCATACTTTGCCATTAGCGATTAGCCATTGGTTATTGGTTATTGATTATTCGCGAACATCGCCTCGCGCGCCTTCAGCATCCACACCACACTCTGACTGTAGGGCGTGGGCAAGTTGAGCCGCCGCCCGGCCGCCACCACCGCGCCATTGATCACATCGATCTCGGTGCGACGGCGCGCTTCGACATCTTGTAACATCGACGGCTTTGCCCCGACCGCACGTTGGGTCAACCCCACAATCGCCGCCCAGCGTTCATCAAAAGATAAAGAAATCCCTTGCGCCTGGGCCACCGTCACCGTCTCCTGCAAGAGCGCGGCCATAAGCGATCGCGAACCTTCCTGTTCGCCCAACTGGTGCGTTTGGAAACCGAGCAAGGCCGCCGTCGGCAAGACTGCACAATTGAGCGCCAACTTCTCCCAAATGGTCGTGCGGATATCGGCACTGGCACTGGCCGTCAAGTCCGCGGCATTGAAACAATCGACAATCCCCTGGACACGTGAACTGACCTGGCCCTGTACCTCGCCCAGCAACGTTTCGCCGTGGGCTGTATGGCGCACTTGGCCCGGTCCTATTGTGGTGGCACTATGATAGGTGACACCGGCCAACACCTGGGATTCATCGATCACGCTAGCAATCGCATCGGCATTGCCCCACCCATTTTGCAGCGAAAGCACACTCGTCTGCGCGCCGATCATAGGCAACGCACCGCGCACGGCGTCAATCGTCTGGTAACATTTGACCAGCACAATTACCAGATCGACTGTTCCCACAGCGTGCGGGTCGGTCGTGGCGCGCACGGGAATCGTGGAAAGTTCGCCAGACTTTGCCGTCAGTTGCAACCCGTTGGCGCTAATCGCGGCAACCGCGGGCTGCGCAATATCGACCAGGGTCACATCGACCCCCTGTTGCGCCAGGCGTGCGCCAATCACGGCACCGGTGGCCCCGGCCCCGCCCAGGATCGCGATCTTCATCCAGCGTGCTCCTTGAATTGATGCAAAATTTATAACTGTTTGTAAACGTCTGTAAACGGATAGAAGGATTATTAGGACTTACGCAAATTGATTGCGCCATCAGAGAGCTTTAGGGTCTATCAGACCCTAAAGCTCTGGCCAGTGCGTAAGTTCTGATTATAACAAACCGCGCCGCATTTGGGAAAGCATTCTGCAAATGGCTGTGCTCTTTCGCACACACATCTTGTTAGGCCGGCACTGGCGAGGGACAGATACCGATGGTATGCTTAATCGAAACCCAAGGTACCACGTCGGACGCCTTTCGGACGCGTACCTGTTATGCTAATAACTGATGAAGCGCGCCCTAGTACAAAGTATAAACAGATTCATGACCGGCCACAAGGGTGGCACAGTAGATTGATGAGGATAGTGATGAGCCATAAATTTGTCTTTCCGCTTTTTTGCTTTCTCGTGAGCCTCTTGATCGGGGTCGATAGCCAAGGGGTGCAAGCGAGCGCGCCCACGCCCCACCAAGTGGGACGCGCAGCCTGGGAAGTTGCGCCCTTGCCGCCGCCTACGCCCACTGCCGATGGCAAAGTCGATGTGACCACCAATTTGGACGCGCCAATCGCCGTGCGCATTGGGCAATGGGCCACGATACGCAATACGCCGGAAACGCTCGGCGTGCAGTTGTCTGGGCTGGTGAGCGATAACCGTTGCCCCGCCCAAGTCGATTGTGCCGTAGCCGGTCAGGTCCAGTTTATCTTGATCGCGCGCCTGGGCGACGTGATTCATCAAGAACGTTTCCAGATTGGCACCTATACAGCCAATGACCAGAATCAGGTACGCTTTGCAGGCTATACAATTGAAATCACAGATGTCGAGCCGCCCGCGCCGCCGCCCGGTCAACATCTGCCACCACGCGCGTATGTAGCAACCTTGGTGGTACACGTCGATGATATGGCAACGGCGACACCCGCGCCAACCGGTAGGCCAACAGCGACACCAATTGCCCAGGATGACCAAGAGCAATCCCAAGCGGTCGCCTTCGATCAGCCCTTTCTGCTGCGCGTCGGTGAAACGGCCAGCATCCGTGACGCCAACTTTCGCCTCACGCTACGCTCCCTCAGCGACGATTCGGGGTGCGTCAGTGCGCGCGACTGTTCGCTCATGTTGGCCGATGGCACATTGGTGCTTGCCCAGGGAGACGAGCAAGAGGTGCTGACTTTCAGTACCAGCTTTACCGCCGATCAATCCTTTGATTACGAGTTTGCCGATTATGTGATCCAACTCACCCATGTCGAACAAGCACACAATGGCGAACAGGTAGCGACCTTTGTGATCCAGAACGCACTTGCCACCGTCGAAATTCCCACGCCGGAGCGCGCCGAACGCTGCCCAGCCTTTAGCCGGTTCGATGCCGCGGCGATCCTGCAAGAAGATGTCGAGCAACAAGCGGTGACCAACTTGGTCTTCGGCCCGGTCGCGGCGGATCTGCAGGAAATCCGCGGGCTGTGCGGCTATGTCAACACCGGCTTTACCACCGACCAAGTGCGCGATGAGCAGACAGCTTATTTGGCCACCGAGCTAGCAGCCGATCATGCGGTCGCAGCCATGTTGTTGGCGGATGAGGATGTGATGCAATTGGTACAGTTGGCCGAGCTTATCCGCGCCGCCAATCCTGATGCTGATCCCGATGCGCTTTTGCTGCTACAAAGCCAAGTAGCCGCGGGCGATTACACGCGCGTAATCGGCTATCTAGCCGATACCGCATTCCAACTGCCTGGCTTTACCGTTGAACCCATTCAAGGCATCGGTGACGAAGGCGTCTGGATCTGGCAAGCTTTAGATCGCGGCCACTTGGCCATGTTTATCAGTCGCTATGGCGACACCTTTAGCGTGGTCGTGGCGCTGCTCGGTGACGAGGTGGATGAGTTGACGGTATTGGATTATGCAGTAATCATTGCCCGCCGCCTAGGCGAGGAACCGTTAGCACAAATCCCCACAGAACCGACAGCCGATACACCTGGTAATGAACCAGGCACCGAACCAGGCACCGGCTGTGATCTGCTGAGTATCGACGAAGCTACGGCCATCTTGGGCGAGCGCGTCCACGCCCCAGTCATTGTCGATGATCAAGAGGGTTTATGTCTCTATGTACCCAGCAACGAACCTTTATTGAGCGCAGAGCAAGCATCGCTACGCGGGCCAGAACATGCCATCATCACCTATGTGGTCGCGCCAGAGGACGTGGCGGATCATGTGACTAGTACAGAGCGGCCTAAGTAAGACAGTGAATCAGTAGGACAGTAGAACAGTGTTTGTACTGTCTCACTGTCCTACTGATTCACTACTGATTCAC
>Ga0105049_10007654_pt1 | contig 12536 bp, 14 predicted proteins | sample MAT06_FD_78087 | JGI IMG/M metagenome (GOLD analysis project Ga0105049, IMG submission 78087) | Freshwater microbial communities from Lake Fryxell liftoff mats and glacier meltwater in Antarctica - MAT-06 | ecosystem: Environmental > Aquatic > Freshwater > Ice > Liftoff microbial mat | place...
TCCCCCCGAGCCTCGCCCCGCAGCGCGAGACTCTCGCGCGCTGTCTCGAAGCGATGAATCGCGCGCTGCCCTTGCGCGAGGTCTGGCTCTTCGGCTCGCACGCTCGCGGCGACGCCCGGCCCGATAGCGATGTCGATCTCTGCCTCGTTGCGGAGGGCGCCGAGCGGCAGCTCGTGGCGGCGCAACTGTGGCGCCGGGCCATGCGCCCGCTCCGGGGCAAGCCTTCCTTTACCCTCGTGCCCATCGCCCCAGCGCGGCTCGCCGAGAAGAAAGCGATCGACGACCACTTTTTCGGGACCGTGATGCAAGAGGGGGTGCGCATTGCCGCGGAAGACTGATTCCCGGAATCCCGCCGACTGGCTGTGGATCGCAGCCGTCGATCTGCAGGTGATCCAGTACACTGCTGCCGCGGAGATCGGCTACCCGACGCTGCGGTCCAAGCTCGCGGAAGTGGTGGAGAAGATCATGAAAGCGGAACTGATCCGCGGCGGCTGGCGGCTTGAGAAGACGCACGATCTCGACCGCCTCCTGCAGTCGATGGAGGAGCGAAGGTCCGACCTTGCAGGCCAGTGCGAGCCGCTCTGCGATGGGCTGGCCGAAGCCTATTTCACCGACCGTTACCCCGGCTTCGATCTCGACGATCCAGACTGGCCCGCGTTGCGCACGCAGATCGCGCAAGTCGCCGCGCTGCTCGCCGCGGTGCAGGCCCGGCTCCCGGCGCAGTGACGGTGCGTCCGGCCTTCACGAAGCCTCGCCGTTCCTTGCCTGCCACCCTCCGGCTTGCTTCGCCCTTCCCCGCGCCGCTACCGTGCCGGCATGAAATTGCTGCTCGAGAACTTACCCCCGAGCCTCATCCCGCAGCGTGAGACCCTGGCGCGCTGCCTCGAAGCGATGAATCGCGCGCTGCCCCTGCGCGAGGTCTGGCTCTTCGGTTCTCACGCCCGCGGCGACGCCCGGCCCGATAGCGACGTGGACCTCTGCCTCGTCGCCGAGGGTGCCGAGCGGCAGCTCAAGGCCTCCGCGAAATTCAGCGATGCGATCTGGGACGTGTGGCCGCGCCCCGCCTTCACGCTCATCCCGATCGCCCCGCAGCGCCTCGCCGAGAAACGGGCGAATCACGACCATTTTTTTGCGACCGTGCTCAAGGAGGGTCGGCTGCTTGCTACGGAAGACTGACTCGCACAATCCCGAGGACTGGCTCTGGATCGCCGCTCGCGCTCCAAGCGATGGCGGAGCAGGAACTCGGCTTTGAGCTTTGCGAGAGCAAGCTCGCCGAAGTGCTCGAAAAGATCCTCAAGGCCGATTTGCTCCGGCAAGGTTGGCAGCTTGAGAAGACCCACGATCTGCGCAAACTCGGCGGTGAATTGGTCTCCCGCGACCCGGCTCTCGAAGGGCGCATCCGACCGCTGGTGCAAGCCTTGGCGGAGGTCTATTTCACCGCGCGTTACCCCGGCTTCGACTTCGACGATCCCGACTGGCCCACGTTGCGCACGCTCGTCGCGCAAGTCGCCGCCCTGCTCGCCGCGGTGCAGGCCCGGATCGACCATCCATAGTCACCGGCTCGTGAGGGTCTCGAAGTGGCTGCCGCCTCCACGCCGTTCGGCATCTTGCCCATCCCCCAGGCGCGACTGGACCCACGCCCGCGCCTGGCTCTACCACGCGATCCAAAGCAAGCGCAGCGGCTGACCCTGGGAGCGCCGCCGTCCTCGTGCGGCAAACCTCCCAACGCGCAGAGTGTACCTCTGCGGCGGCGCGGCGGGAGATTGGCGCTCCGCGACCGGCACGTTTGCCGCACGAGGACGGCGGCGGTCTTCGTGCTTCGCGGCGAGCCCGGCGGGCATCATGCTCTTGACGGACGACCCATCCTCGATCCTTTAGCCATCCTTCATGCTGCACATCCTCAAAGTCATCGGCATCTGTCTCGAAGTCCTGCTGGTCTTCAACCTGATGATCATCGTCCACGAACTCGGGCACTTCCTCGCGGCGCGCTGGCGCGGGCTGGTCGTCGAGGAGTTCGGCCTCTGGTTCGGGAAGCCGCTCTGGAAGAAGACGATCAACGGCGTCGTCTATAGCTGGGGCTCGCTGCCCTTTGGAGGCTTCGTGAAGCTGCCGCAGCTCGCGCCGATGGAGATGATGGAAGGCCACTCGGAACTCACCCGCGAGCAGCTCCCGCCGATCTCGGTGATGGATAAGATCATCGTCGCCTTCGCCGGCCCGCTCTTCAGCTTTCTCCTCGCCGCGGTCTTCGCGGTGATCGTTTGGCAAGTGGGGCGTCCAGTGGGAGAAGCGGAAGCGTCCACGACCGTCGGCATGGTCATGGAGAGCTCGCCGGCGGCCAAAGCCGGGTTGCAGGTCGGCGACAAGATCGTCGAAGTCGATGGGCATTCCGTGTCGCGTTTTGGCGGCATGGGATCGGACAGCATCACCTGGCGCATCGTCCGCAGTGAAGGGGCGACGATTCCGATCAAGTTCGAGCGCGCGGGGCAGGTGCAGAGCGTGGAGGTCACGCCGAAAATCCCGCCGACGAAGTGGTGGCAGCGGCGCGGCTTGCGGCAGATTCAGATCGGACCAGCCGAGACGCCGATGGTCGCGAAGGTCTTGCCGGAAAGTCCGGCCGAGCGCGCTGGATTGAAGCCGAACGATCTCGTCACCGAAGTGAATGGCGTGAGGATCTTCAGCGAATTTAATCTCATCGAGGCGGCGGCCAAAAAACCGGGCGAACCGCTCACCCTTACCGTCAAACGCGGGGACGACACGCTGCAGTTGCCCTTCACTCCGAACGGCGCGCGCATCGCCGCCGTCTCCAAGGACAGCCCGGCCGAAGTCGCCGGCCTCAAGGCCGGCGACCGCGTGACCGGCATCGACGGCACGCCGCAGCGCATCTCCATCGGCATCTCGGAGTACGTGCAAAAGAACGAGGGCAAGCCGCTGGAACTCGCCATCGAGCGGGAGAAATTTGCGCAGAAGATCAAGGTCACGCCGGTGCCGCCGGTCGGCCAGGAGACGCCGCGTCTCGGCATCGAGTGGGCACTGGACGACAGCGTGGTCTGGGATCAGATGGGCGAGTTTCAAGTCATCCATCCCGCGCCCGGCGAGCAACTCCGCAAGAGCGTGATGATGATCGTCGATACCCTCGGCGCGGTCTTCTCGCAGAAGTCGAGCATCGGCGTGCAGCACATGGGCGGGCCGGTGATGATGATGCGCGCTTACTACATGATGTTTGAGAGCCAGGAAGGCTGGCGGCTCGCGCTCTGGTTCAGCGTCGTGCTGAACGTGAACCTCGCCCTGCTCAACCTGCTCCCCATCCCCGTGCTCGACGGCGGCCACATCACCCTCGCGATCGTCGAAGGCATCCGCCGCCGCCCAGTGAATGTGCGCCTCCTCGAATACGTCCAGACCGCCTGCGCCCTGGTGATCATCGGCTTTATGGTCTTCATCATGTTCTTCGACGTGCAGGACTGGATCGGCGGCGACAAAGGCCCGCAGATGAAGTTTGATCGCGCCGCGGTGGCCGAGGCGCAGAAGGGGTGAGTGCGGGAGCATTGCTTTGGCTGCGATCGTGAGGTAAAACCACAGGATGACTGCCGACGAAATTCGGAGCTATCGCAACGCGAAGCCCTTTCAGCCATTCACCCTGCTGCTGCAGAGTGGCCGACTCGTGCATGTCGAGTTACCGGTGCGGATTGCCATCGACCCGAAGGGAAGAAGCGTTGCAGTGTTCGAGGGTCCGGACTTCCATCTCGTCAGGATTGATGAAGTCCGATCGGCGGCAGCGGAGGAGCCCGCGAGGAAGTAGGCATGCTCCCCACGCATCTCGTTCAGTTCATCCACGCCGCGCCGTTTCGGCCGTTTCGCCTGTTCCTCGCGGATGGCCGAAGTATTGAAGCGGGCGCGGCCGATTGTCTGACCTTCAGTCCCGACGGTCGTGGCCTTTTCATCTTTCTCCCGGACACGGACGAACATGAACTTCTGGACCTCGCCTTGGTGGTTTCCGCCCGGGTGTCAGAAGGAGAGGCAGCGAGTGTCGCCTGACGCGCACTCATGACTTACTGCGCCTCCCCCTTCAGCTACCAGCGCCGCCAGTCGCGCGTCGTCATGGTCGGCGATGTCGGTTTTGGCGGCGATCATCCCATCCGCGTCCAGTCGATGATCACCTGCGACACCATGGACACCGCGGCCAGCATCCAGCAGACGCTCGACCTCGCGGCGGTCGGCTGCGAGGTCGTGCGCATCACCGCACCGACGGTGAAAGACGCGGCGAATCTCCAGCACATCGTCGCCGGCTTGCGCGCCCGTGGCTGCACCGTGCCGATCGTCGCCGACATTCACTTCAAGCCCGACGCGGCGATGGAGGCCGCGAAGTGGGTCGAGAAAGTGCGGATCAATCCCGGCAACTACGCGGACTCGAAGAAGTTTGCGGTGAAGGAGTACACCGACGCGCAATACGCCGCCGAGATCGACCGCATCCGGGAGCGCTTCTCGCCGCTGGTGCTTTTCATGAAGGAGCACGGGCGGGCGATGCGCATCGGCACGAATCACGGCTCGCTCAGCGACCGGATCATGAATCGCTTTGGCGACTCCCCGCTCGGCATGGTCGAGAGCGCCCTGGAGTTTGCCCGCATCGCCCGCGACCTCGACTACCACCACTTCGTCTTCTCGATGAAATCGAGCAATCCGAAGGTCATGATCGAAGCGTATCGCCTCCTCGCCGCGCGCCTCGCGGAGGAAGGTCCGGATTGGAACTACCCACTCCACCTCGGCGTGACCGAAGCCGGCGATGGTGAAGATGGCCGCATCAAGAGCGCCATCGGCATCGGCAGTCTGCTCAGCGACGGCCTCGGCGACACCGTGCGCGTCTCGCTCACCGAAGACAGTGTGCACGAGATCCCCGTCGCGAAAGCGCTCGCCACAAATTTTCAATTTTCAATTTCCAATCTTCAATCTCTCCCAACCGCCCTCAGCTACGACCCCTTCACCTACACCCGCCGCGCCACGGAGACCATCGAGCGCAGCGGCTGCCGGCTCGGCGGCGAGGAACTCGTCCGCGTCGCCATCCGGCAGGCCAATTTCGACCAGATCGCGCACAAGGTCGCGCAGATGGGCGACTACCAGCCCGAGATCATTTACGAAAACGCGCAAGTCCTCGAACTCGATCCCCGCGACGATTCCGCCATCGCCGGGGTGAATGCGTCCGCCGGTCCGCAATTCGTCACCGTCCCCGACGGCGTCGATCTTCCCGTGATCGCCGCCTTCCGCCTGCTCGCCGCGAAGCTCGCGGCGCGGCATCCGATTCTCCTCAAAGACACCTTCACGCCGTCCGCCAATCCCGACGCCGACTTCCTCGACACCCTCCTCACCGCCTCCACGCATCTCGGCGCACTCCTCTGCGACGGCATCGGCGACGCCATCCTGGTGCAAGGGGAACACGGCCCCGGCCAGGCCATGCGCTTGAGTTACAACATCCTGCAAGCCGCCTGCACCCGCGTCTTCAAGACCGACTACGTCGCCTGCCCGAGCTGCGGTCGCACGCTCTTCAATCTCCAGACCACGACCGCAAAGATCAAAGCCGCCACGGCCCACCTCAAGGGCGTGAAAATCGCCATCATGGGTTGCATCGTGAACGGCCCCGGCGAAATGGCCGACGCGGACTTTGGCTACGTCGGTGGTGCGCCCGGGAAAGTGAACCTCTACGTCGGCAAGCAAGCCGTGAAGTTCAACATCCCCGAAGGCGAAGCCGTGGAGCGGCTCCAGGACTTGATCCGCGAGCATGGGAAGTGGGTCGAGCCAGTGGCGGTGGCGGGCAGCGCGGCTTAGGCGCCGTCGTGCAGAAAATAGGACGACAAGCCCGTCGGGTCCCCTTGAAGCGGCTGATCGTTGCCGCCCACTTTCCCCTTCCGCGCCTGCGGAGGCGCTGCTACGGCTCTGGCATGCAAGTGCGTGAGCTCATCCAAGGCGGTCTCCACATCGTGCAGATCGCCGGGGAGGTGGACATGGCTGGGTCGCCGGAGTTGCGGGAAGTGCTCGCGGGGCATGCGGAAGCGCAGCGGGCCGCGCTGCTGCTCGATTTCACGGAGGTGGAGTACATCGATTCCTCCGGGCTGGCGACCCTCGTGGAGTATGTGCAGAAGTCCGCGGCGTTTGGCGGGAGGTTTGCCGTGGGCGGCCTGCGCGAGAGTGTGCAGACGATTTTTGACATGGTGCGGCTCAGCGAAGTCTTTCCGGTCCATGCCTCGGTCTCCGGGGCGCGGGCGGCTCTCGGAGAGTCGGAGGCGTGAGCGGGTACTTTGCGCTCTGCGGGCGGATTTTCTATTGGACGCTGGTGGCTCCGTGGCGCGGGCAGCGGTGGAAGCTCTCGCAGGTGTTTGAGCAGATGGTGCTCATCGGGGTGCGCGCGCTGCCGATGGCGATGCTCACCTCCTTTTCCATCGGGCTCACGCTGGCCATGCAATCGGCCAATGAGCTCCGCAAGCTGGGGGCGGAATCCTTTGTGCCGAATCTCGTGACCGTCTCCCTGCTGCGCGAACTCGGCCCGCTGATCGTGGCGGTGATCGTCATCGGCCGGAGCGGCTCCTCGATCACGGCGGAACTCGGGACGATGAAGGTCTCCGAAGAGATCGAGGCGCTCGAAGTCATGGCCATCAATCCCATCCGCTTTCTCATCGTCCCGCGGGTGCTCGCGATGCTGGTCATGCTGCCGGCGCTGACGGTCTTTGGGGATTGGCTGGGCATGGCGGGGGGCTGGAGCATTTGCCGCTTTGCGCTCGATTTTACGACGACGAACTACGTCCTGCGTTCGGTGGAAAGCGCGGATCTCGGGGATCTCGCGACCGGGCTGATCAAGAGCGTGGTTTTCTCCTGGCTGATCGCGACCATCGCGTGCCACCGGGGCCTCACCGTGGAGGGCGGGGCGGAGGGCGTCGGCCAGGCGACCACCGATTCGGTGGTGTGGTCGCTGCTCATCGTCCTGCTCGCCAATGCCGCGCTGACGAGCATCTTCTTTGTCCTCGAATGAGCGAAGCGCCGATCATCGAAGTCACCGACCTGCACCGGACCTTTGGCGCGCGTCCGGTGCTCAATGGCGTCTCCTTTCAGGTCCGGCGGGGCGACACGCTCATCATCATGGGTGGCTCGGGCTGCGGAAAATCCACGCTCCTGCGCCACATCATCGGCTCGATGAAACCGACGAGCGGTTCGGTGAAACTCTTTGGCGAGGAGATCACCACGATGGAGGAGGAGCAGCTCGCGACGGTGCGGCAGAAGTTTGGCGTGCTTTTCCAAAGCGGCGCACTGCTCCAGTCGCTCACCGTCGGGGAGAATGTGGCGCTGCCGATCCTCGAACATCGCAAGCTGGCGCCAAACATCGTGGAGCTGATGGTGAAGATGAAGCTCGGCATGGTGGGCCTCACCGGCTTCGAGCACTTGAAGCCCGCGGAGATCAGCGGTGGGATGAAAAAGCGGGTCGGGCTCGCGCGTGCGCTGGCGCTCGATCCGCAGTTGCTCTTCAGCGACGAGCCGACGGCGGGGCTCGACCCGATCATGACCAGCGTGGTGGACATCCTGACCCAGGAGATGACGCGCAAGCTGAACGTCACCGCGGTGGTCGTGACCCACGACATGACCAGCGCCTTTCGCATCGGCACGCGCATGATCATGCTCGGCAGCGGGCGCAATCAGGGCCGGATCATCGCCGAAGGCACGCCGGAAGAAATGCGCACGCATGCCAATCCGGAGGTGAAGCAATTCATCCATGGCGAGCCCGATGGGCCCGTGCCCCTGCAGATCTCGGAAAATGATTACCGCACCCACCTGCTCGGCCAGCCACTGGACAACCGCACCGCCTTTTCCGGCCAATGACTCCCGCCTCCTGAATCTCCGATGAGAAAAAACTTCTCCGACTACATCGTCGTCCTGGTCGTGCTCGGGTGCAGTCTCCTGCTCTGTGGCGTGCTCGGCTATGCTTTCACCGGCTGGGGCACGGGGCCGGGCGGCCGCACCTTTGCCATCGACTTCCCGGATGTGACTGGCGTGCGGATGCACTCCGAGGTGCGCTACGCGGGCGCGCTCGCGGGGACCGTAGTCGGCGTGCGCCTGCTCACCGCGGGGGAGCGTGCGGCGGCCCCGCCGGAGCGGCAGCACCATGCGGTGCGGGTGACGGTCGAACTGCTGGAGGGCGTGCCGGAGATTCCGCACGACACCCGGATCTCGCTCGCGAGCGATACCCTGCTCAGCGAGAAATTCGTTGCCTTCTCCGCGGGCTCGGCGACCGCGCCGAAGCTCGCTTCCGGCTCCGTGCTCCAGGGTGCCGCCGCCGGCGGGCTCGATGGCGTGACGGAAAAGATCGGCGGCCTCCTCGATGCGCTCGACCCGCTCGTGAAGACGATGGAAGGAACGCTGAAGGCCTTTGACCCGCTGCTCGCCAAGACCGGCGAGGCCGTGGACACGCTCAAGACCGGGATGGGCGAGGCGCTGCCGCGCATCTCGCGGCTCGCGGAGAGCCTGAATGGGACGGCGACTTCCGCGGACACCGCGCTGAAGCGGATCGACAAGCTGCTCGGCGACGTGGAGGGGCCGGTGAAGACCGACCTCGCGAAGCTCAGGGACGCGCTCGAGCAGATGAAGGACACCCTCGGCAGCGCGGACCGCTTTTTGACCCACACGGACAAAAGCCTCGACGCCCGCATGGCCGAGATGAGCGTCGTGCTCGACAATCTGAAGGTCGCCACCACCTACGCCAAAGCTGCGATGCGCACCCTCGGCGAGCATCCGCACCGCCTCATCTTTGGCACCAAGGCGAATGAACTCCCGAGCGAGAGGGAAATCCTCCAGAGGAAGAAGCCCGTGCCGGTGAAGCCCCGCGGCACGCCGCCGCGCTGAGGAGCCGCGGGGGGCAGAAGTCAGTGTTCAGTATTCAGTATTCAGAAGTCAGTGGGCAGAAGTCAGTGGTCAGTAGTCCGGGGAGAGCGGTCAATGGAGTGCGCTTGCCCTGATCTCGAGCGACGCGCACCGACTACCGACTTCTGAATACTGAACACTGAATACTGCCTTCCTCCCCCGCCTTGCATCCGCCCTCCACGCTGCGCATCCTCGCCCGCATGCACTTCTTCCACGGCTGCACGGCCCTGATCACCGGTGCCTCCTCGGGTTTCGGCGCGGAGTTTGCGCGGCAGCTCGCGCCGCACGCCCGCTCGCTCATCCTCGTCGCGCGTCGGCTCGATCGGCTGGAGGGGCTCAAGCAGGAGCTCGATCGGCCCGGGCTCACCATTCACTGCCACGCGGCGGATCTCGCGGACGAGGTGCAGATCGAAGCCTTCCTCGCCGCGCTCGCCGCGAGTGGCGAGCGGGTCACGCTGCTGATCAACAACGCGGGGCTCGGCGATCACGGCTTCTTTGAAGACAGCGACTGGTCGCGGGTGAAGCAGATGCTCGCGGTGAACGTCGCGGCGCTCACCCGGCTGACCCACGCGCTGCTCCCGGAACTCGTGCGCACCGGGCGCGGCGCGATCCTGAATGTCAGCTCCATCGCCAGCCTGGTGCCGGTGCCAAAGCTCGCGGTGTACTCCGCGACCAAGGCCTACGTCACGAGCTTCACCGAGGCGCTCCGCGCGGAGTTGCGCGAGACCGGCGTGTCCGTCACCGCGGTCTGTCCCGGACCGGTGGACACCGAGTTTTTCGACCAGGCCGAGCGCGGCCAACCGGAGGATTCCGCGCCCGCGCCGGAGATCCTGAAGATCCCGATGGAAGAAGTAGTCCGCTCGGCACTGCGGGCCGTGGCGCGCGATCGGGCGCGGGTCATCCCGGGCTGGCTCGTCTGCCTCACGATGACGGCCGCGGCGCTCGTGCCGATGTGCCTGCTGCGGCTCTTCCTCACGCAGCGGCGGAAGCGGTGAGGAAGCGGAGTGAAATATCGCTCGTCACCCGTTTTTCTCCGTACGACACTCGCGCCCATGATCGACTACGCCCGCCTCTTCTACTACGTCTTCGGCCTCATCACCCTCATCGGAGGGGTGCAGGCTTTCGTGAGCATCGGCAGCAATGCCTCGCTCATCGGTGGTGGCATTTCCGGCCTGCTGCTGCTCGTCGCCGGCTGGCTGGTGCAGACGCAGAAAGTGCTGCCCGGCCTGATCCTCGGGCTGGTCATCACGCTCGCGCTGGCGGGGATGTTTCTGCCCAAGTTCCTGAAGGGTGGCGGCTGGTGGCCGGCGGGCGTCGAGGGCATCCTCGGCGTGGTCGGCGTGGTGCTCACCGTGCTCGCACTGCTCAAGCGCTAAGTCGCCCGCGCCCATGCGTCGGTCGCTCCTGAATCTCGTCCGGACGGCGGCGGGCGCGCTGCTCGCGACCGGACTCGTCGCCTGCCGCCAGCCCGCGCCTCCTGCCGCCGCGGCGCCGACGCCTTCCCCCGCGGCCGCGATCACACCCACGCCCGTGCCGTCGCCCGCGACCCCGGAGCCGAAGGCCACGCCCTTGCCCGAACCGACACCTCCGCCGCCGCCCTACGTGCCGGCGAAGCGGCTCGAGGTCGGGAAAATCTTCAATGGCATGCAGTATCGCGTGCGCCTGGAGACCGAGCGCGGCGGCACCGCGACCGCGGAGCGCGAAGACCCCGACAGCTACACCGCCGAACTCACGGTGAAGGTGAAGGTGCCCAGGCCGCATCGGTCGCTGCAGGATCTCTCGAAGCTCAACCCGCGGCTCGGCACCCTGCTCCCGGCGCTCCCGGCCCTGCTGGAAAAGGCGCACGTCGCCGCGTCGTTTGAGGATCTCTACCGGCGGAAATGCGCGCAGCTCCAGGCAAACCTGAACCGGCTCGACGTCGTGCTTTCGCGCCACAATTTCTTCGACTGCGAGACCATCCTCGAGCTGCAGCATCCCGAGACCCAGCGGCGCGCGCTGCTCATCCAGTCCGACATGGATACGGACACCGATGGCTCCGATCCCGACCGCGTGCCCTTTGTCGATCCCGGCTCGATGACCTTTCAGCCGATGACGAGCTATCGCTGGCCGCGCAAAGGCACCGCCGTGAATGCCTTCATCCCGCCGCTCGAGGCGAAGATCAAAGAATACGAGCAGGAGATCGCGCTGGCGGCGACGACGGCGGCGCGGAAATCCTTCCTCCGCTCGGAGCGCGACGAGGCCCGCACCCGGATCGCGGACATGAAGGCCAGCAGCTATCTCGTCGCCAAGCTCGACCCCTTCATCGTGCTGCCGACGCCGATGGTCACAAAGACGGGCGCCTTTGCCCCGCTGATCGGCGACTACTGCGTGGTGATCTATGGCGGCAAGGCGTATCCGGCGATCGTCGGCGATGCCGGGCCGACGACGAAGATGGGCGAGGGCTCGCTGCGGCTCTGCCAGCAGCTCGATCCCAAGGCCAGCGGAGTGCAGCGCGCGGAGAACGATCTCAAGGTGACCTACCTCGTCTTCCCGGGCTCACGGGAGCGCCCCTTCCAGCCGCCGAGCATGGAAAAGTGGAATGCCAGATGTGTGGCCCTGCTCGTGGAACTCGGCGGCTTTGGCGGCGAGATCCACCAGTGGGAGGATCTCGTGAAACCGCCGGTCCCGCCCGCGCCCCCGGCGACTCCAGCCCCGGTCGCTCCGGGCACCGCCGCGCCGGCGCTCACGACGCCAGCGCCGACGACGGCCGCAGAGAGCAAGCCCGCGGCGGCGGCCCGGGAGTAGCGGCGCTCTCGCTCCGTGGAGAGAGACGCGGGGCGAGGGCGCCCCTACTCCTTGCCGCGCTCGAGGAAGAGCCGTCCGGCGCGGCGGCGTGCATGCCAGCCTGCGGGGAGATTCACTTTCGCCCGCGCGCCATCGAGCAGGCTGCGCACCTGCTCCACTTCCGCAAAGCCGATCAGCGGCACCCCCTGGCCGCGGAGCCAGGCGTGAAGCAGGCGGCGCCGCAGTGCGAGGGGCAGCGCCCGCAGCGACGCTACGTCCAGCGTGGCGTCGCGTGCGGTCGCCGGGAGCAGAGCGTCGAGCACTGCGCTCTCCGCGCGCAGGATTTCCGCCGTGCGCCAGAGCGCCCGGCGCACGTCGCGTCCGAAGGCGCGCTCGATCGCCGGCAGCAGTCCATGCCGGAGGCGATTGCGGGTGTGGCGGGGATCGGCATTCGAGGCGTCTTCGCGGAAGTCGAACTGGTGCGCGGCGATGTAGGCGTCGATCTCCTCGCGCCACACGCCGAGCAGCGGGCGATGGATCGTGAGCGTGATGGCCTCGACCGTGCGTGAGGTGGTCGCACTCATCCCGCCGAGCCCCGCCGCGCCGGAGCCGCGGAGCAGATTGAAGAGCAGCGTCTCCACTTGATCGTCCGCGTGGTGCGCGAGGAAAAGCCGCGCACAACCGCGCTTCACCGCGACCCGTGCAAAGAAGGCGTAGCGCGCCTCTCGTGCCGCCGTCTCCAGTGATTGCTTCGCGCGTTTCGCCCGAGCCGCGACATCCTCGCGCTCGATCACGCACGGCAGCTTAAATTCGCGTGCAAGTTTCCGGACGAATTTCGCATCCGCCGCACTCTCCGCCCGCAACCCATGGTCGAGATGACA
>Ga0105049_10007656_pt1 | contig 12536 bp, 10 predicted proteins | sample MAT06_FD_78087 | JGI IMG/M metagenome (GOLD analysis project Ga0105049, IMG submission 78087) | Freshwater microbial communities from Lake Fryxell liftoff mats and glacier meltwater in Antarctica - MAT-06 | ecosystem: Environmental > Aquatic > Freshwater > Ice > Liftoff microbial mat | place...
CGCCCGAGCGCGAGATGGAAGGCTATACCTCGCGGGAGGTGCTGGATGATATCGTGAAGAAGATTGAGGTGCCGCGGTAGTTGAATGCGGAGTGCGGGTTTTGGAGTGCGGAATGGGCACATTATGGTGAAGCTGGGTTTGGCTGCTCGGGGGGATGAATAATGGATTCTGAACGCGGTCCGGACGAGAGCCTTCAGGCTCACGGAACTAAAAACAAAACCGGCTGTAGACAAATCGTCCACAGCCGGTTTTGCATTATATCCAGAAATACCGCTCAAGTGCTGAAAAACCAATCACCCCAAAAGCCGAGCGGCCGTGCACTCATAACTCATAACTCATAACTCACAACTCATCGCTGAATTACCAACTTCCGTGTCTTCGCAATCTCCCCATTCCGCACCTGCACGAAGTACACGCCGTTGGGCAATTTATTCAAGTCGAAAGTCATCTGATTGCTGCCCTTTCCAAGGGTGCTGTGTTGTTGCAGCGCTACTTTGCCCGCTGGGTCGAAGATCGAAACCGCAACGTCGCCATCGGCTTCCATGGGTATTTCAACGGTGAGTGAATTGGCAGCAGGGTTCGGGAACATACCGAAACCAGCGTTTTCGAACACAACCGGAATGTCAATTTCCTCTGTCAAACCATTGGTTGAGCCATCGGTACGCCAGCTGGAAGCACTCAAGCTAACCCGCAAGGTGTAGCAGCTTGTGTTGCTGAATGCACCGCCGTATCCATACACATAAGCACGGTAGCTGGTGGATACGTTGCTTGTGTTGAGGATGATCTGCTCGTCAGTAGTACCGCCATTTTGAGAAGTTGCCAGCAATGAGTTGCTGCGATACAGTTTCACGTCGTAGTCGGCGGGCAAGGTGGTCAAATCAACCTTGATATTCCTGGTCGCAGATGTATTGGAGAACCTGTACCAATCATTATCCGTTGCTGTCGCAATTTGAGCCGTAAAGGTGGTATTGACAGGAATAACTTTTGCCGTGTTGCGGGTATCATTTGCCTCATACGTGTCTGTGCAACCGCCGCCACCATTGGCAAGGGTGGTGAAAGAAGCTGCGGTAGAGTAGTTGCCTGCAGTACCGCCACAATCGGCTTGCACTTGATAGTTATAAGTTGTGTTGGCAGTAAGTCCTGTAAAGCCTTGAGAAGTACCCGTTAGTCCAGAGAAGGTCTGCCAAGTACTGGAAGTCGATACTTTCAGCTGAAGGTTGTATGAGGTTGCTCCTGAGACAGCGCCCCAGTTGAGGGTTGCCGTTGTTTGCGCAATATTGGTTGCATTGAGGCCGCCTGGTGTGCCGCAGCCGCCGCCGGGAGGATTACAACCAATTGAAGTTGTGAGGGAGACGCGCGCGCCACCAGAAGCAAACAGCGACTGCATCTGATTTTTTTGGCCGGTGGTAAACACATTCATGCAAGCATCATCGGTATAGTCCATGTAGTTCATGAACATATCGCCATTGGGGCCATTGCTACAGCTGACGGCTGGGAAAGTTGGGCAGCCATAGTTTTCGTCAGCCTGGTTTGGTGTATCTGAAACCTGGTCGGTGCCATTGCAAGAGGTTCCGTCGTCGCCCCAAATGTGGTAGCAGTTGAGCCAGTGGCCTACTTCATGGGTGGCAGTGCGGCCCAGGTTGAATGGGGCTGTTGAGGTGCCAATGGTACCAAAGTAGGCAAAGTCGCATACGACACCATCCGTAGAGGCACCTCCACCGGGGAATTGCGCATACCCAAGCAGGCCACCGGAAAGGTTGCATACCCAAATATTCAGGTATTTGTTGCGATCCCATATATTGGAGCCACCAGAGCTGGTGAACTTCACGTTGTTGTTGGTGCTGAAGCCATTGACCGTGGTAGACCTGCGTACGATACCATTGGTGGCAGCGCCGCTTGGATCTTGTTGCGCCATGCAAAATTGCACTTCGCAGTCGGCAGCAATACCCAGGAAGCCACTTGGCGTATTGCTGGCATCGGCGTTGAGGCGGCGGAAGTCATCATTTAATACTTGTATTTGCGTTGCAATCTGTGCATCGCTGATGTTTTGTGTTGTATTGAAATACACAACGTGTACTACTACCGGGATGGTTACCACGGCGCGGTCTGTTGCACCACCTTGTTGGATAAATTGCTCAGTGTGGCGCTGGATGTTCTCCATTTCCTGCCTCAAAGCAGGGTTGTCAAGCAATTGTTGCTTCAGTACATCTTCAGCTGCACAGGTGCGTTGGGCCGTTGCGGCGCTGCTGAAAAGCAATAGCGCAAACATTGAAAGGATAAAATTACGCATGATTAGGACATGGTTAAAAATGATGAAAAATGTGATGTGGATATCGGATACGCTTTGGCTGGTGGTTAGGACCATGCCATTCACATTAATTTTATTACGTGTACAATGGAAGATTGTGGTTCGGAAGATTGTTGAATCTTGATTACGTAGTGGCGAAGAAACGTATTGTCAGAGAATTTTCGCAATGCAAATGTATTTTTTTCAAAATCTATCCTCGGATTTAACATTGTCAGGTTTGCGACAATTTCCATGGATTTCTTTTCGCCAAATTAAATTTTCCAGAAATTCGTTAAAAACATTTCAAATACGTGCAAAATAATAGTGTATTTTATCAGTATTTAGCGCATAATCATTAATGTTTTGATAGATAAAATGTGATCTTTAAACGGAGTATTCCTAAAAAATTTCTTTCTTCGCCCCAGTCATTCATGAAAAAACGGTTAAAATGTTCCGCCACTACTCCCTCTTTTTGCTGCTATTTTTATTTGTAGCCCCGCTAACTGCCCAAACCAGTCTCTTTGTCCCACGCAATTATAAAAAGCCTTACGACAAAAGCACCCGAAGCTGGGATGGCAAACCAGGGGTAAACTATTGGCAAAACCGGGCCAAATATGCCATCAATGTCAGTCTCGATCCAAAAACGCGGGTGCTCCGTGGGGAAGAAACAATTACGTACATAAACAACAGTCCCGACTCCCTCAAAAACCTGCGCATCAAGCTCCAGCACGACCGCTACCGCAAAGGCGCCGCCCGTGCTTTCGATGTGACCCCAAGCGATGTTGAAGACGAAGGCACGCAAATAGAATCTATAACCCTCAACGGCGTAGCCGTACCCCAAAAACAACAGCGTCGCTTTGCCACTTTTCTCGATATTTCGATGCGGGAGACCCCCATTACGCCCCAATCCTCCACTACCCTTAACATAAAATGGTCGTATACATTGCCCCTGGGCGACGATTCAGCCCGCGAGTGCGTATGCGACAGCACTACCTTTTTTGTGCCCTATTGGTACCCGCAAATCGCCGTGTACGACGACCTCAATGGCTGGGCCTCCGTTCCGTACAGCGGCTTGCAGGAATTTTACAATGAATTCGCCGATTACGATGTAAAGATTTCCATGCCGAACGGCTTCCAGGTATGGGCTACCGGCGAATGGCAAAATGCGGCTGAAATGCTCAACCCAAACTACCTCGATCGCTGGAACAAAGCGCATACCAGCACAGATGTCATTTCAGTGTTTTCTGAAAAAGAATTGCAGGCAGGGGGAGTTTTCAGGGGGGGCGCGCGCAGTACCTTTCATTTCACCGCCATTGATGTGCCCGATTTCGCCTTTGCTGCCAGCGATCACTACAACTGGGACGCTACTTCCGTACAAGTCGACGACAACACCAAACGCCGCACCCTCGTCAGCGCCGCCTACAATACCAGTGCCATTGATTACCCGGAAGTAGCCAAAATCGCTGCCGATGGCATCCGACTGATGAGCACCTGGCTGCCAGGATACCCATTCCCGTACCCATCCATGACCGTTTTTAACGGCGACGACGGCATGGAATACCCCATGATGTGCAACGATGTCAGTACCGGTTCCCGTTCGCCCATGACCCTGACAATACACGAGGTAAGCCATACCTATTTCCCCTTTATGATGGGCATCAACGAACAAGACCACGCCTGGATGGACGAAGGATGGGCCGCCTTCTTTGATTTCATGCTCTCCGATTCTCTCTCTGGCCATACCCAAGGCGGGGTGCGCCCCTACTCGCCCATTGCCGGCACCGACAACGATGTGCCGCCCATGGTGAAATCGAGCAACCTCAGCTCCGCCTACCGCAACGCCTCCTACCAACGCCCGCAAAATGCTTACCTGACTTTGCTGGACTTGCTCGGGTATGAAAAGTTCCACGCCTGCATGTTCGAGTACATGAACCGCTGGAAAGGCAAGCACCCAGCGCCGTTCGATTTTTTCCAGACCTGGAACGATGTCTCCGGTCAAAATCTCGACTGGTTTTGGAAGCCCTGGTTCTTTGAATGGGGCTACCCCGATCTCCATATTCAAGGCGTTGTCAAGGACGAATCGGCCAATTGTGTTGTGGTGGTGATCGGACGCAACGGCAACTTACCAGTGCCCATGCACCTGGAAGTTGAATACGAAGATGGTTCCAAGGAAATTTTTCACCAGTCGGCTGCTGTTTGGAAAGATGGCAAACAGACCATTAAAGTCAGCTGCCCTGCGGGAAAAAAAGTAAAAAAAGCAACATTAGGATTACGCACTATCCCCGATGTAACGCCTTTGGACAACAGCTGGGGCAAGTAAGCGCATTTCGAGATAAGAATATTGAAAAACACCATTACCTTTCGCACTCGAAAAACGACATTTCTAACCTATTAAATTTGGACATAACACTATGAAGAACAATAGTTTGCTCACATACGTCCTCTATGGCTTGCTTGCCTTGATTATCATGATTGCTGGCTATTACACTTGCCAGCGGCAAAAGGAACAAAAACTCAAAAAAGACCAGGATGAAGCTGAATTGCAGCAAACCCTCAACAACATGGGTTACGGCAAAACGGACTCCGCAAGCATCAATGGCAGCGCTTACATCGGCACCGACACCGTAAAAACACCCAGCACGGATGCAACCAAACCCAGCACAAACAGCAAAAGCGGTATTGTAAACGAGCCTGCTGGCACAAGCACCAAGCCGACGACAAGCACCAAGCCAATAACGACTAGCACCAAACCAAGTCCGGTAACCACCACAAAACCAGCAACCAAAACAACGCCGCCTGCTACTATTTCCAACACCACCAAGACTTCGGTGGCTGGCCCAGGAACAGGCCGTTGGGCGGTCCGTGCTGGCACCTTCTCCAACATGGAGGGCGCCCGCCGCCGACTCGAACAGGTTATAAAGCTGGGTTACACCAAGGCGGAAATTTCAAAAACCAAGGATGGAAAAGCTGCGGTGGTGGTGTACCGCTCCGATGACAAAAACGCCGCCATTAAGGTTGTGGACAAACTGGAGGCCGCTGGCGTTGATGCCGCTGTTTTTGATCGGAATAAATAACTATGCACGGGGCTTAAAAAGCCCTTTCTCCTGAATCAACGCCGCCGCCGCTTCCGGCACCATTGATTCCCAACCCGGTGTTCCATCCTGGATCATCTGCAACACCTCTTTGTGGTGAATATCTAGCACTTCGCGCTTGCAGTGCTGGATATCCACAATGTTCTTGTTTTCCTGCAGATAATGGTAGAGGAACTGAATGTCGTCCGGGATGGCAATATTCTTGGAGGTCATCAGTGCATCTGCGGTTGCTATTTCGCCTACTTCCGGGATGGCGGGATGGATGTAAAAACGCACATTTTTTAGAAAAATCTCCCCAAAAGCGCTGAGCAAGTTGCCCGAGTTGTTCCTGTAAGTATCCAGCACGATGTTCCGCAGTTTGCGGATACCCATGGCAATACCAATACGCTGTACCCGGTAATCAGAGAAATAGGCAATCAGCTTTTTATGGTGGGCAAAATTTGACACAATCACGGTTTGCCCCAAAGCGCACAGCATCTCGGCGCGATCCAGGTAGTCGCTTGTGTCGATGGAGCCAGATGACTCGAGGTTGTTCAAGGTGATTTCCGTTAAGAAAAAAACCGAATCAGCATCCTGTCCCAATTCCGCAGAAAACTGGCTGTGCGCACAGCGTATCATATCCTGTTGCACCAAAGTAGGCGGCCGGTAACTCCCCCGGGCGATCAGCACCGATTTTTTATAAAGAAATTCCCCGGCATGTACCGTACGGCCATCGGGGCCGAAAATGGCAATATCGCTCAATCCGTTTTTTACGGTCCAAAGGCTCAGCAAGCGGCCATCGAGGTATTGAAAATAAGGTCCTTCCAGGCGAATCATGTCTATTTGCGCCCGGTCGTGCAATTTGTCGAGCAAGGAGCGCAGCAGCATCTCAGGCTCGTTGGCGTATCGAAAGCAGGCGTAAATCATGTTCACCCCCAGAATGCCGATGGCTTGTTGCTGTAGTCGGTTGTCGTTGTCGAGCAGGCGCACGTGCAGCACCAAGTCGTTGGGTGGACTTTGGGGGTCGAGTTGAAAGCGCAGGCCCAGCCAGCCGTCACCTTTGTTCGTTTTTTGGTAATTGATGGCCGATACGGTGTTGGCGAAAGCAAAAAACAGTTGTTCTGGCCGTTCCTCTCGCAAGCGGTTTTCCATGAGGGCAAATTCATGGTCGAGCATGCGGTATAGCCGCGATTCGCACACATAACGCCCCTTTCCTTTGGCTTCTGCACCATAAATGACATCGCTCACCGTCTTGTCGTAAGCGCTCATGGTTTTGGCAATGGTGCCTGCCGCAGCGCCCACCTGGAAGAAGTAGCGCGCCACTTCCTGCCCGGCGCCGATTTCCGCAAAAGCGCCATAAATACGCTCGTCAAGGTTGATTTCGAGGGCTTTTTGTTCCGTTTCAAGAAAAACGCTGTTCATCTCCAGATTGTTTTTTCAGCTATTGGGCCGCGCTTTCCGGGCAATTGAGGCATGTCGTGCCAACCGAGGTAGAAGAGACCCAGGCAGCGTTGCCCAGGTTCCAATGTCAAAAAATCATCGGCTTCCAGTGCTGCTCTTGGGCTGCTCCAATAGCAACCCAAGCCAATGGCGGTGCAGCTGAGCCACATGTTTTGCACGGCCATGGCCACCGCAGCAATTTCCTCCCATTCCGGAATTCTCGCCTCCGGGTCGCGCTGCACCACCAGGGCGATTACCGCGCCCGACAACAAGGGATTGTCCCCGCTCTTTTTCATTTTTTCTTCGGAAAATGATTCTGCAGGCGTGTTTCTTTTGTAAAAATCCACCATCATATCCGATAGTGCCTGGCGACTTTCCAGGGAATGAAACACCTGAAAACGCCAGGGTTCGGTCAGCCGGTGCGTCGGAGCCCAGTGCGCATTTTCCAGTAGTTGCTCAATAATGGCTTTGTCAATAGGCTTTCCCGGCAGGTAAGTTTTGGGGAAGATGGCGCGGCGGCGCTGGATGATTTCGTTGATGTCTTGCATAAAAAAAGAGGTTTCAGGTTTCAGGTTTCAAGGTTTCAGGTTTACGCGATCTGTTGTTACAGTTGAAAAGTGTTTCAAAGGAACGAAGCAATCGTTAAAGATTGGAGGTCTTAACATGCGGTATCCTTTATTATTCAGCTAAAACACATGTTTTGCGTCTTTTTTGGCCATATTTTGTGACATTGAAAAGTTTTTCTTCTCGACTTGTCATTAATGAGCCGGGCAGAAAGACGGCCCCCTCATAGCTTTGTAACATAAAGGGGGGCATTTAAAACCAGGTTTCATGGTTTCATAGTTTCATGGTTTACGCGATTGGTTTGTGCCCTTGAAATGCTTTTTCAAAATTAACAACAGATCGGGCTACAAACCTTGGAGGTCTTAAACCACCTTGCGTATGTAGACATGTAGAAATCTGGTGCCACGTCCAACAATTGGCCAAGCTGTTGCATTCGTTTTTTGCCGTTTTCTAAGCTCTTGTAAAAACGCTTCAAGCGCCGCTGATGCCGGGTACCTCGACTTTATTTCAAAGGCGTTTTTTTCTTTTTCAGTCCCACGGCCTATCACCGATACGCGTCCCCCCGCCAAGGGTCTTTCTTCAACGCCTTACCACACTTCCACAAAGGATGCCTAGACAGGCACGAGTGCCGTGTCCCAAGACTCAAATGCATTCTTGATATTGTCCACGGCTTCTTTATCGTCAGTAAGGTCTTCAAAGGCTTACCTTCGCGACCAAAGCCAACTTCACACTCCTACACATGAAAATCGGTCTCTTTTTCGGCTCCTTCAACCCCATCCACATCGGTCACCTCATCATTGCCAATTACATGGCAACCGAATCGGACCTGGAGCGGGTATGGCTGGTTGTAAGCCCACAGAATCCGCTAAAGCCAAAGAAAACCCTTGCGCGCGACCACGACCGCCTGCACCTCGTGCGCCTGGGCATCGGCGATAACCCCATGCTCCGCGCTTCTGATGTGGAGTTTCAGTTGCCAAAACCATCGTACACCATCGATACCCTCGCGTTTTTGAAGGAAAAACACCCAGAGCACCAGTTTATGCTCATCATGGGCGGCGACAACCTCGGCTCGCTGCACCTGTGGAAAAATTATGAGAAAATTCTGAGCGACTACGAAATATACGTGTACAAACGCCCAGGCTATGATCTGGGCGAACTCGCCACCCACCCGCACGTGAAAACCTTCGAGCCACCACCACTCGACATCTCGGCGACGTACATTCGGGACGCCATAAAATCAGGGAAATCAGTGCGCTACATGGTGCCAGATGCGGTATGGGAATATCTCGAGACGGGATCCATCTATCGATAAAAGAGGGGGTTTCATGGTTTCAGGGTTTACACGATCTGTTGTTAAATTTGAAACAGCTTTTCAAGGTTACGAACCAACCGCGTAAACCATGAAACCTTTTAACCGTGAAACCCTGAAACCCTTTTTCAACGAATGTTGGAAAAGGTCAACTGAGCATCTGGCCGCAGGAACAACATGCCCGTGGTGCATATCGTATCGCCAGCTTGAATCCCCTCCGTTATTTCAATCATGCCCGCTTGGCGAATTCCTGTTTTTACAGATACAAACTGCGCTTTACCGCCTTTGCTGACGATGACTTTTTTGTCGCGGGCCTGCGGGATGATAGCTTCATTGGGGATCAATAGGGCCGTTGGATTGTTGCCGAGTGTCAAGTTGACAGTAGCGTACGCGCCGGGAAGCAAGCCTTTGCTGTTGCGCACAGTGGCCCGTACGAGCAGGTTGCGGGAATCCGCATCGATGCTTTGTTCCGTGGCCAGCACAGTCGCGACATTGGAGGTCGCGCTGCCTTCCACGGTGAAGTTCAGGTTCTGGCCTATTTTAATCTGGTTGCTGTATTTCTCCGGGATACTGAAATCGAGTTTCAAGTTGCTGGCGGTGCGAATGGTGGTGACAGTGGTGGCAGGGGTCACGTAAGCGCCCGGGCTGAGTCGCCGCAATCCAAGAATACCGTCGTACGGCGCACGAAGCTCCGTTTTAGCGATGTTGATGCGGTGCAAATCCATGTCGCTCTCGATGGTCTGAACTGACAGTACAGCAAGATCGTATTCCTGCTGGCTGACACCTTTTACCTTAAGCAGCTCTGCCAGTCGTTGTTCGGTTATTTCCGCTTGCTTGAGTTGTGTTTCAAGCTTTTTGAGTTGTGTTCTCAGGTCTTCATCAAATATTTTAAGCAGCAAATCGCCCTTGCGCACGCTGCGCCCTTCCGGCAAATTGATGCGTACCACCCGCCCGCTGGCCTCCGGATGCAATTCCGTTTCTTCAGCAGGCACCAGGGTGCCACTGGCCGTCACTTGCTCGCTCAGTACCGAAGGTTTGGCTATAAATGCTTCTACTGCCGAAACACTCAGCACCCCTTTGTTCCCTGGCGCACCGGGGCCACTTTGTTTGGGTTCGTTTTTTCCACAGGCAAAAACCAGCAAGGAAAGCAAGGACAAAAAAGCTATATTTTTCATAAATATTTGATTTAAAAATGGTTAAGAGGGGGTTTCAGGGTTTCATGGTTTCAAGGTTTACGCGATATGTTGTTAAATTTGAAAAAGCTTTTCAAGCATACGAACCAACCGCGTAAACCATGAAACCATGAAACCCTCTAACCATGAAACCCCTTCTTTACTCTACAATAATCACCTTCCGCAACAACCGCAACCCAACCGACAGTTCCACTGTTGTGTTCCTGATGCGCCGCTCTGGAATGTTATATATAGCTCCAGGGTTACAAATATCGATTACATTGGGAATGGCATTTTGACGGTATTGAGGCGTAACATCTGGGTTGACGGAAAGTTGAATTTGTGCCCCGACCAATTCGGCGAAGGAGAATTCCATGCCGCCGCCGACAGAAAAGCCGACCATCCAGCGCTGCACACCGCCCATGAGCGGATAGGCTGCCGGGTTGCAGTTGGTGTTGGCATTGGGCAGGTTGTCAATGTTGGTGCTGAGGGTATAATCGCCGCGCAAGCCACCGAAATAAAAATATTTTGCCTTGCCGGAGCTCCCAAAATCGTAACGTTGCTTGGCGCCGAGCATCAAGGAAAAGTTGTTGAATTTGAACCTTTCCGTGTAGGTGCCGCCGGGAAAGCCTGAGTTGAGGTTGAAAAATCGGAACCGTGTGGCGCTGCCCTTTACGTGGTAACCCAGTTGCATGATAAAAGAGGCGCGATCGTCCTCGTTGTTGATGGTTTCCATGGCCACAGACGCGTGGTACTGGAACATTGGTTCGCGGCCTTGGGAGTTATCCCATTTCTGGATGCCCGCTGTGGGGCCGAAATTGAATACATACGCGGTGGACTGGGCCGATGTTTGTCCAAAAGCGATAAAAAGGCCTGCTATAAAGGTAATTAATCGGATCATTGCTGCGTTTTTTGTGGCGAAAATAACAATGCTGGGCGATACCATTCCGAAAATGACAAAAAGCTACGCCTTCCTTTTATACTTTTGTGCCCCATTCAATAAAACACAACAACAAATGCGCGTCCTGATACTGTCTTTTCTCTTTCTTGTAGCAACTGCTTTTTCGGCCCCGCCGATGCCGCCGACCATAAAATTCGCCCTACTGAAATACAGCGGCGGTGGCGATTGGTACAACGACGTGAACTCCCTCAAGATCCTCGCAAAGTTCTGCAACGAAAACCTGCGCACCAACATCGACCTGGAATACGGCACCGTGGAACCCGGCAGCGCAGAAATATTCAACTATCCCATCGTGTATGCAACGGGGCATGGCAACATGCTTTTTAACGACCTCGAAGCCCGGAACATGCGCGCCTACCTGGAAGCGGGCGGCTTTTTGATCCTGAACGACGATTTCGGCCTCGACCCCTTCGTGCGGCCTACCATGAAAAGGGTATTCCCGGAACTAGAGTTCGTCGAATTACCATTCGCACATCCTATTTACCATCAGAAATACAACTTCAACAACGGAACTCCTAAAATCCACGAGCATGACGGCAAGGCTGCGCAGGGTTTTGGGCTGCTGTGGCAAGGCCGACTGGTTTGCTACTACAATTTTGAAACCGACCTCGGCGATGGCTGGGACGATGTACACAACGATCCCCAGGAATTGCGGATCAAGGCGCTGCAAATGGGGGCGAATATTGTGCAGTTTGCTTTTGGGCAATAAATTAGGGCTTAATAGGCTCCAAATGCAACTCCACCTCAAACAGCGCAACCTCCGTAACCGCCTCAATATCAATGGTTACATCAATATTATCTACCCAGTTGTCGCTCTTTAGCGCAAACCAATAGGTGCCTTGCAGGGGCGCATAACGCCGCTGCACATCCACGCTTACGCCACTTTGCTGCATGTAGGCCTGGTAATTTTCTCCTTTTGAAAAATGCTCATAATTCTCCCAGTCCGTGATGGCATAATCCACGTCTTCCCCCGATTTGGAAACTGTCATATCAATGGCCATGCCCAAGGCGAAAGCGGCAAGGGCGGTCTGCGGTTGCACGCTCATCAGTTTGGCCGAACCGCCTTGAAACGCCTGTGTCAGCTTTTGTGCATCTTGCCGCCGGGCTTCGTTGGCCGCCTGCCCGACTGAAATGCGGTAAGCCCATTGCCGGGTATTCGGCGGCAGGGTGAATTGCCAGGCATTTACTGGCTTGCTCAGGTAAAATTTCTTGGCCGATACCGTCACCTGCCCGCTGATGGATATCATTTCGGTTTTTACACCCGATTGCACACTGCGTTTGATCACTTGAAAATAGGGATACTCCTTAATATCCCAGGGCACAAAGGTGTTGAATCGGGCCGTAGCAACGCTGGCTGGAACGCGGTGCAAGGTGAAACGGCACACCTTTTTGTTCATGCCAACCTCATTAAAACGAAGGAGGTACACGCCCGTCTTCGGCACGAGGATGGATTTGGTCAGCACGGAATCCAGTTCATACGCCCGAAAAATAATGTTGTCGGGAAACTGTACAAACTCGATGTACTTGATCTTTTTGCCCGTGAGCTCTTGCACCATCAATTCTAGGGCATCTCCCTCGGCGAAGGCGTATACGTATTCGGTTTTACCGTCGAGGCGGAAGGTTTGGTCGGCAACGGGGATAGGTGCCTGGGCTTGAAGCGTGGCAGAAAAGGATAGGAGGGATGCTATTAGCGTTGTACGAAGGATGAGGTGCATGTATAAATGGGTTTTGA
>Ga0105049_10007657_pt1 | contig 12535 bp, 10 predicted proteins | sample MAT06_FD_78087 | JGI IMG/M metagenome (GOLD analysis project Ga0105049, IMG submission 78087) | Freshwater microbial communities from Lake Fryxell liftoff mats and glacier meltwater in Antarctica - MAT-06 | ecosystem: Environmental > Aquatic > Freshwater > Ice > Liftoff microbial mat | place...
ACGAAGTTCCACCAATTCTGTACGAACTCGAAAAACAGGTTCATTACGATCAGTACTTCCTACTCGACATTGATGTGCCCTGGGTATCCGACGGCCTGCGCGATCTGGGTCACCGTCGGCAGGAAATCTTCAATCGCTTCAAAGCCGCCCTGGACGAACGAGGGATTCCTTACATGAGGGTGTCGGGCGACTGGCCCACCCGCTGGCAAACGATTGTGGAAGCAATAGAAGGAATGATAAATGCATAAGGATGAATGGGCTGACGCCTGTGTATTCATCCTTTAAGATTACCGTTTGCTAAGCCGTTGGCTCTACTAGCAACGATCTTCCCGAAAAAGTATGTATGTTTACGAATACCCCTTAGTTTGGTTTTTTTATATGATCACATGGCTTCCTTCGTATAGTACGCTTCGCATTTTCCTCGACGGAATGCTGAGCATGATGATCGTATATGCCCTGTTGTCTTATTTCCAGCAGCGTAAATCCATCTACTGGAAGTACGCGCTTTACATCGGTTGTATGTTGATTACGTTCCGGCTTAACGACAACGACTATTCATCGGCCAACTATGCGCCCGGGGCTAATTATGCCGTGGCTCTGCTCGAAAGTATAGCTTTTGTTTTGTACATCCGATTTGCCATACTCCTGATTAATATTCCCCGTCATGATCCGTTCAGTCATCATCTTTTACGATTCATGACGCTGGTGCTACTGGGTGGAGCCGTTTTAGATACATTTTTGTGGGTTGGCGGGGTGTCCGACCAACTACGTAGCGGACTTTACACCGTTAACCGGTTTGTGCTGGCAATCATGGCCCTGGTGGTTGTACCACGCATCGTTCGGCTTCGAAAACCGGTTATATCATATTTTGTTACGGGCTCATCATTCTTCGTAACTGGTTGTTTACTCGCACTTTGTCTCAATTATGTTCCCGCTCTATTTACCCGGGAACCCAGCAATCCACTTACATTCCCCGTGTTTTACATACAAGTGGGTGTAGTGCTGGAGGTGCTTTGCTTTACCCTGGGACTATCGCGACTCAATTTGCAGACGGAAACCGAAAAACAGCTCATGCAGGCCCAACTGATTGAGCAACTTCGGGAGAACGAACGCAAACAGGAAAAACTCCAGCGCATCCGCGACGAAATTGCCCGCGATTTACACGACGAATTGGGTGCCGATCTGGGTGGTATCGGGATGCTGGCCCTGTCGGCCTCGCGTCAGGTGGTCAGCCGCCCCGAGGAGGTGGGTAGTAAACTGGTGTTGATCAGTCAGTCATCCCGGCGAGTAGTAGCCACCATGCGCGAAATCATCTGGAATTTAAACTCGGCCCATGATACCTTACAGAATATGGCCAGCAGGCTCGAAGAAACAGCCCGCACGCACCTCGCTCAACAAGGCATCGACTTACACCTGGAATTGCCTCCCCTTGGAATCGATGGGCCCTTGCCCGCGGAATACCGTCGCGATCTGTTTTTGTTGTTTAAAGAAGCGCTTCATAATCTGATCCGCCACTCGGGAGCTGTTCAGGCGTTTATCCGTTTGTCAGTTGAAGAGGCTGGGTCCAATAAAACAGTCATTACGCTGGCTGTTCACGACAATGGCCGTGGGTTCGACCCAAGAGCAGTAGGGCTGGGGGGAAACGGGTTGCGGAGTATGTATCGGCGGGCCGCATCGCTTGATGGCACGCTTCAGATTACCGCGCCGGTTGGGGGGGGAACGGTCCTTATTTTTCGTGGACCCGTTGATGGAATTACGCATCGACCGTTGATATACTCGGAATTACAGCCGGAAACGATCGGCTGATTGGCCTTTATCACGAATTTGGGGTCAAAACTTGACTGCCATGTCTCTTTTTGCGTACTTACCGACTCACCCGTATGTATTCAAGTCTGATGCGGTTTTTTCCCAATACGCTTTCCGATGCCGATTTGCTGGACGGTCTACGGGCTGGTGGTGCGAATAGACGGCTTTGCGAAACTAGTTTGTACGACCGCTACGCCTATTTCATCCGGGAAGGTGCCCGTAAACACCGGCTCGACGAAGACGAAACAGCTACCGCCTATGCCGACGCCATCCTGTCTGTAATCGACCAGGTTCTAACAGGCCGTTTTGAAGGTCGCTCCGGTTTGAAAACATACCTCTACCAAATATTTACGAATAAATGTGTTGACGGTATTCGTAAAAAGACGACTAATCGGGAAAGCGTACACCAGCAGGGCGTAGAAATCGACGGAATTCTGCTGCAATTACCCGATGAGACCCGCTCGATCATTCAGCAGTTGATTGTCCGGCATGATGCCGAACGGTTGCGGGAACAGTTGCAGTTACTGGGTGATAAATGCCGGTCGATGTTGTTAGCCTGGGCCGAAGGGTTTACGGATGAACACATCGCTCAGGAACACCAGTACAATACGGCTGCTGTTGCTAAAACAAGCCGACTGCGTTGTTTAGATAAGTTGCGCGAATTATACCGAACGTAACCGACCCGGTCCGGGTAGAGTTTATGACAACTGATTGGAATAACATTGATGATTATTTTGCCAACCGGCTCCCTGCCGACGAGCGGAACCAGTTTGACGCCACCCTGCGAACCGACGAAGCACTGGTTGAGGCCGTCGCGTTTTACGTGTCGGCCCGCCAAACCCTTCAGGCCGAAGCCTATACCACCCGGCGAGACGAACTCATTGCTAGAAAGCCCCGCCTGACTCGCCCAACACCCTGGCCTTATGCCCTGGCTGCCGCTGCATGCCTGGCGCTTTTACTGGGTATCGGCTGGATTCTATGGCAACCCCAAACCGCACCCAGCGAACTGGCCGATGAATACATTCAGCGCAACCTGACCGAACTGGCTGTAACGATGAGTGCAGATGCTGACAGTTTGCAACGAGGTTTGGAGGAAGCTAACGCTGGAAACCTGACCGAAGCGGATGCCCTGCTGACACATCTGCTGGGGCGGCAACCTACCAACGCTGATGCGCTCCGCTACGCGGGCATTCTGTCGCTGCGCCGGGGACAGTACGAGACGGCCCTCCGCCGGTTTGAGCAGTTGAGCCGCCGAACCGACCTGGTGGTCAATCCGGGGCTGTTTTACCAGGCCCTCACCCGCCTGAAACGGGATGGTCCCGGTGATGCCGACCAAGCTAAAGTTCTCTTACAGCGGGTTATCAATCAGCAATCAGAAGGCGATACTGACGCGCAGGCGTTACTCGATAAACTCTAAAACCATGCAGAACCCTTAAACCAATAATCCCTATGTTCCGACCATTTACGTACCTGAAACGACCCGCCCTGTGGGTCATGGCTTCGTTGCTGGCAGGCAGTACCCTTGACAGTTGCCAGTTGCTAAAACGGTGTACAGGAAGTCCACCAAAGCCTGTTATTGATGAAAAACTCTATCCAGTTCGCTGGAACTCAGCCACCATTCAGTTGAGCGCGAACTTGACCGAACGTCAGCTTATCGATTCGTTTATAAAAGCAGCTCCCAGCCTTGACACCAATGATATTACTATTCGTCGCTGTGCTTGTGATCCAACGTTGATTAACGTAACATTGGCTGGTAGTTATACAATTAGCGGGGTGGGAGATCCTGCAACTGTTCAAACGGGTACCACTGGAACAACAGGTGATTTAGGGTTGCCTGCCGGTTCGGTAGTAGCTGTTAATTATAATCTGAGTCCGATTATCGACATTCAACAGAATCAACGACCGGATGTAACAGGTAAAACCTACCCGCAACTGGATACACTTTTGCCTCCAATCGCACCTGCGGGAGCGACAACCGTCCGAATTGGGGTGTTTGATACGGGTTTGTTAGAAGGATCCTATTTGCCCGGCACTGCCTGGGCGTCCGCCGTACAGAGTTGTTCCGCAGGGGTGCTAAATCCATCGCCCACGCAGCCCGGGTACAGTTTTGTGTCCAGCACTACTGCCACGCCCGAATATCTTGATGATAACGGTTTTAGGCACGGTTCCCAAGTGGCCCGGCTGATTGCCCATCAGTTTGCCGGAAGTCGCGTAGGAGGTGTACGAGTAATTCCGAAAATTATCCCGTTTAAGGTTTTGGATCAAAACAACCAGGGCGATATGTTTTCATTGCTGTGTGCTTTAGAAACCGCGAGGCTCAACGGGGTTCAGGTATATAATCTCAGTCTGGGGTACTACGGCGAAGCACAACCGCTGCTGTTAAAATATTTACAGAAGATTTTACAAAATCCGAATGCATACATTGTTGTAGCAGCCGGGAACAGGACTGACGCAGATATGAATGGGGATAGAAACGTCGAATCTATGTTTCCTAAATTCTCTCCAGGTTCGTTCGCTCTTTATGCCGATACTGCTACCAATTTTAAGCGAATGCTGCTCGTGACAACCGTTCAAAATCTATCAACTACCATAGAAGGCAGTCGACGCCAGAATTACAGCCCTAAATTTGCCTGGGGGGTCCGATCTGACCTCAGCGATCCAGCAACAGGCGACCGGTTTTTAATGGATGTGGGTAGCATCACGATCACGGGTAGTTCATTTGCCACACCAATTGTGACGGGCAGGCTCGCCCGGCTGATTGGAGAAGGCGAAGCTAACCCGGTTAACAAGCTCTTTTCACAAACCCAATCGGGTTCGGCAGGTTCAGCAGGTAAGCAGGTTCGCGATAATCGCTATCTACCTGCCCGCCCGACCCCCGTTCCGTAACCTTGCCGTTGCCTAAAAAGGTAAGAAAAAAGTACCAAAAGATCCGTTGACAACGGATCTTTTGGTACTTTTTTTGGTGGTTTCACAATTCCGGCCAGTTTCCAAACTATAACCTTGTCTTTTGATATGATGAACGGTCAATGGATTAGCCTGGGTATGTTGCTGACTGCTCCTATTTTGGCCGAGGGTCAATGTCCCAATCTGCCTGCCCGGTATGAGCAGTTCAACCAGATTAATACGAATGATTCGATGCTACTGGCTAACGGGCACGTTATATTGAAAGCGTGGGGTCGGTGCGGGCTATCGTCCGATTCGGTATATGCAAAACTCGCTCATACCCTCGGCCGGTGTTATCTAAACCAAGTCAATTTGGTGGAGGCTGAACGTTATACCCGAATGGCAATCGCGGTCAATAGTCGCCGAAGTCTAATGGTTCGCCCAGCTAATCTAGCTAACAGTTTTACTAACCTCGGTCAGATTCTGATGTTGCAGGGACAATATCGTTCAGCTCTTGAGGCACTCAGTCAGGGACTCAATATTGCTAAACTGTACGCTGATAAAAGCAAAGTGGGCGCTATTGCGGCCGAGAAACGGGCGACAGTCTTTGATTATATGGGCGACTATGATCAATCAGTAGAAAGTGCCAGTCAAGGGTATCAATTGGCCCTTCGGGTGAACGATGTTACGATGCAGGTCCGAAATCGGGTGCAGGAGATTCAGGCCCATGTTCGGTTGAATCAGTTACAGCGGGCTGAGCAATTGATTCGGGAAACTCTGCCGCTGGCTCAGTCGCTGAATAGCCCCACCGATCTGGCCAACGTGTTCTCAGTGGCAGCCTCGATGAGTCGGGTGGCCAAACACCCTGCCATTGCTATCAACTATTACGAACAGGCATTCGCGCTGAATAAGGAAGCAAAGAATACCTACGGCTGCTGGCAGACGCTCATCAACGAAGCCTACGTCTATCAGCAGGATAAGCGACAGCAGAAAGCCCTGCAAACCTTCACGCGGGCCGAAGCCTACGCCAGCACGCCAGTTGAAAAAGCGCTGCTGAAGGCGTATCGAAGCCAGTCTGTAGAACAACAGGGGAAACCGGCATTGGCATTAACCCTGCTTCGGCAGGCTCTTGGTGAGTTCGGGATTCGTTACCCCTCCGCCCATCCCGACTCGGTGGCGATTCGGGCGACGGATAAAAAGGAATACCTCCTAACCGTTCTGCGGATGGAAGCCGACGTGTTACGCACCCTTGGCCAGCAAACGGGCCGATCCGATTACCGAATCGAAGCCAGGCGTACTTACGCATTAGCCGATTACGTGATCGATCTCATGCGGTGGGAACACCGGGGGCAACAGTCAAAACTGTACTGGCGCGAAACCACCCACTCGCTCTACGAACACGCCATCGACGTATGTGTCCAGCTGAACGACGAGGCTTGGGCCTACTACTTCATCGAAAAAAGCCGGTCTGTCCTGCTGACTGACAAACTCAACGAACTCGGTGCCCGTCAGCAACTGCCCCCGGCTTTGGCCGAGACCGAACAGCGGTTGAGTGAAGCGGTGGCTACCGGGCGTGGCCTACTGCAGGCTGAATCCCCCGGCACCGCCCGGCACCGAACGATTCAGAATGACCTTATTGTCCGGCAGGAGCGGTACGACGGGTACGTTAGGCAGCTTGAGGCCACCCATCCGCTCTATTATCGATATAAATACGACAACCGGGTACAGCCGTTAACCGCCGTGAAGCGTTGGGCCGCTGGGCAGTCGATGTCGCTGCTAACCTATTTTGTGGGGGATAGCAGCCTATTCATCGTGGGCATTACGCCATTGGGCGGGGTTCGGCTGATTCGGCAACCGGCAGCGGTATTTGCCCAGGCGGTTCGGTCGTGGTTGCCCGTGGTTAGTAATCCGGTCGCGCTCAATAATCAACACTCTTTCAACGACTTTATCCGTCAGGGGTCATTGCTGTACGACCTGTTGCTGAGGCCCCTTCATCTGCCCTCGGGTCGGGTGGTGGTTTCGCCCGACGGCTTTTTTCTGCCTTTCGATGCCCTCAGTGAGTCGGCAACGGCTCCTCGTCCTAATGCGACCCAGTACGCCGTGCAAACCTACGCCTTTAGTTATGCCTATGCCCTCAGCCACTTGATACGGGATACGGACGGGAGGGTGGCAGACCGGATTACGACCGACGGGAGTTTTCTGGGGATGGCTCCGGTTCAGTTTCGGGCGGATGCGACCGGCCCGCAAACCGAGCTGGTCGGCTCTGATGCGGCTTTGGAGCAGGTTGGGTCGCGGTTTTTCCGGCCCACGCTGCTGACTGGACCGGAGGCCACCAAAGCCCGGTTTCGGCAATTAGCCCCCCAATCGTCGATCGTTCACCTGTTTACCCACGCCGATGCCGATACCCTGAATCGGGAACCTGTGCTGTATTTTGCCAACTCGAGGCTTCGGCTGTCCGAATTGCAGACCGGCTCCCCCTTTCAAACGGAGTTACTGGTGCTATCGGCCTGCAAAACCGGGGTAGGGGCCAATCAGAAAGGGGAGGGGGTCTTTAGTTTAGCGCGGGGTTTTTCGGCGTTGGGTGTGCCGAGTATCCTGACGACCTTATGGAGCGTTGAAACAAAACCTACTTACGACCTAACCGATTTATTTTACCAGTTCGTTGCCGACGGACTACCCCGCGACGTGGCTCTTCAACGGGCCAAGCAGCAGTGGCTCGGGCAGGCGAGTCAGACGAATCAGTTACCCAGCCGATGGGCCGGTCTCATTCTGATTGGGGAGTCTCAACCGCTGCAACGGTCATGGCTGGCAGCATGGAGCAAACCGCTGCTATGGTTACTGATGGGTTTAGGGTTGGGCATACTGGCAATCGGCTGGGTTCGCCGACAGTTGCCCCGCCATCAGTCGGGCAACTGGAAACCATCGCTCAACTGAAAGAGTCGTTTCAGACAGGCCGCCGTCAGCACGGCATCTTCGAGGGCATTATGAAAGTCGTCTTCCCGTTCCAGACCAAAATAACCTGAAACGTCTTTCAGGCTCAGTCCGCGCGGGGTGTTTTTGCCTTTCTTTTTGAGCAGCCGGAATACAAAATAACTGAGTGTGTGGAGATCGAGCAGCACGCGGGAGTAGGGCCATTTGAGTTTTTCGAGCCGATACGATTCTTTCAGAAAGTGAATGTCGCCCATTACACTTTGTCCGCAAATGACCACGTTGCGCAGGTAGGGCATATTGTCGGGGCTGTTGGCTGGTTTGCGAATGCCGAGGGTAGTAATAATCCATTCCTCCAGTTCAGGAATTACGTCGTAGATCATAGGGGCATCCTCCAGATCGGTCAGCGACAGGTTATGTACCTTCTCCGCCGAAGCCGTAAAAGCCTCTTCATTTTCGGGATAGACGTTGCTCAGGTAGCGGCCTTTCTCCAGCCAGTCATCATCAAAGAGAACCGCGCCAATCTGAATAATCTCATTATAATCGGGGTCCGGCCCCGACATCTCCAGGTCAAGTACTAAATAAGGCATATACAGTTATCAGTTAGCAGCGAGCAGCTAACAGTGAAAATACCCTGTAAATATAGTGGCTTATTATTGGCTCCTTGTTAGGTGTTCGTGGCGACATGCTCCCTGTAATAAACCATTTCTCCCTATTTTAGCGTTTTACTAAAAATTAACTCTCATTCGGCATGATACGTACCGCCTACGAAAACGAAACGGAAGCTCGTCTAAGGGCATTTGCGGGAGCTTTCGGCATCTCGTTCCTCGTTCTGATCATTCTCTTTCTGGTTACGTTGTCCCAATCTATTCCGCAACCACCGCCGATTCAGTTTGTGGAGGTCAACTTCGGTACCGATGCCGTGGGTAGCGGTCGGATTCAGACGTATAATAAACCCAGCGATTCGAAGCGGGCGGTAGACGTAAAAAAGGCGGAGGATAAACCCAATCCTAAACTAGCCACTACCAATCGGGTCGAAAAAACGCCCCCCCGGCCTGCCCCGGTTCCCCAAGTAGAGGAAACGAAAGTGAAAGTCAGTAAGACCGTCTCCGAAAAACCGATTATTGCCAGTCGAACGGAAAGTCCGGTAACCGTCCCCGAACGAGCAGACCCTAAAAAAGCGGAGACCCCCAAACCGTCCGTATCGACGGACCGTCCCGCTCCACCCCGAGCCGAACCGGAAAGCCGGACCTCCGTCAAAAAAGTAGAAACCGTCGATCCTAATGCCCTGTATAAACGCTCTTCGGGGAGCGGTGGGTCTAATGGCACGGTTGGTCGGGCTGCTGGTACTGGTGGTAACAATAACGGTGACGACAAAAGTGGGGTAGGAGACAAGGGTAATCCAGATGGAAAAATCGACGCCAAGGAATACTATGGTAAACCGGGAGGCAGTAGTACGGGGGTAGCTTTCAACGTAGCGGGCTGGAGTATCGGCAACAAATCGATTGATAAGGACGCATCTGACGAAAGTGGTAAGATTGTATTTCGGATTAAAGTAGATCAGACGGGGAACATTGTCGCTGTAAACGTCGTCGAGACGCAGGTTAGTCCTTCAATTACCGATTACTATAAACGACAAATTTCCCGCTTGCGACCCCAACCCAAATCGTCGGTGGTTCCCGAAATCTCTACGGGTACAGTTACTATAAATGTTCGTTCCCGCTAATAATGACGTTTAACGAGACGATTGACTACCTCTATAGCCGGCTTCCCGTATTCCATCGTATTGGCCCTAAAGCGCTAAAACCGGGATTAGATAACACCATTAAACTGTGTGAGGCCTTAGGGAATCCACAGGAGAAATTCCGGTCTATTCATGTGGGTGGGACCAATGGAAAGGGGAGTACCTCCCATATGTTGGCCAGTATTTATCAAGAGGCCGGTTTAAAAGTTGGGCTCTACACGTCGCCCCATCTTTACTCTTTTAGGGAGCGTATCCGCATCAATGGCCTGCCAATTCCGGAGGAAGAGGTTGTTCAATTTGTTGAGCAAAACAACGCATTGATGGAGGCCGTTGAACCATCTTTCTTCGAGCTGACGGTAGCCATGGCTTTCGATTTTTTTGCTCGTGAGCAGGTTGATTTGGCTATCATTGAAGTGGGACTGGGTGGGCGCCTGGATTCAACGAATATAATTACCCCGCTTGCGTCAATAATTACCAATATCAGCTACGATCACATGGACGTGCTGGGTGATACACTATCGGCTATTTCTGGTGAGAAAGCAGGCATCATCAAATCCGGTATTCCCGCTATTATTGGTGAATGGGTTGCCGAGACGCGTCCCGTTTTTCAAGCCGCTGCTGATCGGCAAAGCGCTACTATTTTTTTTGCTTCTGATCGGTTTACGGCTACTGATTTAGGCATTGTCAACGAGTGTCGACAGGTGGCTATTTCAGATCGAAATAAGCCCCATAATCCCACCGTTCAATACGAACTTGAATTAAGTGGAGCCTACCAGATTCTAAATCTTCCAGCCATATTACAGGCTGTCGATTTACTCCAAAATCAAGTTCCGGTGAGTGGTTTGGCACTAGGGGAGGGCCTGGCAAAAATCGTTCGGAACACAGGGCTTCAGGGGCGTTTCCAGACCATTCACAATGCTCCTCGCGTTGTACTAGATACGGCCCATAATGAGGCAGGAATTCGGGCATTGATGCAAACAATAGCGACCGTTCCGCATACCCAATTGCGTATTGTCATCGGGATGGTTGCCGACAAAAACACACAGTCAATATTAGATCAACTGCCGCGTTCGGCTGTGTATTACCTTTGTAAAGCGGATTCTCCACGCTCGTTAACCGTTGGCATCTTAGCGACTTATTTCGAAGACAACAACCTGAAATACAAGACATTTAACAATGTAAATAATGCACTGACTCAAGCAATTTACGATTCTAAATTATCTGAATTGATAATTGTAACAGGCAGTAACTACATTATCTCAGAAGTAAATTAAGTTAACATTGTGAAAAGAAGCAAACAATACCGTTTTGCACAAAATGCAATTGCCGACAACGTCATTGAAAATGGAAAACCGATTTACAATTCTATTAAAGGAAATTGGGGTATTCAGTTTAATAATAACAATCCTATTATACTAGAGTTGGCTTGTGGTAAGGGTGAGTATACAGTTGGTCTAGCCAAAGAGTATCCAGATTTTAATTTTATTGGCGTCGATATAAAGGGGGATCGCATAGCTAGAGGGTCACAGGCAGCACTCGAAAAAGGGTTGAAAAATGTGGCGTTCCTCCGGACGGATATTCAATATCTCTGCGAATTTTTTGATGCAAACGAAGTGAGTGAAATCTGGGTTACCTTTCCTGATCCGCAACCCCGCGATAAACAGGAAAAGCATCGCCTGACTCATCCCCGTTTTTTAGAAATATATACCGAATTGCTGATCGAGGACGGGCTTTTTCATCTTAAAACCGATAGTGCGCCCTTTTTCGAATACAGTTTGGAAACGCTTCCTGCTTTTGGCTTTACCAAGCTTATTTTTACGCACAATCTTTACGAATCTCTTTTGAATGACATCCATCACAGTATCAAAACGAAGTATGAAGCCATGTTTTTTGAAAAAGGGTACTCAATACACTATTTACAATGCACAAACAAAAAGGCACTCGCCTAGTAGCGAGTGCCTTTTTGTTACAATACTGATTACTTATGGCAACTGATTAATCCATTAATTTGGCAATCAAATCAGCAACACGGCTTGAGTAGCCATACTCATTATCGTACCAACCTACAACTTTAGCCAGATTTCCGTTGGCAGCTGTTAGCTTAGAATCAAAAATACAAGAGTGAGGATTGCCGATAATGTCAACCGACACAATTTCGTCGGTGCAATATTCCAAAATTCCTTTCATTGGGCCTTCCGAAGCAGCTTTCAGTGCTGCATTAATTTCGTCTACTGTAACTTCACGCTTTAACACAACAGTTAAATCGGTTAGTGACCCGTCAGGAGTAGGAACGCGCATGGCATTTCCATCCAACTTGCCTTTTAACTGTGGTAATACCAAACCAACCGCTTTGGCTGCTCCCGTCGACGTTGGTACAATCGAAAGAGCTGCTGCCCGCGCCCGACGAAGATCAGAGTGAGGAGCGTCCTGCAAATTTTGATCGGCTGTGTAGGCGTGGATGGTAGTCATGTACCCTTTTTCGATGCCAAAAACATCATCAAGTACTTTCGCCATCGGGGCGAGGCAGTTGGTAGTACACGACGCATTAGAAACGATTGTTTCTGAACCCGTCAATGTATCATCATTAACCCCAAGCACTACTGTTGGGATATTTCCTTTAGCAGGAGCAGAAATTACTACTTTCTTGCAACCAGCCTGAATGTGCATACCGGCACCCGCTTCGTCAACAAAACGTCCTGTTGATTCAAGCACTACATCAATTGCTAAATCTTTCCAGGGCAGATTCTTAGGATCCCGTTCCGCGTACGCGTGAATTTTCATTCCATTGACAGTAATACTATCGCCGTCTGACAGGACCTCGTCCCCAAAACGTCCATGAACTGAATCATATTTGAGTAAATGCGCCAGCGTAGCGTTATCGGTTAGGTCGTTGATAGCAACAACCTCAATGTTTTCTTTTTCCAACATACGCCGGAATGATAGACGGCCAATGCGACCGAAGCCATTGATGGCAACTCTAATTTTTTCCATTGATCTACCAAAAAGGTTTGATTTCCCTTCAAAGATAAGGTTTTTAAGGGAAATGCTTAGAACGGGAAGAAGGGAAGGAGACATTACTCTAAACAGTATAGTAGCAAAACCCAAATAGCTTACTTATTTAGCAAAGCACAATATTTAGGAGGTAATTAGTAAATAATAGCATTTACTAATCCA
>Ga0105049_10007663_pt1 | contig 12528 bp, 10 predicted proteins | sample MAT06_FD_78087 | JGI IMG/M metagenome (GOLD analysis project Ga0105049, IMG submission 78087) | Freshwater microbial communities from Lake Fryxell liftoff mats and glacier meltwater in Antarctica - MAT-06 | ecosystem: Environmental > Aquatic > Freshwater > Ice > Liftoff microbial mat | place...
ATTTGACAACGTTGAAACATTATCGTAGACATTGTCTTTAATAAAAGGAGAGGAAATTTTTTCAAAGAATTTCCATTTTTTATCTTCTTGAAACGAAAAACCAAACCCAGCTGGATTACCTCCAGTAGCTATCCAAGGAATACTGTTGCCGTCTATTCCGATCGAGGTAATCGAATTAGAAAGAATACCATCGTTAGCATATAATTGAAGCGAATTTTTACCTAATCTTTTTCCAAACCCAGTATTCTCAAAACCAACAAATAATTTATTTTCTTGATACAATGAAGTCGCTATTCTACCGATTGAAACATTGTTTTCGTTATTTGAAAAGTAGATATCAAAGTCTGCTCCAGCAAATTTTATAGAAAAAAGTGATGTTATTATCAAAGGGGAATTAGGAAAATATTGTAGTTTTATAATAGGATAGTCCGCAGCATAAACCTTTGAAAAGGAAGTATCGGTATAACTATATACTGTTGTATCTGCTGAAAGAAATAACTGGTGATTAGATTCCACCAAATCTGTAAATTCTGCATACTGAAAAGTTGAATTATTTAATTCCACCCAATTTTCAGAAATTTGTAGTGAAAGTAACGATTTGTTGAGCGGAGTTTTTAGCAAAACTTTCGGAGTAAGAGCATACAGCTCATTTTTCCAAATTACTATTTTATTTACTGCAGTGAGGGAAGCAAGAGTATTAAGTTTATCAATTTGCCCTAAAGGAGTTAAGGTACGTGTATCAAAGAAAGCTAATCCAAAAGAAGACGCAACATACAATGTATCTTCTCTGGAAAGAATGGTATTCACACGTCTGCTTGGGTATTGTTTCGCTGCGTCAAAGATATCTGTTATATGTTTCCATTCCTTATCTCTAAATACATCTATTATACCATTTTCAAACCCAACAAAAACTGATTTTGATTTTTGATCGTAATACAATGAAGAAACATTCAAATCTAACAATCCATTTGCAGTTGTGTATGATTGTTTTTGATTCCCTAAAGAATCAAAAATGACTATTCCACCTTTTGTTCCGACCCATAATTCATTATCAATTTCTAAAACTGTTGTAACGGAATTGAATGATGTATACGTCTTCCAGTTATATGTTTGAATATTATTTTGAGCAAATAAATTCAGTGCAAGAAATGTACTTACTAAATAAAAAAAAATGTATCGCATATTGTCTTTGGATTCTGAAAATGTATTGAACTATTCAGTACGAATATTAGTGGTGTTTGTTGTTTCAGTTCTATTTTCTTCGTGTGCTTCAAATGTTCCACCAAGTGGTGGACCAGAAGATAAGGAACCTCCTAGTGTTTTACGAACGGTTCCTGAGAATAAAGAACTCAATTTTAAAAGTAACCTAGTCGAAATAGAATTTTCTGAATATGTGAATAGATCTAGTGTTTTAAAAAACATAGTTATTCAACCTTTGACAAGACAAGAATATTCATGGAGTGGTACATCACTTAAAATTCATTTCGTTGAGTTATTGAAAGATTCTACTACATATTCAATTTCAATTCAAAATGATTTTACAGATTTACAACAGAATAAGCCACTTTCACCTATTTCAATTGCATTTTCAACAGGACCATATATAGATTCAGCAAAAATATACGGTAAAATTATCGGCACTGTTCCAGACGGTGTTCAAATTTTCGCCTATAAACTTTCAATTGAAGATACGTGTAACCCTCAAACAACAAATCCAAACTATAGTACTCGCCTTTCCAGTGATGGAAGCTTTTCGTTAGAATCTATTTCTGATGGTAAATACCGTTTGTTTGCTATAAAAGATGAACTATCTAATAATCTCTTCGATATTGGGCAAGATATGTTCTCAATTGCACCTAAGGATGTTGACGCAAAACATTATGTATCAGATTCAATCCAATTCAAAATATGTCAAAGTGATTATTTTCAACGGGCAGATATTACAGATGTCAAAAGTAATTCTCTTCAAGAACTACAAATTCAATTTACAAAAGAAGTTGTAATGAAGTCAATTTCTATATTATCTTTTGAAGTTTTAGATTCGTTGAATTCAACGATAATTCCTGTTCAATCTATATTAAAATCAAAAGGTAATCAAAAAGAAATAACTCTTATACTTTCAACTCCATTAGATGCAAAGAAAAAATATAGTTTTGATCTGCAGAATATAGATTCATCATTATTAGATATCAACTTATTTCCTGTTCAAAGTTCTACTTCGAAATTTTATTTTCTACCCAGAAACACAGAATACTTAAAGAAAAATGCTTTGATACTAATTTCTAAAACAGATTCAATTCAAAACATTTCAACAAATGATTCTTTAGAAGTTATAGTCTCAAAACCAATTTCTAATTCTGGTACTATAACTTACTCACTTAACTCCGGTAAAAAGTTTTCTTTATTGACAGAAAGTAATAATAGAAATTTCTTTTCTATTCCGTTTTCATCATTTTCTAATGATAGTTGGAATTCTATCGCTGTTGAAATACAAGATTCTGAACAATTCTTAGATACTACAATTGTAATTCGGGTTAGAACTCAAGACATAAGAAATTTTGGTAAGATTAAAGGTACTATTTTGAATAATTTCAACAAATCTCAAGTAATTCTTACTTTGAAATCGAATAAAAGAAATGGAAAAGAATATTCGATTATTACTTCAGAAAATGAATTTTTATTCGAAAACATTGAAGAAGGTTCTTATTCGTTAGAAATCGTTGAAGATTCAGATAAAAACGGTGAATATTCTTGTGGAAATCTTAATCCATTTCAACATTGTGAAAAAGTATCAATGTTTCCTACAATTTTTGAAGTCAAGGCACGTTGGAGTATAGACAAAGTTTCTATAACTATACCAAAATAAACTATGAAAAAGCATTTAAAATCATCGCTAAACGATATTGGGATAAACAAAGAATTGGCTGAAAAATTATCAATTAGTCTAAATCAATTATTAGCAGATTTTCAAGTATTCTATATGAACACACGTGGGTTTCATTGGAATATCAAAGGAATTCAATTTTTTGAGCTTCATTTGAAATTCGAAGAGTTATACTCATTATTAGTAGTTAAGATTGATGAAATTGCTGAAAGAATTCAAACAATTGGATTTCTTCCGTTTCACAGTTTTGAATCTTACCTCAAACATTCAAGTATAAAAAGCGTAGAAAATGTTTCAAATAGTAAAAAAGCAATTGAAAATATTCTATCTTCTTTAACAACACTTATAAATTTAGAAAGAGAAATTCTCATTTTATCTAATGAAGCGAACGATGAAGGAACAGCAGCCCTAATGTCCGATTATATCCGTGAACATGAAAAATTGCTATGGATGTATAACTCCTATTTAGGCTAAGTAATATTATACAATTGAAGTTTTCGGTAGAGTGTTCGTTCACTAATACCTAAATGGTTGGCAACTAACCTTCTATTACCTGAAAAGCGGTGTAAAGTAGCTTTTATCATATTCTTTTCCATATCTTCTAAAGAATATTCTTCTGGATGTTTTTCAAAATCATCAACCTTAGATGCTCTTAAGACCTCTTCATCTTCTATAAAATTGTTTTTGGAACTATCTTGAAGTGATGTCATAAACTTAATTAACGTTTTCAATGCCATTTTCATCTCATTTACATCATTAGTCAATTTAAGTAAGGTTTGATAGATTAAACTTAAATCCGGAGATACTGGTGCAACTAGAGGAGCATTTACTCTAACAATAGCCATTGAAGAATGTGGGTTTTCCGCGTAACCTTTTAAAGTTGGTGGTAAATGTAGCAAAAGGTGTTTCATTGTTAAATGTCCACTTCGTTCTAACAATACTGTTGTTTCAATTACATTTCGTAATTCCCGTATATTTCCTGTCCAAGGAAATTGTTGAAGCAATTCTATAACATCAGTATCAATTTCTTGAAATGGAATTTTTAACTTATCACAAATTCGTTCAACAAAATGTTCTGTCAAAAGTTCAATGTCTTCAATACGATCACGAAGGGATGGAAGTTCAATTCGAATATTGTTGAGTCTGTACAACAAATCTCGTCTAAAATTACCTTTTTCAGCTTCAATTTCTAAATCTTTATTTGTAGCAGCAACAACGCGAACATCTACTTTGTTAATATTTGACGATCCCAAACGTGAATATGAACCATTTTCTAAAATTCGTAACAATTTCGATTGTATACTTATAGGCATTTCACCTATTTCATCGAGAAATATAGTTCCGTGATTTGCTGATTCAAAAAAACCTACCCTTTGTTCAATTGCATTTGTAAAAGCACCTTTTTCGTGACCAAAAAGTTCTGCTTCTAATAAGGTTTCAGGTATAGCAGCGCAATTCACACTTACAAAAGGTGCTTTTTTTCGGTTCGACAATTGATGAATAATACTTGCAAAAACTTCTTTCCCCGTCCCTGTTTCTCCATTAATCAATACGGTAATATCTGTTCCTGCTACTTTTCGAGCTTTTTCAATTGCATCGTAGAGTAAAGGAGATTCACCGATAATTTCAAAACGTTCTTTGAGAAGTTGAATTAATTGTCTTGTGTTGTTATCTAATACCATATACATAAAGAAGGGGGTTACCCCCCTTATATAAAAAATCTATGAATGAAGAAATTATTTTGAAACGGCTCCACCTTTTTCTGTCCATTCTTTCCAACCGTTTAAATAAATATACACATTGGTAAATTTAAATTGTTTAGTTAGTTGGTCTGCAATCATGTGAGAAAGTTCGCATTCGCCTCCACCACAATATACAACAATACGTTTATCCGCAGGTAAATTTAAACCCAAGAATTCAGGAATATTTTTTTCAAATTCCATTGCATAAAAGTTTTTAGAATTTTTAATGTGTCCTTGAACAAATTCTTCAGTTTTACGTGCATCAATTATCAATACATCAGGATCTTCGGCTAGTTTAGAAACTTGTTCATAAGTGACGCCTTTCGAATCAGATTTCTTTTCTGTAGATTCTGAGGTAGTTAATGTCATTTCTTTAACATTTTCTTTTGGAGTTTCGGTTGATGGTTTACATGAAAGAAATAGAACCGACGTAGCAATACAAAGAGAGCTTAATAAATACTTCATTGTCTTATTCATATAGTTTAACAAGTGAGTCTAATTGATTTTTTGAAGGAACAACAATAAATATTGTTTCAATAAATGGAGATTTTAATGGAATTTTGTTCACATATAATTCTTTCATCGATTTTGAAAGAGTATCTCCAATCGTCCAAAATTGAATATATTTGGTAAATTCTGTATTTACTGAAGCAATTTTATCTAAAAGTTTTAAATCTGAAGCCTTTTTAAAGGGATAAAATGCTTGACAAGTAGTTTTTACACTATCAATACCTACTATTATAAATACTGTATTTGAACAAGTATATTGTATTTGTGTTGGTATAATATCATTTTTCGGTTTAGGTTTAAACAAATCAGAATCGTCAACGAATGTTAATGTTCTTTCTTCTTTAAACCAAGGTAAAGGTTTTGGAGCAAAGAAATTGTATAATGCTCCTAATGCTGCACTCAAAAGTAAAATAATAATGACGTCACGAATGAATTTCATAAGGGTCTATAGTAATGTAGAATATGCTAAATTAATCAAAACTGTCTTTTGTTCAGCAATTTTTTGGTCAGAGACAGACAAATGCTGTACTCTATCGGGGTGATTTGTGAGCAAAAGCCGTTTGTAAGCAGATTTTATCTGATCAATTGTTGGCTTTTCGAATTGAATATTTAAAATAGATAAGGCTTCTTTGCGAGTTAAATTATTAGGCTTTTTAACCCCTTCCTTGGTTTTCGATTGTTCTTTTTGATATTGATGATTCGATTTATTTGCTTTCAAGGAATTAATTTGTTGAGCCAATGGATCGTTTTCGATTGAACGGCTGTTTTTTTTGGTTTGATTCATTGTTTTTGGTATTCTTTGAGTTATTTCTTGTTGTTTATTTTTATGTAAGTGAGACGAAACAATTTTAATTACTCTGTTTAATATTCCCATTTTTTTCTTCTTACTGCTTTTGACGATATTTCTATATGAAAATTACACCTTCTTCAATTTTATTAGAGTTTTTTATTCTACTTTTAGTGTATCTGGCAGTATTAACTGTAATTCTACAGCCAATATACATTAATTCAGGTATTATTGTATATCCATTAGATGATGTTTACATTCATTTAAAAATTGCATCGAATGTTTTTATGAATGGTATTTGGGGTATTGATTCTTCCGTTCCAATTTCTGCTTCAACTTCACCTTTCTATACTTTGCTACTATCTACTTTTTTCATATCTACTGAAAATGCAATTTTTGCACCACTTATTCTAAATATAATTGCTTCTATCATTATTATTTATCAAATTGTAATTCTAACAAATGTAACAAAACTAACTAGGTTTTGTAAACTTTGTATTGGAATTACTTTTATTCTTGTAATTCCACTCCCTTCACTTACTGTTTTAGGAATGGAGCATTTAATCCATTGTATGTTAGTTTTGTCTATTATACTGTTTTTTCGGAAAGAGTCTCGATCGAAAGTGGTTCTTTTCATTCTTTTTGCATTAGCACTTTTTATCAGATTAGAAACAGTATTCTTAGTATTAGGAGTAGGCATTTGGTGTATCTTTGAAAAAAAATGGAATACTCTTTTACTAACTTCTATTGGATTTATACTTGGTTTATGTTTATATGTAGTACTGTCGCTTCTATTTTCTATTGAGATAATTCCAAACACAATATTACTGAAAACAGTAATTTCGGATCAATCGATTTTTAATTCAACGCTGGTAAAAATTTGGAATTCCAAACTACTTCTATTCTTGAGTATACTAAGTTTCAGTATTACAATTTACAAATGGAATAAGTCCAAACTTTTCTTAATACCCTTTGTAACTTTACTTTTACACCTTGTTTTTGCTCGACAAGGTTGGTTCTACCGTTATGAGGCATATTGCATTGCAATAGTTGCAGTTTTTATTATCATTGAATTTCTACAAGATCCAATCAGTGTTAAAAAAGTTTCTACCATTTTTATATTGCTTGTTTTCATTTTAATTACTTCGAAAAGAGCATTCCTTTCTTTGTCAACCACACATATTGCTTCTAAGAATATTTACGATCAACAAATTCAAATGGCTATGCTGGTTAAAACCTTACCAACGAATGCTAACATAGCTGTTAATGATATTGGTGCAGTTTCCTATTATAATGAAAACTCGTTTTTGGATTTATATGGAATTGCTTCTCCAGAAGTTTTTTCGTTAAAGAAATCGAACAAATACAATTCAAAAAATATAGATTCTCTTTTATTGGTAAAGAATATTGATTTTCTTCTAATTTATACCTCTTGGTTTAACGATACCATTTTTTCAGATTTTAAACAGATAGGTTCAATACATTTAACGAATAATGTCGTTTGTGGTGATACCACAGTTGCTATTTTTCAAAGAGCTACTTCTACAAAGAAACTGACTCTTCCTTTACCCTAATACAAGCAATTATTGTTTAGAAAACTGACTTTCAATGAGTTTTTCAATTTTCATCAGCTCTTCAATTGTTACCATCCCAGAATTGAAATTATTGATTAGAAATAAAATCTCCAATTGTGCTTTTTCGAAGTTTCTGAGTTGTAACAACAAAATTACATTCAAATATTTTCTGAAAAATTCATATTCAGTATCGACCATTCTTTCATTTAAAATGGATTCCATAAATGGAAATTGAGAAAAGTGTAAGTACGACTGAGCCACTCTAAGTCGAATCAATTCTCTTTGTTTATAGGATAGACCAACTGAATGAATTAAAAATTTCCCTTTTTGAATGACTTTATTAAACTTCTGATTAGCAAAATGGGTTAATAACAACTGGTACTCAATGTAAACATCATCTGTTTTCTCTAACTCTTTTTCTAATAGAATTTCATTACGTTCACGTTTATGTTGGTCATTTTCTTTATAACCATAATGCCCAATTTCCGTAGTAGAAGGAACAATTTCTAAACCAGCATCCACAATCGATTGATTTATTTGTTCGTGAATAGTGCCATTAAATTGAATTTTAGGACTATTTCGGAATAGTCTTGTATAAGAATGAGTAGAATACGAAGTATTCGTTTCGTTGAGAAAATTTTTAATTGAAACAGAAATTCCACCAACTTTTTGATTGTTTACAACATTCAAAAATTGTTCATTATCAAGTTCAAGTAATTCTTCATCTGAATCTATCATCAGAATCCAAGGAGTTGAACAATATTTAAGAGCTAAATTTCTTGTATATGAAAAATCATCTTTCCAGGAGTCATACCATATCGAACAACCGAATGGTAAGCAACATTGTATAGTCTTATCCGTTGAACCTGTATCTAGAATAATAATTGAACCTACAAATGGTCTTATACTTCTCAAAGTTCTCTCAATAGTTTTTTCGGAATTTTTCGTCAGAATGAAAGCAGTTACTACTTCCTTTATTGGTGTTTTCATAAGGATATTTCGAAAGAAAAAAGGAATTTACCATAACATTTTGTAAATTGCAACCTCATTAGAAAAAAACATTTTATAAACATATCTGTTGAGTATGGAAAATACACGATTAATGTATAGGATTGTAGGGCTTATAGTCTTTGCAATTTCCTTAATTACATTTACTTTGACGGTTCAACCATCAGTTCCTTTCTGGGATTGTGGTGAGTTCACTTCTGCCTCAATTTGGCAACAAGTTCCCCATCCTCCGGGAGCACCTCTATTTTTAATGCTTGGAAAATTGTTTCACTTACTACCTTTTGGCGATCCGGGGTGGAGATTGAATATGTTTTCTGTTGTGTGTTCTGCATTTACTATTATGTTGTTGTACTTCATAATTGTGAAAGCTATTGAAAATTTCCGTGGAAGAACTTATTCTACTATTGGAGAATCACTTGCAGTTTATGGTAGTGCCCTCATTGGTGCATTAGCTTTTAACTTTAGTGATACTTTTTGGTTTAATGGCGTTGAATCGGAGGTATATGCTGCTTCTTCGTTAATTGTAGCATTATGTTTGTATTTGTTACTTCGCTGGAATGAAGTTGCTGACAAACCAGGGAATGAACGCTACATTCTTGTAATTGCCTACTTAATTGGTCTTTCAATTGGTATTCACTTACTTAGTATTTTAACTATTTTCTCGTTAATTTACTTGATTTATTTCCGTAAATACGAAATGAGTACTCTTAAGTTTATCGTTACTGGAGCTATTTCTTTAATCGTATTTGGTGTGTTATATAAAGGAATTATTGGTTACTTACCTAAATTGTTGGATACAGTTCCATTCTTAGTTATTACCGGAATAGTAGCACTTGTTGCTGCTGTGTATTATGGAGCTTCTAAAACAAAACCAATTATTGGGTTGGCTGCTTCTACTATATTGTTGCTTATTTTAGGGTATAGTACCTACACTCATATTATTATTCGCTCTAATGCAAATCCTCCTATGAATGAGAATACTCCTAAAACTTTACACCGCCTAATTTCTTACATTGGTCGTGAACAATATGGTGATGCACCAAGTTGGCCTCGTCGTTGGCAAACGGAATCGTATTTTATTCGCCAACACGAAAAATGGGGTGGAAAATGGTATCCTCCTCGTCCCGGAACTCGTGAATTTTCTCAAGTTAATACTGCAGGTGAACTTTCATATCTTTGGAATTTCCAAATTAGCCACATGTATTTAAGGTATTTCTATTGGAATTTTGTTGGTCGAAGTTCCGATATTCAAGATTCGCCCACTTCCTGGTTTACAAAAGGAGATTCAGATGTTATCAATTATAACAGTGGATATTCTGATATGTACCCTATTCGATTTTTCGCTCTACCGCTAATCTTCGGATTGTTAGGACTCTTTTTCCATTTCTATAAAGACCCCAAAATTGCTTTTACATACCTCATAGCATTCTTGTTGTTAGGGGTCTTAGCTGCAATTGCACAGAACCAACAAGATCCGCAACCACGAGAACGAGACTATTTCTATGTTTCGTCGTTCTTCGTGTTTTCAATGTGGATTGGAATTGGAGTGTATTCTTTGATTGACCAATTTACAAAAGCAAAGGATAAACTACCTGTTGGAATTGTATCTGGAGTTTTGGCTGTTTCTATGATTCTAGTTCCTGTTAATATGGCATTTGGTGGATGGAAACTTCACTCTCGTGCCGGTAATTATATTCCTTTCGATTATTCATATAACATTCTTCAGTCACTTGACAAAGATGCAATTGTATTCACTAATGGTGATAACGATACATTCCCATTGTGGTATTTACAAGATGTTGCTGGAGTTCGTAGAGATGTTCGAGTTGTGAATCTTTCATTAGGAAATACACTTTGGTATGTTGATCAATTGAAAAATCAAGAACCACACGGAGCAAAGAAAATTCCTTTATCGTTTTCTAATGAGTCATTGGCTGCTGAAGAATCAGATCCAAAAGCATTACGTTATGAACTTTCTCCTATGCAGGATATTTCTATTCCTGTAAGTGCAGAGATTATGAAAAAATATATGCCTAACGGTTCTGCTCTTGCTTCTAATCAAGTGCCTACAGCTATGAGATTCAATTTTGTTGGTCAGAATTTCCGTCAAGGTGAAAATGGACAACCAGAATATATTGTTCGTGTTCAGGACAAATTGGTTTTGGATATTTTGCGTCAAACTAAATTTGAACGTCCAGTATATTATTCAATTACCGTTGGTCCAGACGCATATTGTGGGTTAGAAGATTTCTTCCGTATGGAAGGTATGGCATACAGAATTTGTCCTACTTCTCAGAAAAATACTGGAACTGAAAACCTTGACCCTGATGTGATGAAGGCTTGTTTGACTAATATTGACAATACTGATAATTTTTCTCAAACTCCAAAATTTGGTTTCAAATTTAGAGGTTTGAATAATTCAGGTATTTTCTACGATGAAGTTCATCGTCGTTTGATGGGTAACTATCGTCAATTGTATTTGCGTTATGCATCGTATTTGTTAAATGACAATAAGAACAAAGAAGCATCGGATGTTTTAGATATCTTAAATGCAAATATTTCTTCAGATCAATTCCCAATGCCATTTGTATTGGAATATCAAATTGCAGACTTCTATTTTAGAGCTGGTAATACGGCTCAAGCTAATAATTTTGCAAAACGTGCTATTGAATCTTCGAAAATATTGATTTCGAACCCTCAATATTTGACTCAAGAACCGTATGCTCGTCAGTTCAGTCCGTATGATATTTCAGCTGAATGTTATGCAATTATGGGTGATATGACGAATGCAAAATTGATGTTAGATCAACTTCGTTCTCAAACGGGGTCGAATCCAAATTCAATTCAAGCTAAATTGGACCAAATGGAAATCTCTAATTTTGAAAAACAAGGGAAGTTCAAAGAAGCTTTAGAAGCAACTGAACGCTTGAAAACAAAGTATGCTACATCGCCCGATGAGTTCTTTCAAGGAATGGTTCCTTCTATTGAACAACGAGCTGGAGTTTACCGAACAAGATTAGGAATGACTTCCAAAGATACTGCTATGAAATAATCTAATAGCAATTTCTAAACTAAAAAAAAGCCCTTCCTTCGAAGGGCTTTTTTTTTGAAGTGTATTTCATTCTCCAAATCCAAATATAAATTCTTTTTCTTATTTAAATCGCTGTTTCCATTCTTCATACGGTAAATACATTTCATCTGACCAAATTTTATTGATGTCTTTCACTAAACCATTTATTACTGGTAAAGCAACGTTAGAAGTAAATGGGTCTATTCGAATATTCAGGTAATCATTGGTTTTAGATCGTACATCATTTCCTTCGAACAAAAACACTACAGATGTATCACATAGCTTTACACTCATCATAAATTTTGAATAATCATAAAAATGAGGTTCAAGATGTTCATAGAGATGAGGTCTGCTTGACATATTTGTATTTTGTTGTACAGTTGCAGAAAGATATGAAAATTGAAATAAAGGATCAGAACTTTGTAACTTTTCACCACTTTTTAAGGTATAGTTTCCTGGCAATATTGATATTACTTTTCCTTTGAGCGTATCCAATACTCTGCAAATCACATTAAACTCTCGAGTAAAATCTAATACAAATACTACAATTTAAATTGTTATGTTTGTATAAGAAATTTTTAAAATAATAGGAGAGCTGAGATGACTGAAGAACAATTGAAATTATTGAATGAAATTGTAACGGGTACTTACAAAATCAATGGAGATGGTGTGGTTAATGTGGAAGGTAGCGTAATGTTAAATGAGAGAAAATTAAGAGAAATTCCATTTCCATTTGGAACTGTAAGTGGATATTTTTATTGTTCTAATAATCAATTAATAGATTTAGAAGGTGCTCCAAAAACAGTTGGCGGAGGTTTTTATTGTACTGCTAATAATTTAACAAGTTTAGAAGGTGGTCCAGAAACAGTTGGTGGAGATTTTGAATGTGTTGATAATAAATTAAAAAGTTTAGAATTTGCTCCAACAAAAGTTGGCGGAGGATTTAAGTGTTA
>Ga0105049_10007664_pt1 | contig 12528 bp, 13 predicted proteins | sample MAT06_FD_78087 | JGI IMG/M metagenome (GOLD analysis project Ga0105049, IMG submission 78087) | Freshwater microbial communities from Lake Fryxell liftoff mats and glacier meltwater in Antarctica - MAT-06 | ecosystem: Environmental > Aquatic > Freshwater > Ice > Liftoff microbial mat | place...
ACGCTCCCCACTCCACCAGGTGAACCTCCACGAGCCGGCTTGCACCACACCTGCCGCGCTCGCTAACGTCCCCCTCATCAACCTCTGAGCTGCGCAAACGCGAGGAAACCGGCCACCGCTACAAGGCCCACCCGCGGAGAAGCTGCGCGATGTCACCTACCGCGAAGACGCCTCACGAGTCCGGACCGGCTCCCGACCCCGCATCATGATCATCCTCCGTAACCTAGCGGTGGGGTTGATCCGGCAGGCCGGCCACACCAAGATCGCCGCCACCATCCGCCGGCTCCGCCACGACCCACACCTGCTCCTGACCATCCTCGGCCTGCAACCGGACCCTCAACAAGCCTCATGACCAGCAAGAACGACTTTGTACGTCGCCCTGCTGCCCACTGACCGGGAGACCGGCTGACCCTCGATGACCCAGCCGGGCCGCGGCCGGGCGTTGGGCGGTTCGGAATGCGCGGCACGCCGGCGGTCGCCCCGGCCACTCTCCGTCGCCCAAAGCGCCGCCCGCCGCGTTCTACGATCGTCCGATGACGTGCCGTATCGAAGTCTTCGTCCGCAGTGGCCACACCATCGACATGGCGCTGGAGGACGGCGAGGACCGCGTCTTCACCGACGCCCTGCGCGAAGCCTGGGCGTCCCCAGATGCCATCGGGATCAAGCACCTCGCGCTCGGCCAGAACGCGGTGATCCTCGCCGCCGAGGTCGTCGGTTACCGACTTCACGGCTCCCTGCGGTCGGGTTCGGCGCTGTAGCCGGCCTCCGGCGGGCTCCCGGCTCGTTAGGAAGGCGGCCGTGCTGACTCGGTGCGAGGTCGACCCGCGTTCCGCAGCTGGGAGGCGATTCTGGACACACGTGAATCGACATAACCGCAGATCAGAGGCGTGCCTGTATCTCGAAGCCCGGGAACCCTGGACACGTTCGAGTCGTGTTCGAACGTGTCCAGGCCGAACGGCGAGAAGTCGCGAACACGCGTGGACGCACCTTGCGACGGCGCCCGGACTCGGCGCGGCCGGCTGTACGGCCCATGACCTGCGGCAACATGGGCCTCTACGTGCGACGACCGTTGGACGCTCGGCCACATCATGCTCACTGGTCCGCGCCGGTCGCCGCTGTTCGCACCACGTTTGATGCCACGCCGACCCGTTGTAGATCAACCGTGACCTCACTGGACGGTCGCCGGTGCCGTCGGCCACGCCGACCCGCGCCAGCGGCGTCCCGTACGGCAAGGGTGGGTCGTGCCAGGAGCCCCGGCCGCAGCGCCGCCGGTGAAGCGTGCCGCCCGATGCGACCTGCCTTCCCACTCGTTCGGCATCGGTGCGACACCCGACTGGTGGTTCCGTGCGCTGGTCCTGGGGTTACGTTCGGGTTGGGGCACGCCAACTCGGGGAGAGCGTTATGGCGATCGATTTCACCTTGACCAAGGACCAGCACGACGTACAGTTGATGGCCCGCGAGTTCGCGCAGGACGTCCTTGCGCCGATCATCCGGGAGGCTGATGCGGAGCCCGACCCGCTCAAGGGCTTCAACCTCACCAAACCCGCCTACGCCGAAGCCGTGAAGCGCGGGATCGCCTTTTCCATGCTGCCCGAGCAATACGGCGGCGGCGGGCTGTCCAACGTCGACTTCGTGATCGCCGCGGAGGAGATCTGCGCCGTCGACGCGGGCTTCGCGACGACGGTCCTCGTCAACGGCCTCGGCCTCATGCCGGTCTGGTACTACGGCACCGAGGAGCAGAAGCAGCGGTTCATCTCCACCGCCACGGCCGACACCACCGGCGAGTTCATCGTCGGCTACGCCGCAAGTGAGCCACCCGGCTCCCCCGGGGGCACCGCGAACTTCGATGCTCCGGCCGGCGGCGGTGCCGGCATGGCCGTGACGGCCGTCCTGGACGGCGACGAGTACGTCGTGAACGGCCGCAAATACTGGCCGTGCAACGTGGGCGGCTGGGACAACCAGGGGGCGAACCTGAACCTGGTGGTCGTGCGCACCGATCCGGACGCCGGGGGCACGAGTGCCCTGTCCGCGATCATCGTCGAGCGCGGCACCCCCGGGATCACCTACACCTCTATCAGCACCTCGGGCCAGCGCCTCGCATCCAACTGCGAGATCATCTTCGACAACGCGCGGGTGCCCGTGGCGAACCTCATCGAGGGCACCCGGGGCAACGGCGACCTGCTCATCAACCGCAACTTCGCCTGGTCGGGACCGGTGGCCGGCATCGCCGCCGTCGGGGTCGCCAGGGCGGCGTACGAGGCCGCACTGGACTGGGCCAAGACCTACACCGCCGGCGGGCCGCAGCCGATCATCAACTACCAGTATCCCGGCTACGTGCTCGGCGACGTCGCAGCAAAGATCGAGGCCGCCCGGTACTTCTGCTGGAAGGGCGCCCACTACCTCGACGAGCACGACTTCCACGGCGAGATGATCGGTGCGATGAACAAGATCCTGTGCACCGAGATGATGATGGACTGCGTCTACAAGTGCATGCAGGTGGTCGGGGTGAACGCGGTCGACAAGAAGTACCTGTTCGAGCGCTACCTGCGAGAGGCCTCGATCCTGCCGCTCTACGACGCCGGCAACTTCGGCATGCAGCGCCGCCGCGTGCACGGGGTGATGGCCGACCCGTCGTTCAACCCACGCGCCATTATGGAGAACGAAGCGATCGAGTTCACCAAGGCGATGGAAGGCATCGACACCGTGCCCGGCCCGCGCAGCTGACAAGGGAACCAACCTCCGAGCGCACTCGCCAATTGGGCCCGGAGGCCACCCGCACGGCACGTGCAGAGGCCATCTGGCCGCGCAGCGCGGCCGACAATGAACGACGCTCGGTCGCGCTCATGTTGCTGGTCTTCCGGGACTCATTCACAGCCAGGAGGCTTATTCACAAGCCGCGACGTTGCGGCGTCGGCGTTGTGAGAACTCCGTGTCGTGCGTCAGCAGGGCAGCGGACCGATCGTCGGCATAGACCGTCAGCTCGTCGTCGCTGACCGCGCTCAGGCCGGCATTCGCGGCAGTCCAAGCGTCGTGCCCGAGTCGCCGCAGCGTCGCGGCCACGGCGGCGTCGACATCGTGATCGCAGACGAAACGCACCTCAGGCGACGCCGCGGCGGACAGTCTCGACGTCCTCGGCGGTGAGGGCTGGGAACGACTGCAGGATCTGCTCGACGGTTCGGCCAGCATCCAGGTAGCGCTTCACAGTTTCGACCGGCACGCGAGTGCCTGCCAGCACGGGCTTGGAGCCCATGACGCCGCGCCGGCGTTCTACCTTGCCGCTCAGTGCTGAATCACGACGTGTACCTGCGGTGATTCTGCTGCGGAGCAGGCTCAGGTTCAGCACCTCGTGGATGACGACCTGGTCCGGGCGCAGGTCACCCTCCCAGCTGCCATCCTCGTGCATGAAGTAGACCTCGCGACCGACCGTGGCGAAGGTCAGCTGGGTGAGCGGGCTCGGGTAGCCACGCGAGCGCAGATGAGCCACGATCGCCCGGATGTGCTGAAGGGAGACCTTGCGATTCTTCAACTCCGCAGCGACCAACAGCGCGAGAAGATCGATAAAGCTGTACAGGCGAACACGGCGGCCGGGGCTGAGATGTGTGTCGACGGCCGGCTCGACCAGCCCGGTACCGGCCCAGTAGTCGACCTGACGCTCCGTGAGACCCGCGATCCGCGCCGCGGCGGGGCGCGTCACCGCCAGGTGCTCCTCCTGCACCTCAGCGTGCTCCGGGGCATCTGCGGTCATTACCCGACGATCGCACACTCCTGGGCATCGCGACCACCGACACTCGCAGCTCGCCGCCCTGGACAACGGCCTCGGCGTGTCGACCAACGACCAACGAGGATCAACGTGGGCAGCCCAAGTCCGCTCGTGCGCACCGCGTCAACTGGTGAGCAACGATGAGCAGGTGAACGACGCATACTCGCCCAGGCCACGAAATAACGGCCCTGACCTGTGCGGATAGGGTCGAACTAGTGCAGCGCCGCATTAGTTCTTCGGGGGTTTAGGGGCTCGGGTCGGCGAGGTAGAGGCTTAGGGCGCAGTCGAGAGCCTGTTGCGGGGTGCCTGTTGGGCTGCCGTCGGGTAGCAGGGTGTCGTGGTAATCCCGGGTGCTGGCCCGGTAGAGCGCGAAGCCCCAGTCGGTGTCCGAGCCGAGGTAGCGCAACCGGCACAACGGGAGCTGCTCATCATCGGGTAGCCAGGCACCGACGTAGCCGTACCCGCCGCGCCACGAAATGGTGACCTCTTCGAGCTGGGGCCAGCGTTGGGAGGCATAGAAGTCCAGGTGACCTTCGAGGGAGGCCTTCAAGCGGGCGGACGGGACCGGCATGGATGTCATGGTGGGCCAACCGGTACCGATCGGCGCCGATACCGATCGGTGCTCGGCGTGTCACCACCCGATATGATCATCTTCCCGGCACCCTCGAACCTCCTTGATCACATCAGGTCGTTCGGAGGTCACCGTGGCACGGGCCAGCAGCAACGATGTCATCGCGCTCGGGAAACGACGCCGGAAACGGCTGGAGCGGATCGTGGCCGCGGCGAGCTCGCCGCAGTATCTGGTGCTGCGCGCCAAGATCGTGCTGGCTGCGTGGCACCGCGAGACCAACGCGAAGATCGCCCGCGACCTGCGGGTCTGCGTGGACACCGTCCGCACCTGGCGCCGACGGTTCCGCCGGGAAGGGATACCGGGACTGCTCGACCGGCCTCGTTCGGGTCGCCCACCGGTCTACGGGATCGACGCACAGTTGCTGATCGTCGCGACCGTCACCCAGCAATCACCACAGCTCGACGCGCAGTGGACCCACCGCGGCATCGCGGAGCATCTGCACTCCCAGGTCGGTATCAGCGCGTCGCAGATCGGGCGGATCCTGGCCTCGTTCGACGTCAAACCCCACCGGGTCCGGGGCTGGCTCAACCGGCCCGCCGACCCGGCGTTCCACACCAAAGCCCAGGCCGTGTGCGCGCTCTACCTGGACCCGCCCACCGCGGACACCGAGTTGTTCAGCGTGGACGAGAAGACCGCCATGGCGGCCAGATCCCGCACCCGCGCCACCCGCCGGGTCCGACCCGGCCAGCCCGAGCGCCGGGAGTTCGAGTACCGCCGACACGGCACCGTCTCGTTGATGGCCGCCATGAACGTCACCACCGGCACCATCCACCAGAAGATCATCACACGGAACGACTCGGACACCTTCATCGAGTTCCTCACCGAGCTCGCCGCCACCCTCGACCCGGACAAGAAGATCCACCTGATCCTGGACAACGGCTCCTCACACACCAGCAAGCAGACCCGCACATGGCTACGCGAGAACCCGCGGTTCACCGTCACCTACACCCCCTGCCATGCGAGCTGGTTGAACATCATCGAGATTTTCTTCTCGATCCTGACCCGCCGGATGCTGCGCCGCGGCGACTTCACCTCCCGCGAGGACCTCATCGAGAAGATCACCAGGTTCATCACCACCTACAACCGGACCGCCACACCATTCCGCTGGACCTACGACGCCAAGCTCCTCCGAGCCACATGAACCCCCTAAGGACATACGCGGCGCTGCACTAGTGTCCTGAGTTGTTGATCCGTTGAGTATATCGTGTAGAATCGGATGATGGCGCGTACTGGCCGTCCGAAGGCGGATCTTGTTGTGTCCGATGTGGAGCGGGACACGCTGACGCGGTGGACTCGGCGGGCGAAGACATCGCAGGCGCTGGCATTGCGGTCCAGGATCGTGCTGGCGTGCGCGGAGAACGCGACGAACAAGGATGTTGCTGCCAAGCTGGGAACCTCGCCGCAAACGGTGACCAAGTGGCGCGGCCGGTTCGTGCGCGACCGGCTGGAGGGCCTGTCGGACGAGCCTCGCCCCGGTGCCGCCCGCACGATCACCGACGAGCAGGTCGAAGCGGTGATCGTCAAGACCCTGGAGGAGAAGCCAGCGAACGGGGACACCCACTGGTCGACCCGGTCCATGGCCAGAAACACCGGCATGTCCCAGACGACGATCTCCCGGATCTGGCGGGCGTTCGGGTTGAAGCCACACCTGGTGGACACCTGGAAGCTGTCGAAGGATCCGCAGTTCATCGAGAAGGTCCGCGACATCGTCGGGCTTTACCTCGCCCCGCCTGAGAGGGCGCTGGTGCTGTGCGTGGACGAGAAATCGCAGATGCAGGCGTTGGATCGCACCGCACCGATGCTGCCGATGATGCCCGGCCTGCCAGGCCGCAAGACCCACGATTACATCCGCCACGGCACCACCAGTCTGTTCGCCGCCCTCGACATCGCCACCGGCAAGATCATCGGCCAGCACCAGCGGCGACACCGCCATCAGGAATTCCTCCGGTTCCTCAAGACCATCGACAAGAACACCCCCGCCGAGCTGGACCTGCACCTGGTCTGCGACAACTACGCCACCCACAAGACCCCGGCGATCAAGACATGGCTGGCCGCCCACCCCCGGTTCCACCTGCACTTCACCCCCACCAGCGGTTCATGGTTGAACCTCGTCGAACGCTGGTTCGGTGAGCTGACCAGCCGAAAGCTGCGTCGCAGCACCCACCGCAGCGTCAAAGAACTCGAGACCGACGTGGAAGCCTGGATCGCCGCATGGAACGACGATCCGAAACCCTTCGTGTGGACCAAAACCGCTGACGAGATCCTGGACAACCTCGCCAACTACTGCACACAACTTAATCAACTAACCAACAACTCGGGACACTAGCGAAGCTCGTTTTGCGCTGCCAGGCTCGGCATCAGCTGCTGAACGCAGGGGAGCGGGCCTGCGCGGCTACACCTGACTGCGGGCCGCACGCTGGCGACTGGCGACCTTCCGTGCCCCGCTCAGGTTCATTCGCATCCGGGCGTAGGGGACGCTGACCTGGAAGGCTGCAGCGACCTCCTCGTCGCTCAATCCCCGGTGGGCCGCAGCGAGCGCGGCCTTGAACGGGATCAACAGTTCGCCGCCGAGGCGGTCCGCCTCTGCCTCCACCGCTGGGGCGACAGCGCGGCAGCCGTCGCCGTTCACCAGCACGGTGGTGAGCTCATGTTCCCAGAGGACATGCGCCATCTCATGCGCGAGGCTGGCCCGCCTGCGCACCAGCGCATGCGCGTCGTTCTCCACGATGAACAGTCCGGTGCCCCACGGGACGAGGGCGGCGGAGAACCACGCGTTGCCAGGCTCCGCCAGCCGGGCGACCGTCTCCACCGGGCATCCGGAGATCTTGCTGATCGGCATCACCGGGATGCCGTACTCCTTCGCGACCAGGGTCGGGTCCAGCGGCGCGTACGGGCCGACGCCGATCTCGGCGCGCACCTCCAGCGCGAGACGCTTCGACTCCTCGACAGCCCCACGCCGCATGATCAGCCGGTTGCCTTCGTCGAGCGAAACTCCTCCACTGCCGCAGTGAACAGGAGTTGCAGGTGCTTCACGTCCTGCTCGGACAGGTCATTGCGCGCACGCAGCAGCGGAGCGAGGGACGCCACGAGATCCGGGGGTGGTCCCGTATCCTCCGGGCTGGTGGTCATGAACGACTCGGCTGGCCGACGGAGCCAGTGGACGAGCACGGCGAACGCGTCGACATCGGGCCGCAGGCCGTTCGCCAGCCGGGTGAACGTCGACGGGCTCAGCTCACAGTCGCGGGCGAGTTGACGCCAGGACATCCCGCGTGCGGTTTTTTCGCTCTCGAGCGCCCCGTACAGCGCGGCGACATCCACACGGTGCTGGGACGGCGGCATGGCGCTGCTCCTCCCCGGTCGGACGACCGTGTTCGACACGTCGAACACTCGTGATACGTTCGACATGTCGAACAGTAGCGGTCGGGGCAAGGCCTCGCCGCGGAAGGGCATCATGCACGTCACCCATGCCGACATCGCCGACTTCGCGCAGCGGCGGGTCAATCTGCCCTCCGACAAGGCCAAGCAGTACCGGGCCCAGGCGAACAGCCTCAAGGAGAAGCTCGAGAAGCACGTCGTCGATCACCCGGACTACGACCTGGTGAAGATGCGGAACGCGGGGAGTGTGGAGAAGCGTACGTCGCTGCGCACCACCAGCGACTTCGATGTGATGGTGTACATCAAAGCTGGTGCGGTCCCCGCCGACGACTCCCAGCTGGGCGCCTGGACGAGCGAGCGCCTCGTCCAGGCGTACCCACAGCTGAACCCGGACCAGTTCGTGCCGCAGACCCACTGCGTGACGATCGAGTTCCGGGGGAGCGGGCTCAGCATCGACGTCGTCCCCGTCATCTACGAGGGCGAGCCCGACGACGTGGGCTACCTCGTGGCGAAGACCTCCGGGACCCGGCTCAAGACCAGCGTCACGCAGCACCTGCAGTTCCTCCGCGCCCGCAAGAACGGCGACGCGGATCTGGGGATCACCGCGAACCCGGACCTGGCCCAGGGCATCCGCCTGGTGAAGTGGTGGGTCAAGCAGCAAAAGCAGAAGGACCCCGACTTCCGGTTCAAGTCCTTCATGGTCGAGCTCATCCTCTGCCGCCTCAGCGACAACGGGGTCTCGTTCGGCGACTACGCCACGCTGCTCGAGAGCTTCTTCGAGCACCTGCTCACCGACCGGTTCGCCACCCAGATCGGCTTCACCGACTTCTACAAGGCATCCGCCCTGCCCGCCCGGGGGGTCGACGCGATCCAGGTCATCGACCCGGTGAACACCGACAACAACGTGGCCGTCCGGTACACCGCCGGCGATCGTGACCGGATCCTCGGCGCCGCCCAGGACGCCTACGACGCCCTGTCCGAGGCGCGGTGGGCCACCACGAAGGGCCGGGCCGTCTCCTGCTGGCAGGACGTCCTCGGCCCCTCCTTCGGAGGCTGACCGATGACCTCCTCCTACACCACCAGTAGTACCTTCACCCGCACGAACGCCGCCTACCTCGCGTCGAAGGTCGGCGCGGATCTGTACCAGTGTCACCGCCGGTACGGCCACCCCACGACCGACCAGTCAGTGCGGGACTACATCGCCGAGCTGGAGGAGCAGCTTGCCGCCGGCTACGTCGCCAGGTACGAGTTCGGCTTCCTGGCCGCCGGCCGTCGCCGCGTCGTCTCCTGGTCGTACACCGCCACCGCCACCGGGCTCACCGGGGGCGACGACCGACCCGGCGGCGTCTACCTGGCCGCCGACGTCACCGGCGCCGACTGGTTCAACTACCTCACCCGCGACGGCTCCTGGTTCTCGCTCCCCGAAGGGCGGCGGCGTGTGTTCAACGACAAGTTGCCGTTCACCCGCACCCCTGCCGACAGCCCGACCGACGGTGACGGCTACTGGCTCGACGACCGCGCCTACAGCTCCGGCGGCGTCGTGTTGCCACGCCGAACCTTCCGACCGTACTGACCCGCTCAGCCCAGAAGAGGACGAAACCACATGCAGGCACCCGAGGGCTTGTTCGGCCAGGTCGTGGAGTTCCCCGACCCCGACGCCCAGGACCGTCTGGCTGCGCTCATCGGCGTCGACGACACCATCGACCGGCTGGCCCTCGAAGCCCAACTCCTCGCCGACCCCGGTCGCCTCCAGGCCTGGTCCTTGCGGACGCTCGGGACGGTGCCGCCCGCCGTCGCCCGCTGGTCCTCACGCGCCCCCCTCTTCGTCCTGGCCGGTGACGTGGGCACCGGCAAGACGGAGGTCTCCGAGACCATCGGTCACCGCATCGCCGCCGACCTGCGGATCCCCGTCACGCTCTACCCGCTGTCCCTGACGGCCAGGGGCAAAGGCGCCGTCGGCGAGATGACCACCCTGCTCTCCGCCGCGTTCGCGCAGGTACGCGCAGCCGCCTCTGGCGGGCATACGCGGGACGGACGCCTGTCGAAAGCGGTTGTCCTCCTGATCGACGAAGCCGATGCCCTGGCTCAGAGCCGTGAGCTGGCCCAGATGCACCACGAGGACCGCGCCGGGGTCAACGCCCTCCTACGCGGCGTCGACGAACTGCGCGATGCCCGGCTGCCGGTGATCGTGCTGCTGGTCACCAACCGCCTGGAGGCGCTGGACCCCGCGGTTCGCCGCCGGGCAGCCCGCGTGTTCGAGTTCCACCGACCCGACAGTGCCCAGCGCCGCGCCCTCCTCGCCGCTGAGCTCGAAGGCGTCGGCCTGGACGTGGCCGCCCTCACCGCGCTCGCTGACGCGACTGGAGCGTGTGGGCAGGACTACGGCCACACGTACTCCGACCTGCGGCAACGGGTCGTCCCCGAGATTGTCCTGGACGCGTACCGTCGCAACGTGCCGATCACCGTGGACGCCGCGCTCGCCATCGCCCGTGGGATCGCGCCGACCCGCCCGTTCGGGGATCAGCAGTGAAGGCAGGCCGAACGGACCCAGCCGGCCGGGTGTTCGTCTCCTACCGTCGTACTCGCGCCCCGGAGGTGAGGGAGCTGCTGCGGGCCCTGCATGACCGGGGCGTCCCCACGTGGCTTGACACGCGGAACCTTGCTGCGGAGCCCACCGGCGACGGGCTCCGCCGAGTCCTGCAGGACCCGGATACCGGCGGTGCCGTCCTCTACCTCACCCCGGAGGTTGCAGACAGCCCCACCATCCGGGAGATCGAGGCGCCGAGCATCATGCGGCGACACGGCCGGGACGACGGCTTCTGGGTCCAGCCCGTCGCAGCGGGCGGCCTGGACTACACCGGCGCCGCCGACGTGCTGGCTGGCAAGATCGGCACCGAGGACCTTTCGCGATGGAACATCCATCGCGTGACCGAGGACCCTGCGGCCATAGACGACGTCGTGGCGATCGCCCGCCGCTGCCTCGCCCGGCGGCTTCAGGTCGTCCACGCGTCGCTGCCGGCAGGGGAGCCGGTCGTCGTACGACTCCACGCACGCGGCACCCCCGCCGCTCTGATGCCGAGTCATCACCTGGTCCTCGACTGGACTGACAGGTTCCCGGACGGGGCCGCTACCGCCGCGTCCTGGGATGCGCTGAGCCTCGCCATCCGCGACGTCGCCACCGCGATCCGAACATATTGCCCCGGCCGTGAAGCCACCGCCACGGGCACCCCGGGCTTGCCCGCGGCGGTGCTGCTGGGCTCCGCGTTCCCCACCCGGGATGCCGCCCAGCTGTCCTGGCAGCAGCGACAGCCGCACGGGAGCCACGACCAGCCCTGGAGGGTCGCCGACGCCCTGGGGCCCGAGATCGCCGAAGCGGCAGGATGGAAGGCGAAGGTGTCGTCGCAAGACCCCTCCGCCAGCGACTGCGCGATACTCGTCAACGTCAGCGACGACACCGCCGGCGCCTTCGGAGCAAGCCGCGGGGACCTGCCGAAATGGCGGGCTACCGTCAACGTCGGCGGTCTCAATATGGGTGGAATGCTCGGCGCCCAGGAGGTCGCCTCGCTGGTCTGGTTGACCGTCCGTGCCGTCCGCGAGGCCCGGACGGAACTCGGACCTTTCGCCTCGATCCACGTCTTCCTCTCCGCGCCGGCCGGATTCGCGGTGATGCTCGGGACGCTGCTGGCGACCCTGCCACCCGTCATCACCTACGAGTACGACACCGTCCGCAGCCGGTACACGCGAGCCGTGGAGATCCGGCAGTAGCGGGTCTCCTCCGGTTGCCGAGGCGGTCGAACTCACTCGCAGGTCCAAGCTGCCCCACCTTCCCCCACGAGCTGGCCCCGGCCTTGAGGACTGGCCTCGCTGCTGGGAGGGCGCACCGCCCTGGAACACCAACTGCGTCGTCAAATTCGAGGGTTTGCTGACAAACTCTCCCCGTCGTCGCCGGAGGCCAGCGGCGGCGGCCATCCCGCGATCGGTTGCCGATCTCGTGAGCTGCCGCAGCCCTGGCCGGACTGCGGGGAGGGCGCCAACCTGCGCGAGATCGTTCTGCGCAGGGCCGGACTGCGGGCGGGATTACCAAAGGATGGGACCGGGTCTGACCTGCGTTTCGACGCCGGAACGCTGGTCGTCGAAACTAGTTTGACGCTGCCGGATCGGTAGCCGGCCGACTTTAATGAACGTAGGTGTCGACCAAGGCATCCTGGGGGGTCCGAGTCGGTAGACCGAGTTGAACCGTAACCGCACCCTGTGGCATGCCGCTGAGCTACTGCTTCCGTGACGTGCCGCAGATTCGTGCCCGGCCGCGAAGTGACTCGGGCGCGTCACAGCATCGGCTAAAGGTGGGCGATCAGTGGCGATTGCTGACCTTCGAGGGTGATGAGATGCCAGCGCGACCGGCCCCGGGTGAGGGCGACATAGAAGAGATGGCGGCCTTCGGCGTTGTCGGGGTAGCTGCGCTTGTCGGCGTGGGTGAGTATGACGGCGTCGAACTCGCGGCCCTTGGCTTGGTGGACCGTCATCACGTAGAGGCCGTTGTGCTCGTGGGGCGCGGTCAGTCCTGCGGTGAGGATGTTGCGGGAGAAGTTCGTCAAGTCGGTGTCGATGTTGCCGTTGGAGGTGGCGGCGGTCATGCGGTCCGCGACCGTGCCGACGTTCGTCAGGCCTGAGTTGCACAGGTGGTCGACCCTTCGCGGGTGTTGATGCTGGTCAGCGGGTTGCGGTGTGAGGATTTGGGGCACTAATCGGTAGCCTCGGGCGG